>Ga0299913_10006553_pt1 | contig 10093 bp, 8 predicted proteins | sample RVTome_9_FD_201360 | JGI IMG/M metagenome (GOLD analysis project Ga0299913, IMG submission 201360) | Soil microbial communities from uranium-contaminated site in the Upper Colorado River Basin, Wyoming, United States - RVT155D38 (version 2) ... | reverse complement strand
CTGAGCATTCCCTGGGCCAACGGCGAGAAGACGATGCAACCGATGCCCTCGTTCTCCAGGACATCGAGAAGTCCATCTTCGACCCATCTGTTCAGCATCGAATACGAAGGCTGGTGGATGACGCATGGCGTCCCCAGATCCCGGAGCAGTGCTGAGGCTCGTTCCGTCGTCTCGGGGCTGTACGAGGAGATGCCGGCGTAGATCGCCTTCCCGGACCGCACCGCGTGATCGAGGGCGCCCATGGTCTCCTCCAACGGTGTGTCCGGGTCGAAACGGTGCGAGTAGAAGATGTCGACATAGTCGAGACCCATCCGCTCCAGGCTCTGGTCGAGACTCGCCAACAAGTATTTCCTCGACCCCCACTCTCCGTAGGGCCCGTCCCACATGAGATAGCCCGCCTTGGTCGAGATGACCAGTTCGTCCCGATGGGCGCCCAGGTCAGATCGAAGCACCGCCCCGAAGTTGGCCTCTGCCGAGCCAGGCGGCGGTCCGTAGTTGTTGGCCAGGTCGAAATGAGTGATCCCGGCATCGAAAGAGTTGAGGATCATGCGCCGTGCCTCGTCGGTGACCTGATCGCCACCGAAGTTGTGCCACAGCCCGAGCGAGATTCGTGGAAGCAGCAGGCCGCTGCGTCCCGATCGCGAATATTCGATTCTCTCGTAGCGACCCGGATCGGGCTCGTATCCCACCTCAGTCTCCTTGCGACTCGGACGGAGCTGTGCACCGTAGAACGGGAATTGTCATGAAGCTATCTGCCAGTGACGACCTCGCCGCCCACAGACATCAGATCCACCACGATGTCCCCTGCCTGGTCTGTTCGCACCACTTCGTTGGTGTCGTCGAGGACGTCGATGACCCAATCGACTGGATGGCCGAACTGGTTAGGTCCCACCGAGATCACAGCCAGATCGGATCCGACCGCCCGCAGCCAGTCGGCATCCGAGGTCCCCGCTCCCTGATGTGGCACCTTGAGGACGTCCGCCCTGAGATGCGCCAGATCGGCCTGGGCATGGGTTTCGATGTCGCCCGAGAGCAGCATGGTTCGCCCGGCCCCGGCCACGGTGAGGACCAGACTCTGGTCGTTCGGTGAGGCGTATCGGCGCCGCGGCCCTTCCACCACAAGGGTCAGCGAGCCCAGCTCGAAGCTGGATCCGACCTCGGGCTCGACCGTCGGAATCCCCAGTTCGCTCAGTTGGGCGACCACGCCGACAGACGACGACGTCGAATGCGGCTCGAGTTGCATCCATGCTTCGCGAACGGGGAAGTTGCCCACGACTCCTCCCAAGCCGGTGGCATGGTCGGCGTGCACGTGGGTGAGCACGATCAGCTCGAGATCTCGCACCCCGTAGCGGCGGAGCTTGTCGACTACGACCGACTCCTCTGGCCCTCCATCCACGAGGGCGAACCGGCCCTCTCCCCCATGCAGGAGGATGGCATCTCCCTGACCCACGTCGAGGACCACCACCTCCCCACCCGCCAGGCCGCCGCCGGGTGAGATGATCGCTATGAGGAGCGATACAGCTGCAATCGAAACCACCACCGGGCGACCTCTGGGCAGCAGCACGAAGATGAGCGAAGTGATGAGGATCCCACCCAGCCCGAGAGGTCCCAACTGCGGCCAGGGTGCCGCGCCCCGAGCCAGCGAGAGCACGAGGTCCGCAAGCCACGCCGCCGGCGGGACGAGTGGTTCGACTCCGGCTACCCCGACGGCACCCACGACCGTCGACGCCGCCACCAACGGAGCAGCGACCAGATTGACCAGCGGAGAGAGCAACGGCACAGTGCCGAAGTGGGCCAGCAACAGCGGCGCCACCGCCACCTGTGCCCCGAGGGTCACAGCCAGCGGCCTCGCCACTCTCGAGCGCAGGGGCCAGCGGGCACCGACGAGCACGCCACCCGTGGCAGCTACCGAGAGTTGAAAACCGACATTGGACGTCAGCGCGGGATCGATGGTGACCAGGGCGGCCACCGCAAATGACAGCAATTGCCATGCTTCCAGCACCACACCGAGCAGGCGCCCACCCAGAGCGACTCCTGCCATGACCGCGGCCCTCATGACCGAAGGCTCGAAACGGGTGGCAGCTACGTAGACGGGGAGGGCTGCCAGGCCGAGCACTGCCCTTCGTTTGGGGCCGAGTGCCAAGGGGCCGGCGGCGAAGGCGAGCATGGCAAGGAACAAGGCGACGTTGGAACCGCTGACTGCCACGAAGTGGGCCAGCCCGCTGCGACGCATGGCATCCACGTCGGTCTCGTCGATCCGTGACGTGTCGCCGATGAGGAAACCGGCGAGAAGCGATCGCCCGTCGTCATGTGGCAGCAACCTCGTCGCCACCGCCCCGGCCACCAGCCTCCCGGCCCGGTGGAGTATGAACGGGCTCTCCCGCATTGCATCCACGCTGCGCACCCGAAGGACGGCTCCGTAGGCGCGGCCCCCGGCGGTTCCCCCACCAGCGACGAGCGACCCCGACACGTGAAGCTGATCGCCGCGGGCCGCATCCGGGACCTCTGCGAAGTCCAACAAGACCGGGCCGTCCTCGATCTCCCCGAGCGCCCACGGCCCGAATCGGCCCTCGACGACGTCGCCGAGAAGCACTACCGACCCGTCGAATGCTCCTGCTGGGACCGGGGGTGTCGACGGGCCAGCAAGGAACACGCCGGCCAGTGCCCACGCCATTGCAGCCACCGCGATCCAAGGACGAGAGTGAGGCGGGGGTAGCGCGGGGTGAGTGGTCAAGGCACGACGAGATCGCGTAGCGCGGCAAGCTTGGCCTCGCCGATCCCCGACACTTCCAACAGGTCTTCGACAACCTCGAAGGGGCCGTTCTCGTTGCGAAATGCGACGATCCTCTCCGCGAGTACCGGGCCGACGCCGGGAAGCGACTCCAGCTCGGCAGGCGTGGCGCCGTTGAGTGAGACCGGGCCCCCGCCGCCACCTCCGGCTCCGGCGGTGGCCCCTGGTGCTGAAACGTCTTCGATTCCCGGGACGACGACGTGCTCACCAGATGTGACCGGTGACGCCAGATTGATTCGGTCGATCGAAGCGCCTGCGATCAGCCCGCCGGCCGCCGCCACGACATCGGCCACGATGGCTCCCGCCGGGACCCTCACCAATCCCGGTTCGAGCACCATGCCCGACACATGAACCACCAGTGTCTCCGGAACGGTGGATACCGGCTGGTCCGCCTCCGGATCAACCGGAGGCAGCAGTGGCGGCGAGCTCCGGCCCATGAGGGCTCCGACCGTCACGGCTGCGAACACCAGTCCGGCCAAGATCGGGGCCCTCCCCCTCATCTCGCCCATGTCGTCGATGATGCCGATCGCGAATGGTGATTGGAACCCACACGTCCCGTTGCCAGAATCGGCCCGTGGACACCCAAGCCCGCCGGGAGACCCTCAGGTCGCTGTTCGATGTGGCCCTGGCGTCGGTCGAGCCTGAACGGCTGACCCGAGAAGCTCTCTCAGAGGGCCCCGGCGGCCCAGCCACCTTGATCGCTATCGGTAAGGCAGCACCGGCGATGTGCCGCGGTGCCGCCGCGGCCATCGGGCAGGTGACCGGGATCTGTGTCACCGACCATGTCGAAGAGGTGCCGACGGGGCTCGAGCTGGTGGTCGGCGATCATCCCGTGCCCGGCGATCGCTCATTCTCTGCAGGGCGAATGGTTCTCGAAGCCGTCACCCGGAGCACGGGGAGGATCGTCGCCCTCGTCTCGGGTGGAGGGTCGGCCCTGTGCGAGCATCCTGTCGAAGGCGTCCCCGCCGAATTCCTCGCCGAGGCCTCCAGGGTGATGCTGGACAGAGGAGCTTCCATCGGCGAGATGAACCTCGTCAGACGGCATCTCTCCGCCATCAAAGGAGGAGGGCTCCTGGAGGCGGCCGGCCGGCCGATCGAGACCTACGCGATCTCAGATGTGTGTGGCGCAGATCCCAACGTCATCGCATCGGGGCCAACCGTGCCGCAATCAGTCGACCCCGAGGCTGCGCTCTCCGTCTTGAGGAGGATCGGGATCGAAGTGCCGCTCGAAGTGGCTGGGGCAGTATCGAACGCCCGCCCGGACCCCCGCGGCCGGGCCAACATCACGGTGCTCGCAGATGGGCGCACTGCGGCACAGGCCATGGCCGACGAGTCCCACCGCCTTGAAATCGCCTCCGCAGTCACTCCCGGCTGGCTGTCGGGGCCCGTCGCCAGGGCCCTCGAGGTCTTCATCCTGGACGGGCGCCCCGGTCTCCATGTAGCGGCGGGCGAACCGGTCGTGGAAGTCGTGGGTCGGGGTTCGGGGGGCCGGAACACCCATGCCGCTTTGTTGGCGGCCAGCGCCATCTCAGGATCCGACTCACTCTTCGCTGCTTTTGCCACCGACGGTGTCGACGGCAACTCCCGCTCGGCAGGTGCCATCGTCGACGGTGACACGATCGCCCGCGGCGGCGATCCAGCCGCCAGTCTGGACTCGTCCGATTCGGCTACATATCTGGCAAAGACCGGCGACCTCGTCGTGACCGGTCCGACCGGCACCAACGTCGCTGACATCTGGGTGCACTGGCGCTCGTAGGGCAACTCGCTCCAGTTGTGATCCGGGCCCGGCAATTAGGGTGCCGCAATGCTCGATTCCTCCATCTACCGCATCGCTCCCGGCGCGGATATCGACTGGGCGAAACATGACCCCAACGCCAAGACCGGGTTCGATGGCGAGAAGAGCGAAGGCAAGGCTGCCTTGCCTGCACTCACCAAGCGGCTGGCCGAGCTGCAGCGCCGCCTTTGGGCCGAATCCAAGCAGAGCCTGCTGGTGGTCCTGCAAGCAATGGACACCGGCGGGAAAGACGGCACGATCCGCCACGTCCTACGCGGGGTGAATCCGCAAGGTGTGCATGTCAACGGATTCAGGGTCCCCACAGAATGGGAGATCGGCCACGACTACCTGTGGAGGGTTCACCAGCACACCCCCGAGGATGGGGCGATCACGGTCTTCAACCGCTCCCACTACGAGGACGTCCTCGTGGTTCGGGTCCACGACCTCGTCCCTGAACGAGTGTGGTCGAAGCGCTACCGGCACATCCGGGAGTTCGAGAGGCTGCTCGCCGACGAAGGGACGACCATTCTGAAGATCTATCTGAACATCTCCAGAGAAGAGCAGGCGAAACGGCTTCAGGCGCGGCTCGACGACCCGGAGAAGAACTGGAAGTTCCGGAAGGCCGATCTCGAAGATCGCGAACGCTGGGACGACTATCGACGTGCGTACAAGGATGCAATCGAGGAGACGTCGACCGACTACGCACCCTGGTATGTGGTACCGGCGGACAGGAAGTGGTACCGCAACCTGGTCGTCTCCCACGTGATGATCAAGGCGCTCGAGGAGATGGATCCGCAGTACCCACAGCCCGAGGAAGGTCTCGACGAGGTCGTGGTCAGATGAGCCGAACCGTGAGCGCCGTCAACTCCCTGGCCTCACGCTCGAAACTGATCGCCCGGTAGGCCTCGTACCCACTGAGACCACCCAGACGTCCCGACAAGTACTCCTTCACATAGGAGACGACGAAGGGCACATACCCCATCGCCAGGTATTGTCGGACGTGTACGAGCTCGTGGATGACCAATCGGGCGAGGCGCTCCCGGTCACCGCGCAATACCTCGGCGTCGACGAAGACGTACTTCCAGTAGGTGACGCCTTCGATCCCCCTACGCCAGAAGAGGCGAAAGACAGGGGACGCAGGCCAGACGTTGATCGTGTCGGGGTTCACGGGAGCGATCCGCAGACGCAAGGCATCGGTGTCGTAGCCGGTCTCGCGGAGCAGCCTGCCGGCGTTCACCCGACGACGACGTTGACCAGGTTCGGTGGACGGGCGATGACTCGCTTCACCTCCTGGCCATCGATCCAGGACTGAATCTTGTCCGAACCCATCGCCAGCTCCGTCGCCTGCTCGGAAGTGATCTCGGCAGAGACCTCGACACGGTCGCGTACCTTGCCGTTGACCTGGATGACCAGGGTGACGGTCTCCTCCTTCGCCATCTCAGGGTCCCAATCGGGCCAGGGCTCATCAGCGAGCATCGACCCGTGACCCTTCATCTCCCATAGCTCGTGGGCGAGATGAGGGGTCATCGGTGACATCAGGAGCAACAGGAGGCGGAGGACTTCTTCGTAGGTGTCCCTCTGTGGGGACGTCGATACGTACTCGGCCAGCTCGTTGGAGAGGACCATCAATGCGGGGACTGCGGTGTTGAAGTGGAAGCGGTCGATGTCTTCGGTCACCTTGCGCACGGTGCGGTGAGCCAGACCGAGGATCTGCCGGTCGTCTTCGTCGAGCTCCCGCTCGGCGAAATCGTGGTCAGTGGTCGCGATCTTCCACACTCTCTCCAGGAAGCGACGAGTGCCGTCGACACCGTTCTCGTTCCAGGCGGCGTCGTCGGTCGGTGGGCCCATGAAGAGGTGATAGAGACGCAGGGCATCGGCCCCGTGGGAGGCGAACAGGTCGACGGGGTCGACCACGTTCCCCTTCGACTTGGACATCTTGGCGCCGTCGAGGGTGATCATTCCCTGGGTGAACAGGCGATCGAACGGCTCCTCCACGCTGGACAAGCCCATGTCGTGGAGGACCTTGGTGATGAAACGGGCATAGAGGAGATGGAGGATGGCATGCTCGATGCCACCGATGTACTGGTCGAGGGGCATCCAGTAAGCCGGGTTCGCGGGGTCGAAGATGGCCGCGTCGTTGTGGGCATCGGCGTAGCGGTAGAAGTACCAGGACGAGTCGACAAACGTATCCATGGTGTCGGTCTCGCGCTTGGCTGGACCAGAGCACTCGGGGCAGGTCGTGTTGACGAAGTCGTCGACCGCGGCCAGCGGCGAACGGCCTTTGGGGAGATAGTCCTCGATGTCGGGGAGGAGCACGGGAAGCTCGTCTTCAGGGACAGGGACGAGACCGCAGTCCGGGCAGTGCACCATGGGGATGGGACAGCCCCAGTAGCGCTGGCGAGAGATCAGCCAGTCACGTAGCCGGTACTGGATCGTCGCCTCGCCGATGCCCTGTGCGACAAGCCAGCCGATGATGTTCTCTTTGGCTGCAGTCATGTCGAGGCCATCGAGGAAATCGGAGTTGATGGTGGTCCCGTCCCCGATGTAGGCCTCTCCCTCGAAATCGTCGGGGGGCTGGACGGTGCGGATGATGTCGATGCCGTACTTGGTAGCGAAGTCCCAGTCGCGCTGGTCCTGGCCGGGCACGGCCATGATGGCCCCGGTCCCGTAACCCATCAGAACATAGTCGGCGATGTAGATCGGGACGCGGGCTCCGTTGACCGGGTTGATGGCGTAGGCGCCCGTGAATACACCCGTCTTCTCTCCCTCGGCCATACGCTCCAACTCGCTGGCGTGGGCAGCGGCGTCGATATATGCCCGCGCCTCCGCTTCGGTCTCCTTGCCCGCGACCAGCGCCTCGACCAGTGGGTGCTCGGGCGCGAGCACACAGAACGTCATGCCAAAGATGGTGTCGGGCCTGGTCGTGAAGACTTCGAACGATCCACCTCCCTCGACTTCGATGGTGAACCGTGCGCCTTCGGATCGACCGATCCAGTTGCGCTGCATGGTCTTGACCCGCTCCGGCCACTGTTCCAATTTCTCGATGTCCTCGAGGAGACGGTCGGCGTAGTCGGTGATCCGGAAGAACCACTGAGCGAGGTCCTTGCGCACCACAGGAGTGCCGCAACGCTCGCACAGACCGTCGATGACCTGCTCGTTGGCGAGCACCGTCTGGTCCTTGGGGCACCAATTGACGGGGGCCTCTGCCTTGTATGCCAGTCCGCGCCGGAACATCTCGATGAACATCCACTGGTCCCAGCGATAGAAGTCGGGGTGGTGTGAGGCCAACTCCCGGCTCCAGTCGTACATCGACCCCAGCTGCTGAATCTGGGAGCGCATGGTGTCGATGTTCTTCTCGGTGTTGATCCGAGGATGGACCCCGTCCTTGATCGCTGCGTTCTCAGCATTGAGCCCAAAGCTGTCCCAGCCCATGGGCGACAGTACGTTGAAGCCCTTCATCCGCTTGTAACGGGTGAGCAGATCGCCGTACGTGTAATTGCGCACATGGCCCTGATGGATGGCGCCCGAGGGGTATGGGTACATGCAGACGTTGTAGAACTTCGGCTTGGTGTCGTCCTCGGTCACGTAGAAGACGCGCTCACTCTCCCATCGCTTCTGCCAACGGGACTCGATTGCTTTGTGGTCGTACGACATCTGTTCGAAGGGTAATTGGTGCTGCCATGATGGTCGGACCAGTTGGATCAGGAGAAACCCAATGGCAATCGAACGAGTTGGCGTGATCGGTGGGGGTCTCATGGGCTCGGGGATCGCCGAAGTCTGTGCCCGCGCCGGCAGTGAGGTGGTCGTCCATGAGATCGACGCTGCAGCCGCCGAGAGTGCCCTCGGCAGAGTCGAGGCATCTCTAGGCAAGGCAGTCGACCGTGGGAAGCTGGATGCGACCCAACGCGAGGAGATCCTGGCTCGGATCACCGTGGCCACGGATCTCGACCGTCAGTCCGACCGTGATCTGATCATCGAGGCAGCCACCGAGAGCGAGGAGCTGAAGAGGGAGATCTTCGGCAGTCTCGACCGGATCGCCCCGAACGACGCCATCCTCGCATCCAACACGTCTTCGATCCCGATCACCCGACTCGCCGCTGCCACCTCCCGGCCGAGCCAGGTGGTCGGGCTGCACTTCTTCAACCCGGTGCCGGTCATGGCCCTGGTCGAACTGGTGACCACCGTGAAGACCGCAGACGAGACCACGAAGGAGGTGCGCTCATATGCCGAGTCCCTGGGCAAGACCGTCATCCTCGCCAAAGACAGGGCCGGCTTCGTCGTCAATATGCTGTTGGTCCCCTACATGCTCGCCGCCATCCGCATGTACGAGGCAGGTGTGGCCAGCGCCGAGGACATAGACACGGGCATGCGTCTCGGGGCCAACCATCCGATGGGACCGCTGGAGCTGACCGATTTCGTGGGCCTCGACACCACCAAGTTCGTCGCCGATGTCCTCTTCGACGAGTTCAAGGAACCCCTCTACGCCTCTCCCCCGCTTCTCACCCGAATGGTGGAGGCCGGTCTTCATGGTCGCAAGACGGGTGAAGGCTTCTACCAGTACTGATCCACCTGCCCGACGACGAACCCAGGGTTGCAGCCACCGCTGGGCGAAGTCTGCAACCCTGGGTTCGGTCGAACACGGGTAGGTCGGGGGACTCAATATGCAGGCACTGAGCCTGTGGACTCATGACAGATGGCTTTTCCACAAGCATGATCGAGCTGGCATGGCTGGTGGAGGAGATGGGCAAGTGCGGGACTTCGGAGTTGACGACAACAGATCGGACCACGATTCGAATCTGAGTGAGATCATGCATCTCGTCGACATGCAGTTCGGAATCACCTCCGAGGGGTGGAATACCGAGACTGCCCGTCTCTACGCCATCGACATCGCCATGTTGGTCCTCCGCCGAAACGTGCTCGTGCTCGCCGAGGTCGATCGCCAAACACTCACCTATCAGCTTCAGGAAGCGAGGACTCTGGTCGTCGGGGGCAGGGACCGTGAGCTGGGCTTCCTCCAGGCGGCGCTCGAGTCGCATCTCAACCTCGCCCGGGGACCGCAGGAGCGCCGTCTGTGGTTGGCGGCGATCGACGCACTCCTCCCCAACCCGTATCGCGCGGCTCTGGTCTCGACCAAGAACGCCCTGTGCGAGGACACAGACGCCCTGGCCGAATTCTCCAATCTCCTCCGGGATCGTCTCCTCGCCCGTCTCGGCGAGGGATCACTCAATTCCGAGCCCGGGGACACGCTCTTCCTGACCGCCTGAGGTCGGCCCTTTCAAGCGGGTCGGGAGCGCAACTCGTTCCGGATCTCGACGAGCAGCTCCACCTCGGTCGGCGCGTCCGCTGACTCTTCCTCGTCCCCGCCGCGGCGGGCCATCAGCGCGTTGTACGGCCTCACGATGAAGAGAAACACGGCCAGCGCGGTGAGCAAGAAGACGACGGCTGACGTGACGAACGCCCCGTGCATGATCACCGAGTCCCCCACTTCGAGCGTCAGTCGGTCGAAGTTGGGCTGCCCGAAAGGAATG
>Ga0299913_10006552_pt1 | contig 10095 bp, 12 predicted proteins | sample RVTome_9_FD_201360 | JGI IMG/M metagenome (GOLD analysis project Ga0299913, IMG submission 201360) | Soil microbial communities from uranium-contaminated site in the Upper Colorado River Basin, Wyoming, United States - RVT155D38 (version 2) ... | reverse complement strand
TTCAGGTAGTCGCCGGCGGACCCCCCTTTTTCATTCATCGGTGCACGATGGAAAGTGGAGGCGAAAAAGAAGGGTCCGTCACTCCCACTCGATCGTGCCGGGCGGCTTCGATGTGACGTCGTAGACGAGCCGGTTGACTCCCGGAACCTCGTTCACCACGCGGTTCGAGATGCGTTCGAGCACGTCGTAAGGAAGCCGCGCCCAGTCGGCGGTCATCGCGTCTTCGCTCGTAACCGCGCGCAGCACGACCGGATATCCGTAGGTGCGCTCGTCACCCATGACGCCTACCGAGCGCACCGCAGGCAGGACCGCGAAGCTCTGCCAGATGTCGCGCAACAACCCGGCCTTCTTGATCTCCTCCAGCACGATCGAATCCGCGCCCCGCAGGATCTCGAGGCGCTCGGCCGTGACTTCGCCGATGATGCGCACCGCAAGACCGGGGCCGGGGAACGGCTGACGCCACACGATCTCTTCGGGAAGCCCGAGCTCCTGGCCGACCCTGCGGACCTCGTCCTTGAAGAGGTTGCGCAGCGGCTCGACGAGCGTGAAGTTCATGTCCTCGGGCAGACCACCGACGTTGTGGTGGCTCTTGATCTTGGCGGCATAGCGCGTGCCGGACTCGATGACATCCGGATAGAGCGTGCCTTGCACCAGGAAGCGCGCATCCTCTAGCTCGTCGCGCGCGACCTCCTCGAATACGCGGATGAACGTCTCGCCGATCACCTTGCGCTTGGTCTCGGGGTCGGTGACGCCGGAAAGCTTCTCCAGGAAGCGATCGGCAGCCTTCACGTGGATCAGCTCGATCTTGAGATGACGACGGAACGTTTCTTCGACCTGTTCGGCTTCGCCGGCGCGCAGCAGACCGTGGTCGACGAACACGCAGGTGAGTTGATCCCCGATCGCTCGATGCACGAGCGCAGCTGCGACCGAGGAGTCGACCCCGCCCGACAGCCCGCATACGACCTTCTCGTTACCGACCGTGGCGCGGATCTGCTCGGCGGCCTCGTCGATGATCGAGGTCATCGTCCAGCTCGGCGGCAGGTCGGCAGCGTCGTAGAGGAAGTGCTTGAGGACGTCGAGGCCCCATTCGGTGTGCGACACCTCGGGATGGAACTGGACGCCATAGAGAGCGCGCTCCGGAGACTCGAACGCGGCCACCGGCGACGCGGAGGTCGATGCGACCGGCGCGAAACCTTCGGGTGCAGCGACCACGCAGTCGTTGTGACTCATCCACACGGTCTGTTCCGGCGGGAGCTCGGAGAACAGCACACCTCCGGCCCCCTCGACGTTCAAGACCGTGCGCCCGAACTCCGCCGTGCCGGTGCGAGCAACCTCTCCACCCAGGGTCTTGGCCATGAGCTGCTGGCCGTAGCAGATGCCCAGGACGGGGACCCCGAGCTCGAACAGCCGTGGGTCCGCCTCCGGCGCTCCCGGCGAGTACACCGACTTCGGCCCCCCCGACAAGACGATGGCACCCGGCTTGCGGGCGGCGATCTCGTCGACCGGCATGTCGTGGGGCACGATCTCGGAGTAGACGTGGCACTCGCGCACCCGCCGGGCGATCAGCTGGGCGTACTGGGCCCCGTAATCGACGACCAGAACGGTCCGACGGTCCTCAGATGGCATGAGCCAGGCTACCGCGAGCGCCGTTCAGCGGCGCGGTTTACGGGCCTCGACGACGACGCTGAGGTCGTCCTCGTCGTCGGCGACCACCATCTCCTCGAAGCCCGCCTTGGCACAGAGACGCTTGGCCTTGTTGGTCATGTCGTCGGACATCTCGAGCAGCAGCCATCCGCCCGGCGCGAGCCAATCGACCGCCTCGTTCGTGACCGCACGCATCAGATAGAGCCCGTCGTCGGAGAGGTCGGTGAGCGTGTAGAGCGGCTCGTAGTCCTTGACCTCGGCCGGCAGGTCGTCGAGCTCGTGCGTCGGCACGTAAGGGACGTGCGCGGTGATGACGTCGACGTGACCCTTGATCCGACGAGGGAGCGCATCGTAGAGATCACCTGCCACGAGCTTCACGTTCGTGATGTCCAGACGCCGGGCGTTCGCACGGCCGTGACGGATCGCGGCCGCATCTATGTCGGTCCCCCATACCCGGGCGTGAGGCACCTCGTCCGCTATGGCCAGCGCGATCGGAGCGGCCCCCGCACAGACGTCGATCACGATCGGGTCGCTCTTGCGCTTGAGCCGCTTCACGGCCCGGTCGACGGTCAGCTCGGACGAGGGCCGGGGCACGAACGAGCCGGGTTTGACCTGCAGGTCGAGGCCGTAGAACTCGATCCGGCCGGTCAAGAACGGTAGTGGCTCCCCCGCTGCCCGTCGCGCTACGAACGAGAGGTAGCGCTCGCGCTGGCGGCGCGTAGGAACATGCGTCGGGCCGAGCTCGTCAACCTCGTCTTCGGTAGTGCTTAAGGAGGCTGCGAGCAACTGGCGGGCGGCATCTTGATTGTCGTGATCCGAGAAGATGGCCGTACTGTCGTCCAAGACTCGCTCGCCAAGCTCCAGCAGCTCTTTTACGGATGATGGCTCGCTCATAGGCGCGCCATGGTACTTGCGCCGGGCCCGCAGGAACCCTAGTTACAGCAGCTGTCGCGATAGCCACACTCCCCGCAGCGGTAATGGGAGGTCTCCTGATACATGTCGGTGCCGCATAACGGACACACCGTCGAGAGATCGCAGGTCTTCCGCGGCTCCGCGTTCACGATCGATTCCATCTGGTGACATCCTCGACCCGCGATGACTCTCCGAACGGGATTTCTGCGGGTTCACGTGGGGAACCTCGTGGACCTTCGGGGCGTAACAGATGAATAGTCCACTCGTGGAGGGCCGACCACTGGAGGACGCAGAGCTGGTCCAGCGGGCCAAGGACGGAGATGTAGGTGCCTACGAACAGCTCGTCCAACGCCATCAAGCCATCGCGGTCCGGGTGGCCTACCTCGTCGTCAGGTCGGCCCCGGATGCGGAGGACGCCGCCCAGGAGGCGTTCGTCAAGGCTTTCCTCGCGCTCGGGCGCTTCCGCCGTGGCGCCCCCTTCCGGCCGTGGCTGCTCGCGATCGTCACGAACGAGGCTCGCAGCCGGGCGCGCTCGATGGCGCGGCGGGATGCCTTGCGCCTCAGGTTGGAGGCGCAGCCCGGCTCGGGGGATGCGGCCCCATCCCCCGAGGCCGCGGCGCTGGCCGCGAGCGACACGGAGGTCGTGGTCGCCGCCCTCGATCGGTTGTCGGAGAAGGATCGGATCGTGATCACGTATCGCTACCTGCTCGGCATGTCCGAGAAGGAGACGGCGGTGACTCTCGGCGTCCGGAAGGGCACCGTGAAATCGCGCCTGTCGCGCGCTCTCGATCGACTGCGGCTCCTCCTATCGGAGAGTGAGAGATGAACGCTCGCGACTGGGACGAGGACAGGATCCGGTCGGCACTGGCTCGGGCCGCCGAGCACCTCGACGTACCGGAGGGACACGACCTTTCGACGCGGGTGGCCGCGGCCATCACCGAACGACGGACCCAGCCGCGACGTGCGGCCCGGCTCGTGCTCGCGACGGCCACCGTCGTCCTCGTGGCCCTGGTCGTGCCTCTCTTCCTCTCGGCGACGTACCGAAGCGCGGTCGCCGACCTCCTCGGGGTGCTTGGCATCCGCATCGAGGTGAGCGACGAGCTACCCGACCGCGCGCCCGCCGACCTCGATCTCGGCGACGAGACTTCTCTTGAGCTCGCAGAGGCGCGGGCGGGCTTCGACGTGGCCGTCCCACGCGCGCTGGGCGCACCCGATCGCGTGTTCGTGGACGAGCTGGCGAGCGGAACCCGCGCGGTGAGCCTTCTCTACGCGCCGCGCGACGGACTCCCCGAGACGTCCTCGACAGGGATCGGCGCTCTGGTCATGCAGTTCCGCGCCGACCTGCATCCCGACGTAATCAAGAAGGTGGCTCCCGACGAGGCCGAGCTGCGCTTCGTATCGGTCGGTGGGGCCGACGGCTACTGGATCTCGGGAGCTCCTCACGGGTTCTTCTACGTCGCACCCGACGGCGATCTCCACGAAGAGACCTACCGGCTGGCCGACAACGTGCTGTTGTGGGAGACCGGGGGGATCACCTACCGGATCGAATCGGGCCTCTCACTCGAAAGCAGCCTGGAGATCGCGGAGTCCCTGGGCACCTGACGGAACCTCATCGGCCTTGCGGGCGTAGTGGGGAGGAAGTCTCTCGAAAGGAGCGCCATGTACAGGCTTCGGATCGCAGTGCTGCTCGGTTGCACCTTCTTTGTCGGTTCCTTAGCCCTCGCCCCCGGATCGGCGGCGGGTGGCGGGTGTCACCCACCGGTCTCGGGAGTCGTCCTGCAAGAACGGGCGACCACACAGTCGCATACCGCCGCGATCGATGAGTGCCGCTTCGAGCCCACGGTCCTTTACGTCGATCGCGGTGCAGTAGTGACCTGGATCAACAACGATGCCCCGCCCCACAGCGTCACCGGCGTCAACGCGTCGTGGGGTACCGAGAAGATCTTGTCCAACGGCGACTCGATCACGCACACGTTCCCCACGGAAGGTGTCTTCCCCTACTACTGCCTGCTGCATCCGGGCATGGCCGCGGCCGTGGTCGTGGGCGACCCGGATCCCGAAGACGTCGCGGCGGCGGTCGCAATGCAGAAACCCGGCAGGGGGCCGGCCCAGCTCGGCGCGGTCTCCGAGACGTCTTCCTCGGGAGTCGTGCGCTCGGTGGTGCTGCCGGCGGCAGTCTTGCTACTGGGGGCCGGGCTGTTGCTCGGGAGGAGGCGGCGCAGCACGCGCGCGGCCGCTCCGGGAACGTCTCTCTAGACGGTCTCTTTCTCAGGTTCGGCAGAAGGGACCTCGATACAGGGTCGTTCGAGCTCGGTCGACAGCACGATCGTTGTCCGGGTCCGAGCGACGCCCCGGATCGAGCGGATCCGGCGCAGCAACCGCTCCAGGTCCTTGTTCGTCGCGGTCCGGATCTTGATCAGGTAGCAGTCCTCGCCTGCGATGCGGTGGAACTCGAGGACGTCGGGCTCCTCGCAGATACGCGCAACGATCGGATCGTCGGCCGCGAACTCGTTGCCTTCCGACAAGGTCACCATCACGAACGCGACATGGCTTCGATCGAGGATCTGGGGATCGAGGACGGCGCAGTAGCGATCGATCACACCGCGCTGCTCGAGCTTGCGGACGCGCTCGTGGACGGCGGGGCCCGAGAGCCCGACCTCTTTCGCTATCTGTGCATGCGAGATGCGACCGTCCTCGCGGAGTAGCCGGAGGATGTGGTTGTCGATCGCGTCGAGGACGGCAGCAGCCATGCCTACCGTCCTCGGAACAGCGATCGAGCGGGACGAAAGCGAGGCGTCCGGGGGGAGTGGAACGGCCCTCGCCCCGCCCGCTCGTTAAGCCCGTAAAGGGCCCAAGTGAACAAACCCATGTCCGTCATCACTCCCCTTAGGAACGGGTGTGGACGGTCCAGTCGTCCCCATCGCGGGAGTCGACCCCGTAGCGCAGGGCCAGCAGAGCTATCCCGGCGGGGATCCCAACGAAGATCGCCAGGTCGATCGCCATAAAGACCACCTTCTTCTAAGTTCCCAGACACCATTTGCCTTGGATATTAGGGGTAACAAGGCGTGGATATCAACTATTCCTAGGTAGAACGAAAGAATCACAAAGGAAAGCCCGGCCCCCACGGTGCCGGGCTTAAGGATCGAAGCTGAACGGGTGCTAGGAGCCCATCCCCACGTGCTGGGCCTGCTGGAGGCTCTTGCCCTCGGTCTTGAGGGCCGGGGCGACCATCACCTCGGCCTTCTGGAACTCCTTGAGGTTGGCATAGCCGCACGTGGCCATGCTCGTGCGCAGCGCCCCGAAGAGGTTCAGCCGGCCGTCGTTCTCGTGCGCCGGGCCCAAAAGGATCTCCTCCAGGGTGCCGAGCGTCGAGGTCTTGACCCGCGCGCCACGAGGCAGCGTGGGATGGAACGTCGCCATCCCCCAGTGGTAGCCGTGCCCCGGAGCCTCTTCGGCGGCGGCGAGCGGCGAGCCGATCATCACCGCGTCCGCACCGCATGCGATCGCCTTCGCGATGTCACCACCGGTGCGCATGCCCCCGTCTGCGATCACGTGGCAATAGCGACCCGTCTCGTCGAGGTGGCGGATCCGCGCTCCGGCCGCGTCCGCGATCGCGGTCGCCTGCGGGACACCGATGCCGAGCACGCCGCGCGTCGTGCACGCATGACCGGGACCGACGCCGACTAGAACGCCCATCGCGCCGGTCCGCATCAGGTGCAGCGCGGTCGAGTACGACGCGCAACCACCGACGATGACCGGGATCTCGTAAGTGGAGATGAAGCGCTTCAGATTCAGGGGCTCGGTACGCGTCGACACGTGCTCGGCCGAAACGACCGTCCCCTGGATCACGAGGATGTCCAACTCGGCTTCGAGCGCGAGCTTGTGGAAACGCTCGACGCGTTGCGGAGTGAGCGACGCGGCCGCGACCACACCGGCGTCCTTTATCTCGCGGATGCGCTTGAAGATCAGCTCTTCCTTGATGTCCTCCTGGTAGAGCTGCTGCATCCGGCGGGTTGCTTCCTTGTCGGGAAGCTTTGCGATCTCTTTGAGGGCCGACTCGGGGTCGTCGTAGCGGGTCTGCAGGCCCTCGAGGTTGAGCACGGCCAGGCCCCCTAGGCGGCCTACTTCGATCGCGCTGCGGGGCGAGACCACGCCGTCCATCGCCGCCGCCAGCAGCGGCAGGTCGAACTTGAAGGCGTCGATCTCCCAGGAGATGTCGACGTCGTCGGGGTCCCGGGTCCGCCGGGAGGGGACGACCGCGATGTCGTCGAAGCCGTAGGCCCTGCGGCCCGATTTACCGATGCCGATCTCTATCTCCACCGCTTCCCCTTTTCTAGTGCTCTTGAAGCCAACCTAGTGGTCCCGGTCCTGCCGGACAAGCTTTCCGGACAGTTCCTCGCGGAGAAGCTCGACATCCGCATCAACCATCAACTTCACCAACTCTTCGAACGTGGTTCGGGCCTGCCAGCCGAGCACTCGCTTCGCCTTAGAGGCATCGGCGAGGAGGAAGTCGACCTCGGCTGGTCTGTAATAAGCCGGATCGATCTCGACATATTCCTCCCAGTCGAGCCCCACGTGGGCGAACGCCAGCTCTGCGAATTCGCGAGGTGTGTGTGCCGCGCCGGTGCCGATCACGAAGTCGTCGGGCTCGTCCTGTTGGAGCATGAGCCACATCGCCTCGACGTACTCCGGGGCATGGCCCCAGTCCCGCTTGGCATCGAGGTTGCCGAGGTAGAGCTTGTCCTGCAGCCCCGCCTGGATCCGCGCCACGGCGCGGGTGATCTTGCGGGTGACGAACGTCTCCCCGCGCCGGGGGCTTTCGTGGTTGAAGAGGATCCCATTGCACGCGAAGACGCCGTGCGCTTCCCGGTAGTTGCGGGCCGACCAGTACGCGAAAAGCTTCGCGACCCCGTACGGACTGCGGGGATGGAACGTTGTGTCCTCGTTCTGCGGGGGCGGAGCCGCGCCGTACATCTCCGACGAAGAGGCTTGATAGAACCGGGTGGCAACCCCCGATGCTCGGATCGCTTCGAGGATCCGGACGGTGCCGACCCCCGTCGTCTCCGCGGTGAACTCGGGGATGTCGAAGCTGACCTTGACGTGGCTCTGGGCCCCCAGGTGGTAGACCTCATCGGGCTGGAGGTCCCGGATCAGGTGGACCAGGGCCCCAGAATCTGACAGATCGCCGTGGTGGAGGTGGAGGCGGACCCCCTTCTCGTGGGGGTCCTGGTAGATGCCGTCGAGCCGCTGCGTGTTGAACGTGGAGGCACGGCGGATCAGCCCGTGGACCTCGTAGCCCTTGTCGATCAGCAGCTCGGCCAGATAGGACCCGTCCTGGCCCGTGATGCCCGTGATCAGCGCCGTTCTCATGGATCAAGGATACGGGGTGCAGCCGAGCCTCCACCGAAGGCAGGAAAAAGGCCCCCAGGTGGCGAAGTCCTCCCCACCGAGGGAACAAAAATGACCGATTTGGGGACTTTTTGCCCCATCTGAGTGTTTTTGCTAGCAGATGTTAGCGTTCGCTGACTTCGGGTAAGCGGTACGAGGTATCGCGGGTTCGACGGCCCTCCTAGGCGGACGGACGGGACCTAAGGAGGCTCACGCAGTGAGTACGGATGTATGGCTGGCGCGCGGGGCGCGCCGCAAGGCACGTCTCAAACGCAGGCTTAAACGGGCGGCCCTCGCCACCTGGGCACTGACCGTTATCGGTGCCCTAGCGGGGGTCCCCTTCATCGACTCCGGCTTCGGGATGCCGCTCGCACAGCGGCTCGAGCCGGAGGGCGGCATCGAGACCACCGAGAGCGCCACCTCGATGCTTCGCTTCCGCACCACGATGTTCAAGACCCGCCCCAGCCCGACGCCCACCCCCACTCCTTCCGAGACCGAGGCAGAGGTCGCTCCCCCACCCGCAGGTTCGATCGCCGGGATCATCTATGCCGCGGCGGCCGAATTCGGTATCGACGGCGGCTATCTCTATTCGGTGGCCTCGTGCGAGTCGGCCCTGAACCCGTCGGCGGTCAACGGGGCCGGTTACTACGGGTTGTTCCAGTTCGACCAGTCGACGTGGGCGGTCTACGGCTACGGCTCGATCTACGACCCCACCGCCCAAGCCCGCACCGCGGCCCGGTTGCTCGCCGCCGGCCAAGCATCCCGCTGGCCCAACTGCGCCTAGAGCTCTGACAATGAGATGTGCGCCGGGTTGCGGCGCTCATCTCATTGTCATGAAGAAGTGCTCGTGGCCTTCCTCGGTCGGATAGTCGTCGACCTTGCGCCAGTATTCCTGCACGGACTCGGGCGCGTCGTGGAAGCCACCGGGCAGCAGGTTGTACCCGAGTCGTTCGTAGAACGGGATCCGTTCTACGTGACAACAGAGGAATAGCTTCCCGCCACGACTGTTCATCGCCGCGCGCATTAGCTGGGTCCCGATGCCGTTCCCGCGTCTCTCCTCGAGGACGAGCACGCTGTCCACGACCACCGTCTGCGGCTCGACCTCGACAAGGCGAACGCATCCGATGACGCGGCCCTCGCGCGCGATGAAGGCAGTACCTTCATCGAGGTCGGTGTCCTTGTCCCAGTCGCGCGTGGCGAGGAGCTCGCGGATGTCGTCCTTGTCGTGTCTCGTAGCGCGGGTGATGACCATCACCCGGAAAGTTAAACGAGGATGTCGGCGACGTAACCCGCTATCAACGCCAGGCCCGAGAACAGGTGCAGCGCGATGTTCTTGCCCATGGCGCCCATCAGCTCATAGGGGCTCTCGTAGTAGGAGCCGAGCGCGGAGTGCACCTGGCGCGCGAAGGGGACCGTGACGAGCATCGCTAGGGTCCACACGGGCAGCAATCCCGTAAGGACACCGATCACGACCAGCGCGTATGCGGTGACCACCGATGCGAGGTATCCACGCACGATCATCTCCTTGGGCAGGCGAACGACGATCGTTCGCTTGCCGGCGGCCGCGTCGGCAGGCTTGTCGGGGATCTGGTTCACGTAGAGCACGAGCATGATGAAGATCGCGACGGGTAGCGACGCGTAGAAGGCCTCCCAGCTCAGGCGTTCGGCGACCACGAAGTAGGTACCGAGGACCATGATCGGTCCGAAGCCCAACGCGACGCAGATCTCGCCGAGGCCACGATGGACCAACCGGAACGGGGGGGCCGTGTAGGCGAGCGATAGGAATAGCCCGATCGCCCCGATGACCAGCAACTCGGGCCCGGAGATGGCCGCCAGGTAGAGCCCGATCGCGATCCCGATCGCGTAGCAGACGATCGAGGTGACCCGCATCGCCCTAAGGCTCACCAGGCCGTACTGGATCACCCGGGAGCCGCCCGAGAACATCGTCGGGTTCACGTTGGCATCGTCCGCACCGCTTGTCGCATCCGACACGTCGTTCGCGACGTTGAGCCCCAGATGGATCGCAGAGCCACCGATCAGCGCCAGTAGCACCAACCACCATGCCGAAGATCCATGAGCGCGGGCGACGACGGCACCGAGCAGGACCGGCACAAAGGTGGCGGTCAGGAAGGGGAGGCGCGTGGCGAGGAA
>Ga0299913_10006551_pt1 | contig 10096 bp, 7 predicted proteins | sample RVTome_9_FD_201360 | JGI IMG/M metagenome (GOLD analysis project Ga0299913, IMG submission 201360) | Soil microbial communities from uranium-contaminated site in the Upper Colorado River Basin, Wyoming, United States - RVT155D38 (version 2) ... | reverse complement strand
GTGCGCGCCACATCACGGTGTCGACCGTTGGCCTCGTGCCCGGGATCACCGCGCTGGCTGAGGCACATCCGCAGGTCGGCCTCGCGGTGAGCTTCCACGCGGCGACCGACGAGCTGCGCGATCAACTGGTTCCTCCCAACCGGCAGCACCCGTTGGGTGCGCTCGAAGCCGCGATCGCGGGATGGCGTGCCCGTACCCGGCGGCGTCCCTCGATCGAGTGGGCGATGATCGACGGCGTGAACGACTCGACCGAGCAGGCCGAGGCGCTCGCGCCGATCGCCCGGCGCCTCGGGGCCCACGTGAATCTGATCCCGCTCAACCCCACCCCCGGCTACCCAGTGGTCGGCTCGACGCCGGCGGCGATCCGCCGGTTCGTCGGCGTGCTCGAGCGGGCGAAGGTCAACGTCACCGTGCGCGACACCCGCGGCCGCGACATCGACGCCGCCTGCGGCCAACTGCGCTGGGAGCACGACCGCGCGTCAGCGGGCGGCGCCGCGCCCGGCTTGCCGTGAGGCCGGACCCGTTCGCTACCCGGCCGTGATCGTACCGACCATGCCGGCTTCGCGGTGGCCCGGGATCGTGCAGAGCACGACGTAGGTGCCGGCCTCCAGGGTGAACACGCCGGTCGCCGTCTGGCCGCGGTCGACGTAGACGTAGGCATCGACGATCGGATGCTCATCCTCACCCGTCACCGCGAGCCAGTCGTGTTCGACCTGCCCGAAGTTCTGCAGCGTGAGCGCGATCGGCCGTCCGGCAGGCACGGTGGGACCCACGGGGTCGAAGAAGAAGTCCCCCGCGCGGACCCGTAGCGTGTGCGCGTCGTCGGGGATCTCCGCGGCCGGCGAGAAGCTGGGCTCCTCGTCGCCCGACGACGCCGGAGGGCTCGCTCCACCGCAGCTCAGCAGGGTCGCAGCCACCACCGCCAGCAGCAGCGGGTGTCGTCGGGATGGTGTGATCGCCGGCATCGAGGCCAGCCTAGCTGGGCTCGATGACGCCCATCCTCGGCCGCGGATGCCCGCCCCGCCCACCTCGGCCCGCGGCGGACGCGCTCAGTCTTCGGGTTCGGGCGGGTCGAGCTTGCGGCGCGCCACGTACCCGCGCAGCTCCTCGTCGATCGCCGGGTCCAGGCCCGGGTCTTCATAGGAGGCGAGCAGGGCCTTCCATCGCTCGTTGGCGACCTGTTCGGTCGACCGGCGTCCCATCGTGTCCCAGGTGGCGTAGTCGTCGGTGTGGAACATCGGCGACATGTACAGCCACTCCTTGAAGTGCTCGCGGGTGTGCGTCGCGCCGAGCCACAGGCCGCCGGGCCCGGTCTCGGCGATCGCGTCGAAGGCGAGTTCTTCGTCGGTGAACGAGATGCCGCGGCTCTGCAGCGCGAACTGGTCGAGCAGCTCGACGTCGAGCGCGAACTTCTCGAGCGAGGCCGTGAGGCCCCCCTCGAGCCAGCCGGCGGCGTGCAGCACGACGTCGGTGCCGGCCAGGAACGTCGCCCACAGCATCATCTGGCTCTCGGCGGCGGCTTGGGCGTCCACGACGTTGGACGAGGCGAGCGCGCCACCGCCGCGGAACGGCAGCCCGTAGTGGCGCGCCAGCTGTCCGCCGGCGAGGGTCGCGAGCACCGACTCGGGCGTGCCGAACGCCGGCGCGCCGGTGCGCATGTCGGTCACGGTGAAGAACGAGCCGTACAGGCACGGCACACCGGGACGCACGAGCTGGGCCAGGGCCACCCCGGACAAGCACTCGGCTACCTGCTGGGCCAGACCGCCGGCAAGCGACACCGGTGAGGTCGCGCCCGCGAGCAGGAACGGCGTGACGACGATCGCCTGGTTCGCGCGTGCCCACACGACCAAGGCGTCGGTCATGCGGAAGTCCCAGATCAGCGGACTGTTCGGGTTCACGATGCCCATCAGCACGGTGTCGTCGCCGATCGTGCCGCCGAACACGATCTCGGCCATCCGGACGCCGTCGGTGGCGCGCGGTCCGCTCGTGCCGTAGGTCGTGTACGGCTTGTCCGACCACCGAAGGGTCGAGTACTCCATGTCCATGTGGCGCCACTCGACCTCGAGGTCGGTGGCCTCCGGCCCGCCCGTCTGCACGCAGTTCAGCACGTCGGCGGCGTGGGTCAGCTTCACGATCAGGTCGTGATCGGCCATCGTGCCGCTGCGCCGTCCCTCGTCGAGGTCGCTCGCGAACGGAGGCCCACCCACGTTCATCAGCACGGTGTCGCCGCCGGGGCCGCCGACGGTGAGCGAACGCTCGGGGTTGCGTGCGCGCAGCGTGAACGCGTGCGGCGCCTTGGCCACCTGGTCCATCACGAAGGTGCGGTCCCATCGCACCCGGTCGCCGTCAACCTGCTGACCCGCCTCCTCCAGCAGCTTCCGTGCCTCGTCGTGCAGGACGTCGGTGCCGATCTCCTCGAGGATGCGCATCGCCTGCTCGTGGATCGTTGTGAGCTGCTCGTCGGTCAGCACCTCGAGCGGTCGTTCACGGTCGAACATCGGTCGTCTCCTCCATCAGGGGCACGAGCAGCTCCTCGAGCGGCCGGATGCCGAGGTCGTGGATCTCGAGCGGGCGTTCCATCCACGCCGCGATCGCGAGCGCGGCCGCCTCGCGGTCGGGGTCGGGATGCTGGCGGACGAACAGGATGCGTTCGATGTGCTGGAAGTACGTCTCCTTGAGCCACGGGAACCGGTCCAGGCCGAGGCCCTTGATCACCGCGCGCTCCCAGTTCTGCACGAGCCAGTCGGTCAGGAAGTACAGCCCGATCTCATCGGTGGCACGCGCGAACAGGTCGCCCGAGTACCACTGGAAACAGTGCACCCCCGCGGGACGCGCAGCCGGGTACCGTGCGAGCACCTCGTCGAGCCGGCCTCCGGTGCCGCAGTCGCCGTAGACGACGATCACGCGGTCGTAGTCGGGCAGCAGTGCTTGCAGCTTCGCCTCGACCGCGGGCGCGATCTCGAGCGGCGTCATGTGCAGGTCGCTCGAGATGCCGTGTACGTCTGCCTGCCACCCGTGGCGCTCGACCAGGAACGCCGTGTCACGCGCGACGGCGCCACAGGCGATCAGCGCGATCCGGGCGCCGGTGCGGGTCATCCGGCGGCTCCCGCGGTGGTCGCCGGCTCGATCGGCGGGAACGCCAGGTTGCGGATGAACCGGTCGTTGAAGTCGGCGGCCCCCGACAGCTCGACGTACTCGATGAACCGCGGCAACTCGAAGGCGACCTCCCGCTCCCGGAACGACATCAACGCCATCTTCGCGCCTTCGCTGGCGGTGTTGCCGACGGCTTTGATCCGATCGACCGGCACCGGTGGCACGAGCCCCAGCACGACGGCGCTGCGGGGGTTGATGTAGGTGCCGAACGAGCCCGCGAGCAGCACCTCGTCGAGGTCGGCGGCAACCACGCCCAGGTGGTGCATCACGACCTCGATGCCGGTCGAGATCGCGCCTTTGGCCGATTGCAGCTCCCGCACGTCGAGCTGGGTGAGCAGCACACCCGGCGCCAGCTCGAACGCGCGGATGCCCTCGCGATCGACGAGCCGATCGGCCAGCGGGTGGCCTGCGGCCTGCTCGCCGCCGAGCAGCGACCCCTTCTCGTCCAGCAAGCCGACGAGTCGCAGCTGGGCGACGGCGTCGATCAGGCCCGAGCCGCACAGACCGCGCGGCGCCTCGTCGGGTCCGCCGATCACCTGCAGCTCGACCTCGCCGCCGGTGAGCGTCACCCCTTCGATCGCTCCGTCGGTCGCGCGCATACCGTGCAGGATCTGCCCACCTTCGAACGCGGGCCCTGCCGGCGCCGCGGACGCGGCGCTGCGCTCGGCGTTGCCGCACACGATCTCGCCGTTCGTGCCGACGTCGACGAGCAGCCGCATCTCGCCGTCGCGGGCCAGGCCGGTCGCGAGCACGTCGGCCACGATGTCGGCGCCGACGTAGGCCCCGATCGAGGGGAACAGCGCCACGCGGCCCGAAGGGTGGATCCCGATGCCGACGTCGGCGGCGCGCAGGTCCAGCGGTTCGGTGAAGGTGGCCACGAACGGCGAGACCGCGATCGACCGCGGATGCACCCCGAGCAGCAGGTGCAGCATCGTCGCGTTGCCGACCACCACCGCCTCGGCGATCTTCCGCGCCTCGACGCCGGCCGTCGAGCGCGCCTCGGTGAGCACGGCGTTCAGCGTGTCGAGGGCCGCGGTGCGCAGCTGCTCGAGCCCCTCGTCGGTCTGCATCGCGTGCCCCATGCGCGCGATCACGTCGGCGCCGAACGGCGACTGCCGGTTGATCGTGCTCGCGACGCCGACCGCCGCGCCGCTTCGCAGGTCGAGCAGGGTCGCGACGACGGTCGTCGTGCCGAGGTCGAAGGAGACGCCGAACATGCGTCCGGAGGTGTCGCCGGCCTCGACCTCGACGAGGTGGTCGCCCACCACCGTCGCGGTGATCGTCGAAGGCTCGTCGGCGAACGCCTCCGCGAGCGAGGGCAGCACGGCGGGCTCGCAGGTGACCTCGATCCCTTCACCTTCCAGCAGGTCACGGACCCGTTGCAGATGGCCGCGCGGGTCCTCGAGCGTCGGCTCGGGCACCTCGAAGACGTAGGTGGCGACGTTGGGTTCCAGCAGGACGAAGCGCCCGACCCCCATCGTGGCGGCCTTCGGCATGTGCAGCAGCCGCGGCACCTCCACGACCATGTCGCCCGTCACGGCACACTGGCACGACAGGCGCCACCCTTCGTCGAGATCGGCGTTCAGGTGGCGGTAGTCCGCAAGGGTGCGCTCGGCGTGCCCCTCGACGACCCGCACGCCGCACTTGCCGCAGGTGCCGCGGCCGCCGCACGTCGAGTCGATCGGCAGCCCCGCCCAGTGGGCGGCGTTGAACACGGTCGTTCCCTCGGGAACCGTCGCGACGGTGCCGCTCGGCAGGTACGTGACCTGGAGCTTGCGCACGGCGACCTAGCCTTCCCCGGCTGCCTGCGCCTGGACGGCCTGCGCGGCGCGGTGGTCGGCGATCCATGCCGCCCCGTAGGCGTCGCGCCCGAGCAGCAGGTCTGCCGCCATCGTGGCGTCGCGCACCACCGCGTGCAGAGGGTTGGTGATGGCGGTGTTCATGCCCGCGAGCACGGCCATCGTCAGGAACGTGGCGTCGATCGTGTGGCGCTTGGGCATGCCGAAGGAGATGTTGGAGGCGCCACAGGACACGTTCACCCCCAGCTCGTCGCGGATCAGCCGGATCGTGGCGAACATCGCGATCGCCGCGTCGGGCGCCGCGCCGATCGGCATCGTCAGCGGGTCGATGATCACGTCGGCGCGGTCGATGCCGTGGTCGGCGGCCGCCTCGACGACCTTGCGGGCCGCTGCCAGGCGCGTGGCGGGGTCCATCGAGATGCCCTCTTCGTCGTTGGCCATGCCGATCACGGCGGCACCCAGGCGCTTCACCAGGGGCAGCAGGCGCTCGAGCGAATGCGCCTCGGCGGTGACCGAGTTGATCAGCACCTTTCCCTGTGCCAGCGGCACCGCGGCCTCGAGGGCCTCAGGGGTCGAGGAGTCGATGCACAGGGGCACGTCGACGACCTCATGCACCGCCTTGACGACGGTGGAGAGCATCGCCGGCTCGTCGAACCCCGGCACGCCGGCGTTCAGGTCCAGCACGCGCGCGCCGGCGGCGACCTGGGCCACGGCGTCGGCCTGCACGGTCGTCATGTCGCCCGCCACGATCTCGGCGGTGAGCCGGGCGCGTCCGGTCGGGTTGATCCGCTCGCCGATGATGGCGAACGGATGGTCGTCGCCGATCAGCACCTCGCCGCCGCGCCCCTCCAGGCGCGTGGTGGCGACCCTCGTCACTGGGCGGCCCCGGTCAGCTTCCGCGCGATCTCGACGGCCTCCGGGGCGTTGTTCGCGTAGCCGTCGGCGCCGATCTTGTCGGCCCATTCGGGCGTGACGGGCGCTCCACCGACCATGACCTTGACCTGGTCTCGCAGGCCCTCGGCCACGAGCTTCTTGATCACGGTCTCCTGGTAGGGGACGGTCGTGGTGAGCAGGGCCGACAGCCCGATCACCTGCGGCGTGTGCTCGCGGATCGCCTCGATGATCGTGGTCGCGTTCACGTCCTTCCCGAGGTCCAGAACGTCGAAGCCCGAGGTGCGCAGCATCGCGCCGACCATGTTCTTGCCCAGGTCGTGCAGGTCACCTTTGACCGTCGCGAGCACGACGAGCACGTTCGCCTCGGCGTCGGGATCTTTCTGAGCCAGCAGCACCGGCTCGACGATCGCGTTGCACTGCTTGAAGACCTCGGCCGAGGCGACCACTTCGGGCAGGAACACCTCGCCGCGCTTCCACATCTCGCCCAGGTCGAACATCGCCACGGCCATGCCCTGCTCGAGCACGATCGTGGGGTCGGTGCCCGCGTCGATCAGCCGGTTGGTGGCCGCGAGCGCGAGATCGCGGTCGGCCGCGATCAACGCAGCTTTCAGGGTCTCGAGGTCCTCGTGCATCGTCGTCCTCTCCGGGTGCCGGGTCGAAGGGGTGACCTGAAGTCATGCAGGAGCCCCGTGGTGTCCCTGCTGATGATAGGGAGTGCTGTTCGCGGGGGAAACCGGCACAGGCGCTCAGGAGATGACCAGAGGTCACATACGACGGCGCAAGGCGAAGCTGGCCGCCGTGATGTGGTCGGCGGGCGCACGTGAGGGCCCGGCCCCTTGTCCGCCGCGGGCGTGCGCGGCGGATCCGGGGGTCCTTAGGGTCCGGACGTCCACGCTGCCGTCGATCGTCTCGATCACCGCCGGTCCCTCTTCGAACGCGTCGCCGAACGCGGGACTGCCCGTCTCGATGTGCAGCAGGGTGCCGGCGCGCAGGCGGTGGACGAAGTCGCGACCGACCCAGATGAGCACGGCGATCGCGATCGGATGGCCGAACGGCAGCTTGATCGTCTGCAGGAACTCCGGGAGCCCGGTGGACTCGGTCACGACCTGAGTCAGGATGAACGAAGCGCTCAGCAGCACGAGGGCGCGCCTCGGGATCTTCGGCAGCACCCACGCGAGCGGCAGGATCCAGACCAGGTACCAGGTGAAGAGCACGGGAGAGGGAAGGATCACGATCAGCAGGGCCCATGCCCACGCCGCCGCGATCCCGGCCGGCGTGCGCGCGTCGGGCCGCCGCCACAACTGCCGTGCGATCAGCAGCACGCCCGTCACCGACAGCGCGAACAGCGACAGGCGGGCGATGATCGCGCCGACATCGGCGCCGGCATCGCCCGCCACGAGCGACCCGATCGCCATGCCGACCTGCACCACCAGCTGGCCGGGCGCCATCCACGAGTCGTTGCCGGCCACGCCGAACAATCCGAGCGTCGGGTTCGTCAGCTGCAGGAAGGGGAGCGCCAGCACCAGCCAGCCGCCGCCCACGATGCCGCAGAACGCGAGCAGCTCGCGCCGGCGCTTGTCCGGCGGGGCGCTCGCGGCGACGGCGACCAACAGCAGCAACAACGGCACCACGGCGGTCGCCTTCACCGACATGCCGAGCCCGAGCAGGATCGCCGCGGTCAGGCGATGCCCCGAGAAGAGCGCCGCGGCGGCCGCCGCGATCGCCAAGGCCACCAGCATGTCGTTGTGGCCGCCGCCCACCACGTGGAACACCACGATCGGGTTGAGCCCTACGACCGCGGCGGCGAACACGGCGCGCTCGGGACGTACCCGCTGGGCCGTACGCGCCAGGAGCGCGGCCGTGCCCAGGCTCGCCGCGCCCGCGAGCAGCTGGAAGCTCGTGATCAGGCTGGGGATGCTCTTCGTCGTGGAGGTGAGGAACGCCGACATCCACGTGAACAACGGTCCGTAGACCGACGGGGTGCCGCGCCATCCGGGCCAGGTCAGGTCGAACAGCGAGTTGAGGGGGAAGTCCAGCGGGGTTGCCACGTACGGGTTGCTGCCGTAGGTGCTCACGATCCGCCCGTAGTAGGCGTAGCTGTACACGTCGCGTGAGAACAGCAGCGGCAACATCAGGACGGCGAGGTGGTACCCGAGCGCCAGCAGCAGCACGGTGCGCAGCGTGATCCGCCCGTGCCAGGCTTCACGCAGGACGAGCAGGAATGCGATCGCCGCCGTCGCGGTCGCGAGCAGGCCGACGAACACGAGACCCATCGTGCTGAGGTTGCCGAGGCCGATCAGATCCGAGATCCACCGCAAGGGCCCGCCGGGTTCCTCGGGCAGTACCGGGTGGAAGGGCGAGGCGGGGGTGGCCGAGACGAGGGCCACGAAGAACATGCTTGCGATCGACGCCCCGATGGCGCGCGTCGTACTGCGTGCGGGCGGCAGGGGCCGCGTCGTCGGGGCTCGCATGAGGACCGCCAGCCTACCCTAGGGGGTCGTTGCGCGGGAATGGGTCACGGCATGGTCGGGCGCGGCTGCCACGGGAACTCCATACCCGCATCGAGGCAAGGTGAATCGCACGCTCGTCCGTCCTGAACCGCCGGCGAACGCCCGCTGCACCGCCAGGGGGAAGCACCGAGAAGCGCTCCGGGGGCCGCTGGTAGCGTGGTCCGGCTGTGGGCTTCATCGAGCTCGCCGACGTCACCTACGCGCTCCCGGGCGGCTGGACGCTGTTCGAAGGGGTGTCCTTCAAGGTGCCCGACGGCGAACACGCGGCCCTCGTGGGCGCCAACGGCATCGGCAAGACCACCCTGCTGCGTCTGCTCGCGGGTGAGGATCGCCCGGCGTCGGGCACCGTGCGCACCGAAGGGCGCGTTGGCCTGATGCGCCAGTTCATCGGATCCCAAGATCGCCCGACAACGGTGCGCGCGTTCCTCCTGGCCTACAGCGAACCCGCCGTGCGCGAGGCAGCCGCCCGTCTCACCAGGGCGGAAGCGCGCCTGGCCACCGACACCGGTGACGAAGCGCAGCTCGCGTACGCGGACGCCTTGCATGAGTGGGAGCGGGCCGGAGGGTACGCGGCGGAGGTCGTGTGGGATCGCTGCGCCCATGGCGCGTTCGGCGGCGGTTTCCCCGAGAGCGCCGACCGGCCGATCGAGACGCTGTCCGGCGGCGAGCGAAAGCGACTCGCGCTCGAGGTCATCTTCGCGTCGGCCTCCGACGTGCTGCTGCTCGACGAGCCCGACAACACGCTCGACATCGAGGGCAAGACCTGGCTCGAAGACGCGATCCGCGCCGAGCCCCGCACGATCCTGTTCGTCTCGCACGACCGTACGGTGCTCGACCATGCGGCGACCCGCATCGTCACGCTCGAAGGGCGGGCGGCGTGGACCCACGTCGGCGGCTTCTCCACCTACGCCGCGGCTCGCGACGCACGTGTCGACCGGCTCGACGAACGGCATCGGCGGTTCGAGGAGAAGCGCGCGCAGCTCGAAGCACACATGAAAGACATGAAGCGCCGGGCTGCCTACAACGACGGCCTGGCCTCGCGTGCGCAGGCGGCCGAGACGCGGCTGCGGCGCTTCGAGCGGGAGCAGCCACCCGAGAAGGCCGCGACGCAGGACGTGCGGATGCACATCGACGGCGGCCGCACCGGCAAGGTGGCGTTCCGCGCGCGCGGGCTCGGCATCGCCGGCATCGTCGAGCCGTTCGACGCCGAGGTCGTCTTCGGGGAGCGGATCGGAGTGATCGGCCCGAACGGCACCGGCAAGAGTCACTTCCTGCGTCTGCTCGCGGGCGACGACGTCGTCCACGACGGCGAGTGGATGCTCGGGGCCCGGGTACAGCCGGCGTTGTTCGCGCAATTGCACGAGCGGCCCGACGTCGGCGACATCGGTCTCCTCGACGTCCTGCTGAAGAAGGGCCTCGATCGGACCAAGGCGATGTCGGTGCTCCGCCGCTACGAGCTCGATCACGTCGCGCCCCACGCGTTCGAGCTGCTGTCGGGGGGTCAACAGGCGCGGTTCCAGATCCTGCTGATGGAGATCGACTCGCCCACGATGCTGCTGCTCGACGAGCCGACCGACAACCTGGACGTCGCCTCCGCCGACGCGCTCGAGGAGGCGCTGGGCCGCTACGAGGGCACCGTGATCGCGGTGACGCACGACCGATGGTTCATGCGACTGATGGATCGGTTCCTGTCGTTCGACGACGGGGGTCGCGTGCGGGAACTGCTCGCCTCGCCCTACG
>Ga0299913_10006550_pt1 | contig 10097 bp, 7 predicted proteins | sample RVTome_9_FD_201360 | JGI IMG/M metagenome (GOLD analysis project Ga0299913, IMG submission 201360) | Soil microbial communities from uranium-contaminated site in the Upper Colorado River Basin, Wyoming, United States - RVT155D38 (version 2) ... | reverse complement strand
GCCCGCCACCGCGTGACCGAGCCCGAGCTGCGCGCGCGCCTGCTTGCCCTCGGCGTGGCCACTCGCACGTAATTCGCCGCGGGCTGCCGGCCGGCGCCTACGGCGGGGCGGCGATCACCAGGCGGGAGAGCACGAGCAGCAGGAGCAGCGCTGCCGGGACGAGACCGCCCCAGCGCCGCGCCGGCGACGGAGGCAGGTCGCACGCGTCGATGAACCCCACGCGCGCGGGCGCGGGCGCGGCCACGCGCCCGGCGAGCGCGAGCAGCCGCGGGGAGAGGCGGCGGTGGAACGCGAGCGCCAGCGCGGTCAGGACGGTGAGCGCGAGGCCCGCGTGATCGGACAGGGTCCGCGCATAGACCAGCCGCACGTCCGGCTGCCGGGGCACGACCATCATCAGCGCGGGTGACACGAGGTACGGCCCGTCCGCGCCCTCCGCCCGCCACCGCGGGTGATACGACACCTTGACCAGCACGGGATGGCCGGGCCGGTTCGTGCGGAACGCGATCAGCTCCGGCCGGATCTCTTCCCCGCTGATGCGCGCGCCGGGCGGGAGCGGGACCAGAGGCGTGGGGGCGCCGGGCGCCGCGGGCGCGAACCGGGCGTCGTCGGTGAAGACGAGGTGCGCCGGGCTCAGCGGCTTTTCCGTGAACCATCTCCAGGCCTGCTCGCGCCAGCCGCGCGGCGACGCGCGCGCCGGCGCCCAGGCCATGGGCTCGGCGTAACGCGGGGGCGCGCCACGCAGGCGAAACACCTCGTAGGGAGGGACGCTGGCCACGGGCATCACGTCCTCGCGGGCGCGCAGCGCGGCGACGAGCTGTGGGCTGAGGGCCACGACGTCCGACACCGCGAACAGCCGCAGGTGCGCCAGCGCGGCCTCCGGGTCGAAGCTCGAGTAGTTCCGGCTGCGGAAGGGATTGGGCGAGGTCGCGCCCAGCTCCGAGGCCAGGTAGTAGACGAAGTGCGTCTGGAGGCTGGCCTGGTTGTACACGCCTTCGACGGTGGGCCGCCCGCTGAACAACGGCAGCGTCTCGTACATGCGTATGGAGCCCGCCTTCTCGTGCACGCTGCTGTACTCGACCGCCACGCGTGGGTCGCCCACGCCGCCCTTCAGGCCTGCGGCCAGCTCGGCAAAGGCGGGCCACAGCTCCTTGGCTTCCAGGCCGGTGTAGTTCCATTCGATCCAATGACGCAGCACGCGCGACCGGTAGTCGCCGTGCAGCACGGCCAGCAGCACGAGGCCGAGGGCGCCCAGCTCCGGCGCGGCCAGCGCCTGCACGGCGAGGCCCAGGGAAACCGCGCCCAGCACGGCCAGCGCGAGCTGCGCGAACGGCACGAAGCGCACGTCGATGATCCCGAGCGCGGGGCCCGCGGCGGCCAGGCAGGCGGCCACGAGCGCGGCGTGGGCCAGGAACAGCAGCCGCTGGTCCGCGCCTCCCGCGCGCCGGCCCCACACGAGCGTGGCCACGAGGCCGGCCAGCGCGGCCGCGAACAACGGCCAGAGGAGCGGCGGGAACAGGTTGCGCGGCGTGACCGTGAGCCACGGGTCGTCGTAGGGCGTGGTGGAGCCCCAGCTCCCGAGCAGCGGCAGGAGCCAGAAGGCGGCCAGGCCGAAGGCGGCCGCGCCCAGGGTGGCGAGCCAGCGCAGCGTCCGCGCGGGCCGCCGTGCCGCGTACAGGAAGAAGGACGCCGAGAGGCCCGCCCAGAGCACGGCGTAACCGTGCGCGAACGCGGTCACGGCCAGGGCGAGCGCGGGCACCCACAAGGGACCGCCGCGCGCATAGGCGCGGTAGACGACACCGAGGAACAGCATGGCGAGCGCGATGCCGTAGGCGTAGGCGAACTCGCCGGTGAGCGTGCTGGCCATGGTCCCGCCCCAGATGGGGTTCTCCTCCACGAAGAGGAACACGAGCGCGGCGGCCGCCCCGAGCAGGGGCGCCGGGAAACGGAAGCCCATGAGCCGCAGCGCGAGGTAGGTCGACGGCGGCAGGAGCAGGACGCCGATGGCCGTGCCCAGCTTGAAGGCCACGGGCAGTCCGGTGGCGGGAGCGAGCGCCGACATGACCAGGAACGGAAGCGGGAAGTAGTAGAGGAGCAGGGGGTGGCCGAGGTAGGCGCCGGGGTTCCAGCCATGGAGGCGCAGGCGCGGCAGGAGGTGCTCGTAGAAGTGCACCAGCGTCGGGTAGTGGCAGGGCGTATCGCCACCGGCGGCCACGGTCGGGATGAGCAGCAGGGCGGGCGCGAAGTAGTCGAGGATGGCGAAGGTGACGAGGGCGAGACCCAGGGCGTCCACGAGGGCCTGCCGGCGCGAAGGGCTCATGCGGAGCCTCGCAGTCTAACCGATCGCGGTTGAAGCGCACCTCGCGCTCGATTAGTCTCCCGGCGTGAAGGGCTCGCCGCGCGTGCTCGTGGTGGACGACCAGCAGGACATCGTGACCATGCTCCAGCGCGCGCTCTCGCGGCACGGGTTCACGATCGACAGCACGACCTCACCGGACGACGCGCTGGCCCGCGCGGACTCCGTGGCCTACGACGCGGCGCTCGTGGACCTGGTCATGCCCGGACGCGACGGCGTGTCGGTCGCGGCCGGCCTGCGCGAGAAGATCCCCGGCCTTCCCGTGGCCGTGATGACCGCGTACCCGCACTCCCCGCTGCTGCCGGAGGTCCTAAGGGTGGGCGTCACCGTGTTCCACAAGCCCGTCGCCATTCAGGACCTGGTGGACTTCCTGCAGTCGAACATTCCCTAGCGCGGTCTCCAGAGCGGCGAGCCGCGCGAACAGGTCCGCGTTCCGGGCGTGCAGGGCCGCCAGCTCCGCCTCGCGCCGCTGCAGCTTCAGGTGCAGGGCCTGGATGGCGGCCAGGGCCACTCCGCCCACGTCGCCGGGCGCCAGCCGCCGCTCGTCCGCGCCCAGCGCGAAGGCGGCGGCGAAGTCCTGGGCCATGGGACCCATGTGACGCGCGGGGTCCTTGTCCGCCTTGTAGGCCCAGGTGCTGATGGGCAGCGCGGCCAGCCGATCCAGGACCTCCTCGGGATCCACCGGCTTCACCGCCGTCTTCAGGTCGCGGTCGGAGTTCTGGGAGAGGATCCCGCTGATGGTCAGGTTGCCCGAGGTCGTCAGGGTGAACTCGTTCGCGCCCGCGTTGGCGTCGATCATGAAGTTGGTGCCGATGTTCTGGTAGGCCCAGACCGTGCCCGTGACGTTGTCCTGCATCCGCATGCGGACGCCGCCGTTGTTCTGCATGTCGAGCAGCCGCCGCGCCATGACCGGGCCTTCGGTGTTCTGGATCAGGACCTGCGTGCTCCCGCTCGCGTCGTTGCGCTGCACGTGCAACGTGGCGGCGGGCGCGCTGTGTCCGATGGCCACACCCCCCGGGCCGATGTCCACGCTGTTCGAGGGCGCTCCGGGCCGGATGCGGAGGGGAAGGAGGCTGCCCCCGGTCACGTCGCGCACGAAGAAGCTCGCCTCGTTTCCGGCGACGTCCCAGGTCTGGGCGGTGAAGCCCGACGAGTTGTTCTGCTCCAGCCGGAGCGCCGGGGTGTTGCCGGTGTTCACGTGGAGGTCGAGGACCGGCGTCGCGGTGCGGAAGCCGACGCGGCCGATGGAGTCGACGTAGAGCGAGTTGCTCCGCGCGCCCCCTTCGACGGTCAACGGGACGGTGGCCGCGGTGATGTCCTCGATGGAGAACTTGTTCAGGCCTCCCGAAGCCAACTCGTTCGCGGTGAGCTGCCAGTCGGTGGAGGCGAAGCCCGCGCCGCTCGTGTCCTCGAACTTGATGCGGAGGTTGTTCTCCTTCAGCCGGAGGGTGTCGCTCCCAAAGGCCTCTCCTCCATTCACGCAGTCGAAGCCGATGCACGCCGAGTTGTGGACGTAGAGGTCGTCGTTGACCAGGAAGTTCGGTCCGCCGGCCGTCGTCTCCGGGCTCGACGAGACCGGCACGATCGAGCCTCCGCGCACCTGGAAGCCGCCGGACTGGACGAGGAGCTCGGGGACGGCCGCCACCGGCGCCGTGCCGTCCGGCGCCCCCCCGTCGGCCTCGCGCGCCGCCAGCAGCGCTTCACGCACGCCCGGGTCCACGCGCGGCGCCACGCGCAGCTCATAGCGGTATTGGCCGTCGGGCCACCGCTGCTCGCCCTCGCCGAGCGCGACGGCCACGTTCTGGCCGGCCGCGAACTCCTTGCGCACGACGACGGTGCCCGGGCCCGTCACCGTCACGGTCAGCGACTCGTAACCCGCGATCAGGGGAACGAAGCTGAGGCCGGATCCGCTGAGCTGCACCGTGGCCACGGCGGAACCGGCCTTCTGCGCCGCGGCGGGCGGGGCCGTGAGAGACAGCGCGCAGCAGGCGCCGGCGAGGGCGACGATCGTCCGGCGGACGGGCCTGTAGGACAAAGGGGCCTCCTTCTCTTCCTGCGCGGGCGCGCAGAGGCGGACACGGAGGGAAATGGAACGACGTCGCGAACCGTACAGGAGCGGGGCACGAAAGTAAATGCCAGGTCCGAAAGGAGTGCGCCGCGTCACCCGTGAGAGGGGACAGCCGCGGGCCGCGTCGCGTGCGGCATAATCGCCGGCGCCCGGCGCGCCGGGCGCCGCACATGCCCGGCAAAGCACTCTCGCTCCTCGCCTGCCTGACGGCAGGCCTCCACGCCGCTCAGGGCCCGTCGAGCGACGCCGCGGGCCCGCCGCTGCCGTTCGCCGATGCCACGCTCGCCGCCGGCCTCCATTTCGTCTATCGCAACGGCATGAGCGGAGCGCTCCACCTGCCCGAGATCGTGGGCGGCGGCGCGGCCCTGTTCGACTTCGACAACGACGGCGACCTCGACCTCTACCTCGTGCAGGGTGGGACCTTCGGGCCGCGCGGCGAGCCACGGAGCGGCCCCGAACACGACCGCCTGTGGCTCAACGTCGCTCCCGTGGGCGGCGGCGACCCGCGCTTCGAGGACGTGAGCGCGAAGGCTGGCCTGTCCCCGGCCGGGTACGGCATGGGCGTCGCCGCCGGGGACTACGACAACGACGGCTGGACGGACCTCCTGGTGACCGGCTACGGCTCGATGCGCCTGCTGCGCAACCGCGACGGCGCGCGGCTGGAGGACGTGACCGCCCGCGCGGGCGTGGGCGACGGCGGGTGGAGCGTGAGCGCGGCGTTCGCCGATCTCGACGCCGACGGCTGGCTCGACCTGTTCGTGGCCCGCTACGTCGAGTACGCGCCCGTCCGCTGCCGCCTGCCCAGCTCGCGTCCCGACTACTGCGGCCCGCAGAGCTTCCCGCCCCAGCCGGACCGGGTCTTCCGCAACCGCGGCGACGGCACCTTCGAGGAGGCCACGGCGCGATGGCTCGGCCCTCAGCGCGCGGGCCCCGGACTGGGCGTCGCCGCCGCCGACCTCGACGGCCACGGCCGCACCGACGTCTACGTGGCCAACGACGGCGCGGAGAACCACCTCTGGCTCAACCGCGACGGACCCGCGTTGCGGGAGGAGGGCCTGATCGGGGGCGTGGCGCTGAGCGGGACGGGCGCGGCCCAGGCCGGGATGGGCGTGGACGCGGGTGACGTGGACGGCGACCTCGACCTCGACCTGATCGTGACGAACCTGACCGGCGAGGGCAGCACGCTCTACGTGAACCAGGGCGGCGGCCAGTTCGAGGACGGCACGGCCGCGAGCGGCCTGGGACCCGCCAGCCTGCCGCTCACCGGGTTCGGAGCGCGCCTCCTCGACTACGACAACGACGGCTGGCTGGACCTGGCCGTGGCCAACGGCGCCGTCCACCTCAGCGACCCGGCGCCGGGCTCGACGGATCCGTTCCCGCTGGCCCAGCCCCGGCTGCTCTACCGGAACGCCGGCCGGGGACGCTTCGCGGACGTGACGCGCGCGGTGGGCGAGGCCTTCACGCACCCCGAGGTCGGCCGCGGGCTGGCCGCCGGCGACGTGGACAACGACGGCGACGTGGACCTCGTGGTGGTCAACGTGGAAGGGCCCGCGCGCCTGCTCCTCAACCGTGTGGGCCAGGACCAGCCCTGGGTCGGCTTGCGCCTGCTCACCCGCGACGGCCGGCGTGACGCGCTGGGCGCGCGCGTGCTCCTGCGCCGGCGGCGCGCCGCGGACCTCTTGCGCCACGCCCATGCGGACGGCAGCTACGCCTCCGCCGGCGACCCGCGCCTGCTGTTCGGCCTGGGCGGCGGCGCCGACGTGGCGGGCCTCGACGTGCGCTGGCCGGACGGCGCGGTCGAGACGTTCGACCCGCCGGCGCTCCGGCGCTACACCGCCCTCCGGCAGGGCGGCGGGCGTCCGGCCTCCGCGCGGAGCACGCCGTGAGCGCGGCGGTTGCCCTCCTTCTCGCGGCGACGCTCGTGGCCGTGCCCGACGTCTCGCTCGACAACCTGGACGCGGAGGTGGCCCGGCAGCTCGGCGAGGTCCGGCGGCGGCTGGACACGGCGGGAACCGGAGCCGCCGGCGCGGCTGCGTTCGCGGAGGCCGGCCGGCACTACCACGCGTACGAGATGCACGCCCCCGCCGAGGCGTGTTATCGCAACGCCGCTCTTCTCGCGCCCGAGGACTTCCGCTGGCCCTACCTGCTCGGCGTGTTGCAGCAGGACGCCGGCCGTCTCGAGGAGGCGCTGGCCAGCATCGGCCGGGCGCTGGCCGCCCCCGAGCGCTACTACCCGGGGCTGCTCCGCATGGCGACGCTCCAGATCGCGCTGGGCCGCCCGCAGGACGCGGAGCGGTGGCTCGCCCCCGCGCGCGTCCACGCGCCGGGTGACCCGGCGCTCCTCGCGCGGGAGGGCGAGCTGGCGCTGGCCACGGCGCGGCCGCAGGCCGCCGCCGCGGCCCTCGAGGCGGCGCTGCGCCGTGAGCCGCGGGCCACCCGGCTCCACTACCTGCTCGGGATGGCGTACCGCGCGCTCGGCCGGCGGGAAGACGCGCTCCGCGAGCTGGCCCGTGCCGGTCCAGTCGGGGTGCGTGCCCGCGACCCGCTCCTCGAGGGCGTGCGCGCGCTCCGGGTCGGGGAGTCGAGCTTCATGATCGAGGGCCATCAGGCCTTGCGCGCCGGCGATACCGACGCCGCGGCGGTGGCCTTCGCGCGCGCGGCCGAGGCATCCGGCGGAACGTCGCTGCCGGCGTTGCTCAACCTGGCGGCGGCCGAGGCGCGGAGAGGCCGGCGGGACGAGGCGATCGCGCGCCTGGGCGAGGCAAGGCGGCTGGACCCCCATCACGACGCCGTCCTCTTCAACCTCGGCGTCCTGCTCGCCCAGGCCGGGCGCGCGGCCGAGGCCGAGCCGCTGCTGGCCGCCGTGGTAGAGCGTGCGCCGAGCGACGCCGAGGCGCGCGCCGAATGGGGCCTGGCGCTCGTCGCGCTGGGACGCCTGGACGACGCGCAGCGCGCTCTCGCGCCGGTGCCGCTCGACGCGGCCCGGTGCGAAAGGCTGCGTGAGGCGTTGGCGGCCCGCGCGAAGGGCGCGCGCGACCCTGCGGCCGCCGCGCTCGCCGGGCGCGCCCGCGCCTGTGGCGCCCCGCCGGTTCAGCGCTGAGCGGACAGCTCGGCCTGGAAGGCCCGCTCGAAATCGCGGAGGTCCTCGCCGAAGGCCGCGCGGAAGTTCCCCGCGCGGTCCTGCGAGCGCGCGAACAGCGCGAAATAGCCGGCGGCCTTGGCGGCGCCGTGCCGGCGGATGAGGCAATCCACGGCCGCGAACGCGAGGTCGTAGACGATGCCGGCCTGCGGTCCCCGGCCGAGCGCGACCCACTGCGGGAACGTGACCATGGTGTCCAGCGGCGGCAGCGCTCGGGCACGGCCTCCGCGCAGCGCCAGACGCGCCCGGTGCCGCGCCTGCTCGACGGTCGTCCCGCCGAGGCGCTCCATCACGCGCAGCGAGACCCACTCCGCGAAGCCCTCGCGCAGCCATTGGTCCGAGGTCCCCCGATGGCCGCCGCCCAGCTCGTACTGGAGGCTGTGGGCCACCTCGTGCGTGAGGAGCGCGAGGCGCCGTTCCCAGGACGCTCCGTACAGGTTCGCTTCGTTGATCAGGACGGAGCGATAACCACCGATCGCGGTCATGGTGGCGGCGGTGTCGCGCGCGAAGTCCGCGCGGTAACCGCTGGCCGCCAGGGCCTGCTCGAAGGCGTGGCGGCCGGGATAGAGATGCAGGACCACCTCGAAGCGGGGAATGGCGAGCTCGCTCTCCATCACCGCGGTGGCGGTGGCCAGGGCCGCATCCCAGCCGTGGATCCACTCCGCGCGCGCGACGGGCCGGGCGCGGACCTGCGACGAGGAGACGACGCGCGGCCGCGCGCTCGCGCACGCCGCCGTGAGAGCCAGCAGGGCCAGGGCCAGACCGAGCGCGCACCGCGCGTTCCCCATGTGCAGTGTCCACAAGCCTGCCACCAACGTGTGATCCGCGCTACACGCCGCGCTCCCGCCGACCAGACGCCTCGGGACGAGGACTGACGAGTACGCGTGGCTCAGTTCGCGGCGCGGGCGCGCTTGGCGAGCAGCCGATGGCGCCGGCGCCGGAGGTCGGACGCCACTCGCGCCAGGCCGGGTGGCAGCTCGTGCCCCGGCCACGCGCCGAGGTCCGCGAGCCCCTGCTCGACCAGCGACAGCGCCGCCGTCACGTCCCGGCTGCGATGCTCGTGGTAGATGGCGAGGGCGCGGCGCGCGCGCCAGTCCCCGGCGCAAGCGGCCTGTTCCCACAGCGCGGCCGCGGCCGCGTGATCGCCCCCGCGCCGCTTGTGCCGCGCCAGCCGGAGCAGGGCCTCGACCCGTAGTCCCGCGTCGGCCGTCTCCAGCACGCGGCGATACTCGCCCTCACAACGCTCGAACAGCCGCGCCTGCTCGAGGACCTGGGCCAGGCTGTAGACGTCGCGCGGGTCCTCGGCCCGGCCCTCCTCCACCCACTGGCAGGCGAGCACGGCCAGCGCGGCCAGCGACACCACGTCCACGCGGTTGTGCTCGAGGACGCGCAGGAGCGCGCGCCCGTCGCGGCGGCGGACGTAGTCGAAGTAGATGCGCGGAATCTCCTCGCCGGGGACGTCGGCCCGGCGCCGGAGGTCCAGCAGGTCGGCCTCGAGCGCCTGCAGGCGGCAGGACACGAGGCGCAGCTTCCACAGCCGGCGGGCCGGCGGCAGCAGGTCGAGGTGCGGCATCTCGGCCAGCGGGTAGGGGTCGCGGTTGAGGCGGTAGCGGGCCTCCAGCAGCGGCAGGTCGAAGGTTCGGCCGTTGAAGGTGACCACGTGGCGGAAGCGGGCGAGGTCGTCGGCCAGGCCGCGCAGGAGCGCGGCCTCCTCGTGGTAGTCCCGCATGAAGTACTGGCGGACGCGGAAGCGGTCGTCTTCCACGAAACCCAGGCCGATGAGGAACGCGGCGGTGCCCGTCCCCCCCGCGAGGCCCGTGGTCTCCGTGTCGAGGAAGGCGGCCTGCGAGAGGTCGAAATCGTGCAGCGCCGGATCGCCGGACAGGACGCCCACGGACGCGGGCGCGAGCGTGCGGAAGCGGCTGAGCGGGACGCCGCCGTGGAGCGATTCGAGCGGCGTGTCCCAGTCCACGACGAAGAACTCGCCGCGGTCGTTGCTGACGCGCCGGCCGTGGATCAGCTCCTCCAGCGCGGGCGGGCGCGCGCGCGCGGGCTCGCGCACGGTGCGGCTGCGCGCGGACGCGACCGCGACGAGGCGCTCCAGGCGGGCCTTGAGCGACAGGCCCGTCCCGTCGTCTCCCACCATCGCGCGCTCCAGCGCCTCGAGTTCGCCCGGGGGCGGTCCGGGCCGGCCCAGGCGCCGCAGGCGGTCGTGCAGCGTGGTGCTCAGAGCGGCAGCTCCTGGCCTTCACGGGCCACGTCCAGGCCGCGGGCGAGGAGGCGCCGCCGCTCCGCGCCGTCCCACAGCAGGCGGTTCGTGTGGTTGAGGTGGATGAGCAGGACGCGCGAGCGGGTGCCCCGCAGGCGCGCGGCGGTCTCTCCGACCAGCGGGTGCGGGATGTCCGCCAGGCTGCGGCCCGGCACCTCGCCCGCGTCGAGGAACGTGCCGTCGAGGAGCGCCGTGTCCACGCTGGCGACCTCGTCCTCGAGCCGGCGGTCCCAGCGCTCCCACTTGTCGATGTCGGGAACGTACAGCA
>Ga0299913_10006549_pt1 | contig 10097 bp, 11 predicted proteins | sample RVTome_9_FD_201360 | JGI IMG/M metagenome (GOLD analysis project Ga0299913, IMG submission 201360) | Soil microbial communities from uranium-contaminated site in the Upper Colorado River Basin, Wyoming, United States - RVT155D38 (version 2) ... | reverse complement strand
GATCGCGGCGCTCACGTCCCCGTGTTCAACCTTGGCGATGCGCGTGTCGAGGTTGCCGCGGAACTCGACGGCCTCGACGTCGCTGCGAAACTCGGCAAGAAGAGCGCGGCGTCGCATGCTCGATGTGCCGACGCGTGCACCGGACGGCAGCGACGCGATCCTCTCCTCTCCTGTCGCTCCCTTTCCTCCGAGCACGACATCGTGAGCGGATGCGCGCGTCGGGATCCCCACGATCGCACAACCCTCCACGAGTTGAGACGTCAGATCCTTGGCTGAATGGACCGCTGCATCGGCTCGACCTTCTAGGACGGCGCGTTCTACCTCTGAGGTAAAGATGCCTTTCGCGCCGATCTGCCCGAAGGACCGAGCATCACGATCGCCGGTAGTCGTGACAATGAGTTCGTCAACCTCGAGCCCAGGATGCGCCCGCACCAAGAGTCCGCGAACAAGATCTGTTTGCTTCCGCGCGAGCTTCGAGCCGCGCGTCGCGATTACCAGTCGATCAAGCGTCCTCATCGTCGAGCTCGAACAGTTCTCGCAGCGCCGTCAGGTACACGTAGCCCTGCTTCGAGCTCGTCAGCTCCTTCGCCTTGTCGAGCGGCGTGTGGAGCAGTTTCGCCACGATCCTCTGAGTGAGCTTGTCCAGTGCGGCTCGTTGCTCTTGGGTGAGGTCCGCGGCGGGGAACCCGGCGAGCTCGTCGGTACGGATCGCCTCGGCCCACGAGACGAGTGCGGCCGCGGTTGGTGCGATCTCGGACGACCGCTGCCACTCGACGAACGCGCGGACCTCCTCGGAGATGATCTCCTCGACCCTCGACACCTCCGACAGGCGAGACCCGATGCTCGCTTCGACGACACCACGGAGATCGTCGATATCACGCAGAACCACGCCCGCCACGTCCTGGACCGACGGCTCGACGTCCCGCGGCACCGCGATGTCGACGATGAACAGCGGAGCGTCGGCCGACCGAGTCTCCACCACGCCCTCGATCATGGATCGGTCGATGATCGTCGCAGGTGATGTTGTCGAGGTGATGACGATGTCCGAGTCGATCATGACTTGGGGCAGCTCCTCGAGCTTGCGGGGTACCGCGTCGAAGCGGAGCGCTACTTCCTCGGCGCGTTCCTCGGTGCGGTTCAAGACGGTCACATCGGTAGCACCCGCCGTCGCGAGGGCCTGGGCCGCGAGCCGTCCCATCTTGCCGGCGCCGACTATCGCTACCTTCTTGCCCGACAACGTCTTCCCGTCGAACGCCCGGCGGGCCAACTCCACTGCCGCGGACGAGATCGAAACGGGGTTACGTCCGATCGCGGTCTCTGTGCGTGCGCGTTTCCCCACGCGGAGAGCCTTCCGGAACGCGGCCCCCAAAACGCGCTGCGACGCGCCCTCTTCCACCGCCGCCTGGAAGGCGCGTCGCACCTGACCCAGGATCTCGGATTCGCCGATCACCATGGAGTCGACTCCGGCCGCCACTCGGAACAGATGCCGGATGGCGGCGTCGTCGTGATACGTGTAGAGACGGTCGCTGAAGTCTTCAGGGGCGACGTGACAGAACTCCGCTAGGAAATTGCGCACGTCCTGCGCGCCGCCATGGAACTTGGTCACTACCGCGTAGACCTCTATGCGGTTGCATGTCGAGAGCACCGTCCCCTCGAGGACGTGCTCGTAGGTACCGAGCTGATGCAGGCCCTTCGGGAGGCGCTCCTCGGGGATCGACAAGCGCTCGAGGAGCTCAACCGGCGCCGAGTTGTGATTCACGCCGACGGCTACGAGTGACATGGGTTCCAAACTACCGCTCCGATGGTCAGCGGCCGGCGCTGAGGCGCCGGTTCGCCTCGCGAGCGGTGGCGATCGCCTGCACCCGCTGCTGGAAGAAGGACAGGATCTGCAGCTCGGTCGAGAGATCGACCTTGCGGACGGTTACGTCCGGAGGCACGGTCACCACGGTGGGAGCGAAGTTGAGGATCGACTTGACGCCCGCATCCGACAGCCGGTCGGCAACCTCCTGGGCCGACCCCGGCGGGGTTGCGATCACGCCGATCGAGATGCCGTCCTCGGCAACGACTTCCTTGAGGTCGTCGAGGTGCCGGACCCTCAGCCCGCCGATCTCGGAGCCGATGACGCCCTCCTCGACATCGAAAAGCGCGCTGATCCGGAAACCGCGCTCCGAGAATCCCTTGTACGAGGCGAGCGCGCGCCCGAGGTTGCCGGCACCGACGATCGCGACGTGCCAGTCCTGGGTGAGACCGAGCTCGCGGGTGATCTGGTAGAGCAGGTACTCGACGTCGTAGCCGACACCGCGGGTTCCGTAGGAGCCGAGATAGGAAAGATCCTTGCGCACCTTCGCGGCGTTGACCCCCGCCAGTGAGGCAAGCTCCTCGGAGGAGACGGTCAGCTGCCCGCGGGTCTCGGCGAGGTCGAGCAGCGATCGCAGGTACACCGGGAGCCGGGCAACGGTCGCTTCGGGGATGGGTCGGCTCGGCATCAGGGGCCCATCCTAGCCGACTTTGTGAGCGTTCTCACAAGCTCTAAAACGGGCCTCTACCTGGACTTTTGTCTTCAGGATACGAGGAACAAAGCGGACATTGTCCATTTGTGCACGACAACCACAGCGCGGCTCCAACTTAGTTGACTCACCCAGCTAGCCCCCCGGGGAGGGTGCTCCTAACACGTGCTCCGGCAGAGCAGCAATGCATTGTGCGGACTGCCCGGACCGAAGCATTAGCGGGCGACGGCTGCCACTCGGTCGGCGATCGCGGGTGCCTGGTCCTCCTGGAGGAAGTGCTTGGCCGGTAGCCGGTGCACCGCGTCGAGCCCGGCGATCCGACGGGCGGCCTCGCCGTGCTTTGCTAGCGGGAGTGCCGGGTCCAGTTCGCCCCACACGACCTGCACCGGGTAGGGGACTTCGCGCAGCGCCGATTCGTAAAGGCGCTGCTTCTCCGCGGTTCGTTCGAAGCCGCGCATGATCTTCAGGAACGCGCTGCCGCCATCGCCTCGCTTCAGCAGGTCGACGTAGGCACCGATGTCTTCCTTCGTCATAGCGCGTCGATCGGCGAGGCCCTGAAGGTAGAAGATCCGGCGGAACGCCGGCTTCGCCAACGCGAGCAAGTAGAGCTCTCCTATCCCTCGACGCGCGAACGGCTCCATCGTCCAGGGCCGCTTGAACCCATCGACCACGATCGGGGAATTAAGTACGGTCAGCGAGCGAACCCGATCGCGCGCCGCCGCAGCGAGCTCGAATCCCACCGGACCGCCGATGTCGTGGACGACCAGGTGGAAGCGATCGAGCCCCAGCGAGTCGACGGCAGCCGCGGCGAACCGGCCGAGCCCGGTCCACGTGTAGTCATAGTCGGCGGGTCGCTCGGCAAGGCCGAGGCCGGGAAAATCGAATGCGATCCCCCGCAGCCCGCGCTCGGAGAGCTCGGCGATCACCTTCCGGTAGAGGAAGCAAGAGGTGGGGACGCCGTGCAGGCAGACGACAGGCTCGCCCTCGCCTGCGGAGCGCACGAATGACGCGACACCTCCCGCCTCGAAGCGCCGCCCTGCGGCCTCGTGCTGGTCGACGACGTCGCGGCTCGTCATGAATCAGCATTCACTGATCCCATCTTAGAGACGCAGAACGGATAGGTCGACGCCCTGAATCTGCCTCAGTCCCGACCCCAGTCCAGCGGTTCGAGCGCACCTGCTCACCCCGGCTCAAAGAAACGTGCTGCCCGCGCTCCTCACGAAAGCGGCGATCAACCCGATCAGTGCCACGAGGAGCAATCCTCGACCGACCAGCTGGATGGGGCGATGGAATGAGCGATCGATGGTGGCTTGCTCCGACGAACTCAATTCGCGGAGTAACTGCCCAGCGTCTCCCTTTTTCGCCGCCGGAACGTGTACCTCGAACAAGCCGCGTGGATCGCCATACGCGTTAAGCCACGCCGCCGAGTCACCGGGAGCCTTGGTCGTCTGCGTGGGGATGCCCTCCTCCTGAAGACGACCGGCGAGCAGGTCGGCCTCGTACTTGCTGGGCAGCGAGGTGAGCTTCGTCCACTCCTCGGCTACAGGCATGTGATCGGAAGGTTATGGCATCAACGGCGCCAGACCTCGCTGCCGGGAAGCGTCCGTGTCGCAGTGGGGCCTGACCCGGTTACCGGGTGGACGACCGTTCGCGGGCTCGGCGGGCTGCGGTGGGCACGCCACCGGTCCACGGATTGCCGTGGCCGGGCAACAGTACGTCGGCTTCGAGTCGTTCGTAGATATCCAGGGAGCGCCGCGCGCGGTCGAAATCCGCGTTGATCTTCATCAACTGAGGCCCACTCTCCCCGGTCCACGGAGTGAGCGTGACCAATCCATCTGCCGAGATCAGAACTCCCCGATCCTCCATCAGCAGCGCGCAGTGGCCCGGGGAGTGGCCGGGAGTGAAGACGACCTTCATGTGCCCGGGAACGTCCAGCATGTCGGCGTCTGCATACGTGGTGACCTCGGAGATCTTCGGATACTTGAGTCCGTTGTTGCGCATCGCATGTCCCAGGAAGGTCACTATCCCCGGCTTCAATAGGTCGCGCACTCGTCCCTTCGGCTGGGGCACCCTCGCGGCGCCCGTGGCTCCCGGCGCGTCGACCTCATGGATGTAGACCGGTGGTCCCATCGTACGTAGTCGCTCGGCGAATCCCACGTGATCGGAATGGTTGTGCGTCAGCACGATCGCCTCGACATCACCCGTCGACCTGCCCAGTTCAGCCACTCCAGCCGGCAGCTGATCGAAATAGCCGGGTAGACCGGTGTCCACTACAGTGAGCGACTCGCCTTCGGCGACTAGATAGAAGTTGATGCGATCCGAACCGAGCCGGTAGACGCCGTCGGCCACCTGCTTCATCGAGGGCACTCCACGGTCGAAGTGAGGGGATGGATCGTCGCTATGGCAACGGCTGATCCCATCACTTCTCGGACCGGCGCGCCGTCGGCTCTCATATGCGGGCGAGGAAATCGAGGCCGAGGGTATCGAGGCCTCGCTGCATCCAGATCGAGATCTCGAACAACCGATCGGTCAGGAAGAGGATCCCCATCGCGATCAGCAGCACGCCGCTCGTAGTCATGACCGCGCGGGTGTGACGGCGGAACCAGCCGAGTGCACGCGTCATGCGAGCGGTTCCGAGCCCCGACAGCACGAAGGGCAGCCCGAGACCGAGTGAGTAGACGACGAGCAGCAACGCTCCTTGGCCCGGGCCCCCCCGGCTCCCGCCACCCGCCGCCATCGTCAAGATCACTGCGAGCACCGGCCCGATACAGGGGCTCCAGCCGAACGCGAACGCCGCTCCCATCAAGAAACCTCCTCCCGTACCGGCGCCCGGCCGGGGATGGAAGCGCGCTTCTTGGAAGAGGAACGGGACCTTGATCACGCCCATGAACACGAGCCCCATGGCGATGATGAACACGCCTCCCACCCGCGTGAGGATCAACCGGTTCTCGTCCAGGAAGGAGCCGAGCAGACTGAACGTCGCGCCGAGGGGGACGAAAACGAGCGTGAATCCCGCCACGAAGGCGAGCGCTGCCGTCACGGTGCGACGAGTACGGACCTTGCGATCGTCTTCGGCGGCGCTCATCCCCGACATGTACGAGAGGTAGCCGGGTACCAGAGGCAGCACGCACGGGGACAGGAAGGACACCGCCCCGGCGACGAATGCGACCGGCCATAGGCCCCAGCCTTCGGTCAGGCCCTCAAACATTGCGGCGCACCAACACGTCGAGGGCCTGGGCGAAACTCGCTTCGTCGAACGGACCGGCGATGTGCTCCACGAGGATCCCGTTGTGGTCGATGAAGAAGGTCTCGGGTTGTCCGGTCAGCCCGTACTGGCTGTAGATCGCCATGCCCTCGTCGCGCACGTGGAGGTAATCGAGCCCGTACTCGTCCACGAAGTCCAGGGCGTCGGACTGAGAATCTCGGATGTCCACGCCGAGGAACGTGATCTCGTCTTCGTAGGTCTCGTGGGCGCGCCGAAGGATCGGGGCCTCCTCCTCGCACGGCCCACACCACGATGCCCAGAAATTCATGACGACGGGTCTGCCCCGCAGGTCGGCGAGACTCAGCTCCTCGCTGCTGCCGAGCAGGCGCGCGGTGAACCCCGGAGCCCGGTCACCCGGTTGGGGGACGTCGGATCGTTTGTAGGTCCCTACCCCCAGGATGACCAGGAAGATCACGGCCGGAGCCAGGACCAGCAGTCCGCGCTTCATCGCGCGCCATCTTCGCGTGAGCCAGAAACTTCTGGACATCCGATGGCAACGCGCCGTACCCTCCCGTCACGAGGAGGGGTGGCCATCCCGGCTGCCCCTTTTTCCGCGCCCTCGATGGATTCGATCGAGTAGGAGGTGCGCGTGGCGATATCCGCTTCGGCAGGAGCTGCTTTCTCATCCGCGTTCGAACGTCATCTCGGCGACAAGGGGGTGGAACGGCGGCTACAGCGAGGAGCGATCCTCCATCTCGCCGGCGAACCCTGCGAGCGCGTCCATGTCGTGCGAAGCGGCATCGTGCTGCAGATGTCGCGTGATGCAGCCGGAGGAGAGACCGTCCTCGGGCTTGTTGGTCCCGATGAGATCATCGATCCCTCAAGCGCGATCGATGGGCTGCCTCATCACTTCGACGCGCTTGCCGCGACCGATTGCATCGTGGAGGGAGTGGCGAGCGACCGGTTCCGATCCGCGCTGTCGCGCGACCCACTCATGACACTGGCGGTGGCACGCGTACTGGCCGAGAAGATGCGGTGGGCATCCGACACGGCTCACGAACGGGCGGCGCAACAGGTATCCGGTCGCGTAGCGGGGCGGCTGCTCGAGCTCGCTCGACTCTTAGGAGAGCAGAGAGGCGAGTGGATCGAGCTGCACCTGCCTATCGATCAGAGCACCTTCGCTCGCCTCGCAGGGACGTCGCGCGAGAGCACGTGCAAGACGCTGCGGCGGTTCAAGGCCGACGGTGTCGTGGATTACGAGGGGCGACGACTGCGGATCCTGCGCCCGGACGCGCTCAGGCACATGAGATGCGCGGGCAAGCGTTAGAGCGGAGAACTGGCGCGTAGGGCGCGCCTGAGTACCTTGCCGGTAAGTAGATGGGGAAGCTCGTCGACGATCTCGATGGTCGTGGGGCATTTGAAACGGGCGAGGCGCCGCTCGACACGATCCATCAACTCTTTCTCGGTGGTCTGCGCACCTGTCTCCAGCACGACGAATGCCTTCACGGTCTCTCCCGTGTACGCATGGGGAGCACCGATCACCGCAGCTTCGACAACGTCGGGGTCGGCGCACAGCGCTGATTCGACCTCCGAGGGGAAGACGTTGAATCCGGACACGATGATCAGGTCGCGCTTGCGGTCCACGAGATAGAGGTAGCCGTCCTCGTCTTGGACGGCGACGTCGCCGGTGCAGAACCATCCGTCACGGAATGCCGCCGCGGTCGCGTCCTCACGCCTCCAGTAACCCTTGAACACGTTGGGCCCTCGCACGACTATCTCACCGGGGTCGCCCAGCTCGACATCGTGCCCTTCTTGGTCAACGAGGCGCAGTTGGATGCCGGGCAGCGGCTTCCCTATCGAACCCGCGCGCGGCCGCTCGCCCATCCGGTTGGAGGTCAGCGTAGGCGCGGTCTCGGTCAGTCCATATCCCTCGAAGATCTCCACGCCGAAGAGATCCCGAAACTCTCGGAGGATGTCCGCCGGTAGTGGCGCCGCTCCCGAGACGGCCAGCCGCACGGCCGACAGGTCGTACTGATCGGCACCCGGTGTCGCGCTCCATGCGCTGTACATGGGCGGTGCACCGAACAGGACCGTCACCTTCTGCTGTCGGATCTGATCCAGGGTCGGTACCGGGTCGAACCGTTCCACGAGTACTCCGGTCGCTCCATTCAGCACGAGAAGCCCCAACGTCACGTTGAGTCCGAAGATGTGGAACAGCGGAAGCACTAGGAAAAGAACGTCTTCCTCGGTCACATGCATGTCGGGAATGCCCATCTGTTGATCCAGGTTCGCGCGGAGATTGCCGTGGCTCAGCATCGCCCCCTTGGGTTCGCCGGTGGTGCCGGACGTGTAAGCGATCACCGCGATGTCATCGTCGCCGGTCGCTACGTCTGCAACCGGCGCGCCGAGAGGTCCGAGCTCGTCCCATCCATCGCGCGTGATGACCGTGACGTTCGTGCCGGCCGCGGATCGAACCGTGTCGGCAAGCAGCTCGGCGGCCAGAACGACCTTTGCTTCCGAGTCCTCGAGGATCCGCTGCATCTCGGGGACCGTCAGCATCACGTTCAGGGGCACCACGACCGCCCCCGCCCGCAGGATGCCGAAATAGCCGTAGACGAACTCGGGCACGTTGGTCAGTGCGATCGCGACACGGTCACCGTGAGCGACCCCGAGCGCCTGCAGCCCTGCGGCCACACGCGACGCCTCGGCATCGAGGTCGGAGTAAGCGATCCGGGAGCCATCAGGGGCAACGAGGGCGGTCTTGCCGCCGACCCGAGCGGCCGTCTCGGCGAGAACCGTGGCCAAGCTCATAGCCCCATTGTTTCCCGTTCCCCCCTATTTTGCAAACTCTTGCAAGCACTTGCTAGCGGTTGGCACGCGAGTCGCGAAAAGTTGTCGGTTGTTGGAAGTGACTCAAGTGGGGGCTCCGGGGTGCCGAAGTAGCCAGTGGAGTCTTTAGAGAGTGGGACGTTAGGACCGCACGGTCGTCACGACCGTGACCTACGAGCCTCCCAGCCCGCCCCAAGCCGGCCCACCTCTTGAGGCTCCGCGCCGGCGCCCCGCCGCAAGGCGGGGCATCGTCGCGTTCGGGCTCCTTCCTTGATGGGAGCATTGCCGACCATGGCACACGTTCCGGTCCAGTGCTCGACCGGCCCGTTCTGGGCTTTCGATCTCGACGACGCGCTCGGCCACATCGCCGATGCCGGCTTCACCGAAGTCGAGCTGATGGTGACGCGCGATCGACGAACCCAGGAACCCGAGCTCCCCGCGCGCCTCGCTGCCGAGCGAGGCCTGAAGATCGCCAGCGTCCACGGGCCCTTCCTCGCGATCACCAAGACCGTCTGGGGAACCAACCCCATGGGCAAGATCCGGCGCGGTATCGAGATGTGCCGGGAGCTCGGGGCAACCACTTACATCGTCCATCCCCCCTTCTTGTGGGAGCGCTCCTTTGCGCGCTGGGTGATGGACGAAGCCGAGGCCTCGGCAGCCGATAGTGGGGTGTCGGTCGTGGTCGAGACGATGTACCCCCTGTGGATGGCAGGGCGTCGGATGCGAGGGTACCGGTGGCTCGACCCCCAGGCCCTCGTCGACGCGGCCCCCATGGTGGCGCTCGACACGAGCCACGTGACCGTGGCCCGCTACGACGTGATCGACGCCTACCGGACCCTCCTCCCTCGCCTCAAGCACATCCACCTCTCGGACAACGCGGGTGATGGCCGTGACGGCCACTTAGAGCTGGAGCAAGGCATACTTCCTATCGACAGGTTCCTGAACGAGGTGCGACGAACGGGCTACGCGGGGGCTATCTCGTTGGAACTGTCGGTCCGTCGCTACATCGAGCGACCGAAGGATCTAGTGGACATGCTGAGACGCAGCCGGGAGTTCGTAGAGAGGCACCTCACGGCCGGAGATCGGCCGGCCAAGGGAATGCCTCGCCCACGATGAGCGCAGCGAGAGCGGTCAAGGTCCTCGTGGTCGACGACACCGAGCACGTGCGCAACATGCTCGTAGACATGCTCGAGCTCGATGGCTTCGATGTCGTCGGGCAGGCGGAGTCCGGGCATGACGCGGTCGAGGCCGCCGACACATCGGATCCCGACGTGATCGTCATGGATTACAAGATGCCCGGGATGGATGGGTTGACCGCCGCCCGAACGATCCGCGGCAACCGGGCAGCCCAGTCGATCATCCTCTACACCGCCTACCTCGACCCGGCGCTCGAGGCGGAAGCCAAGGCCGCCGGCGTCGCCCTGTGCATCGGGAAGGTCGAGGGCCTCAACCAGCTGGAGCGCCACATCACCGAGCTGTGCCGGGACCTTTCCCGGTAGAGAAAGGTCCCGGGATGCGCACGAGGCTCACGGAGTGAGTCTCCAGAAAGAGTCCTT
>Ga0299913_10006548_pt1 | contig 10097 bp, 12 predicted proteins | sample RVTome_9_FD_201360 | JGI IMG/M metagenome (GOLD analysis project Ga0299913, IMG submission 201360) | Soil microbial communities from uranium-contaminated site in the Upper Colorado River Basin, Wyoming, United States - RVT155D38 (version 2) ... | reverse complement strand
TGCACTATTCTGTTGATGGGTACGTCCGCTGCATCACTCCGCGGCGGCCTGGAGAAACGAATTGCTTTCCACGAGATCGTAAAGCCTGAAAATCGGCCAGCTGTCATGACCACGCTGGTAGCCGCCCGAGAGATACCGGTCGCAACGAACCACCGTTGGCGGACATTTCGTGATGAACTCGTTGTCTACGAATCGGCGAAAACCCAGCACTTCGTCCACAACCAGCCCGGCGGGAATTTCCCGGTGGTTGACCGAAATCACGCGAGTCGAACGCTTGAGCGACGTGCGCCCGCTTCCCAGCATCATCTTGAGATCGATCAGCGGCAGCAGGTGACCACGCAGATTCGCAATGCCGAGCACCCAGCGCTTTGCACCGGGAACACGCGTCATGGCATTCGGCAGCATCAGGACCTCGCGGACCTCCTTGCGACTTGCCACGAATTGCTCATCGCCGATGCGAAACCCGACGCCGACCCACTCCGACGACAGTCCCCCGCTGCTGCCCTTGCCCGCCAGAGCCGCGCGACTGCGACGCTCGAGCTCCTGCAGCAGATCGAACGGCTGTTCAACCAGTGATAAAAGATCGACGGCCTCGTTCATTCAGCCGGCCACGACCGCGTTGATTTTCGCAACCAGCTCGTTCTCGGAGACCGGCTTCACCAGGTATTCCACGGCACCCTGCCGCATTCCCCATATCTTGTCGGTTTCCTGATCCTTGGTGGTGATCATGATGACCGGAATATCCGATGTGCCCGGGTCCTTGGTGAGCTTGCGCGTTGCCTGAAAGCCGTTCATACCGGGCATCACTACGTCCATCAGGATGCAGTCCGGCTTCTGCGACTGCGCCTGCCGGATTCCTTCTTCGCCGCTGTCGGCAACGAGGGTTCGGAAGCCGTTTTTCTCGAGCATGTTCTGAAACAGGTGCAGCTCGGTTGGTGAATCATCAATGATGAGAATCAAAGCCATACAGGTTTCCTTAATTGATCTGGTTCGAGATGGCGCCCAGCAACTCGTCCTTGGTGAAGGGCTTCGTCAGATATTGCTCCGATCCGACGATACGGCCCCTCGCGCGATCGAACAGCCCGTCCTTGCTCGACAACATGATTACGGGAGTATCCCTGAACACTTTGTTGTGCTTGATCAGTGAGCAGGTTTGGTAACCGTCGAGCCGCGGCATCATGATGTCCACGAATATCAGGTCGGGCTGATGATCCGCGATCTTCGACAACGCATCGAAGCCGTCGATTGCCGTGAAGACCTGACAACCTTCCTTTGACAGGAGCGTCTCTGCCGTGCGGCGTATTGTCTTGCTGTCGTCCACAACCAGAATCTTGAGCCCGTTCAGACTTCGAGATGCACTATTTGACACTGAATTTCCTCGCCCAATACGTCCTTCAGGGTTTAAGGACGCGTCCCCAAAGCGACTTGTACCATATTGATCAGGGGGTCGCCATGATGGCTGACACATGCCGCAAGTTTGCTGATTTTATTCGCTTTTCACCCGCCACGTAACGCCGTGGCGCACGTTTCCGTAAATTCGCTCACGCGAATGGACTGCCGCATCCCGGCGCAATCGCCTCCGGCAGAAACGATCCGTCATCGCCGGGTCAATTCCACCGAGCCTCTCCCGGCGGTATTTGCAGACGGCCGCAGCGCTGTATAGTTAGCCGCCACACCCACACCCGATCAGGCAACCGCTATGCCGCAGGAAACCATGCGCGTCGGGGTCGTCATGGACCCCATCGAGACGATCGCGCCGAAGAAAGACAGCACGCTCGCCATGATGCTGGAAGCCTCGAGGCGCGGTGCCACGATTCATTACCTCGAGCAGCGCGACCTGAGGCTCATCCAGGGCGAAGCCTTCGGGCGTTCCCGAGTGATGTCGGTAAGAGACAGCCTCGACGACTGGTTCGAGTACGGCACGCCCGTCGACATTCCGCTCGCGGACCTTGACGTCATCCTCATGCGCAAGGACCCGCCTTTCGATATGGAGTACATCTACACGACCTACATCCTGGAGCGCGCCGAGCTCGGGGGAGCGCTGATCGTCAACAAGCCCCAAAGCCTCCGAGACATGAACGAAAAGGCCTACACCGCATGGTTCGGCGATTGCGCACCGCTCACCCTGGTGACCCGCTCGATGGCCGACATGAAGGCATTCCTCAAGGAACACCATCGGATCGTCGTCAAACCTCTGGATGGCATGGGCGGACGCTCCGTATTCGTGATCGCCGAAGGCGATACCAATGCCAACGTCATTTTCGAGACGCTGACGGAAAACGGCCGCCGTTTCGCACTGGCGCAGGTTTTCATCCCTGAGATCACCGCGGGCGACAAGCGCATACTGCTGATCGACGGCGAGCCCATACCCTACGCCCTGGCCCGCATTCCGTCCAGCGACGACAATCGCGGCAACCTGGTCATGGGGGCCGTCGGGGAAGGCCGGGAACTCACAGACCGCGATCGGTGGATATGCGGACGCGTGGGGCCGGTGCTCAAGGAGCGCGGCGTGATCTTTGCCGGCATCGACGTCATCGGCGACTACCTGACGGAAATCAACGTCACCAGCCCGACGGGCATCCGGGAACTGGACGGCAAATACGGGCTCAACATCGCGGGTACCCTGTTCGATGCAATCGAGCTGATCCTGGAAAAGAGCGGCAGCCGACGTCTCAGAGCGTGAGCAGGTCCGGCTTGCGGGATTCATGAACGCCACCACCGACGATCGGGCGGAGTGTGACCAGGGCGGAGAGGGGCGTTTCAGGACCGTCGCGAATTGTCTCAAAGAGAGGATGTTTGCGCGGAGCCCCCATGGATGGGTTCACGGCGTTCCTGAAACGCCCCCTAGCTCCGGTCACGCTCCGCTACGCGCCAACGTCAAACACGTTCATGAATGCCGCGAGCCGGACCTGCGTCTCATTCGTCGAGGCTCACTGAAGGTAAAATGCGGGTCTGACGCGCAATTCCTGTGCCACAATGCCTCGACCGGAGGCCGCTGACCGATTCTTTGAAAATGGCCGAGAGAGCACTGACAGCAGATGCCTTTGCGGAGATCGACGAGGCCGAAGACCTCGACTCCCTCGTTTACCCGGGAGCCCGCGAAGAGAAAAAGAAACCGGACCGGCTGCCGCCGATGCTGTTTCTGGCCGCCCTCGTGCACGGCATCCTGATCATCGGTATCACCTTCAACGCCGTAATGGGCGACGACTATGCCGAGGCGATTTCGCTCGAAGTGACCATACTCGCGGATCCCGACCGGTCGAATGCAACACCGGACGATGCCGCTTACCTGGCGCAGGCGAGCCAGGAAGGCGGCGGCAATACCCTGCTGCAGGTTCGCCCGGGTGCACTGGCCGAAAGCAACGTGCCGGTCGACAATGCCGGCGAGGCGGACGGGACCACCGTCGATCCGTCCCGGACGCACGATCTTGCCGCCGATCAGCTACTTACGACCGCCCGCGACGCGGATACGGCGGTAGCCGACCGGCCCCGGGTGGAGCCCAGACCGGAGGAAGCAACCGCAATTGCCCTCGAGGCCGGCGCGGAAACGACATTGCCGCTGCCGCAAGACGATGAGGTGCGCCTGCAAATCCACGATGACAACCCACGGGAACTCGTGACCACCGTCGATACGCGCGAATCCGTCGTCGCGGGCTATCTGGACAGCTGGAAGCGCAAGATCGAGACCACCGGCATCCGGTATTTCCCGGAGCAATCCGTCCTGAGCGAACTCACCGGGAGCCCGACACTGGAGGTCACTATCGACGCTTCAGGCCAGCTGCATGAGGTAATCGTCCGCCGCTCGTCGGGGTCGAAAGTGCTGGACCAGGCCGCGCTCAACATCCTGCGCCGCGCCGCGCCTTTCGATCCGTTCCCCGAGGCGATTCGCATCGACTATGACCAGCTTCGTTTTGCCTACAAGTGGCAGTTCAGCGGATCCGGGACGCCTTCCGCGGCCAACCTGAATTGAGAGAGGCCGTTCGCGTAGTTGACCGAAGGACAGGTGCCGACCCGACACGTTGACGTTTCAGGTTGCGAAAAGCGGTTGTCTGCGGCAGAAACAAAGTCGATACTGGAGCCATGGAAATCGAGGGTTCATTCAACAATCAGCTGTTGATTGCCATGCCCGGCATGGCCGATCCGAATTTCAGCAGCACCGTGACGCTGATCTGTGAACACAACTCGGACGGCGCGCTCGGCATCGTCATCAACCGGCCGATGAATCTGAACCTGGCCGGCCTGTTCGAGCAACTTTCCGTCGCCGGTTCCGACAGCGCAGCGGCGCAAATCCCGGTCCTGGATGGTGGCCCGGTGGCCAAGGAGCGGGGGTTCGTTCTGCACAATCCCCACGCGGAATTCGAGAGTTCCGTTGCCGTTTCGCCGGATGTCCAGCTGACGCTTTCTCGTGACATACTGGATGCCATCGCGGCAGGTACCGGACCCAGGAAAGCCCTGGTCGCGCTCGGCTATGCCGGCTGGCAGCCGGGCCAGCTCGAAGCGGAGATGCTGGCGAATACATGGCTCAGTGTGCCCGCGACGCCGGAGATCATTTTCGACGTGCCGTTTTCGCGCCGCTGGATCACCGCCGCCGATATTCTGGGAGTCGACTTGAGCCGCCTGTCGTCGCATGCCGGCCACGCCTGAAACCCGGTCCAATCACCACGAAACCATACTGGCATTCGATTTCGGCCTGCGGCGCATCGGGGTCGCGGTCGGCCAGACCGTGACCCGCTCGGCAAGCCCGGTCGGCGTGGTTTCCAACAGTAGCGGAGGCCCGGACTGGCTCCGCATCGGAAACCTGATAAAGGAATGGGGGGCGTCGCGGCTCGTCGTCGGGATGCCGTATAACGTCGACGGTTCGCCCTCTGAGATTGTCGCGCGGGTCGACACTTTCATGGCGGGCCTGAAGCGCTTTTCGCTGCCGGTCGAAAGCACCGACGAGCGATACTCCTCCTCCGAAGCGCGGCAGATTCTCGTCGGCAAGCGCAAACTGGGTGTACGCGGGAGAATCGGCAACGAAAGCCTCGACGCCGCGGCCGCAACCCTCATTGCGGAAAGGTGGCTGAAGAATGCGCACTGATACCAGCGCGGAACGAACGTGGAAATGAGAGTAAACTCCCGACGCGATGTCAGTAACAGAGCTATTTGAGCGACCCCGGGTCGACGACGAACCCGACCTCCAGGTGGCGCCATCCGGAGGCTTGCGACATTTGCTGACCTTGCGAGGTCTGAGCCGCGAGCAACTTACGGCCATTCTCGACCGCGCGGAAACCTACCTGAGCCCCCCGGGCAGCCCTGCTGTCCGGTCGGACGCGCTCAGAGGCCGCACGGTCGCCAATCTTTTTTTCGAGCCGAGCACCAGGACGCGCGCGTCCTTCGACCTCGCGGCGAAACGTCTTGGGGCCGACGTTCTGAATCTGGATGTCAACACGTCGTCGCGTAAGAAGGGCGAAGGCATTCTGGATATGATTTACACCCTGCAGGCGATGCATATCGACGTGTTCGTCGTGCGCGACGCGAGCGCGGGGGTACCGGCCTACATCGCCCGCAACACTAACGAGTATGTCAGCATTCTCAATGCCGGCGAGTCGGACGTGTCGCATCCGACCCAGGGCCTGCTGGATCTCCTGACGATTCGCCAGCACAAGCCGGACTTCGCGAATCTAATCGTGGCTATCGTCGGCGACATCGCGCATTCGAGGGTCGCACGTTCGGCTGTGCAGGGCCTGACGACCATGGGCACCGGCGAGATACGGCTGGTGTCGCCGCGAGCGCTGGCGCCCGACCCGGACGACATGCCCTCCGCCCGCATCCTGCATCGCCTGGACGACGGAATCCGCGGTGCCGACGTGGTCATGGCCTTGCGCATTCAGCGCGAACGCATCGGCAATCTCGACGGGATTCCCGGCATCGACGAATACTTTGCCAACTACGGAGTCAGCCACGAACGAATGAAGCTGGCGGCGTCGGACGCGATCGTGATGCATCCCGGGCCGATGAACCGGGGTATAGAAATCGAATCCAGCCTGGCCGACAGCCGCCGGTCCGTGATCACGAAACAGGTGACCAATGGCGTCGCCATTCGTATGGCAATCCTGAGCGCCGTTACCGAGACCCTGGAATCCCGGTGACCGAGCGCACGTCGGAGCAGGCCGCGGCAGCGCGCAACCGCGGCACGATCTTTGTCGAAAATGCACGGGTCACCGAGGTCAGGACCTTTCCCGGAAATCAGTACATCCTGCGCCTGTACGCCCCGCAGACAGCCCGCCACGCGGTCCCCGGAAGCTTCGTGCACATTCGCTGCGACGACGCCATTCCGATGCGCCGTCCTCTTTCGATCATGCGTGCGCACGACGACGAGGGCTGGATCGAAGTGCTGTTCAAGATCGTCGGCAGCGGCCTGCGCTCTCTGGGACACAAGGAACCCGGCGATCGTATGAGTCTCGTGGGACCGATCGGGACAGGCTTCGAGCCGTCGACGGCGCGGCCGCGCGCTCTGTTGATCGGCGGTGGCGTCGGCATACCGCCGATGATCTTTCTTGCCGAGCGCATGCAGGCAGACGACTTCGACTGGCAGGCCGTGGTGCTGATGGGTTCGGAGATTCCCTTTCCGTTCGAGCTCGGGACGTCGGTCATAGCAACGGAATGGCTGGGCAAGGAGTTCGTGTCGGCAATGCCGTTGATGGAAGGCTGGCGCATCCCCAGCCGGCTCGCGAGCATGGCCGAATTCGATGGCGTGTTCCGCGGCTACGTCACGGGCCTCGCCAGAAAATGGCTGGAAGCACAGACGGACGGGGATCTCGAGCAGACTGAAATCTTCAGCTGCGGCCCGACATCGATGCTCGAAGTGGTGGCTGCATTGGCGCGCGAATTCGACGTTCCCTGCCAGGCATCGCTCGAAGAGTACATGGCCTGCGCGGTGGGCGGTTGCGCCGGCTGCACGGTACTCGTGCAAACGCCCGAGGGGCCGGCGATGAAGCGCGTCTGCGTGGACGGCCCCGTCTTCGACGCCTCGACGGTATTTCTGTAGGAGCCCACGTCGAACGAAAGCGCTTCGAACTTGAGCCAGGTGCAGCTGCGGACGGCGACTGCGGGCGACGTGTGCCTTCGTTTGTTGTCACGACCCCCACAGTCACCGAGGCCGCGCGAGACGGAGGCGATTCGATTCCCCCGGTCGTGGTTCGCTGCGGATGGCGATTGCGGGCGACCTGTGCTTTCGTTTGTTGTCACGACCCCTACAGTCGGCGAGGCTGCGCCAGAGGGAAGCGATGCGATTTCCCCGGTCGTGGTTAGCCGAAGTTGACCTTCGCTTCGAGGTTGGAGCGCGAGTCGGCGTGGGACATTGCTTCTTCGAGCGTAATGGTGCCGGCCTTGTAGAGGTTCAGCAACGCGTCGTCGAAGTTCTGCACGCCCTTTTCGCTGCTGTCCTTGATGGCTTCCTTCACTTCCGAAATATCGCCCTTCAGAATGAGGTCCTTGATGTGCGGCGTGTTGAGCATGAGTTCCACGGCGGCCACGCGGCGGCCAGCCCGCGAGCGCACCAGGCGCTGCGAAATGATGGCGCGCAGGTAGTGCGCGAGGTCCATGAAGATCTGCACGTGCTGTTCCTGCGGAAACATGTTGATGATCCGGTCCAGCGTCTCGGGCGCATTGTTCGAGTGCAGCGTCGCCAGCACCAGGTGTCCTGTACCCGCCATGTCGATCGCGGACTGCATCGATTCGCGATCTCGGATTTCGCCGATCTGGATTACGTCGGGGGCGGCGCGCATGGCGCTCTTCAGTGCATTCGCGTACGACTTGGTGTCGAGGCCCACTTCGCGCTGATTCACGATGGACTGCTTGTTCGGGTGCAGAAACTCGATCGGGTCTTCGATGGTAATGATGTGCGACGAGGTCTTCTCGTTGCGATGATTGATCATTGCCGCGAGGGTCGTCGACTTGCCGTTGCCGCTGGCGCCGACCATGAGTATGAGTCCCCGGCGCAGCATGACCAGGTCCTTGAGCTGCTCCGGCATGCCCAGATCGTCCAGCACCGGCATATCGGCAGTGATGTAACGCAATACCATTGCGACGTTGCCGCGCTGGTGAAACACATTGACGCGAAACCGTCCCAGCCCTGCTTCTGAAATCGCAAAGTCTACTTCGAGCTCGCGCGTGAATATGTCCAGCTGGTTTTCATCCATGAGCTCGATCGCCGCCTGTTTTACCATCTTCGGCGTCATCTCCAGCTTGTTGACGGGCATGATCTTGCCGTCAATCTTTATTTTGGCTGGAGCAAAAGGAGCAAAGAACAGGTCTGATGCCCGTTTCTCGACCATCAGCTTGAATAGGGGTTTAACGTTCATAGAGGGGCTGCCGGATGCTCAGAAGGTCCGAGCGGTATCTTCTTCCACGATATTGAGACTCTCTGCCTGTTCGACGGCGGCCGAGGCGTCTCGTTTGCTGTCCAGCTTGATGCGCAACCGCAGTTCGTTCTTGGAATCGGCGTTACGCATTGCTTCTTCGTAGGAAATGACGCTGTCTTCATAGAGAGTGAACAGCGCCTGGTCGAAAGTCTGCATCCCGAGCCGGGTGGACTTCGCCATGATCTCCTTGATCTGCGCGACTTCGCCCTTGAAGATGAGGTCGGCGATCAGCGGCGAATTCAGCATGATTTCCATCGCCGCTATTCGTCCCACGCCGCTTTCGCGCGGTATGAGTCGCTGCGAAATGAACGCTTTCGTGTTGAGAGACAGGTCCATCAGCAGCTGCTGACGGCGCTCCTCGGGAAAGAAATTGATGATCCGGTCGAGGGCCTGGTTGGCGCTGTTCGCATGCAGTGTCGCGAGACAGAGATGGCCCGTTTCCGCAAACTGGATGCCATACTCCATGGTTTCCTTGTCGCGGATCTCACCGATCAGGATGACGTCCGGCGCCTGTCGCAGCGTATTCTTCAGTGCGGCGTGCCAGGATTCCGTGTCGACCCCGACTTCGCGCTGGGTGATGACACAACCCTTGTGCGGATGGACGTACTCGACCGGGTCCTCGATGGAAACAATGTGGCCTTTCGAGTTCTCGTTTCGGTGGCCGATCATGGCCGCGAGCGTCGTGGACTTGCCCGAGCCCGTGCCGCCGACGACGATCACCAGGCCGCGCTTGTTCATGACGACGTCCTTGAGAATCGGCGGTAGATCCAGCTCTCCGAGCGTCGGTATTTCCGTAGTAATCGTGCGTAATACTGCGCCGATCATGCCCTGCTGGATAAACGCGCTGACGCGGAAGCGTCCGATGCCCTGCGGGCTGATAGCGAAATTACATTCCTTGGTGGCGTCGAACTCCCGGACCTGTTTGTCGTTCATGATCGAGCGAACCATCATCGCCGACTGCTCCGCGCTCAGCGGCGTATCGGTTGCCTTGTGAATCTGCCCGTCTATTTTGATCGCCGGCGGAAATCCGGTCGTGATGAAAAGGTCTGAACCGTCCTTCTCGACCATCTTGCGCAGAAGGTTCTGCGTAAGCCGCACCGCTTGTTCGCGTTCCATTTTCCTGGCTCTCCTGTCCTGTCTGCCGCTCGATGCCTTCGCCTCTACTCTTTCCGGCTACACTCAGAAATTCTCTTTGTTGACGGCCCGGAACCGCGCCTCTTCCTTGTTGATGAGGCCTTTCGCCATCAGTTCGGTCAGATTCTGATCAAGTGTCTGCATACCGGTCGAATGCCCCGTCTGGATCGCTGAATACATCTGCGCGATCTTGCCTTCGCGAATGAGGTTACGAATGGCCGGCGTGCCGATCATGATTTCGTGCGCGGCGATTCGTCCGCCGCCGATACGTTTCAACAGTGTCTGGGAAATGACGGCACGAAGGGACTCGGACAACATGGCGCGGACCATTTCCTTCTCGGCCGCCGGAAACACGTCAACGATACGGTCGATGGTCTTGGCCGCCGAACTCGTATGCAGCGTGCCGAACACCAGGTGGCCGGTTTCGGCGGCAGTCAGAGCCAGCCGAATCGTTTCAAGGTCTCGAAGCTCGCCGACGAGAATGACGTCCGGGTCTTCACGCAACGCCGAGCGCAGCGCCTCGTTGAAGCCCAGCGTATCGCGGTGCACCTCGCGCTG
>Ga0299913_10006547_pt1 | contig 10098 bp, 11 predicted proteins | sample RVTome_9_FD_201360 | JGI IMG/M metagenome (GOLD analysis project Ga0299913, IMG submission 201360) | Soil microbial communities from uranium-contaminated site in the Upper Colorado River Basin, Wyoming, United States - RVT155D38 (version 2) ... | reverse complement strand
GGCGGAGGTCCCGGACGACCTGACCGGCTACCTCCCCGCGGGAGCCGACGTCACCTGGCTCGTGCCGCCGGCCGAGGGCGCCAGCCGGCTCGCCGAGGCTGTCGAGGGCCTGGACTGGCCGGCGGGCGAGGGATACTTCTGGATGGCAGGGGAGTCCGCGCAGATGCGGGCGATCCGCAAGCACCTGATGCGCGAGCGGCGGCTGCCGTCCTCGGCGTACGACGTGATGGGGTACTGGCGTGGCGTCCGTGAGCGGCAGCCGCGGGTGGTCGACCCCGGTCCGATCTGGCGGGCCGGCAAGGCGCAGGGCAAGACCGACGACGAGATCTGGGCCGACTACGACAGGGCGCGCGATGGCTGACATGACCGGTGGCTTCCCGAGCTTCCCCGACGACTACCGGAGCGGGTTCGCGTGCTTCGTGGGCCGGCCCAACGTCGGCAAGTCCACGCTGACGAACGCCCTGGTGGGCCAGAAGATCGTCATCACCTCCGACAAGCCGCAGACCACCCGCACCGTGGTGCGCGGGATCGTGCACCGTCCCGACGCCCAGCTGATCCTGGTCGACACGCCGGGGCTCCACCGACCCCGCACGCTGCTCGGCGAGCGGCTCAACGACCTGGTGAGGACCACCTGGGCGGAGGTCGACGTCGTCGGCGTGTGCTTCCCGAGCAACGAGAAGATCGGTCCCGGAGACCGGTTCCTCGTCAGCGAGCTCGCGAAGGTGCGGCGTACCACGAAGGTGGCGATCGCCACGAAGACCGACCTGGCCTCGCCCGACCGGATCGGCGAGCACCTGCTGGACATCGCCGAGCTCGGCCGCGAGACGGGGACCGAGTGGGCGGAGATCGTGCCGGTGTCCGCGACCGGAGGCGATCAGGTCTCGCTCCTGGCCGACCTGCTCGTCGCGCTGATGCCGGAAGGCCCGCCGCTCTACCCCGACGGCGACCTGACCGACGCCCCGGAGGAGCAGCTGGTCGCCGAGCTGATCCGCGAGGCCGCGCTCGACGGCGTGCGCGACGAGCTGCCCCACTCGATCGCGGTCCTGGTCGAGGAGATGGGGCTGCGGGAGGGACGGTCGGAGGACCGGCCGCTGCTCGTCATCCACGCCAACCTGTACGTCGAGCGCTCGTCGCAGAAGGGGCTCGTGATCGGTCACCGGGGCCAGCGGCTGCGCGACGTCGGGCAGCGCGCGCGGCTGCAGAGCGAGGCCCTCCTCGGCACGCCGGTCTTCCTCGACCTGCACGTGAAGATCGCGAAGGACTGGCAGCGCGACCCGCGTCAGCTGCGCAAGCTGGGCTTCTGACGGATCAGGCCGGGGCCGGCACCCAGCACACGCCCCAGGTCTGCCCAGCGGCCCACTGCTCCGCCGTCGGCCACTCGTATCCCCACTGGAAGTCGAGCGGATCCGGCGCCTGCGCGTTGGCGGCGTCGCGACACGGCCTCTCTCCGGCCCTTGCGGCCGCCTGCTCGCCGGGATAGTCGGGACCGGGCAGGGCGACGGTGCGCACCGCCCGCCAGGTGTGCGGCTCTGCGCAGGCCACCCGGCGGAAGGTGGCCGTGCCGGGCTCGGCCGTGCCACAGACGCCGAACCGCTGCCGGCCGGCCTCGGTGTCGAGGGTGCCGTCGAGCGTGGCGTCGAGGTCCAGCAGCCGGGAGTCCTCGGCCAGCGCCACCGCATCGCAGCGGAACCAGTCGGCGCCGGCGTCCGACTGCTCCAGCGTGGGCGTGAACCACACCGCCCGCAGCATGCTCAGGCGTCGCTGCTCCTCGGTGCCGCCGATGTAGTCGGCCAGGCCTTGGGGACAGGTCGTGGCGATCTGCTCCTGGACCTCGTCGGAGTCGACGGCGAGCAGCCGCCCGTCCACGACCGTGTCGAGCCGGCCGACCTGGAACGTCTCGGCGGTGTGGGTCTCGCCGCAGGCGACGGTGCGGTTGCCCGCGGTCGGGGCGACCGCGCCGTCGTACGACAGGCGGTGGCAGTCACCCACCCGGGGAGCGGGGGCCGGTGAAGCGGCCTCCGCCGGCGAGGAGCTGGTCGGGCCGGTGCGCGGCGACCCGGACGGCCGTTCCGACCCGGGGCCGACGCCGGTGCAGGCGGCCAGCACCAGTGTGGTGGCCACCAGCGAGGTCACCAGGCAGGCGAGGGGGCCGCGCGTCGCGGTCGCGAGCAGCCTGGTCATCGCTCGGTCTTCGCCCAGCAGATCGACCGTCGGTTGCCGACCTCCCACTCGGCCTCCTGGAACCAGGTGTAGGCGAAGTCGTAGGACACGGGGTAGTCGAGCACGGCCGCGACGGAGGAGTCGCAGAAGTCGCGGGTGCGGACCTCGACCACCCGGTCGCCGGGGTAGGGGTCCTGGGGCTCGCCCAGCTTGATCGTCGTCACCGCCCGCCAGGTGTGCGGCTCGGAGCACGACACCCGGGTGGCGCCCGACACGGTCGCCCCGTCGGCGCAGACGAGCCAGTCGTCACTGACCCGGCCCGAGAGCAGCCCCTCGGCGTCTTTCGGGAGCTCGCGGAGCTGCTCGCTGTGCTCGCCACCGCCGATGATGTCGCAGCGGTACCACCGCGCACCGTCGCTCCAGGCCTTCTCGGAGGGGCGGAACCAGGCCCAGCTGACGACGCTGCGCATCACGAGGCTCTCGTCGCCGCCGACGTACTCCTCGAACCGGTCGCCGCACGTCCGGTAGGCGAAGTCGCCGAGCTCCGGGTCGTCGTACGCCGCGTCGGCGAGCTCGTCGGGGAGGTCCCCGACCTCGTACGTCTGCGCGGTGTGCGGCTGGGAGCAGTCGACGGTCCGGGTCGCGTTGCTGGCCATCGTCACGTCGGCGGGCGTCAGGACCCGGCAGGCACCGTCCTCCGGGATGGCGACCGAGTCGACCAGGTCCGGGTCGACGTTCGTCCCCTGATCCTCGGTGCAGCCTGCCAGCAGCAGGAGTGTCGCCAGGAGGACGGCCAGCGTGCGCACGTCACTCCTCCTCGGTCGGTCAGCCACCAGTGCCCGCGATGGTACCGCCGGGTCCCGGCGTACCCGCAGCGGCCGGAGGCACGGCCCCGCGGCGTCCGGTCGTCGGCGGGGGATACCGGGCGGTTAGGGTCAGGGGCCAGCCCACCAACGGAGGTAGTCAATGAAGATCCGCTCTCTCGGCGCCGTCGCCGTCCTCGCTCTGGCGCTGACCGCGTGTGGCGGCGGAGACGACGCGGCGGCCAGCAAGGCCATCGCCGACTCGATCATGAACAGCAACGACGAGACCTTCGAGGTCACCCAGGAGCAGGCCGACTGCGTCGGCGACGGCTTCGTCGAGGAGATCGGCGCCGACGAGCTGGTCGAGTACGGCATCATCACCGAGGACCTGAAGGCAGACTCGACCATCGACGGCGTCGAGATGTCGAAGGCCGACGCCCAGTCCGCGGCCGACGTGATGCAGGACTGCGCCGACATCAAGGAGATCTTCAGCACGGCCATGGGCGAGCTCCCCGCCGAGGCCCAGACCTGCATCGACGAGAAGCTCACCGACGAGGTCCTCAACGAGTTCCTCGTGGCCGTCTTCAGCAACGACCAGGAGTCCGGCCAGCAAGGCCTCATGACCGCGCTCACCGAGTGCATGGCCCCGCAGGGCTGACGGCGTTCGTCAGGCCCGGGTGGTCAGCCCCAGTTCTCCGCGTTCGTCAGGCAGAACGGGTGGCCGCCCGGGTCGACGAGAACCCGCCAGGTCTCCCCGGGCTGGCCTGCGGGACCTCGGCCCCGAGCTCCACACACCGGCGCTCCGCCTCGGCCAGGTCGTCGACGGCGAGGGGCGCGACCGGACGATCCCCGCGCGGGACGTGCTGCCCGCCGGCGTCGTCGAGCCGCTGCGCGCGCTCGGACCCGGCGTACCTCCAGGTGCCGGACGTCGTGGCCGCCATGCTCGACGACCGCGGTCTCCTCACCGTCGCCGAGGTCGAGGACCGGCACGGGATCGGGACCCGGCAGCTGCAGCGCTTGTTCGCGCGGTACGTCGGCGCCACGCCGAAGTGGGTGCTGGCGCGTCACCGGATGCACGACGCGGTCACCCGGCTCGACGAGGGCTTCGACGGATCCCTGGCCGACCTCGCCGCCGAGCACGGCTGGTACGACCAGGCGCACTTCACCCGCGACTTCCGCCGGCTGGTCGGCCAGTCGCCCGGGTCGTACGCCCGACGGCCGCGATCCGGCATGTGAACGCACCGGGCGGCGCCACCTCGCAGTGCTGGCTATGCTGGGGCCGTCATGACACGCAGCCTCCTTCTTTGCTGCCGCCGCGAGGGCTGATCCGCCGGATCCCTCGCCGCGGAGTGTTCGTGTTGCCGGCACCCGCTCCCAGCGAAGGCTGATCCATGACACTGCAGAACCAGGCCCCGTCACACGGGTACCGCACGAACACCCAGCGTGCGTCGGGCATGCCCATCCACCGCTACCGCGCGTTCGAGCCGGTCGACCTGCCGGACCGCACCTGGCCGAACGCGCAGGTGACGACGGCGCCCCGCTGGCTGTCGACCGACCTCCGGGACGGCAACCAGGCGCTGATCGACCCGATGACGCCGGCCCGCAAGATGAAGATGTTCGACCTGCTGGTCCGGATGGGCTACAAGGAGATCGAGGTCGGCTTCCCGGCCGCGAGCCAGACCGACTTCGACTTCGTACGCCAGCTCATCGAGCAGGAGCGGGTGCCCGAGGACGTCACCATCTCGGTGCTGACGCAGGCCCGCGAGGACCTGATCGAGCGCTCGGTGCAGAGCCTGGTGGGGATCCACCACGCCAACATCCATCTCTACAACGCGCTCGCGCCGCTCTTCCGCCGCGTGGTCTTCCGGGCCAGCAACGACGAGATCAAGGACATCGCGGTCCGCGGCACCGAGCTCGTGATGAAGCACAGCGAGAACATCCTCGGCACGACCGTGATCGGCTACGAGTACAGCCCGGAGATCTTCACCGGGACCGAGCTGCCGTTCAGCGTCGAGGTCTGCGAGGCCGTCTCGGACGTGTGGCAGCCCGATGACGGCCGCGAGATCATCCTCAACCTGCCCGCGACGGTCGAGATGTCGACGCCGAACGTGTACGCCGACCAGATCGAGTGGTTCTCTCGGCAGCTCACTAGGCGCGAGTCCACCACGATCAGCCTGCACCCTCACAACGACCGTGGGACGGCCGTGGCCGCGACCGAGCTGGCCGTGATGGCCGGCGCCGACCGGGTCGAGGGCTGCCTGTTCGGCCACGGCGAGCGGACCGGCAACGTCTGCCTGGTCACGCTCGGCATGAACCTGTTCAGCCAGGGGATCGACCCGCAGATCGACTTCTCCGACATCGACGAGATCCGTCGCACCGTGGAGTACTGCACCCAGCTGCCGGTCCACCCGCGTCACCCTTACGCGGGGGACCTGGTCTACACGGCGTTCTCCGGGTCGCACCAGGACGCCATCAAGAAGGGGCTGGAGGACCTCGACCGGCAGGCCGCCGAGCAGGGGATCCCGGTCGAGCAGGTCGCCTGGGAGGCGCCGTACCTCCCGATCGACCCGAAGGACGTCGGCCGCACCTACGAGGCCGTGATCCGGGTCAACAGCCAGTCGGGCAAGGGCGGCATCGCCTACCTGCTCAAGGCCGAGCACAAGCTCGACCTGCCGCGCCGCGCGCAGATCGAGTTCAGCCGGGTCGTGCAGGCACGCACCGACACCGACGGCGGCGAGATGACGTCGGAGCACATCTGGGAGGCGTTCTCGTCGGAGTACCTCGACCGCGAGTCGCCCCTGAGGCTCGACTCGGTGCACACCTCCAGCGCGGCCGGCGAGCGCGACGCCCTCACGGTCAACGTGTACGTCGACGGTGACCTGCGGACGCTCGAGGGCACGGGGAACGGGCCGATCGCCGCCTTCGTCGACGCCCTCAACGGACTGGAGCAGAGGTACGACGTGCGCGTCCTCGACTATGCCGAGCACGCCCTGTCCGCCGGTGGCGACGCGGTGGCTGCGGCGTACGTGGAGTGCCTGGTCGGGGAACAGGTGCTCTGGGGCGTCGGGATCGACGCGAACATCGTCACCGCCAGCCTCAAGGCCGTGCTCAGCGCGGTGAACCGCGCCGGCTGACCCTTCACATTCCGCAGCGGATGCGGGAATCTGGGGGCCACAGACCGACCCAGGAGGTGGGCCGTGAGCGTGACCGTCAGCCGGTTTCGACGCGGGCTCCGCGCCGTGCGGTAACGAGCGCGGCGGGGAGCGGACCGTGACCGAGGACCAGCAGGGCCTCCTGACCGAGGACGTCCTGTTCTCCTGTGGCTGCCACACCCACCGCGAGGAGTTCCACGACGGCAGCCTCCACCACCTCGTCAAGGACCATCGGGGCCGGGTACTGGTCGACGAGGAGTTCCGGGGTGAGTGAGGAGACCCTCGGCCCGCACGACGTGCTCCTGGTCGGCGGCGGCGCCGCCGGCCTGCGGGCCACCATCGCGATCGCCGAGACCAACCCGGACCTCGACGTGGCGGTGGTGTCCAAGGTCTACCCCATGCGCAGCCACACGGTCTCCGCCGAGGGCGGCGCGGCGGGGGTGATCGCGGAGGGCGACACGACCGACGAGCACGTCTACGACACCGTCTCGGGCAGCGACTGGCTCGCCGACCAGGACGCGGTCGAGCTGTTCGTCCAGGAGGCGCCGCGCGAGCTGTTGCAGCTGGAGCACTGGGGCTGCCCCTGGAGCCGGCAGCCGGACGGGCGGGTCGCGGTGCGGGCCTTCGGGGGGATGAAGCGGAGGCGTACCTGGTTCGCCTCGGACAAGACCGGGTTCCACATGCTCCACGCGCTGTTCCAGACGTCGTTGAAGTACCGCGCCGTGCGTCGGTACGACGAGTGGTTCGTGACGCGGCTGCTGGTCGACGAGGGGCGGGTCCACGGAGTCGTGGCCGTCGAGCTCGCGACCGGGCGGATCCGCGCGATCACGGCCAAGGCGGTGGTGCTGGCGACCGGCGGCTGCGGCAAGGTGTTCCCGTTCACGACCAACGCCAACATCAACACCGGCGACGGGATGGCGCTCGCCTACCGGGCGGGTGCGCCGCTGAAGGACATGGAGTTCGTCCAGTACCACCCGACCGGGCTGCCGTTCACCGGCATCCTGATCACCGAGGCCGCCCGGGCGGAGGGCGGCTGGCTGCTGAACAGGGACGGCTACCGCTTCCTGCAGGACTACGACCTCGGCACGCCCTCGCCGACCCCGGAGCTGCGGAGCATGGAGCTGGGGCCCCGCGACCGGATCTCTCAGGCGATCTTCCACGAGATCGAGGACGGTCGCGCGGTCGGGTCGCCGTACGGCGAGGTGGTCCACCTCGACCTCCGGCACCTGGGCGCGAAGCTCATCGACGACAAGCTCCCGTTCGTCCGCGAGCTGTGCCTGAAGTACGAGCGGATCGACCCGGTGAGCGAGCTGATCCCGGTGAGGCCGGTGATCCATTACATGATGGGCGGCGTCAGCACCGACGCCGATGGCGCCACTCCGCTCGCCGGGCTGTACGCGGCCGGCGAGACCGCCTGCGTCAGCATCAACGGCGCCAACCGGCTCGGCTCCAACTCGCTGCCCGAGTGCCTGGTGTTCGGGGCCAGGGCGGGCCGCGCCGCCGCCGAGTACGCCGCGGGGGCCACCGGTCCGCCGCCAGCGGTCGCGGCGCAGGCGGCCGACGAGATCCGCAGGCTGGAGCGGGACGTGATGGGCCACACCACCCAGAAGACGGACGGGCTGTCCGCGATCCGGACCGAGATGCAGGACACCATGGAGCGGGCGGCCGGCATCTATCGCGACGCCCAGTCGATGACCGACGGGGTCGAGGTGCTGCGCAAGCTGCAGGACCAGGTCACCACGCTCGGGGTCCGCGACACGTGCCTCACCTTCAACACCGAGCTCACCGCGACGCTGGAGCTGGCCAACATGATCGACGTCGCCGAGTGCATCCTGGCCGCGGGCCTCCGACGTGAGGAGTCCCGGGGCGCCCACCAGCGCACCGACCACCCCGACCGCGACGACGACCGGTTCCTGGTGCACCAGCTGGTGCACCGTGACGCCGACGGTGCCCCCGCCGTCGACGAGGTGCCGGTGACGATCACCAGTCTGCCCCCGGGCGAACGCGTCTACGGGAGGTGAGCGGGACATGACCGACGACCGGATCCGGCTGCACGTGACTCGCTACCGGCCCGACAAGGACCGCGAGCCCGGGTGGCAGGAGTACGACGTCCCGTTGCGCGAGGACTGGACCGTGCTCGACGGCTTGAACTACCTCAAGGACGACGTGGACACGACCCTCGCGTTCCGTTGGTCGTGCCGCATGGGGATCTGCGGCAGCTGCGGCATGAATGTCGACGGCGAGCCACGGCTCACCTGCGCGACGTTCCTCTCCGACTACACGCCCGGCCCGGTCCGGATCGAGCCGCTGGCCAACTTCCCGGTGGTCCGCGACCTGGTCGTCGACCTCACCGACTTCATGGAGAAGCTGCCGACGGTCAAGCCTTGGATCATCCGCGAGGACGACGTGACCGAGATCGACGGGGAGTACCTGCAGACCCCGGAGGAGCTGGACGCCTACAAGCAGTTCAGCATGTGCATCAACTGCATGCTGTGCTACGCCGCCTGCCCGGTCTACGGACTCGACCCCGACTTCGTCGGACCGGCCGCGATCGCCCTGGCGGAGCGCTACGACCTCGACTCCCGCGATCACGGCGCCCGCGAGCGACTCGACGTCCTCATCGAGCACGAGGGGGTCTACGGCTGCACGTTCGTCGGCGAGTGCACCCGGGTGTGCCCCAAGCACGTCGACCCGGCCGGGGCCATCCAGCGCTACAAGCTCAAGGCCGCCCAGGAGTCGGTCAAGGCGTTCTTGCTGCCGGTGATGCCGAAGCGGCTGCGACCATGAGCGAGGATCTCACCTACCGGCGACCGATCTCCACGTGGTGGTGGGTCCGCAAGCGCAGCTACTTCCTGTTCGTGATGCGCGAGCTCAGCAGCATCTTCGTCGCCTGGCTGGTGCTCTTCCTGCTGCTGTTCATCGAGGCGGTCTTCGAGGGGGAGGACGCCTACCGCGCCTTCCTCGATCGAGCGTCGTCCGGTCCCCTTCTGCTGCTCAACGTGGTCGCCTTCGCGTTCCTGCTGCTGCACACGATCACCTGGTTCGGCGTCACCCCGCAGGCGATGGACCTGCGGGTGGGGGGCCGCAAGGTGCCCACGGTCGCGGTCCTCGGGGCGCAGTACGCCGCGCTCGCGGTGGTCTCCGGGTTCGTGTTCTGGCTGGTGGCTCGGTGAAGCGGCGGGTCGAGCCTCTGGTGTGGCTCACGTTCAGCGGCGGTGGGGTCGCGGCCGCGATCTTCCTGCCGATGCTGGCGTTCCTGTGTGCACTCGCGTTCCCCCTCGGCTGGGTCGACCCGCCGACGTACGATCACCTGCGTGCCGTGGTGGGGCACCCGATCACCAGGCTCGGGCTGTTCGGGCTGTTCGCGGTGATGCTCGTGCACGCGGCCCACCGCTTCCGCTTCACGCTCTACGACGGGCTGCAGGTCAAGGCCCGGCTGCTGGTGGCGACGGCCTGCTACGGCGGCGCCGCCGTGATGATGTTGTTCGCGGTGGACGTGCTCGCGGGATAGCCGCCCGGGCATGCGAGTCAGTCGGCCGGCAGGTGATAGACGCGACCGAGGCTGTGGGACGTCACCCACACCTCGTCGCCGAGGACGGTCGCGTCGAGGTTGGCCCGGTCGTTGAGCGGCGCGGCCTCGCCCAGCAGCCGCTCGTCGAGCACCTCGCCGGACGCCGGGTCGATGGTCACGACCGCGGGGCCCGCCTCGGGGATCGCGAGCAGTGAGCCGGCAGGGGAGAGGGCCAGCGAGTCCGGGCTGCCGGCGACCGCCACCTCGGTGACCACCTCGAGGGTGTCCGGGTCGACACCGACGACCTGGTCGGAGAACGTGCACGCCGTCCACACGAGGCTGGCCGCGATCGCCATGCCCTGCGGGCCGGTGCAGATCTCCCCGGACGCCGTGACGTCGCCGCTCCCCGGGTCGACCCGCAGCAGCGTGTCGTCCCCGAAGGACGCCACCCAGACGGCCTCCTCGCCGGTGA
>Ga0299913_10006546_pt1 | contig 10099 bp, 9 predicted proteins | sample RVTome_9_FD_201360 | JGI IMG/M metagenome (GOLD analysis project Ga0299913, IMG submission 201360) | Soil microbial communities from uranium-contaminated site in the Upper Colorado River Basin, Wyoming, United States - RVT155D38 (version 2) ... | reverse complement strand
AGATTCGGGCACACGCGACTATCCCGGACGGTGCTCTTCAACAAGTGGCACAGGACAGTCTTGGCTACCTTTCCGCCGCTGGCAGGCACTGCCTGGCAATATCGAAGCTGCTAGCGGCCCATGAGGTCTTCGTGAGCTTGCTGCCTCTGCTTCGCGCGCAGCTTGAGACCTACGGTCGCATCGCCTGGTTCCTCGAACCATTCGACGCAGAGGGAGGTCCGGTTCGCCCGTCTCGGCGCGTCGCCAGACACCATATGGACGCGCTCGCCTCACTTTGTCGTCGGAGATTCAGCGCATCCAAACGAAGAGCTTCAGCTGACTCAATCAGGGAACTCAAGCGAGCACGGAATGACCTGCGCAATCGGATGCTTGAGCTGTTTCCCGGTGCCCAGCTCACCTGGTCCAACCCGGGAGACGAGCTCGATTGGCGCTGCGACGGTGATGGATTCCAGGGCCTCGGTGACGGAGCTGCAATCTTTGACCGTGTAGTTCGAGCGCGAGCCCAAGGTCACTACGACTCGCTCTCCGACTTCTCTCATCCCTCATTAGTCACGATTCGGGCACTTATGGTCCGCCGTGAGACGGACGACTACGTCACATTCGATTGGCGTATCGATCCAGGGGAAGTTGCGATTCAGGCTTGGAACTGCGGGGCCATGCATGCCCAGGCAACGAAACTGATCGCAGAGTGGTTTGGACTGCCGCTCATTGATGAGATTGACGAACTTCTGGATCGGTTTGCGGCCGCCACGGGCATTGACCAGTAGCGCCGATGCGCCCATTTCAGGCGCTCCGGCGAAAGGGGTGATCGCTCGGGAATTGGGGCAACACAGGACTACTCGTTTCGGACCTGCGTGGCATTTCTGTCCTAGGTGATATGTACGGTGGCGCGGTGGATGAGATCAGCCGGGAGGACTTAGCTTCGCTCCTGAGCGAAGCATCGGAGGACGCCTCCAGTCGCGGACCGTACGCTCTCTTCCATGTTTCATCGTCGCTCAAGCAGCGGGCTAGCGACCGAGAGGAAGACCCGATCCACGCCCTAAGGGCCGGACTCGACTACCACTTTCTCGCCTACGGGGAGCACCGCGATCAAGAGACTCCTTTCGGTCCCATGTGGGAGTTCGACGGGCGGGCGTACCCGATGTCTGCGGATCAGATGCCAGAGGCAGTGCTTGAGCTTTGGGCCGACGCGGTTGACGTGAGTACGGATGCCCTTGTCAGAGCGCGCTACGCCGACCTGTTGTGGGAAGTCAGATACGGCGATGAGGCGTACCGATGGTGTCAGATGGCCATTGATAGCTACCTACAGGCAATCGACGAAGGCGTTGCTGAGGTCAACGAACTTCATGACGCAGGGCGGCGGGCTATGGAGCTTGCTCTGCAAATCAATGACCGGAGTCGTCAGGAATCCGTAATCGAGCGACTCCAGGAGCTGACTCGTCGGTCGCTAGGGGATCGGGAGACACCAGGGGTCGCTTTGCCGGTGTTGGAATTGATCTCGAGTCTTCGCCCCGACCTTCATCCTGCCGACCTTGGGGAGTTGGTGGACGACGCCATTGATGTCTATGGCAGCGACCCGTGGCACTTGGAGTCCGCTCTTGGCGTCAAGGCCAAGCTGGCCGGGCCGGAGGAGCGAGCTGACCTATGGCTGGCGCAAGTCGATGCGTTCGCCAATCTCGCTGACCGCAGCGAGGGCCTCGTGAGATATGCGCACCTTCAGCGCGCAATTGAGATGGCCGAAGAGCGTGACCTACGCGACAGGGCTCGAGAGCTACGAGTCACCCTCGAAGGGATCTCAGAAGACGAGCTTGGCCTGAAGCAGGTATCCGTTGAGGTACAGATCCCAACCGAGGAAATCGACAAGTTCGTGGCGGTCGTTGTCGGCCAAGACACCCTTGAGGCTGGCCTCGCCCGTTTTGGCTCATACCTACCGCTGGGAGAGCCCGAAGAAAGCCGTACATTCGTGCGCGAACTATTGGATGAGCATCCCTTGCAGGCTTTGGTTACTCGAATGACCATTGGACCTGAGAATGCGTTGCTCCGAGCCACTCAAACACCCGAGGAACACGAAGTGGCCGCACTGATCGATCATCAGACGCGAAGCCTGAGCTTCTTCGGTTTCCTGGCGATTGAGATCCTTTCTCAACTCATCGAGCGCTACGGAGCAGTCAGCTCCAAGTGGGAGTGGTTTGAGTCGGACATCATTGAGAGAGGTGTCGCCGAACGAATAGGGCACGCAATCGAGCTCTACGAGAGAGACGACTTTGACGGATCTGCTTCGCTCATTGCTCCTCGTCTCGAGCGAGTCGTTCGGGCTTGCGCAAGAGCGGTCGGGGTTGCCACGACGCAAGGTCCAGACCGATCCGGCAATCCCGGAGGCGTAAAGGGCTTAGGCAACCTCTTGTCATCGATGACTGGGAGACTGCCGGAAGGCACTCGCCAGCATCTGCGCATCCTTCTATCGGAGACAACAGGATTGAACCTGCGGAATCGCATCAGCCACGGCCTGATCGATGAGGCTTCTGCTCAAGAAGCCGCGCTTCTCATTCATGCCGCATGCCATCTCGCTTTGCTCGGGCCAAGAGCCCAGGACGAGGTGGAGGGAACGGAAGAAGAGGAGTGAACTGACCACCTCCCGTCTGCAGCGGGCGGAACACAGCGAGCCACATACTCATAGCGCATAACGCGCGGGGCCGAAGGCCAGAATCGGCGAAATCACCCACGCATAACCGGCTGGGAGTGATGATTCCGTCGTGGCGCCCACCGGTCGGGCGGTGGATCTCCTGTTGAACTGTTGGCCCAGTTCGGCTGGGATCCGGTCCGCCGTCCCGGTGGTGCGACCACCCCTTTGCCCGTGTTGAGAGAAAGGGGCGGCGATGGGAATCGTAGAAGTGACCGGTGGTGTGGACACCCATGCCGACTTTCATGTGGCGGCGGCTGTGGACGCCAATGGTGGCCTGTTGGGAGTCGAATCGTTCCCCGCTGATCAGGCCGGTTTCGAGGGACTGTCGGCCTGGCTTGCTGACTTCGGAACTGTGGTCCGGGTTGGTGTCGAGGGAACCGGCTCGTATGGCGTCGGCCTGGCCCGGTTCCTCACCGACGCTGGAGTCGGAGTGGTCGAGGTTGACCGTCAGAATCGTCAGGTCCGCCGCAAGAAGGGCAAGTCGGATCCGACTGATGCGGTGACCGCGGCTCGAGCTGCCCTGTCGGGTGCGGCGTCGGTGGTTCCGAAGCTGCGTAATGGTCCGGTGGAGCAGATGCGTGTCCTGTTGGTGGCACGCCGGTCGGCGAGGCATCAGCGGATCCAGAACCTGAACCAGCTGCGGCATCTCGTGTATTGCGCACCAGAGTTGATCAGGGTCCGGTTCAAAGACCGATCCCAGATCGGACTGGTCAAAGAAGCAGCAGCCATGCGGCCAAAACCAGGGTCAGATCCGGTGGCGTATACGACCAACCTAGTGATCCGGAACCTGGCCCGCCGGGTTCTCGCTCTCAACATCGAAATCAAAGAGATAGACCGGCTCCTCGTTGAACTGATCGGCCAGACCGCACCAGAACTCCTAGAGCTCTACGGGGTTGGACCGGACGGTGCAGCCACCCTCCTGGTCACCGCAGGAGACAACCCCGAACGGATTCACTCGGAGAGATCATGGGCACACCTCTGCGGAGTCACCCCAATACCTGCCTCGTCCGGCAAGACAATCAGATACCGGCTCAACCGAGGCGGTGACCGTCACGCCAACGCGGCCCTTCACCGCATAGTTCTCACCCGGATGAGCAGCCACCCACAAACCCGGGCGTATGTGGCACGCCGTCGAGGCGAAGGACTCAACAGCTTCGAGATCATGCGATGCCTGAAACGCTACGTCGCCAGACAGGTATTCAAACATCTACCCCAACCCGCATGAACCCTTGGTGGGGTCTGACCCGATAAACCGGCTGACGCACCAAACAGTGCTGTCCTGATAATGACCTGTCGACCCCACCAACCTTTGGCGGACCGTGTGACCTAATAAGAGCCTGCCCACCAACGGTGTGGCCCATCCCAGTCCTGTCCACAAACCGCCCGCACCTTGACATAAGAGATTCATGTTGTTGCGCTTCGATATCTCACGCTCCGTGGCGTCCTCGTGCTTCGGGCCGGCGGCGCTCATAGCCCTAGGCCGAGTGAGCGTGTCCGTTGTTGTTCTCGTCTGCGGGCTCGTCCGCGTTCGAGGGCCTCGTCGATCTGCTTCATCCGCTCGTCGACCTCGGGCTCGACGCCGCCTTCTCCAGGGGAAGGGTGTGTATCTCGGTGTGGGTTGAGTCGATCCAGGCGAGCGGAAGCGGGTTGGTCGATCCAGTCTCTGCTGATGGCTTCGCCGAGGACGTCGAGAGCGGTCTGGTTGTCTTCGGTGACTACGTAGGCGTGGTTGGCTTCTCGGCCTCTGGTCATGGGCGTGTAGACGCCACGGCTGTCAGTGGGACTGTCTATGAGGAGGAGGGCGGTGTCGACGGTGCGGCCTTGGCTGGCGTGGCTGGTCTGTGCGTAGCCGAGCTCCAAGTGCTGAGTCACGTAGTCAGCGGGGAGGGTGACAGTGCCGGTGGTTCCGGTGACGGTGATTGCGTCGTCCTGGTGGATGTTGGTGATGGTCCAGTGGTCGCGGTTCTTGACCATGAGATCCCGGTCGGTGCGGAGGCGTCGGTGGTTGCGGCGCGTGACCACCTCATCACCAACGAACATCACCGACCCTCGAGCTCTTTGAAAACGCGTCTTGGGGTCGAGGTCGCCGGTGAGGATCCGGGACTGTTGGGCTAGTTGGTTGAGGCGGTCGACGGTTTCAGTGGTGTTCGCCATCAACGCCACACTCTCCCCTCGGTCTCGGGCGGACTTCCAGGTGTCGATGAGTTCGGTTTCCATGGCGGTCTGTGTGCCGCCGTGGAGACGACCCCGCCTGTCGTATTCGACCAACGCTCCTGGGTCTCCGGTTCGAAGCCCAAGACTGGCTTGGCGTTCCCATTCGTGTTGGAAGCGGTGGACCTGGTCCAGTTCGATGGCTCCGTAGGTGTTGACGAGATGGGCGAACATTCCTCCGCGTCCTACGGCTGTGAACTGGCGGGGGTCGCCGACGAGAACGACCCGCCAGTCTTTCTCATCGGCCAGTCGGAACAGTTCGGCGAGTTTGGGGGTGGACGCGGTGGCGGCTTCGTCGACGACCACCGTCGTCCCCGCCACCAGGTCGAAAGCCGGGTCGGGGGGACGGGTCGGATTGGAGTGTTCGATTAGCAATTTGTCCAACGTGTCGGCTGGCATGTGGGATTCGGTGGCGAGGACTTCGGCTGCGGCGGCGGTTGGAGCAACCCCGAAGACGGGACGGTTGTAGAGGCCAAGGTTGGTTCTGGCTTTGGCCAACATGGTGGTCTTCCCCGCACCCGCAGGCCCCACTATCAACTCGAAAGCGCGATCTCCGGCAACCGCCGCTACCGCGTCCCGTTGCCCCGGGGAGAGATGGTTGACCAAGTGGACTTTCTGACGACGCTGCGGACGGCTTTCGATGCGGTGTTGGGCTCGTGCGAGCAGTTCTTCTTCCTCGTCCAGGATTGACCTGGTGGTGAGGGTGTGGTCGACGGCTGGTTCGGTGATTGGCCGGCCATCCCGCCGCAACGCCACATGCGCTGGGATAGGACGAGAAATGTCCACACACCGATCCTTGGTGACCGCTTCGGCCAGCCCATTCAGAGTGTCGACCAGGTCACCAGAGTCAATAGCGGTCGTTGTTGGGACTGCCGAGGCAAGCTCGCGGACGAGTTCGGCTTGTCTCCACGACGATTGAGCCTCACCCAACACCTGCAAAGCCGAAACAGCCAGGGTTGCGGTGGTCTGCTGGTCGAGATCGTCGAATCGACGGGTTCGATAAAGGCCCTTCTGCACGAGTGCCGGGGGCTTGATGCCGAGTTTGAGGGTCCGCTGGTCCCATTCGGCGCGGAGGTCGTCGATGCTGACACCGTGACGTTTCGCCGGTCGGCTTTCCAGTACCGCCTCTCGTTCCTGCTGCCATCGCTCCTTCTCTGTCGGCTCTCGTTGGAAATTCTTCGCGAACCGGTCGAGCTTGACCCGGAGTCGCCGGTCGATATCGCTGGTCCGTCGGGAGAACTCTTCAAGGACGGGTTTGGGGATGCCGGCGATCTCGGCGATCCCATGCTCCGGCGTCTCCCATGCCACACCGAGGCGACGCGTCAGTTCGGAACGCAACCCGGCGTGGTAGACGGCGGAAAGGGTGCGCTGGTCCACCATCATGCTCCTGGCATCCAATGCCAGCCAGCGGCCGTCAGGCGCAGGGACCCGGTTGGCGATCACCGCATGAGTGTGAAGCTGAGGATCCAACCGACGGCTGGTGTGCTGACGGAACACTCCCACTATGAGCCCGCCGGCGTCTACGTGCATGATGTGGCCCTGTTGCCGCAGCCGCGTATGCGCATGATCCTCGACCCACCCCAGGACTGATTCGACCGCCGTGTCATGCGCTTCGGCCACCTGCTGTCGGACGAGGTCGTCACCCAAACCCCAGAGCACAGATACAGACTTCGGTGCGGAGAAGGTGGCGTCGTATCCCCTGACCGACCCCTCACCAAACCGACGACCCAAATCGTTGCCGGTACCCGGATCGTGTCCGGCCATCACCGCCAGAAACGCATCCGGCTCCACCTGACCGTCAAGGCCGAGACGGTCGGCTGCTTGGCCCCACCAACGACCCGGCGGCTCCCCACCATCCAAGTAGTACGACGGCAGACGTTCGGTATAGTACCGACCCGCATCGGTGCCTTTCAACGAGTTCACCCGAACAGTCACCGCCCGCCTCCGCGCTTTCGGAAACCCTTTCGACGGCGTCGGCGACCGCAGGTGTGCAATCGTCTGTGAATCTTGGCTTTGTCGGTTCGTCGGTTAGTGGCCATGCGAGTCGGTGCCCTCAGTCCTCAGTGGAGTCGAAGAGGTCGAGCTGGTCGGAAGTACGGATGGGACTCCGTTTAGGTCGTGTTCTCGGCTGGGAGTCAGCGGATGGTTCGGATTCAGTGAGCGGTTTGTCCACGAGCTCGGTGCCCACCATTTCCTCGAGAGCATGCCGGGGCACGCGGAGCACGTGGCCCAGGTCGATGACCGGCAACCCCGACCGGCCGTCGGTCTCGCGCCACTCACGGGCCATCGCATACGCCTTGGTGCGGCCGATCCGAAGCAGAGCACCGGCCTCCTCCACCGTCAGCAACAACGGCAACCGAAGGCCCTCTACACTGTCTGCCCTCAATGACTCCACGGTCTGAGGATAGTACACTAGAAACTACGTCACCGCAATGACCCCACAACGCGCAGCACGTGTAGCATGGAGGCGAGGCGAATGGCACGAAACCCAAAACAGGACGAACCGGAAACCCCAGCACCCACCCCCGAGGTCAACCTCAACCAAGTGGTCGCCTACAACTTCCGCGCCGGCAGAGAACTCCGCGGCTGGACTCAAGAAGAAGCCGCCGACCAACTCGAACCCTATTTGGGAGTACGGCTGACCCAAGCCTCCATCTCCGCCATCGAACGAGCCTGGGACGGCGACCGCAACCGCGAATTCGACGCACAGGAGATCCTCGCCTTCGCCCTCGCCTTCGACCTGCCCCTCATCTGGTTCTACCTGCCCCCACCAGAAGACCGCCGTCACCTCGACCGGGCCCACAAGAGAATCAGCCAGCTATACGAAATCGTCCTGGGACGAGAAGACCAACTCGAACCCCTCTACCAACGCCTCCGCGATCTCGGCATCCGAGAACCCACCGAACGCGAACGGCGCATGGAAGCCATCACCGGAGAGAAGCCACCAACCCGCACCACCTACCGCGAACACCGCAAACGACTGCTCACCGCCCTCCTCGACGACTACGCCGACAACCTCGACCAGCTCGCCGACGAATACGGCCAATTCTTCGACCACCTCCGCGCCGTCGGCATTAGAGGCTTCATCGCCGAACACACCCACGACGAAGACTTCACCTACCCACCCGAAACCCGAGCCAAGCTCGCAGAGATGCGAGAGGAAGGTGCCGACGAGACGGAATGAGTAGGTCGAGGGGGGACCTGTCGGCCGAGAACGAGGAGAAATGATGAAGGGCACAGTCATCAAACGAGGGCGCCGTTGGAGCGTGGTCATCGACCTCGGCCGGGACGTCGACGGGAAACGCATCCGGAAATGGCACTCCGGCTATCGGACGAAACGGGAGGCCGAGCAGGCTCGTATCGAGATCCTGTCACGTGTGCAGAACGGGCTCTACGTGGCTCCGCACAGAATCACCGTGGCCCAGTGGCTTCGAGACTGGCTGGAAGGCCGCGTAGGGCTCGCCGAGACCACCGTCGAGGGCTACCAACGAGATGCCGCTCGGGTCGTCGACCGGATCGGGCATCTGCGGCTCAGCAACGTATCCACGGCAACTCTCAACAGCCTGTACCGCGAGCTCGGGGAGACCCTGGCACCGGCAACGGTTAAGAACACCCACGCGGTCGTGCACAAGGCCCTCAAGGACGCGGTGAGGCAGGGCATCCTGGCACGAAACCCTGCCGAGCATGTCGAGCTTCCACGACCGGAGCCTCCTGAAGCGAACACTTGGACCGCCGACGAGCTGGCCAGGTTCCTCGACCATGTCGCCGCGCATCGGCTCGGTGTGGCGTGGCGACTCGTATGTCTCACCGGGATGAGACGAAGCGAAGTGCTCGGTGTCCGATGGCGGAGCGTCGACCTCGAGGAGGGACGGCTTGCCATCGTTGACACCCTCGTCCCGATCAAAGGCAAACCGATGCTCCGAACCGGCGAAACGAAGAACCGAGGATCGCGGCGGGTCATCGCCCTCGACACCGGGACCATCGCCGCTTTGAAGGAGCACCGCCGCCGGCAGAACGAGGAGCGCTTGATGGCGGGGGACGCATGGGCCAAGCTCGATCTCGTGTTCACGAACGCGATCGGCGATCCGGTCAACCCGGCCACCTTCACCCGGTGGACGAAACAGCAAGCTACGCAGGCCGGCGTGCTGCCGTTGACACCGCACGACGCCGCGCGCCACGGCTGGGCGACGCTGGCATTGACCGCTGGTGTACCTCCGAAGGTGGTGCAGGAGCGGCTCGGCCACTCCTCGATCTCGATAACGATGGACCGCTATAGCCACGTGATCGAAGGGATGGACCGCGCAGCGGCCGAAGCTGTCGCCGCACTCATCGAACAATCCTCTAGTTGAGGCATGACCAACGCACACCTCCGTCTCGGGCCTTGATCCGCCACCAGCACACCTAGAATCGGGTGAGATCGTGAACTATCAGGACCGCATTACGACCGAACCGGGCAAGCGAGGAGGCAAGCCCATCATTCGAGGGCTGCGCATCACCGTCTATGACATCCTCGACTACCTCGCGTCCGGGATGAGCGAAGAGGAGATCCTCAGCGACTTCCCCGAGCTCGAGCAGGAGGACATCCGGGCATGTCTGGCGTTCGCTGCTGATCGCGAACGCAAGCTTGTCTCCGGCACGTGAAACTGCTCCTCGATGCGAACATCTCGCGTCGGCTGATACCGCGAATCTCCGGAACCTTTCCCGACTCGTCTCATGTCGCCTTGCTCGGTCTTGGCGATGCGACCGACGACGAAATTTGGAGGTATGCGCTCGATCACGGATTCGCCATCGTCTCCAAGGACGAAGACTTCCACCAGAGGGCGTTGGTGTCCGGGCCCCCACCGAAAGTGATCTGGGTGCGGTTGGGCAACTCCACGACGAGCGACATCGAGCGGGCGATCCACAGTGGTCTCGACACGATCATGGCGTTTCTCGAGGACGAAACGGCGTCCTTCCTCACCCTCGACTGAGGGGCTCAGACGAGCCTGATCGAACACTCGTGCGATTGAAAGGGTTGCAGTTGGGTTGCAATCGGGGGTTTCTCGACTCCGGGCAGAAACCGCATAGCGGTCGAAATCCCTGGTGGGCGAGGGGGGACTTGAACCCCCACGATCTTGCGATCACAGGAACCTGAATCCTGCGCGTCTGCCAATTCCGCCACTCGCCCTGGAATCGAAATCGTACTGCCCGCCACCCTGTTCCGAT
>Ga0299913_10006545_pt1 | contig 10100 bp, 13 predicted proteins | sample RVTome_9_FD_201360 | JGI IMG/M metagenome (GOLD analysis project Ga0299913, IMG submission 201360) | Soil microbial communities from uranium-contaminated site in the Upper Colorado River Basin, Wyoming, United States - RVT155D38 (version 2) ... | reverse complement strand
CAGTTGCGGAGTAGAGCCGGGGACCCGTATCAGGGGCGGTCCGCTGCCTCGACCTCCGCGGCTAGCGCATCGAGGTCACCGGCGACCGGTTCGTGGGTCAGCAACTTCAGGCCTTTGACCACGTCCGAATACTTGTCGGCCTGACCGGGTCGGACGACCACCCGGACCGGGACGTCGCTGCGAAGCGACTCCTTGTACTGGCTGAGGATGGCTCGATGTTGCGGCCGATCCAGGTCGAGCTCGAATACGATCCCATGTGCGCCTTCGGCCAGCTCGCATCCTTCGCCGCTCAGGATCGGGCACAGCGTGCCCCGCTCCGGACCGGGACACACCATCACCCGATGACCTAGTTGCTCGAGGAACTGCCGGTCCACAGGCTCGTCGCCTTCCGGGATATCGAAGAGGATGTAATCCTCCATCACGACCTCCTTTTTCCGAGCCTCATGCCGGACCGGACTTCGGACCAGGGCCATAAGTCACTTATCTCCTGTGTGGACGCAGCCAGGTGGGGTCGGTTGCACAATTATTTGTCGATTTCCGTGTGCCCTTCTACAGCCGCGAGGCCTAGTATTCATACGGAATCCGTAAAGGATCTCGAAGGGGAGGCAGAACGCACGAAAGGGGCGCAATTACGAGACATCAACTCCGTATCGGACTGGGGGCACTGGCCGTCCTCTCGATGGTTATTGGTGCGTGCAGTGGCGACGAAGCAAGCACCAACCTCGAAGTGTCGGCAACGGACTTCCAATTCTCGCCGAATTCGTGGACTGTCCCGGCGGGTGAGGAGATCTCCATCGAAATCACCAACGATGGTTCCGTCCTCCACGAATGGGTGCTGATGCAACCCGGGGTGACCATCGAATCCGAAGCCGACCTACCGGAGACCGAGGAAGAGCTACTCGCCGATTTTGTCAACGTTGAAGACGAGGTTGAAGCCGGGGACACCAAGACCCTGACCTTCACCGCTCCGGACGCAGGCACCTATCAGGTCATCTGCGCAATCGAAGGCCATTTCGATGCCGGCATGGAAGGAGAACTCACCGTCGTCGAGAGCTGACACATCCTTGGCCAGATCAACGAGGAGAAGCATCCTTGTTCTTGGTTGGATGCATGACACGGGCGATTCGCGCTGGCTACTCAGGGTCGCCTATCACTGGCCTCGAACCCAGAAAAATCCACAATGACACCCAAAAACTGGAAACGCCACCAGGTGTTTATGAGTGGAGCTGAGGGGATTTGAACCCCTGACCCCTTGACTGCCAGACAGGATCAGGGGGTTCCGACCACCTGGGAGAACCTAAAAATCTGGCCTCTGAGCAGGCGCTTTGCCTCGCGTTGGCTCTCGGCGTTTTCCACCGTTTTTCATCCTCCCGCGGACTTTTTGCGGACTCTGTCGGACTCTCCTTTGGAAAGGGCTGGGCTAAGAATCGCCGATTGTCCTGCCGGCTCTCCGGGGACTCCGAACTTCCGGTCGTAGTTGCCACTGAGGGAGGCCAAGTGATGGATGCAAATCTCGCCCGCGGGAATCACCTGGCTCCGAACAAGACAAGCGAACCGAGCAACGCGAGAAATGCGATTGCAACAAGCAGCACCCAGCGGCGTTGGTCGTCGTTCCAATAAAGCGGCTTGATCAAGTTGAATCCGACCGCGTCAAACGGCCACTCCTCGGCGAGACCTGGGCGTACTTCGAGGCGTTCGTCGCCACTCCGCATGTCCGCGACTTCCGGCAACTGCGCCCGAGGACCCACCAAGGCCATGTCGCCCTTCACAACGCTCCATAACACGGGCAGCTCATCGAGATTCAGCCAGCGCAGCCAGCGTCCGATGGGAGGGACCATCGGATTTCCGGAATCCGAGACCACCATCGTTCGAAACTTGGCGATCGCAAAACGTGCCCGACCCCTTCCGACACGCTCCTGGCGAAACATGATCGGAGAGCCCATCGTGAAACGAATCGCCACCGCCACCGCAATCATCAGAGGAGCCAACATCACCAACATCACCGACGCCAGAGTGAAATCCGCTATGCGTCTCAGCAGAGTTGATGATTCCTCGGAGGTCCCTCTGACAAGGGAGGCAGTTATGCGTGAGTCGCGGAACATTCTGAATGCAACCACAAGGGCTGAGAGGGGACGATCTCTCATTGCGTCCAGCTCTCCCACGTAGATCTCCTCGTATTCGTCACCGATGTCAGCCGACATCCTCGAGGCTCCCCTCCTGGTGATCCACACCGCTAAGTGCCATGTCCACCCATTTACCTCGGACGCAAGAAGAGAAAGGAGAATCGCTCCAATGGCCGCTGCCAACCACCCCATCACGACCGTCCCCCGAGTTCGGGATGGAGACGTCGAAGCTCTGGAAGTCCTCGCTCAATCGCCTTTGCCCTGTCTCGTAGACGTTCGAGCTCACTGACCGCCACAACCGCCCCTTTCCCCGTGAGCGCGTAGTACCGACGCCTCCGTCTTCCTTCCTTAGTCTCATCGATCTCCTCCCACTCACTTGTCACGAGGCCATCCCGTTCGAGCCGAGCAAGCATTGGGTAGATCGAGCCTTTCGGCAGACCGGCTTCATCCGCAAGCTCCAATCCGTAGTGACGATCGGTTGGCCTAGAGGCCATAGTCGTCAGGACCTGCGATGTCTGTGCAGAGAGCTTGAGACCCATGCTTATAATTCTACCATGGGTCTGGCTCGACCAGCTGATTGCAGATGGGCGCTCCACACGCCCCTCCAGCCTCAAGCGAGATCAGAAGGAACTCGGAGTACGACACATCTATGCAGTCGTCTTCCTCTGGGCCTCGAATCGCTCCTCGGAGAGTGGCCCTCTGAATAGGTCCTCGTTCAGGAGATGTAGGGTCGTGAACCGCTCCTCAGGATCAAAGATCAGTTGATCGTTGTCAATGAGATGATCGATGTCCAGATTCATCTGGACCGCGTAATCACGGACTTGGTCGATGGTCACATTCGTGAGGTGCCCCCGCCGGTTGATCTCTCGGAGCCGTCGCCATATCCGAGAGTCGCGGCTTGCCACTTCTGCGAGGGCGTCCACTGACCCTGGTGCCCAAGGCAGATATTGCTCGATACCGGCAACCCACTCATTGATGTGCTGCTCCACCAGACCGGCATCACGGAAGAGTCGCTCGAACTCGGTCTGGCTGACGATAAGGGCCCACTCCGGAGCCAAGACGAGGTCAAAGGACGTGTAGAAAGCGAACGTTGGACCCTCGAGACGTTCACTCTGGACAGCAGCGATCACGTCAGCCCCGTCTGAGACCCGAATCGTGATCCTGTGCGGCCGGGGAAAGAGTCTGAGTGCCCACAGGCGCCAAGACAACAATCCGAGTCTGCCAACGGTCTCCCAAAACCTCTCGGATGCCACCGGCGACCGGACACCGCAGCGCGAAATCAGCCAGCCGGGTCGAGGAGACAAAGCCCCTGGTAGGAGCGGTCTGACGTCGATTTGGCAGACTGTTGGCAGATTGTCGAGATACCGCTGGCAGACCGTTGGGAGACCGGTAACCGATGATCCGGGCATGACCGATCCCGAAACCGGCCATCTCACCGATAGCGGACCAGCGACGGATCAAAACCGGACTCCATACCGCCAGGCGAGCATGTCACCCTGTCAGCAGAGTGTCAGAAACCCTGTCACACCAGTGTCTCCGGGTCATGACATCGAGATGACAGGGTCCCTCACATGATCAATGGTATGGAACAGCGAGACCGGCTCCTCACTGTCCAAGAGCTCGCCAACTATCTCGACGTGCCCGTTTGCCACCCTCTACCAATGGAGATACCGCAGAGAAGGCCCACCGGGTTTCCGAGTGGGCAGACATGTCCGCTACCGATGGTGCGATGTCCAGGAATGGATCGAGCATCAAGTGAAGACGGCGCCGACACAACCCACGTCACACCTCATGAGTACGGTCGTCAGCGGAGGCCGTTCAGGACCTCCAAGCGGTCGCTCGGGAAGGAAAAGGTGATGGCACACATCAGACGAATAGAAGGCGGAAGCTGGCAAGTTCGATATCGAGACCCGTCCGGCAGGGAACGAGCCCGCAACTTCCGACGCAAGACCGACGCCGAAAGGTTCTCGGTGACGGTTGAGACCGACAAGATCCGTGGCATGTGGGCGGATCCACGACTCGCCAAGGTCACGGTGAGCGAGTGGCTGCCCACCTGGCAGGCCAGCCGGGTGCATCTGCGGCCTTCGACGCGTGCCCTGTCAGAGTCCCTGCTGAGAAACCACGTACTCCCCTACTTCGGTGATCGGCGTCTCGGCTCGGTGACTCCGACCGAGGTTCAGGGGTTCGTGGCTCACCTCGAGGAGAAGGGTCTGGCGGCGTCAACGGTCCGACAGTGCTACCTGCAAGTGGCAGGACTGTTCTCCTCGGCGCTTGATTCGGACATCATCGTCCGCTCCCCTTGTCGCAGGATCAACCTGCCCAGCGACTCCAAGACGGAGATGCGATTCCTCACGGCAGACGAGGTGAGCGACCTCGCCAGTGTGATCGACGAGCCATACCGCGCCCTCGTGCTGACTGCTGCATACGCCGGCTGTCGATTTGGCGAGCTCGCCGGCTTAAGGGCTCATCGGCTCGACCTGCTGAGGCGAACACTCACCATCGCCGAGTCGCTCTCCGAGGTACGCGGCCAGGTGAGGTTGGCTCCACCGAAGACGGCCGCAGCTCGACGTCAGCTCGCATTGCCCAGGTTCCTGGCGGAGGAGCTGGCTAGCCATCTGGCTGTGCGGCCGCCTGGTGCCGACGGATTCGTGTTCGCAGCGCCTCAGGGTGGTCCGCTGCTGCGGCGCAACTTCCGTCGCCGGGAGTGGCTACCGGCGGTGCGAAGGTCGGTCGGCGAACCCATGCGATTTCACGACCTTCGCCACACTCACGCCGCGATGCTGATCGCTCAAGGCGAGCATCCAAAGGTCATCCAGAACCGCCTCGGGCACTCCTCGATAAAGGTAACTCTCGACACTTACGGGCATCTGTTCGAGGGTCTCGACGAGGCTGCTGCCGACCGCCTGGATGCCGGATTCGCTGCGGCTCTTGCTAAGGGTCGCAGACTCCGAACGAGAACCAACGTCCTCACCTTTTCCGAGATGCCTAGATCCGGGATGTCAGGCACCCAGCCATCGGTAGAACTGTGAATTGTCAGGGTCGCACCACAACGGGGCGGCCTGGTTTGGGGCCAATCGGGGCCCTCTCTGTCTCCAATGGCGTCGAGCCCGGCTGCGTTCGCGCCACTGACTGGTATTAGAAGAGACGACCGACTATCAGAGTGCTTGAGAGTGAAAAGATCACGGTCCCAACGGCACTAACTCCGAAGAACTCCAGGAAGTCCTTGATGCGACTTCTCTCCTTGTCCCGTAACGCCGACACAAACTGACCTCCAGCCACGAACAGGCTCGCAGCCAGGACGGTGAACAGCAGCGCGGTGTCCCATATCCCTATCAGCACCTGCGCTCCAGTGAGGGGTGCCCCCTTGAGCCTCTGCAGAAGAGTGTCAACCGTCTCGGCGGCCTCAGGAAATACGAACCTAGCGAAGAACGCAATAAGCGCCAGGGCCGTCGCCCAAATAACGACGAGAACGGCGACCTTGGAAGCTCTCATTAAGCGCCTCGGAGGTGTAGCTACTGAATCAGGTCAACGATTAGAGCGATGGCTGCAAGGAGCGCAATCCCTAGTCCGCCGGCTTCAAGTGCGAGCCACGTTGCTTTGCGCTCTGAACCAACATGACCCATCGCTCCCGAGAGAAACATGAAAAGGCCCGCGGCGATTATGGCTAAGGGTGTTGCAACCAGGAGACCAGCGATGGCTCCTACAAGGCCGGCGAAGAACAAGAAGAGCTGCCGTGACACGATCCGTGATGAGATCGATGGCTTCGGTGTTGTCGCGACGTCGTCTGCTTCTTCTTGCACGTGCGCGAGCGCTACGGCCTGATACGCAGTGGCCCCGATAAACAGGGCGAGAACGTCCGCTTCCCGATCCCTGACAGCTTCGTACATTTCACTGCGGTCCGGCTTGTGTGACTCGTATTCTCGGCGATCGTAAAGCAGTGTTGGGCTCGTCGTCATTACGCCAGGTCTCCTGACTCGGTAGTCCTTACATCAAGCCTATCCATTGCCTTCCTCACAGCTACTCCCCGCTCTTTGGCGACGCTGATCGCTTTTTCGAGACTATCGAGGTCGTCGTCGTCAAGGGCGATGGTGAGAAATTCGGTGTCATACCCAGTCATCACATCGAGGTTGAGTACATGGATAACCGATGCCCCAGCGATCTCAGAGTCGCCCTTTCGAAAAACCGGCCGAAGATCTGTAAACAGAGAGGCAGAGTGAAGGCGGTGGCTGTACGCCGCCCGCGCGTCGACGGTCGATGCCATCGTCTCCAGGGTGGGATTCGTCAGCAGTGCGACCAGTCGCTTCTCAAGCACATCTCGATCAGGGTCTTCGAGCGTGAGGTCAGGGGAGAGTGCTACGGACTGAGCGAATCCAGCAACGTCTTCATCGTGAGCTGTGATCGATCGCCGCATACTCAACAACGCTCGTAGAAGGGTCTCTGCATCGTCTCGGCTGAAAGCGGCTGGGTCGACCAAGGCAGTCAAGATGTCCCCGCGGCTCGGCGGGCTCTTCTTCAAGTTCGCTTGTACACGCTCGATCGAGTCGTCATCCAGTGTGCTGAGCTTGGCGAGGATTGGTCGGTGTTGCTCCGGTACGTTCATCGTCGGCGGCAAGTCATCGGCAAGGTGTCGGGGATGGCCACATGCGAAGTATACGGACAACCCGCGTCCGTATGGCCTGGAGATGGTTCTAGAGCCTTACTAGCCGCTCTGCGTCCCGACATCACGACTCATCGAGCATTCCTCAAGTCGCCTAACCGCGTCCTCGAAGGATGGCAGATGACCGTATTCCGTTCCGTCGACGCGGTCAGTCTAAGAAAACGAGCTTACGACCCGCTCCCGTCATCGGACTGTCCATGTGTTAACAGCGGGCGGGACGGTCCAAGGCCTTCCTGTACTTCGAAGACGTCGCTGCAGAACACGGAGACGGCGTCACTTTGGTGGACCTTTGAGGATGGTCCACGACATCCCACGATACGTCCAGACACCGCTTCGTCCCACCGTCGTTACCGTCTCGTCGCGCCGTCTCGCCGCGGACTCTCGCGGACTTTTCGCGGACTCTTGGCTTGACCGACCCTCACAACGGAACGGAGGGAGAAGCCGAACCACCAGGTCAGAGGTGGTTTTTGAGAGTGGAGCTGAGGGGATTTGAACCCCTGACCCCTTGACTGCCAGTCAAGTGCTCTGCCGAACTGAGCTACAGCCCCTTGAGGAACCTCGGAGTCTACGCCACCCCCCTGCCTGTTCAAACCTCCTGGTCAGGCGGCTATCGCATCATGGGACCGGGTAGGGGAAATTCCGAGTCGACCTCCACGCTTCGATGTCCAATGATCTCGTGAAGCCCCAGGGTGAACGCGATAGACGGGAAAATCATGGGAAGCCGTCAGTATGTCGCTCCGACGTGGAAAGAGTTTGCCTGGATATCGAGCGGACGGTGACAGATACGTGAGGACCGGCCTTTCTCGGAAACCGAGCGAGCCGGCGCGATCTCGACTTGGAGGGGTTCTACGATCCACCGGACCATTGAAAGCTCGGTCAGGATCGAGCAGAGGGCAACCTGACAACTTGCATGGAAGGATCTTGCTTGCTGTCTCCCTTCCTATCTGCTGCCGTTGCCACCAGTGCAGACGAGAAGGTGGAAAAGAGGGACAGTTCTTCGTCCAGTCGAAGCAGGGCGGTGAGCCGCAGTATCGATGGCGAGGGGACAATAGCGAACACGTTGCCGATGCGATGGGTGCTGCGATGGCCGGCAAGGAAGACGTGAAGCCCAGCCGCATCCCAAAACTCGACCTCGCGAGCGTCGACGACGACACTCCCCACATCCTGATCGACCAGCGACTTGACGATGGCGCCGAGTAATGGAGCCGAAGCCATGTCCAACTCGCCGACCAGGGACAGGAAGATTGGCCTCTGGAGAGCGAGGGACAGGTGGATGGAGAACAGTTCCTTGTCAAGCGTCTGACTGCCCTCGTGACCAGACAACTCATCCTCCTCTTTCGCCGTCCTGACCGCAATCAAGGGTTATCTCGTTGCGGCTGGAGCAATTGTGGCCCTACGGACATAATCAAGGGTCGAGCATGATGGGAACGAGAGCTAGGGGCTTTTGGCCCAAATGCTCCGCGATTGGTTCAGTTGAAGTCCAAACTCCACAACTCGACTCCACATCGCCCATCTGATGGGATGGCGACCGATCTTCGTAGGTGAGAGGGCGGTTGCTACTCATCTGCCGGTCAACTGCTCTGCCAAACTGTGCTACAGCCCCGAGTTAGAGCATCTACTTGGGGAACTGGGCCGCCCCGTCACGCCACTCATAGAACAGCCTCTCACCAGACAACAACCCGGGCCATGACAGACGTCGTGCCCGTCCTGCCGGAAAGTCGGGCTCGCCCTTTCGAGCCGCTGCAAAGGGCCCGGTTCTCATACTCCATTCGAGGGACTTGCGTGGGCCAAATGTGGGATATTCAGGCATCCGCACGCCATATAGCATTACCACCCATGCGAGTTCCGCGCGGCTATGTCATCATCCTGACCGCGCTGCTCACAGTCGTCGTCCCGCTGTCTGGTTGGGCGGTCGGCGGCTTCGACCAGGCAGAGCTCCTATGGCAGGTGCCTTTGATCGCGGTCAACACCCTCCCTCTGCTCCTGATCCGACGCAACCCACTCGTCGTCGTGCTCTGCTTCTCAATCTCATACCCGCTCTGGCTGACGTTCGGAGGTGAGAGTCACATCCTCCAATCGCTGCCCACACTGGTGGCGATGTACGCACTCGGCACATGGGACCGCCCGCTCTGGCTTCGCGCGATCGGGCTGGCAACCCCTATGTGGATGGTGGGGGCGGCCCTTGCCGGCAGGTGGGATGCCGAGCCCCTCGAGCTGTCGTTTGTCGCCGTAGTCTTCGTTGTCGTTTGGGGGTTGGGAGTTCTTCTGGCACAGAGGCGTGAGTACACCCTCGAACTGGAGGCGAAGACCGCCAGTCTCGAGCGGGCGGAGCGACGTCTCGCAGATCAGGCTGTCACCGAAGAACGGCAAAGGATTGCACGCGAGATCCACGATGTCATCGCACATGCGATGAGTGTCATCACAGTCCAGGCCGGAGTGGGGGCGCACCTGATTGAGACCCGACCTTCGCAGGCCGCAGAGTCTCTGACGGTGATCGAGCACACCGGCAGAGAAGCCCTCGTCGAGATGAGACGGATGCTTTCAGTACTGCAATCGGCAGACTCAGAAGGTGACAGCCTCGGCCCTCAACCGGGATTGGCCGACCTCCCGAACCTGGTGCAACAGTTGCGCCACGCTGGAGTCGACGTCGACATGGCGTTCCACGGTGGTTCGCGGCCGCTTCCAACGGGTCTCAACCTGGCTGCATTCAGAGTGGCCCAGGAGGGTTTGACCAATGTGGCGAAACACGCGCCAGGCTCGAAAGCCTCGGTAGAGGTTCGGTACCTGCCTGATTGGCTTCAGCTCACTGTCCGCAACCGGGTCGTCGGCAACGGTCGGTCGATCGTCCCGGGTCAAGGAATACGTGGCATGAGAGAACGGGTGAGCCTCTACGACGGAGCCCTCGATATCGATATCGTCGACGGCGAGTTCCGGCTCGAGGTGAAATTCCCCATCGGAGAGATCGCATGATCCGGGTCGCGATCGTCGACGACCAGGAGCTGGTCAGAGCCGGTTTCAGGGCACTGATCGACTCGGATCCCGACCTCGAAGTCGTAGCCGAGGCAGAAGACGGAAAGAAGGCGATCGAGCTGGCGCAGGCCCAGCAAGTCGATGTGATGCTCATGGACATCCGGATGCCCGAGATGGGAGGGATCGAAGCCACATCTCAGATCCGGTCGATGGCCCAACCGGTCCAGGTACTGGTGCTGACCACCTTCGACACGGACGAGAATGCGTTCGATGCCCTGGAAGCCGGTGCCGCAGGGTTCCTGGTCAAAGACACTCCTCCAACACAGCTGCTGGAGGCAATCAAGGCAGCG
>Ga0299913_10006544_pt1 | contig 10100 bp, 8 predicted proteins | sample RVTome_9_FD_201360 | JGI IMG/M metagenome (GOLD analysis project Ga0299913, IMG submission 201360) | Soil microbial communities from uranium-contaminated site in the Upper Colorado River Basin, Wyoming, United States - RVT155D38 (version 2) ... | reverse complement strand
TCGAACTCAAGAAAGAGAACTTCGAGCTTGCGGTGTATCCGCTGGACCCGCACGGCTTTGTGCACGCGGCATCTTGGCTGGACGAGTATCGCCGTATCTACAAGCTCATGAACGAACATCTGAAGTAGTAGTGCTGCGACGAAAGGAGGCGTTCTTCACCGACGACCAGCGTGCCGTTGAGTTCGATCGCCCGCAGTGCGGGCTCCTGCAGCCCACGATGAGTACAATTCGCGGGCTGTAGGAGCCCGCACCGCGGGCGATCGGCGTCTCCAGGGACCACCAGTCTGAACGCGTTCGGCGAACGTGTTACGAGTCTTCGGGGGTGCCGGCCTGCAGGCGGAGATCGGCCCAGAGCGGGAGGTGGTCCGAGGCGCGGCGAGCGTCGCGGTGCACGCCGCTGTCTATGAGGTCGAGGCTTGATTCGAACCAGATCCGGTCGAGGGGAAGCAGAGGCCAGCCGGACGGGAAGGTGGCGGGGCGACCGACGGAACGGAACAGTTTTCCGAACATGCGTTCGGCGGTGCCTCGTCCGGTCGGCTCGTTGAAGTCGCCGAGAATGACCGTCGGGAGCCCATCTGCCTCGGCCAGTGCGGCGATTTTTCCGGCCTGTTCGCGGCGCTCGCCGTGATTGAGGCCCAGATGCGCTGCAAGGACACTGAGTGGCCCGGCGTCGGTCTGTATGCGCGCTTCGATGAGCGACCGCGGCTCGCGGCGGCGGAAACTCAGGTCGTGCTGCGTCCATGCCGTGATTTCCCAGCGGCTCAGCAGCATGTGTCCGTAGTCGCCGTCGGGTGTCCGCACCGTGCGAACCGCCGCGCGATGGTTGCCCAGGGTATTGCCGAGAAGGTCGAATCCGTCCCGCAGATCTCGTCGGCTGTCGACCTCCTGCAGCGCCGCGACATCCGGATTGATCGAGTGGATGATCGCCTTCACACGCTCAGGATCGAAACGTCGGTCGGTGCCGATACAGCTGTGGACGTTCCAGGTCAGGACGCGAACCCTGCCCCCCACCGGTTAGTGCTCCCGGTTGCGCAGCCGGACGACAAGCTGCTGCAGCGCGAATGCAAGGCCGAGCCAGAGTACGATGACGAGAACGACAAGCAGCACGTTGCCGGCGCCCGGGTTGCGCCAGACCTCGCGCATGCGGTCTCCGAGCATGGTGAGGATGAAAGTGCCGGGCAGGAGCCCGATGAACGAGCCCACGAGAAACGTGCGGGCCGGTACGCCCGCGGCGCCCATCGCCACGTTCACTACCGTATAAGGCGCTATCGGAACCATGCGCAACGCGGCGACGGCAATGATGCCCTGATTCTTCAGTGCTCGAGAGACAGCGCTGAACGCACGACCCGATATCTGCCGCACAGAACGGCCTCCCAGCCATATTCCGGTGGCGTGGCCGAGCCACCCGCTCAGCATCGTTCCGAGCATCGCCGTGAACCAGCCCGACCACGGCCCGAGCAGCAGTCCGGTAACGGCAATGAGCACGGTAACGGGAACTAGGACGAGTCCGCCAAGCACGAACGCGGCGAGGATCGCAGGATAGATCCACCATTCGTCGCGTACGGCGTACAACATCTCCACGATTGCTTCGGGATCCCCAAGGTCCGCGAGAGGGGTGCGGCTCCAGGCCAACAGCAACAACAGCAGTACGACCGAAATAGCGGCGAGCTTTAGGACCCGCTTGACCGCGAAGCGCTCACCGCGCGTCGCCCCAAACATGTCGCCGACGAATTCCGCAGGATCCAGCGGCATCTCGGGATCGGCAACCAGATTGAGCGTATCCGCCAGTACCTGATTCGTTCCATGCAACGTCACGGGCGCGAACCCTCTTTCGTCGTTCCAGCGAGTGCTTGCCAGCTTGATCAGTGACTCCCCGAGGGCGCGCTGCTCCGCGACCTGCTCGACCGACAGGCCGAGGTGCTCTCCAAGAAGGCGGTGCAACACCGAGCGGATTCCCCTTCGATGCTCGTCGGTAGTCGCCCGCACGATAAGGTCGCACTCCGTATCCACCGCCATGGAACGGTTGTTGAGGTTTGAGGACCCCACCCGCAACCAGGTGTCGTCGACGATCATCAGCTTGGCGTGCACGAGCACGGCCCGGTCCTTATCCGGACCCGACCAGGGATACACAAACCTCACCCGTTCGCGAACCTCCTCGAGGGTGAGCTTTTGCATCGCGCGTTGCTGCCCGGCACCCATGGTTCTCTTTTCGAGCCAGCCTTCGGGCTCCCGCGGAGTGACGACCAGCAGTTCGAGTTGCGGGACTTCCCGCAGCCGGCGAAGCAGCGCGTCGGCAATCGCCTCCGACGTCAGGTACTGGTTTTCGATGTAGATGTACCGCTCGGCACTACGAATGGTTGCAAGGTAGAGCTCGAGCACTTCCGGAACGCCGGGACTTTCCTCTGTCGGCGGCAGCGTTCGCGCGATACCGATCTCGACGGTCTCGCAGTCCGGCACGACATGCTCCGGCCAGCGATCCGTCTCCTCGTCGATGGCGGCGAGAAGCACGAGCTCCGTTCCGGTAGCGTCCCGCCACCGACGGGCGCCGATTTCGGCAAGTCGTCGCGCGGCTTCGCCATCGACGAGCATTTGTACGTCATGAAACGGCGGGTACGGTTTGCCGTCAGGGCCAATTCGTGCCGGATGGTCGGGGCGGTGTTCGCCGGTATCCCAGCGGCCTGTCGTCAGGTCCAGGCCCCCGCAGAATCCTAAGGATCCGTCGACGACCACGAGTTTCTGGTGATGGCAGGCACCGAGCGGCAGGCAATTGTCCAGTTCGACCTGAACTTGCGGCGGAGTGCGCCATTTCAGGTTCAGGGACGGCAACGGCTCCCGGTCCAGCGCATACAGCAAGGTGTAGTCCCATAACAGCAGATGTATGTCGAGTTCCGGGCGTTTTCGCACCAGGGACTCGACGAACGGCAGGAAGGTTGCAGGCGCGCCGTCTTCGGCGATGCCGGAGCGGCCCACCAGCGGTGTGCGGCTATCGATATCCCAACCGAGCACCACGATCGACTTTCTGGCGTTCGTCATGGCGCTGCGCAGCGCGGCGAAATAGTCGGCGGCGTCGACCAGGACCGCCATCCGGTCGGCGTGCGCAACTTTCCACACCGTTCGCCCTTCTTCGAGGACCGCTCCCGCAGCGTCACGATTCTGTTCGGTCGACGGACGAGCTTCAGCCATCTGGCCTCCCTGTGGCGCCACGGATGCGCGGCTACCGTTCGCGCCACCGGCGCAGATTCGCATGGCACATCGTTCGGTGTGGGAGTGTATCGGGCCGGCCGCCATTTCGGCCAGCCAGACAAGGCAGGCGGCGAGCTCGGCGCTGGCAAGGGACTTGCATGAAAAAAGACAGCAATGCGACAGACGCACGTGTCGTTTCTTGTCCGGTTATTTCCAGACTAAGTGGGAGCACACATGAGACAAACATACGCAAAGAGCCAGTTCGACGCAGCGCTTCGCAACATTGAGTCGGCGCTGCGGGACATTACCGACCGGCTGGATTCGCTGCCCGGCTCAGAAACGCCGGGAAGCACTCTCCGTCGCGCCGGACGAAACTTAAGGAGAAAAGCGGGTTACATTGCCGATCACGTCCCGCTCGACCGCGCGTCGGAAATGGCCGCGGACACCGGACGGGTCGTCAGGCAGAATCCGGTCAAAACGGTGCTCACCGCCGCGATCGCGGGCTACTGCATCTGGTCACTGATCCAGTATTCGACCAGTCACCGCCCGGCCGCGGGAAGACGTTCGCAGTCGGGTGACGCCGAGACGAATCGCAGCCTGCAGGAGGACATTGGCGCCGGCATCCGTGAGGACGAGGCTCATCCGCGGCACTAGCCCGGATATCTCACCGATTGCGCGGCGGGCCAGGCAATGCCCTGGGTGACATCACTGGCACATATTTCCTGTCGTTGCAGAATCTACATCGGTGTGCTGCAACACTGTCTCTGTTCAACGACGCTTTGGTGCTCGCCTTAGAAAGGCAACGGTCACCGTGCATAAGGTGCTGTTTGAGAACGTGTATGAACTCCTTGCCCGGTTGGACTTAACGATACCGGCGCCCACGGAAATACCGGACCTGAGGATGGCATGGCCTTTGCAATAGCCATATTCGAGCGGCTTGGTAAATGCCGCCGTCGCGAAAAGTTTAATCACTGAAGGAGACACAGCATGAAGACGATCGTAGCAATCGCAGGCAGCCTGGCCCTGGCCAGCGGCATCGCGTTCGCAGGTGAGGGCAAGGAGAAAAGCTTCAATGATCTCGACGAGAACCAGGACGGCGTAATCACCCAGTCCGAGGCGGCCGCGCACGAGGAACTGGTATCGCAGTTCACGGTTGCTGACACCAACCAGGACGGATACCTGACGCCGTCAGAGTTCGAAGCGCTCGAGTCGGAAATGGAAGAAGCCGAGTAAGTGTAAGACCAGGACCCATCACGCCGCGGCCGATGCGCGGCGAACGATAGCGACAGGAAAGGGCCCCAGGGACGGGGCCCTTTTCTGTGGGGATCCCTGCAGGCTGCGCCGACCAGGGTGAGCGCGGCATCGACAAGTCGGACGCCGGACAGATTCTGGGCGGCGTGGCCGGCGCAGCCGCCGGCAGCCAGGTCGGCAGCGGCAGCGGGCAGACGGCTGCGATGATTGTGGGCGCTCTCATCGGCAGCGTGGCAGGCGAGCGCATCGGCGCACGGATGGAAGACGACGACATGCGGCAGGCGGGTTTGGCGCTTGAAAACAACCCCACCGGCGAAACGTCCACCTGGGAGAATCCGGATACCGGCAATGAATTCCGCGTGACGCCGACTCAGACCTATGACCGCGATGGACGGCCGTGCCGCGAATTCGACTTTCGCGTTGAGACCGAGCGCGGGTCAGATGTCCAGGAACGCACTGCCTGCCGTGATTCCGACGGCACCTGGGAAGTGATCGGCTGACGCGCTCGGCCGGGCGGGAGACTCGCGGCGAAGGTGCGGGCTCCTCCGCGCCGTGTTCAGGTGCTGATCAAGATCAATCAGCGTCCGGCCCCGCCACGAGTCCGCACCGCTTCGTGACGCGCCTTGGCCAGTTCGTATTCCGCGCGGGCAAGTGCCAGGTGTTTCACGTCAAGCGCCTTCGCGGTCTCGATGTAACGCGCGGCCTCATCGAGTTGCTCGCTGGAGATCGCGAACATCGCCTGGAACAACAGGGCTGTGGCGATCCGGTCCGCAGCCAGGGCCACCTGGCGATCGCCGGGCGCGAGCTGTCGTGCCTCGTGTAGCAGGTCGACAGCACTGTCGCCCTGGGGGATGGCGAGGCGCTCAGCCAGTATGCGCCGGTCTATGCCACGAAGCAGTTCCTCGAGTTGCGCATTCAGCCGCAGGCTCGCGAAATCAGCTTCCGCTCGGGCAAGCGCGGGGTCTCCTGCAGGCAGGAAGCCCGCCGCTCGCACCAGAAGCTGCTCGGCTCGCTCCAGATCCGTTTCGGCAATCTGGCGCGCGTTGACCAGAAGGTCCTTGCCATAACGCGCGATCAGGTCAGCGGTGATCGCGATGCCGTAGTGGTCGGGTAGCACTCTGCGCGCCGTAGCCAGATCGCCGGCGGCGACTTCCGGATTGTCTGTCGCCAGCGCGTCCCGTGCCGCTCGCAGGTAGTGCTCGGTGATGCGCTGCATTCCCTCAACCGCCCTTGCGTTGTCCGGCGAGGTTTCGAGTACTGACGAATACCAGGCAAACGCACTCTCGTCGGCAGGCTCTACCAGTCTCCCGGCACTGAACGCCTGTTCCGCGCTGTCGAGCGCAATTTGCTCGGCGGGCGGTGTTCCTCCCACGGACCCCACCGTCCACGCAACGAGAGCGATCAGAAACGCAACCGCCACGGCGCCGTAGGCGATGTGCTCCAGCTGGGTCCGTTCCGTCGGCTGCACGATCTCGACCGGCGGGTCGGTGAACTCCAGCAGAAACTCGCTTGCGTCGGCCGGCCTGTCGGATGCGCCAAATCGTAGTGCATGCTGCACGGCAGGCCAGCAATCTTGTGCATCTGCCGGCAGCGGCTGCGGTTCGGACCGGAGCTGTTTCGCTTCGGCGGCGTCCAGATCGCCGAACGGGCGCTCTCCGCTCAACAGACAGTAGGCGGTGACACCCAGCGCATACACGTCGTCGTGCGGACGCGGGGAATCTCCCCGCAGGACTTCGCAACTTGCGTATGCCCGAGTCGCCCAGTTCGACTCCATATCGCCCCCGGCTGACGTCTGTCCGGACGATCCGAAATCGAGAAGCTTCACAACCCGATTCTCCGTCACGAAGACGTTCGAAGGTTTCACATCGCCGTGCACGATTCCGAGTGCGTGCGCGTGAGCAAGCGCGTTGCCTACGCTGCGGACGATATCCTCCGCCTTGTCCAGCGCGACTCGCTTGCTGGTGATGTGCGCGAGAAAAGCTGCAAGCGTCTGCCCTTCGAGCCACTCCATCACCAGAAAATCGAGACCGCGATGGCTGTCGAAATCGAAAACGCTCACGATGTTCGGGTGACTGAGTTGTGAAAGTTTCAGGAACTCCTGGCGGAGGTATGACGATGTGCCGGATTCCTTCCCGGCGGCCGGCCTTGCGACCTTCAACGCGACCCAGGGCATCGGCATGCCCGCTTTCTCGCGACGCCGATCCAGTGCCTTGTAGACGAGACCCATCCCGGAGTGATCCACTTTCTCGATGACCTCGTAGCGTCCTGCCAGAATCTCGCCCGGCAGTACGGGGGCACGAGGCGAATCTTCTTCGACGATCAGCTCTACGAGTTCGAGCGAATTGTCGTCGCCGGCAAGATGGATCGCGAGCGGTTCTGGCCGGACAAGTGCCGCGCGGACCGTATTGACAGCACCCGACGCAGAACTGTTGCCCCGCGGAACTTCGATCGGGTGGGTGATTTCCAGAGCCGCTTTTCGACGGCGGTTAGTCGACAGAAGCGCGTCGTTGATTGCAGCTTGACGATTACCTGCCTCCGTGCCATCGCCCGGTCGCGGTTCGCTGTCCACTGCAGTGCCTGCCGCAGCGAGTATCTCTTCGGTGGATTCGGGATCTGAGCCGCGAATTCTTGCGAGGTTTTCCCGGGACTCGGTCTGTTCGTTGAACCCTCGGAGGAATCCGGCAGGCCGCGGCAGCCCGGCCGCAGAAAGATTGCCGTTTCCTTCCGCGGGCTCGACGGAATGTGTTCGCCATTGACTGGCGAAACGAGGGTATTCCACTTTCCTGACTCCAGCTATCGCATTGTGCTTTTTCAGGCCTCTCCGCTTGTGTTGCCACACGCCACTCAGAACAAAGCCGCATCAACGTTTCGTGTCAAGATTGTACAACGCGGCAGTTTCCGTATCGAACCAATTCAACACTCGCGGTGATACCGTCATCCATTATGTTCAATCACCGGCCGGCCGCAGATGCTTTTCGCACCTCAAAAAAAACCCTGCAGTACCTTGCGGACTGCAGGGTCGGTTTCGAGTTCACCCTTTCGAGGCTGCTCGCGGCGTTACCTGCTATTGATCAAGAATGTCCGCTTCGCCCGTTTGATCGGCCGTGAACCCGGCCTCGTCGAATTCCTCCTGCATCTCGATGGAGTCTCTCGTCATCGTCGTCTGCACGTCGCCGTCCGTGCCGATCTGGAGTTCGGACAATGGAACGGCAATGCGCTTCTCGCCAACGCCCAGGAAGCCTCCTGCCTCGATAACGGCAACGCGTTCCTGATGAGTCGAGCTGTAGCCGACTTCGTCGATCTCGCCGATCTCTTCACCTTCTGCGGTCACGACGGATTTTCCGCTTAGCTTGTCGGCGGACATCTCCGACATGTCCTTGTGGGCCTTGTCCTTCCACTCACCGCGATCAGAGGTATCGGTTTCGGTCTGCGAGCTGTATGTGTCCGTGTCGGTCTCGGCCTCCGTGCCATAGGTATCCGTACCCATATCGCTTTCCGTCTGGGTCTGCGGCTCCGTGCCATACTCGCTCTGCACCGGAGAATCCTCGCGGGTTGTCTCCATGCCGGTGCCACGATCGCTTTCGGTTTCGGTCACTATGTCCCGGTTGGGGTCATAGTCCTCTGTGGTCTCCTGTTCCTGCGCAAGCGCGATGCTTCCGCTCAGGGCCAATCCTGTCATTATCGCTACTGTCTTCTTCATAGCTACCTCCATTCTTTCGAACGAACCTAAGTCGGTGTGTAGCACCTGTATGGGGGTAACCTGCAAAGGTCGTGCCAAGGAACAGCCTCCCCGCGTCACGCGGGAGGCCGCCTTGCAAGCGGGTCCGGGGGCTTCAGGGGGCGCAGCAGAACGGGGCTTGTGCAGGAATTTCCTGCGCGGCGTGTATATTTTGCAGTGACTGCACAACGACTACCCGGCCGCGCCAGCGGGTTATTTCAGAATCGAAACGCCCGACAGGGTTACCAGCCGGCCCGAACGTGCGGCACCGGCGACGCTCCGCCTTAGCGGTGGCGAATATGCCGGATTCCCGTTGATGAGCTGAATGGCAGGCGAGAGTCCGGCAATCAGGTCTGCGGCAAGCGCATCATCGACTGTGAGCTCGCCACGGACCTCGGCGTCGCGCAGTGTCTCGACGACAGTCTCGAGGCTCAGCGAGGCATGGACCTGATCGGTCATGCCGAGCGCTTTGCGAACCGTCTTGCGTGCCAGAAGCACCGATGCCGAAATCCTGCCAAGCTGACGGTGGGCAGCGTCTACGCCGATTCGTTCATACTCGAGCATGAGCCCGGGTATCGGTGTATACGGGTTTTTGCGATCGAGCAGGAACATGGCGAGCAGCCTTGCCGCGTGCAGCACGTCGGCCTCATCAGTGCTCGGCGCATGTACGTCGTGGCCCATTCCGGCACGGAAAACTGCGGTTGCCTCGAAATCGCCCAGTGCTTCGAGAATCGTGCGCAATTCCTTTTGGGAAAGTCCGGCCGGCAGGACCGTCGGGTTCGCGAGTTCCCGTGCAATGAATCCGCAATGCGACGCCTCGGTGAGAGCGAATAGCCGGTCGAAATTTTCGGCAGTGCCGTCAACGCTTTCGAACCAGGCATCCGGCAGGTTGACGGCAGTACTGAGGAGTCGGGACACGCTTGCATTGGCAGGATTGAGGAAGACCGGGCAGACCTGTTGTGGATAGACGTCTTCGCCATATCGCAGCAGATAGCGCTCGCGGTCGGCCTGCTCGAGCGCGACGAGCGGGGTCTTCTGTATGTACGCAGCGACGAAATAGGACGGCTCTCCCGCCGGCGTCACCGCTTTCACGAACGAGAGGGATGCGACGGTGTCGTCGACAAGGGCCGCCGGAAGCGGTCGGTTGTTGGTCATGGGCACCGATGACAGGAACGCTCGGAAGCGTTGCGAAACGTCCGGAGCCTGCAAGTCGAACACATGGATCGGCACACCGGCGGCGGCAGCGAGGTAGGCTCCGCGATCGGGCGCGCCGCCCGAGGGAAGGCAGGCCAGCATAAGCGCCAGGCCCAGGATAAACCGCATTGTCAGCCCCGTTGCATCCAGAATATGAGTAATCGTTGCAGAACGACGTCGCGCTTTAAGTGCTGCCGGTCACGTTTTTACCAACGGCTCGGCACCGACTGTTCCAGGCAAGACGCGTGTCGCATCCTCTCCTGAGCGGGCAGGAAGGACGTCGGTTCTCCGGGGCTTCTGCGCGATCCTGCCGCGCATGTCTGAGTGTCGTGACGAGTGAGCTCGAGCCCAAGTGGCAGCGGCGGATCGGGCAGAACGGATGCTGCCCGGCCTTCCGCAGATAGCGGGTCTCGAGTGCCGGCCTGGCCGCAATCGTTCGAGCGAAATCCGCTTCGATTTCTGTATGTAATTTCGACCACCGGTAAATATGACAGCGCCCGCGTAAAACTTGCATCAAATTACGGCCGCGTCAACCCCTGAATGTCAATTCCTGCAGGCCGGACGTGCGACAGGTTGAGCGCAGCTAACGAAGAAGAGGCGACGGAGCCACGCTCGCGTAGATCACTCCCGGAAGCGCCGGAACGGCACTCGTCGTATCGACGAACATGGCGGCGGACAACAGACGCGAACTGAGTTCCAGCCCGGCGCGTTCCGCGGCGGTCCGGGAAATTTCAAAGCGAACGCGTCGATCGAC
>Ga0299913_10006543_pt1 | contig 10100 bp, 4 predicted proteins | sample RVTome_9_FD_201360 | JGI IMG/M metagenome (GOLD analysis project Ga0299913, IMG submission 201360) | Soil microbial communities from uranium-contaminated site in the Upper Colorado River Basin, Wyoming, United States - RVT155D38 (version 2) ... | reverse complement strand
GGGGTCCCGACCAGAGCGGCGTCGCGTTCGACGGCGGCGCGGGCACCACGGTGGTGGTGGTCGGCCCCGAAGAGGCCCGCACGCTCGTCGCGCTTGCGGTGGGCCGGGACGGACACCTGCGCGCGGTCGACGTCGACCCGTCGCAGGGCGCGGTCACCGCGGTTTTCCTCGTCGGCCCCGCGGACGTCTCCGTGGAGGGACCCGTCGCACTGGGCGTCGCCGGCGACCGGCTCGTCGCCCTCGCCGTGAACACCGGGGGCACGCTCCTGGCCGCGACCCGCGCGGTGAGCGGGGGGCCGTGGAGCGATCAGATGATGGTCAACGACGCGACGGTCATGCCTTCGGCCGGTGTCGTCGCGACGTCGGTGGCGGACATCGGCGTCATGGCGCTCGTCGTCGACATCAAGGGCACCGTCATCGCGACGCACTCGCGGGACGGCGCGCAGTGGACCCCGTACGAGGACGTATCCGAATGAGCGATCTCCTGCTGATCCGCGCCGAAGACCTCGTCGTGCTCGGGATCACCTCGACCGGCTGCCGGGTCGACGGCGGCGTCCTGCGCGCGGTGGAGAGCGAGGCGACGATGACCGTCGTCTTCCCGCCGCAGGCCGTCAGCGAGACGAAGGTCGAGGCCGCGTTCATCCAGGGCGGGCTGCAGAGCCGGAGCAGCAGCATCGTGTTCGACCTGTCGGCGGGCACGGAGATCCCGCTCGACCTTCCCAGCATCCTCGAGATGCTCGCCGGCCGCGACGTCCCCGCGACGGCCACCACCCGGATCGAGCTGCCCGCGGGGCTGATCCAGCGCCCCGTCGGTCCGGTGCGGGGAGCGGGACCGACGCAGCCGATTGCGGCGGACGGCGTCACCGGGCTGTGGGAGTACGTCGTGCGGTCGTCCGACACGCAGCCGCTCACGCTGCTCGCGCACGACGTGCTCGCGGACGACGAGGGCAGCGACATCCACCCGCTCGACTTCCGCGACCGCAGCACGATCAAGGAGTCAGGTCTCCCGTCGACGGTTGAGCGGCTGCGGTTGTCGGCGCTCGGCGGCACTCTCTCGTCCACCCTCGTGTCCGACGCGCTGGAGTGGGACCAGGTGACGGCGCTCGGCCGCGACCAGCGTGTGCGGTTTCAGCAGCGCGGCGTCCTCTACCCGTTCGGCCACGCCGCGGTGCTCACGGTGACCGCCGTCCGGCGGGTCAGAGGCGGCACGGCGTCACTGCACCGCGAGGCCGTGTTGCGGGTCGTCGACCCCGTCCGCCGACTGCCCGCGACGGACGTCCTCGCCGCGCGGGCGTTCCCGTTCAGCCAGGCGGAGCTGCTCACGCCGACGATGCCAGGGATCGACCACCAGAACCCGTTCTCCACCTTCACCCGCCCGCCCGACGTCAAGGACCTGCTTGTCCAGCGGCAGCAGGCGGCCGGCGTGGAGCTCGAGACCGCACGCACGACGGTCGGCGAGAGGTACCGGCTGCCGATCCCGCAGGACGAGTTGTCCTGCGAGGGCCACCCCCTGGACACCGGCAATGCGATCGACTTCAGGCAGCTCGGCATCGAGATCGCAGACCTCGAGGCCCAGCAGGCGCAGATCATCGCCGACGGCACGATCGTGACCGACGACATCCCGCCGACGACCTTCGTGCCGCAGTCCGTCGCCGACGCGGCCAATGCGCTCCAGCCGGGGATCGACGAGCGCAAGGCCCGGCAGGCCGTCGCCCACCAGCGGTTCGTGGCCTTCGACCTGCCCTTCCTCCAGGGGGTCGTGCCCGGCCAGGCAGAGCTCGCGAACCCCGACCTGTACGTCCAGCGCCTCGCGTCGCAAGGCGACGAGGACGCGAGGACGATCCTGCGGCTCTTGGAGGAGCTCGAGCGCCTCGCCGCGATCCTCGGCCCCGAAGCGGCGCCGCCGGTCGTCTCGCGGGTGCTCGACCCGCCCGGTGGCGGCCTGCACGCCGTGCGGCTGACCGGACCCGTCGGCGACATCGTCGTCCACGTGCCGCTGTTCTTCGTCCACGACCTGCGCGTTCCCGCGGACGAGTTCTTCGGCGGGTACTCCAGCCTCGACGACCCCTCGGTCCTCGTCGGTCTTCCGTCGGTGAGCTGCGGCCTGCCCGGGACGCCGGTCGACCTCGTCCGACGCCCCGGCGACCCGCGCACCACCGACGTGCAGGAGCTGCACTCGATCGCGATCGGCGCGGAGAAGTCCGGGCGCGAGGTGTCCCCCGTGCTGGACTCGTTCGAGCTGGAGCTGCCCGAGCTGCGCACACTGCTTCCGGGCACGCCGACCCGCGTGCGGGCCCGGCTCGATCAGAACTTCGTCAGCGGTGGCCCCGCGAAGGACGTGATCCGGCTCGACACGGCGGTGAAGGTCGACTTCGACAAGCGGGCCGAGCGCGGCGGCGCGCTCGTCACACCGTCGTTCAGCGCCGACGTGGTGTCCGACGAGTTCGGTCCGATCGACCGCCGGATGCTGCCCGGCGGCAACCCCATGGCCGCGCTCGCGAACATGAAGCTGTTCGGCATCTCTCTGACCTCGATCCTGGGCGACGTGCTCAAGACGCCGTCGATCCTGCAGATCCCTGGAGCGGATGGGATCCCGCGCGGCGTCGAGCTGACCTGGCCCGAGCAGAACCTCAAATCCAAGGGCCCGTTCACCGCGCACTCCCCCGAGCCGATCGCCGCACCCGACACGACGACGCTGAGGCTCCGGGTGTCGCAGGACCTGGCGAGGCGGGACACCGAGTGCGTCCTCACGGCATTCACCCTCCGGCTGCCGACACCCGAGACCGAGGTGCTGCGGCTGTCGTTCGGCGCGCTGACCTTCCGTGAGGGCAGCGGCCAGCCGCCGACGTTCGACGTTGACGACTTCAACTTCTCGTTCGAGGGGTCGCTCAAGCTCATCAAGCAGTTGCAGGAGAAGGCATCCGCGATCCTCGGCGGTGCCAAGCCACAGGTGGAACTGCGTGAGGACGGCGTCACGGCGATCTTCGCGTTGCGCGTCGCCGACGCCAGCTCCGGCGCGTTCCTGATGCGGAACATCGTCGTTCACATCCGGGTGCACATCCCGTTCCGCGGCGCGTCGCCCGGTGTCCGGATCGCCTTCGCGAGCCGTGAGTCGCCGTTCCAGCTGAGCATTCCGCCGTTCGGCGGCGGCGGGTACGCCGCGGTCGCGCTCGAGGGATCGAAGCTGACCGAGCTCGACATCTCGATGGAGTTCGGCGGCATGATCAGCGTCGATTTCACCGTCGTCAAGGCCGAGGTGCACGCACTGGGCGGCGTCCGCTCGGCGCTCGTCGGCGATGACGTGCAGCTCGCGGGCTTCATCCGCATCGGCGGTAGCGTCTCGCTCTTCGGCCTGGCGAGCGTCTCAATCGAGATGCGCATCGAGCTGATGTACGACGGCACACGGAACCAGCTCGCCGGCCGCGCCACGCTCGTCATCGAGATCGACCTGACGTTGTACTCGGACTCGGTCGAGCTCGACAGCGGCCTGTGGGTGCTGGCCGGCGGCTCGAGCCCGCCACCGCCGCCCGACCTCGGTTCTCCGGTCGCGCAACAGGGCTGGTCCACCTATCAGGGGGCGTACGCATGAGTCACCTGATGATGATCGCCATCCCCGGGGGCCGGACGGCGACCGGCGACGGGTTGCTGCGCGTGCTCATGGTGCCCGTGCTCGACGGCGGCGGCACCCTCGCCGCCCACGGGATGGCGACGTGGCCGCCGCCGGGGCTCGCGGCGGACGACGCGCGGCTCGTCGTCGAAGTGGCGCCCGCGCCGACGCCGACACCGGCGGCGAGCGCCGCGCTGCGCCCTGCGGTCGACGCCGTTCCCGGCCTCTGGCAACGGTTCTTCGGGTCGATCGACGTCCGGCCGCCCGGTCCCGCCGTCGAACGCACGATGGACGTGCAGCCGACGACGGAGCAGGCGGACGCGATCGTCGGGGCCTATCGCGACGTCGCCCGGCAGCTCACCGACGAGGACGTCGCTCCGGCGTTCGGCGCGATGTCGCGCTCGCGCGCGGCCATCCTCGCCGGCCTCGCGACGCAGCCGGTGCCGCAGGAGGGCACCGGCACGCCGTCGGGTCGCGCGATCGACTTCCACCTGGCGACGTCGGTCCTGCGCGAGCACCCGTCGGTCCTGCGCGCCCTTGGGCTGATCGTCGAGGTGACGGTGCCGACGACAGCGTTCCTCGGCTCCGCGTTGGGGACCGCCGTGCTCCGGGTGACCTGGCCGACGGTACCCGACGGGATCCCCGTCGTCCAACCGCGGTGGACGCGCTTCGTGCGCAACCGTTTCCTGCCCGCACCCGGCGCGGGGTCGGACGTGCACCCCGCCGGCGGCATGGTGGCGCTCGGCCGCAGGACCGGCACCCGGCCGGTCTGGCGGGTGCACACCGTCGACGTCGACCACGCCCTGCGAGGTCTGGCGGCGGTCGCCGCCCCCGAGTCCGACGGCAGGTTGCCCGCGCTGCGCACCGCGGGCGTGCTGCTCGCGCGCGTCGGTCGCGACGGCGAGCTCGCCGAGCGGGTCGCCCGCAACGGGCGTTCCCCCGACGACGAGCTCCTCGCCGAGCACCTGACCCTCGGGTACCGAGTGGACGCAAGGATCCTGGGCGGTGACTGGCACTCGTTGTGCCGGCGGCGATCCCGGTACCTCGTGAACGGCGTCGAGTTCGTCGCGGGCCTGCTCGAGGAGGGGCACGTCAAGGTCGGTGGCGGCATCGACCGCGGCGACAACGTGCTGCACGCCGACGAGGTCGTCGCGCGGTGGGACGGGTGGAGCCTCGCGGTGCCGCGTCCGGCACTGCGGCAGCGGCCGCCCGGCGCGACGACCCCGGCGACGGAGCTGCCGTTCCAACTCGACACGTCGGGTATCGAGGTCGAGCCCGGATCGTTGCTGCGCTTGCGCTTCGGCGAGGACTACCAGGTCCGCGCCCGCGTCGCCGACGCGGCCGGCGGCGGGCCGGAGCTGACCGAGGCATCGCTCGACCAGTGCGACTCCGAGGTCGTGCGCTTCCGGCGGCACGAACCGGTCCTGCCGCCCGACGCGCGCGTACCTGACGGCGCTACGGCGTTCGGTCCGGGCGTGTCCCCGACGGCGCTCGTGATCCGGACCGCGGAGGGGGAGTCCGACGCTGTGGCGGACACGACGCGCGACCTGGTGCCGCCATCCGCGACGTTCGAGGTGATCGAGCGGCACGGCCGGCTGGATGGCGACCCGGACGTGACCCTCGGCCTCCTCGCGCGCAAGGACCTGGCCGATCCCGCCGTCGGCGGCGTCGTCGCCTTCGTCCGCGGTGAGCCGGGCGAGCCGCCGCGCGACCTGGAGCCGCAGGACTGGACGTCCAGCCGGCCCGGCCCGCCGCCCGCCGACCCGTGGCCGGACCTGCGGCCGAAGCAGCTCGTGCTGCGCGCCCGCAACGGCGACGAGCCCACGCTGCAATGGGAGACGGACGAGCTGCTCGTGGTGCGGCTGGCGCCGGCCGAGGAGGCGACCGTCGAAGTGTCGTCCCTCATCGACCAGGCCGCCAAGCAGGCCTTCTCGATCTCGGACTGGCTCACGGCCGACGAGGACACCGACGACGGCGTGGCCGCCGCCGAGGACCTGCTGGCAAGCGGACGGCACCCCATGGCGACCCCAGCACGCCGGATCACGGTGCGTCACGCTGTCCGCGCACCGAAGGGTAGACCGCAGGGTCAGCCCGCGGTGAGCCGCGTCGAGGGGTCGACGTCCGGGCTTATCCACGCACCGGACGACAGCGACGCCCCGCTGGTCGGCGTCGACCCGCCCAGCACACTCGCGGTGGACGTCATGGCGAGCTGGACACCGGTCGACGACACGACCGACCCACCGGCCACGCGTCGCCCGGTCGGGCGGATCGACGTCGGGCGCGCCGACACACAGATCAGGCCACTGCAGCACGAGTTCGGCGACACGAAGCACCGGAACGTGACGTACACATGGGCGGCACTGAGCCGCTTCCGCGACTGCTTCCCGCCCGGGAGCGACGCGGCGGCGTTCCGCACCGAGGGCACGATCGGGCCCGTGTCGGTGCCGAGCTCGGCGCGCCCGGTGGCACCTGTCGTGCGATCGGTGACCCCCGCGTTCCTCTGGCAGGAGGAGCGGTCGGGCAACACGATCGTCCGCCGCCGCCTGGGCAATCGGGTGCGGGTCGAGCTCGCCGCGTCGTGGTTCACGACGGGCGACGGCGAGCGGCTCGCTGTCATCGCCGCCGACGACCCCGAGCCGGCGGTCGAGGTCGTGGCGGTGGCGACCCACGCCGGCCGGGACCCGTTGTGGGACACGGATGCCCAGGAGTTCCTGCCGACACCGCTGGGCGACGTGGAACTGATCAACCTGCCGGAGGCCGGCACCGTGCGCATCGTGCCGCACGGCGTGTTCGAGGCGGCGGGTAGCCACTTCGCTGACGTCACGTTCCCGGCCACACCGTCCTACGGTGCGCTGGTGCAGCTCGGCGTCGCGCGCTTCCAGCCGGAGAGCCTGCCGGGCCTGGCGCTCTCGCCCGCGGTGCGCACCGACTTCGTCCCGCTTCTGCCGGACCGCACGCTCACGATCTCGGTGGTCGACAACATCGAGCTGCGGGTGCGACTCGACGGCATCGTGCCCCGGGGGCCGCGCACCAATCGGGTGGACGTCGTGATCGAGATTCCGGTCGCACCGGACGAGATCGACGAGGAGCTGCCGCTGACGGTGGGCGAGGATGGTCTGTGGCTGTTCTTCGACGACGAATCCGGGCCGGTGGGCAGCGACATCCGGCACTTCCCTTCCTCAGGCCGCCTGCGCGTCCGGGTCCGCGAGGTCGAGTTCCTCGGGCGGGATACCAGCCCGTCGTCATTCGGCAGCGCGGCGGAACTGGACGAACGCGTCGTCTTCACGGACACGGTCGAGCTCGACTTCTAGGAGATGGCCGCCGCTCGCGCTACTGACTCGAGTCCCTCCTCGAGGACAACGACCCCTCCGGAACGCCGAGGATGACGTCACGTCGCGTCGATAGTCCCTCCGAAGTTCCGCTTGTTGGTCTTCGCTCGCGCGCTCTCTGAGCGGCAGTGGAGCGTCGGCGATCCACAGCCCGACCGACACGGCCAGTACGGCTATCGCACCACAGGTGTGAAGTCGCGGGTCGGCTACGCACGGGTCCATCGGGCCTACGTTGAGGTGCACGGCCGGGGTCGGTTCGAGCTGGCTTTCGATCAGTGTGCGAAACAGCCGTCGGACGGCGCCGCCGTAGAACTGCGTCGGCACGTAAACCTGCTGGTCAGCACTGCTTCCGCTGTCATCTGCAACAGCACGACCTGGCTGCTCGTAATGACCAGGTCGACGCGTCGCGTCGCGTGGCGGAAAGGGGGCCTGAGCAGGTAATTCGTCCGGCGCGCGGTCGCACGTGCGTGCTGGTGTCGTCTGTGGGTTTGCCGCTTACGGTCGTCGGTGGCCAGTGGTTACCATCGGTGATTCCATCCGTATGCGAAGGACGATTCCGTAGGGACGATCCCGTAGGGAACGTCGAGCATGCGCCCAGTCGTCGAGGGCTTGGTCGAGCGGAGCACGGCGATCCTTGTCCTCGTGGTGGGCGGCGCGGTCAAGAGCTTGCATCCGACGAAGGAGGATGTCGCGTAGCGACTCTTGACGGCGTCGAGCGCCACAGCAGGCTGGGGGTCGTGAACCGCGGCAGCGGTACGTAACCCGCCGCCTTGCCAACGGCGCGGGGCTGGCGGGGTGACGTCGAACGCGTCCGTCCGCGAGAACGGGTCGCCTCACCTCGGGGCGGACGGCCGGAGGAGCGCTGCGAGTCGCTCTTGCCACACGTACTCCGGGGTCCGTGTCGGATGCGGCGTGGTCGGCGTGGTCAGCGACGTGGGCGGTCGCGGCTACGTGACCGGCGGCACACGCAGTGGCACGAGTCGACCGGTCGTCGGGCGGTGCGGGTGGAGAACACGGCCATGCGTGCCTCGCCGACGCGGATCTCATGGCGGCCATGCGCGCGAAGCCGCGATCGCTCGCTGCCGACGGTCGTCGCTCACATGGTTCTCGTGGAAGAACGGAGGAACGGGCACGGCGCGGGCGGCGGCCCACAGCGCGAGGGCTCGCCGGTCCGCCCCGTCAAAGTCGGACTGTCCAGCGTGTCCGCCGGGTGTGGAAAACCGACGGCGTCCGGCTCGGGCCGCGCCCAGAATGTGCTCAGCAGGGAGTAGGAGGTGCCTCGCCTCGGGACCCGTCCCGCATCGGGAATTTCGAGGAAATTCGGATTCGTCTGTCACGTTTCGGCGGTCAGAATGCGCTTAGTAGGGGAGGAGGTGTCTGCCATGGGATCGGTCCGTCAGAAGGCGTCGGGGAGCTGGGAGGCGCGCTATCGGGACCCCGAGGGGCATCAGCGTGGGAAGGCGTTTCCGACCAAGAAGGCGGCGAACGAGTTCCTCGCGCGCGTCGCGGTCGACGTGCAGCGGGGCGAGTACGTCAGCCCTGACAACGCCCGCCGACCACTCGGGCCGATCGCCGAGGAGTGGGTCGCCTCGCTGTACCACCTGAAGCCCAAGACGCTGATGAACTACGAGAACACGCTGCGCTACCACGTGCTGCCGCGGCTGGGGGAGACGCCCGTCGGCGCGATCGACCAGCGCCGCGTCCGCCGGTTCATCACCGACATGCTCGGCGACGGCGTCTCGCCGGCGCAGGTGCGCAAGGCGGTCGGCAGGCTCAAGCAGACGCTCGACCTGGCGGTCGAGCTCGGCGCGATCCGCAAGAACCCGTGCGTGGGCGTCAAGCTGCCGCCGATGCCCCACGAGGAGATGCACTTCCTGACCGCCGACCAGGTCGCCACGCTCGCCGACGGCATGTCCGCGCCGTACGACCTGATGGTCCGCTTCGCCGCCTACACCGGGCTGCGCGCGGGGGAGATCGCCGCGCTGCGCCGCCGCCACGTCCGCCTGGACGACGCCAAGGTCGTCGTGCTGACCGCCGTCTCGGAGGTCCGCGGCGACCTGGTCGAGCACGACCCGAAGTCCTACAGCTCCCGCCGCGCGGTCAAGCTGCCGGCATTCCTGGTCGAGCAGCTGCGTGATCACCTCGGCGATGCGGCCCCGGACACGCCCGTGTTCCCCGCGCCGCAGGGCGGTCCGATGCGCCACTCGAACTTCTACCAGCGGATCTTCAAGCCCACCGTCCGCCAGACGCTGCCCGAGCACCTTCACGGCGTGCGATTTCACGACCTTCGCCACTCGAACGCGGCGCTGCTGATCGCCGAGGGCGGCCACCCCAAGGCCATCCAGCAGCGGCTCGGTCACTCCAGCATCACGGTCACCCTCGACCGCTACGGGCACCTGTTCCCGTCGCTGGACGACGCGCTCGCGGACGCACTCGACGCCACGTACCGGACGGCGCAGGGCGCGCGACGTTCGCTTTCGGGCCCCGGCGACGACGGCCCTTCGGGCGACGTTGTGGTCGATCTGTGGTCGGCCGACGGACCACGCGCCGGCGAGCAGACCACGAAATCGCGCTCACCAGGGGAAACATCGAGCCGGGAGCCGGATTCGAACCGGCGACCTTCGCTTTACAAGAGCGTTGCTCTGACCTACTGAGCTATCCCGGCGGGGTGGTGGTGGCCCAGTCTACGGAATGATGCCCGTGTGATCCGGGAGTGGATCGCACGGCGTGCTGCCGCACCGCGATGAGGAGGACCGCGAGTGATCACCTTCAGCGACCTGCGGGCCGTCGACCTCGACAGCTCGCAGCCGGCCATCTATGACCGTCCGATCGGTGTGCGGCTGCTGCATCGCGATGCCGTCTCCGGCGCGGAGCACTACCTGGTGCGCTACCCGGCCGGGCTCACGGCGCTGCGGCATCGCCACACCGCGGCCCACACGATCGTGGTCCTGGAGGGACGCCTCGCCGTCGAGGGTGACGTGATCGGGCCCGGCAGCTACTGCCACTTCCCGGCCGGCGAGCCGATGTACCACGCCCCGGCCGACGACGGCGGGTGCCTGTTCGTGATCATCTTCGACGGCCCGTTCGACGTGGAGCCGCTCGCACAGGACTGAGTGGTCGTCGCGGCGGGGTGGCCTGCCCGGTCGGCACCGCAGCGGGCCGAC
>Ga0299913_10006542_pt1 | contig 10100 bp, 10 predicted proteins | sample RVTome_9_FD_201360 | JGI IMG/M metagenome (GOLD analysis project Ga0299913, IMG submission 201360) | Soil microbial communities from uranium-contaminated site in the Upper Colorado River Basin, Wyoming, United States - RVT155D38 (version 2) ... | reverse complement strand
GTCCCGGACTGGGTCATCCACGTCGCGCCGTGGACCTCGAGGCGTCCGGCGCGGACCATGGGATCCTCTCGTGCCCGCGCCAACGCCTCGTCCAGCGGGAGCCGGTAGACGGAGATGCCGCGCATGCGCTCGTCGGTCTGGTCCCGGAGCGGTCCATTCGTCACGAGCACGCCCTCGCGCTTCAGCCCGCGAAGGTAGGTGAGGTGCTCGACCTGCAGACGATCGAGCTCCTCCTCGCTGAACGCCGGAGCGTCGGCCGGGCGGACCAGGAAGAGCACGGTGTGCTCGTCGAATGACTCGGGAATGAGCGCGTCTCCGTGCGGGTAGGCGTGCTCGCTCATGACCGGATTCTAGGCGCCGGCGCTGCGCGCGTCGGGCGCGCTGGCCGCGAGCTCGGCGGCCAGCTCGTCGATCGGTCGAATGCCCCGCTCCCCGGAAGCTCGGTCGGTAACTTCCGCGCCGCCGGCCGCCAGGGAACGCGGGCTGATCGTGACGATCGTCGGCATGCCGAGCAGCTCCGCATCGGTCAGCTTGACGCCCGGAGACTCGTCACGGTCGTCATAGAGCACTGCCAACCCATCCGCGGCGAGTCGCTCGTACAGCGCGTCCGCCGCCTCGCCGATGGCCGGGTCGCGCGCGGCGCCGATGGCCACCAGGTGGACGCGGTATGGGGCGACCGCCTCCGGCCAGCGGATGCCCTTCTCGTCGTGGTGGGCCTCGACGACGCAGGCCATCGCGCGGCCGAGCCCGATGCCGTACGACCCCATGACCGGGTGCCGGCGGCTGCCGTCCTCGGCCAGGTAGGTGGCGCCGAGCGCCTCGGTGAAGTCGGTGCCCAGCTTGAAGATGTTGCCGACCTCGATGCCCTGCGCCAGGCGCGTGGCGGCGCCGCAGCGAGGGCACGGGTCGCCCTCTCGGACGTTGGCGATGTCGGTCACCACGTCCGCGCGCACGTCGCGCCCGACGTTCACGTTCCGCAGGTGCACGTCCGGCCGGTTGGCGCCGGCAACGAGGTTCGGCGAGGCGGCGGCGAGACCGTCCACGACGACCACCGTGTCGTGCGCACCGACGGGCGAGCCATAACCGGGCTCCATGCCGGCGGCCCGGATCTCCTCGGCCTGTGCCGGCCGCATGCCGCCGGTCGCGCGCACCGCGTTCAGCAGCTTCGTCTCGTTGACCTCGAAGTCGCCGCGCACGATGGCCGTCACCAGCCGGCCGTCGCCCGTGACGAAGAACGCGGCCTTGGCCGTGCGCGCCTCCGGAATGCCGAGGTACTCCGCCAGCGCGGCGATCGTCGCGGTGCCCGGGGTGTCCACTTCCTCAATGGCCGCGGGCTCCTCGGCGTCGGGTACGGGGACCGCCAGGGGGGCGATTTGCTGGTTCGCCGCGTACCCGCAGCCGTCGCACAGCACCAGGGTGTCCTCGCCGTGCGGGTTGAGGACCATGAACTCGTGGGCGCCGCTGCCGCCCATGATCCCGACGTCGCTCGACACGGCGATCGCCTCCAGCCCCAGCCTGCGGAAGATGCGCTCGTAGGCCTCGTGGTGCAGCCGGTAGCTGCGATCGAGCCCGTCCGCATCGGCGTCGAGGGAGTAGGAGTCCTTCATCACGAACTCCCGGACACGAACCAGGCCGCCGCGGGCGCGGGGCTCGTCGCGGAACTTCGTCTGGAAGTGGTAGACGATGGCCGGCAGCTGCCGATAGCTGCGCACGAGATCGCGCGTCAGGCTGGCGACGACCTCCTCGTGCGTCATGGCGAGGACCATGTCGCGCCCGGATCGGTCCTGGAAGCGCGCCATCTCCGGGCCGATCTTGTCGTACCGACCCGACTGCCGCCACAGATCGGCCGGATGGACGACCGGCATCTCCATCTCCTGTCCGCCGATCGCATCGATCTCCTCGCGGATGACCTGCTCGATCCGCCGCTGCACGCGGAAGCCGAGCGGCAGCATCGAGTAGATCCCCGCGCCGAGCTGGCGGACGTAGCCCGCGCGCACCAGCAGCCGATGGGAGGCCATCTCGGCCTCGGCCGGATCGTCGCGCAGGGTCGTGAAGAAGAGGCGCGAGAGGCGCATCAGGCGGCCGCCGGTTCGGCCGGCGACGCCGACCGGGTGACGAGGTGCTCGGAGTCGCGGAGCCAGCGCAGCGGGAGGAAGGCGAGGAACAGGAGCGCGGCCGACGCGAGCAGCAGCCCGTCGATCCCCATCCACTCGGCCGCGCCGCCACCGAGCAGCGAGCCGACCACCTGGCCGATCGCCAGGAAGACCGAGTACAGGCCCATGATCACGCCGCGATCGGTCGGATGATGCTCGCTGATGTCGGCGAGCATGCCCAGCGCCGCGGGCGTCGCTCCGGCCAGGACGAAGAGGCCGGCAGCGGCGACGACGGCCAGGGGCGTCTGGAGCACCGCGAACGCGCCCTCCGCGTGGTTCAGCCCGAAGGCGGCGCCGACCATCAGGATCCCACCGGCGATGCCGATGGCCATGATCGTCGTCCTCCGGTAGCGCTTGAAGCGGTTTCCCCAGTAGAAGAGCCCGGCGAAGAAGACGAGCAACGCCAAAGCCAGGCCGATGCTGACCTGGAGGGGCTCGAAGCCGCCCATCAGGCGCTGGCCCTCGAAGCCGGGACGCGGCTCGTTGACGAGCTGGAAGATGGACTGGCTGGTCCACGCGCCGATGAAGCCATTCACCGCGATCCAGGTCGGTGCCAGCAGCCAGACGGCCGGGTTGGCGAGCACGCGCCGATAGCGGGCGAGGTTGAACCCGCGCGCGACGCCGGTGACGCCGCCGGCCCCCAGCTCCTCGGTCTCCCGGGTGAGCTCCTCCGCGGTCTCGTGGCCGGACTCGGTCACTCCGTACCGGTAGATGAGGAAGCTGACGCCGTACAGCACGGCGTTGAGGAAGAACGCGTTGCGATCCAGAAGCGTCCACAGGCCGCCGGCCGCCACCAGGCCCAGGCCGAGCCCGGCGAGGGTGGCCGCCTCGAACTGCGCGACCGTCCGGCCGCGGAGCCCCTCGTCCCGCGAGGTCGCGACGGCGATGAAGCCGAGAATCGACGGGATGCTGGCCGCTGCCGCGGCGCCCTCGAGCCAGCGGGTCACGCCGAGCAGGAACAGGTCGGTGGTGAGCGCGGTCATCATGACCGCCACGGCGCCGAAGATCGGCCCGTATTGCATCACCGACCGCGATCCGATGCGGTCGGACAGCATGCCGAACAGGGGCGAGAGGATCAGCTCGGCGAGGTAGAAGGCCGCGGTGAGGATCCCGACCTCGACCGCGGACACCTGGCGCGCGCCGAAGCCCTCGAGCTCGGCGAGGTAGAAGACGAGGAGGGCGCCGGTCAGCCCGGTGCTGAACCGGAGCGTGAAGGTGCCGACCAGGACGGCGATGAGGGAGCGGCGCATGGGCCGCTCAGAATAGCCGCGCCGGCCGGCTCCGGCCCGGGGTCAGGCGCCGGCGGCGCCCCCATTGCCGATGCTCGGCAGGCCGAAGGCCTCCTCGAGCGCCTCCATCGGGCGGAACCCGACCGCGGCACGCGGCGCCTCGCCGGGGGCGAAGAGCGCGACCGTCGGGATGCTCATGATCCCGTAGCGCATGGCGGTCTGGGGGTTCGCGTCGACGTCGAGCTTGCGGACCTCGACGCTGCCCGCGTACTTCGCCGCGAGCTTCTCGATCTCCGGGGCCACCATGCGGCACGGGCCGCACCACTCGGCCCAGAAGTCCACCACGACCGGCTTGTCGCTGTGGAGCACGTCGGACTCGAAGGTGGCATCGGTGACTTCGGGAACGTTGGACGACATGGAATCCTCTCTCCTGGTGATTCGGCCGGTCTACCCGGCGACCTGTTGCAGCAATCGATAGGCCTCGAGGACGCGATTGTCCGCGAGCCGATAGAACACGGTGCTCCCGTCACGCCGGCTGAGCACCAGGCCCGCCGAGCGCAGCACCGACAGGTGCTGGCTCATGTTCGGAACCTGGCAGCCGATGTCCCGCGAGAGGTCGCTCACGCTCCGCTCGCCATCGGCCAGCCGCTCGACGACGCACAGCCGCTTCGGATCGGCCAGCGCTCGCGCGATGGCCGCCGCTCGAGCACGGTCGGCGTCGGTCGTGGAGGTCACCTGCATCCCGGCCATGATCTCAGAGCTTGCGCAACCACGCAAGTCACGACCGCAGGCTCGGGCCGCCGATCGCGACACGCAAGTTGTCACGAGCCACACCGACGATCCGCGCATGAACATTCTTCTCGACTGCGCGTGGTGCGGCGACGAGGTCGTCTTCTCGGTCGACGAGACCGACGACGAGCTCGTGTGCAGCGCCTGCAACACCCGGATGGCCTTCGCGCCGGACCCGGCGACCACCTTCTCGCTGCTGTACGAGCCGGCGCGCGCCGCCTGACCTCCGTCCGGGTGCGCACGCTGCCGAGGTGTGAGACGCTCGGCGCATGGGATCGCGACCACGCCCCACGCCGGCGCGCCGCCTGGCCTCGACGGCGCTGGCCGCCAGCCTGCTCGTCGGCGTCGGCGCGGTGGCCGTGTACTCGCTGGGCCAGGCGGATCTCCCGGCCCTGACGGGGCGGATCCCGGCGACCGCCTACTCCGCGTATCAGGCCGCGGCGGACGCCGCGGCCGAGGTGCACGAAGCCTGTGACGTGGACTGGACGATCCTCGCCGGCATCGCGCAGGTGGAGTCGCGCCACGGGCGCATCGACCCGGCCCACGAGCTGGCACCCAACGGGGACGTCGTCCCACCGATCCGCGGCCGCCCGCTCGACGGAACCGGCGGCACGCAAACGATCCGCGACACGGACCGCGGGGAGCTCGACGGCGATGCCACCTGGGACCGCGCCATGGGGCCGCTGCAGTTCATCCCCACCACGTGGTCGGAGCTCGGCCGCGACGGAAACGGGGATGGGGAGGCCGACCCCGACAACCTGTTCGACGCGTCAATGACCGCGGTGGCGCACCTGTGCCTGCGCGAGCCGGGCGACTACACCCAGCGTCACGAGCTGCGCCGTGCGCTCGTGGCGTACAACGCGTCGGGGCGGTACGCGGAGGACGTCCTCGGGTGGATCGAGCGCTATCGGACGACGCCGCTCCACGAGGTCGTCGAGGGAGTCGACGAGGACGAGCCGGCCTGAGGTCAGCTCTCGCTGATCTCGATCGTCTCGATCCGGTCGCCGGGCTGCCGGTCGCGCTGCGGATCCCGCTCCCGGATCGAGCGCAGGACCTCGATGCCCTCCGTGACCTTGCCGAACACGCTGTGTCGGTCGTCGAGGTGCGGAGTCGGGCCGTAGGTGAGGAAGAACTGGCTGCCGTTCGTTCCGGGGCCGGCATTCGCCATCGACAGCACCCCGGCAGCGTCGTGCCGCAGCGACGGGTGGAACTCGTCGTCGAACTGGTAGCCCGGTCCGCCGGTGCCGGTGCCGGTCGGGTCGCCGCCCTGCGCCATGAAGCCGCTGATCACGCGATGGAAGGTCGTGCCGTCGTAGAAGCCGGCGCGCGCGAGGTTCACGAAGTTCTCGACGGTGCGCGGCACGCGGTCGGCGTAGAGCTCGACGACGATGTCGCCCCGCTCGGTCTTGAAGCGGGCGGTGTAGGCCTTCGAGGTGTCGAGCGCGCCGGACGGAGGCGCGAGCTGATCGGCCATCGGTTCTCCTTGGGGGATTGGTGCGGACCGATGCTACCGGAAGCGTCCGGCGCTGGTAGCCTCGGGCCATGACACGCCTGCTCTTCACCGGCGGCCAGGTCCTGGATGGGACCGGGGCCGATGCGAACGCCGCGGATCTCGTGGTCGAGGATGGCCGAATCGTGGACATCGGCTCCGGCCTCGACGGGGACGAGTCGGTCGACCTGGCCGGGCGCACCGTGCTTCCGGGCCTGTTCGACTGTCACACCCACGTCGTAGTCAGCTCGATCGACACGATGCGCCTCATGCAGACCCCGTTCAGCTACCGCTTCTTCCAGGCGGCCAGGAACCTGGAGGCGACGCTCCGCATCGGCATCACCACCGTCCGCGACGCCGGAGGCGCCGACCTCGGCGTTAAGCAGGCGGTGGAGGACCGCCTGGTCGCGGGCCCGCGCATGCACATCAGCCTCAGCATGCTGAGCCAGACGGGCGGCCACGGCGACGGCTGGATGCCGTACGGGGGGACGGTTCGCGCTCTGCTGACCCACCACCCCGGCGTGCCGGAGACGATCGTGGACGGCGTGGACGAGATGCGGCACAAGGTGCGCGAGCTGGTCCGGATGGGTGCCGACGTCATCAAGGTCGCCACCTCGGGCGGCGTCCTGTCGCCGCGCGACAAGCCGACCCATGCGCACTTCCGGCTCGAGGAGCTCGAGGCGCTGGTCGAGGAGGCCAGCGCGGCCGGCATCTTCGTGATGGCCCATGCGCAGGCCACCCCGGGCATCAAGAACGCGATCCGCGCGGGGATCCGCTCGATCGACCACGGCATCTACCTCGACGACGAGGCGATCCAGATGATGCTGGATCGTGGGACGTGGCTGGTGCCGACGCTCGTCGCGCCTCGCGGCGTCATCGACGCGGCGGATGCCGGCGCCTCCATCCCGGAGGCCTCGGTCGCCAAGGCACGCGAGGTGGTGGACACCCATTCCGCGTCGTTCGCGAAGGCGGTGGCGGCCGGCGTGAAGGTCGCCATGGGCACCGATTCGGGCGTCACGCCGCACGGCGAGAATCTTCGGGAGCTGGGGCTCATGGTCGAGGGCGGCATGTCGCCGATGCAGGCGATCGTGGCCACCACCCGATCGGCCGCCGAGCTCATGGGCCTCCAGGCCGAGCTCGGGACGCTCGAGCCGGGCAAACGAGCCGACCTTGTCCTCGTCGAGGGCGATCCGCTCGAAGTTGCCACGCTCGCCGATCGGGTGACCGCGGTCTACCAGGACGGCATCCGGGTCGTCTGATCAGTCGAGGTCGCCGCGCGCCTCCGCCGCGGTGAGGGCGGTCAGGGCGCGCTGCCGGCCGAGATTCCACGCCTGCCAGGCCCGCAGGCCCGGATCCACCCGGAGCTCGTCGAGCCGATGGCGGAGCTCCTCGCGCACGAGGCTCGCCTCGTGGCCGGCCAGGGCCGGCAGGACCCGCACGAGGTCCGGGATTCGGTCGTCGCCGAGGGAGAGGGCGTAGCTGGTGTCGATGCCACTTCGCCCACTGGCCGGCACGAGGCTCGGGTCCAGCACGCGGGCCACGTTCTGCTCGGTGATGAAGCGGGCTGGCCCGAGGACGTTGAGGCCGAGCCCGACCGCGAGCCCGGCCGCGATGATCGCGTGGCCGATCCATCGCACCCGGTCGGTCACGAGCGCGACGACCAGGGCGGCGAGGACGATGCCGAGCAGCAGGATCGTGGCGATCACGTACAGCCGCAGCTCCGTCCAGCCGTAGGCCTCCTGGTAGAGTCGCAGGCGCAGCCCGGCCGAGACGAGGACGATGCCGGTGAGGACCGCCAGGCCGATGGCGGCGCCGATCAGCAGGCGCCCGCGCCGGCGAACCAGCCGCTCCGCCGCGACGATCAGCCCGCCGGCCAGGACCGCGACCGCCACGAGCTCGAAAAAGCCGCGTCGCGCGTACTCGCTGTAGGTCATGCCGATCGCGCCCAGGGTGTCGAGCCCGCCGAACAGGTACGCGCCCTGGAAGGCGACGAACCACACGAACAGGGCGTTGACGACGAGGAGGACGGTGACCGTCTCGGTGGTGCCCAGCCGCCACGGTTCGACCGCCGCGGGAACCGAGGTCTCGGTGCGGGCCGGCCGTGACGCGGCCAGGGCCAGGCCCCCCGCCGCCAGCCAGCCGAGGACCGCAGCGAGGATGGTCCGCGCGGGGAGCGTGCCGACGTCGAGGTCGAAGCGGGTGAGATCGGCGACCACGTCGGCGAACACCGCATCGGCCGCGGAGAAGAGCGAGACGAAGACGAGCACCACGGGGAGAGCGATCAGGAGGCCCCGGACGACCGGGAGCGCCGGCCGGGCGCGTTCCAGGGACCCGCGGCGGCGCGGTAGCCGTCGGCCGACGGCCCCGATCAGCGGGGCTGCGCCGGCGAGCATCCAGCCGGCGACCGCGAACCCGAGCGTCAGCAGACGGCCGAACGACCGACGGAGCACGGGGCGCCGGCCGTAGCTGGCGAGCGCGCCGCCTGCCAGGCCCAGTGCAGCCAGTACGTCGAGCCCCACGATCGTCGTGTCGGCGCGGATGGCGGCGAACACGGCGAAGGCGACGGCCGCCGGGCCGAGCCACAGGTCGCGTCGCTCGACGCGAGTCATCGGCCGCTTCAGGAACCAGCCACCGACGACGAGCAGCGATACGGCGATCGGGAGGTTCAGCCCGATCGCGACGTCGAAGAAGAGGAGCTGCCCGAGGATGCCGAGGCAGCCCGCGACGAGAAGGACGAGGGATGCGCGGCCGATGGCCGAACCTCTCACGGGTGCTCCACGTCGATCACCAGCCGCGGCGGTCCGTCGAGGAGGATGACCCGGACGCAGGACTCGGCGGACAGGCCGAGGTACCAGGTGCTCTGCCGCTCGAAGTCGCCGCCCTCGACGAGGTCCACGAGCGCCGGCAGGCCGGGGTCGAAGTCGGTGGGGCCGTCGTAGCTGCTGGTTCCCTCATCGGTCTGCTTCGTCCCGCCGCGCATGGTCAGCTGCAGGAAGCTCTCGCCGTCGACGGTGATCGGCAGGCCGGAGCCGTCGGCCGTGAAGGGCGGCGAGGCGCGATCCAGGGTCAGCTCGGGTGTGCCCTGCTCGAACTCGAACACGACCCGGTCGTAGTCGGGATGCGTGGCGTACCGCACGTCGAGGATGTTCGCGATCGCCACCGTCGGGTCCTCGACCACCGGGAGGTCGCAGCTGAATGGGCCCAGCTCGTCCGACGGGATCGGCTCGAGGCTGCTTGGTGCCGTCGAGGCTGCGGCGGAGGCCGGAACGCTTGCACCCGCCGATGCAGCGCTCGATGCCGGCGGCGCCTGGCTCTCGCCGGCGGACGGATCGGCGCCCGTGCAGGCGGCGAGGCCCAGGGCCGCGATGAGGAAGAGTGCAGTGCGTCGCATGCTGGTGCTCCGAGTGCGGAATGGATTGCGGGCCGGCGCCCAGCCAACAGGACGCCCCGTCCACCGCTCACGTTACGCGTGCCCGCGCCCTCGACGCTGACCTAGACTGGCCGGGCATGACGATCGACCCCCTCGGCTACTCGCCGGGCCTCAAGGGAGTGGTGGCCGGTGAAACCGGCCTCGCCCGCGTCGACGGAGGCCGTGGGCGGCTCGTGTACCGCGGATACCCGATCGGCGAGCTCGTCGAGCGCGGCACGTACGGGCAGGTCGCCGACCTGCTGTGGACCGGCACGTGGCCGGAGCGGCAGGCCCGGCTCGCGTGCGCGCCGCTGCCCGCCACCGTGGTCGAGGTCCTCCGTCGCCTGCCACCGGCGACGAACGCGATGGACGCCCTGCGCACGGGCATCTCGGCGTGGGGAGCCGATGCGGGGACGACCTGGCCGCCGACGGTCGAGCAGGCCCGCGCGGTCACAGCCGTGGCACCCTCGGTGCTGGCCGCGTTCGCCCGGCTGCGCGACGGCGAGGAGCCGATCGACCCCGATCCCGGCCTCGATCTCGCGGCCGGCTTCCTGTACCAGTTGCGCGGCGTCGCGCCCGATCCGGCGGCCGCGCGGGCGCTCGATGCGTACTTCATCGTCGGCGCCGAGCACGGCTTCAATGCCTCGACCTTCGCCGCGCGGGTGATCATCAGCACGCACTCGGACGTCGCGTCCGCCGTCGTCGGGGCCATCGGCGCGCTGAAGGGACCGTGGCACGGCGGCGCGCCATCGGAGGTCGTCGACCAGCTCCAGGAGATGGGCAACGTCGACCAGGCAGAGGCCTGGATCCGCGCCACGCTCGCGCGCGGAGAGCGGCTCATGGGCTTCGGGCACCGGGTGTACCGCGCCTACGACCCCCGGGCGGCGGCGCTCCGGTCGGTCGCGGAAGGACTCGCGTCGGTCGCCGACTGGCTGGCCAAGGCCGTCGCGATCGAGGACATCGCGCTCCGCGTCCTGGCGGAATGGAAGCCGGACTACCCGATCAAGACGAACGTCGAGTACTACGCGGCG
>Ga0299913_10006541_pt1 | contig 10104 bp, 8 predicted proteins | sample RVTome_9_FD_201360 | JGI IMG/M metagenome (GOLD analysis project Ga0299913, IMG submission 201360) | Soil microbial communities from uranium-contaminated site in the Upper Colorado River Basin, Wyoming, United States - RVT155D38 (version 2) ... | reverse complement strand
GCGGGTGACGTTTAGTATCGATCTGCGGCATCCGCAAGACGAGACGTTGTTTGAGATGGCGCAGGCGGTTCGCGCCGCTGTCGATCGTGTGTGTGACGAGATGGGGTTGACGGGCGATCTCGAAGAAATCTGGTACGCGCCGCCAACGCCATTTAATACGGATTGTATCGATACCGTACGCCAGGCGGCCGAGCAGATGCAGTTCCCGCACATGGATATGATCAGCGGGGCCGGACACGATGCCAAGTATCTGGCGCAGGTGTGTCCCACCGCTATGATTTTTATTCCGTGCAAAGATGGCATCAGCCATAACGAAATGGAAGACGCCACCAAAGAAGACGTGGCAGCCGGTTGCAATGTCTTACTGCATGCCATGGTCGAAAGCGCCCAGTGATCCGGTCCTGGAGAGATGTCTACGCATCGCACATGCGATTGGGCAGATCGCCTATGCAGTTGGGCAGAGGCGAAGCTCGGGTGATAGCATTTCGCTGATATGACCCGAACATTTTGTTAGGGTGTTGAAACACAACGAATTGGAGCAACGAGCAGAGATCTGTCGTCTTGCCAAGCGCCTATTTCCGTGGGGAGATATCCGATGCCAACAGTCAGACAACAACTCCGAGAGCGGTTACAACGCGGTGAGACCATTGTGGCACCCGGCGCCTATGACCCGATTAGCGCCCGTGTGGTGCAATCTCTAGGGTTTCCCGCCGTCTACACTGGCGGCTACATCACCGGCGCCCATACCACGATTACCGAACCGTTGTTGAGTTTGACGGATCAAGTCGAGGTCGCACAGAAAGTGGCCCGCGCCGTGGACCTGCCCGTGATCGCCGATGCCGGTACCGGGTACGGCGACCCGCTGCACGTGATGCGGTGTGTGCGCGAATTCGAGACGGCGGGAATTGCCGGGATCCATATCGAAGATCAGGTCTATCCTAAGCGCGCATCGTACCACAAAGGGTTGGAGCATATTGCCCCTCTGGATGAATTCCGGGAGCGGATCACCTATGCGCTGCAAGCGCGTCGAGATCCGGATTTCCTGATAATTGGCCGCACGGATGCGTTTTCAGCCGTGGAAGGGAGTCCAGAAGAACTCGTGCGTCGCGGCCATGCCTTGCGGGAGTGGGGGGTGGATGCGGTGATGCCGCGTGGCGTGCGCAAGCGAGAAGATTTGGATTTTTTCCGCAAAAATGTCCCGGATGTACCCCTGTTAGTCATTGCGGGCGCCGATGACATCTCGGTGCATGAGTATGAGGCGCTGGGATATCAGATTATTATCTATGCTACCACCGCCATCGTGTCGACGGTGAGCGCGTTGATGGCGACCTACAGCAGTCTGAAAGAAACCGGGTTGACGAATTTTAACGAACAGCAGGTGGCGGAAATTCGGACTCAAGTGGAAGCGCTAATCAATCTGCCAGCGTATTACGAGGTGGAAGCGGCAACGACGGAAAAGCGCAACGCCGGGTAAGTCCCTGAGCGTTAAGTGCCCGAACAGCATTAAATTTATATTTTTTCTCTGGAATAACGATGTCGCTGTTTGTCCAGAAACTTAAAATCCTTTACTGAATCCCACGCCAAAGCCGAAGCGGAAGCGTGGGATTTGTCCCTCGCCTTCGGGCCATAAGTGTAGCTCTTTGGGGGCGATCACGGGATAGCTGTAGGTGGCCTCGCCTAGCGGCAGGTCTTGTTGTCCCGTGACTTCTCCGATGACGGATAGGGCGCGTCCCGGCCGGTAGACCTCGGCTTCCAGATATCCCGGCGTGAGCAGGAGAAACCGCCCGCCAGAGGGCCGGTGCGTGCGCGGCTGGCTACGTCGTCCGGTTGGATATTGCAATAGGGTTAAGCGCGTGCTGTCCTGAAGGTTGGTGACGTCAACGATCGTCCCTGCCAACAGGACAATCCGGCCTATATGCGATGCTGGGCTGGCAGCCAGCTCAGCGTAGGAGAGCGTGGGATCAACTTGGCTGCGCACGTCCGGTGCGAACACGGGAGCACACGCCACCGCGCCCAATAGTAGACTTATTAACCCCATCCAGCGCCACCCGATAGTCAACCCGATATCCTCCTGTTATCCCCAAATCGAGTCACCACCGGTACCGGCGGTGAGGCCAATAATATGGGTAGGGCCGGCCGTAAAACGGATACCAGTAATAATCATACAGAGGCGGGTACCAGGGGTAAGCATCATAGTAGCCATAATAGGTGTTAGTCGACGTGATACGGGGCCAGAGGTGGGTTTCAATACAGCTTATCAGCGGATAAACATATTCCGTTTCCCCAACCTGGCCGGTATGGCGACCCAGAACTTGACCGGCAATGGTGACTTGCCGGTCTTTGGCATAAACAGCAGGATCGAGATAGGTGTCGCACCGGGCCATAAAACGGCCCGCCGTTTTATCAGTGAAACGCGGCGCGTCGGAGCGGTCCAGCGGCTTTTGCAACACTTCCACGAAGGTGTGGTTCTCCGTGTTGAGAGTGTTGATGATCTCGCCGCCGAGAATGACAGTGCGTCCGGTAAACGCCTCCGGATTGGAATGGAGATCCTGAAAGGGGATGGGAGGCTGAGCCTGCTGGCGCACCGACGGGGAAACGGTATGGCCGCACCCCATGCCTAGTAGAGGGATGATGACTAGTAGCCCCCAGAACAAGCGTGAGCGGCACGACTGCATAAACTTACGACTCCTGCTTACAGACGGATTCTGCGATCCAAGCGAGATCGAGCGAATCAATGAAGAATCAGCGAATCGATGATCTCGTGAATCTGTAGACTATACCACACTACATGAGTGTGTACGAGATAAGTGCCCGGACGTATTGGCCATTTCATGTGAGCCAGAAGCTGTTCAGGCATCGGTCAGCGGCGTGTCAATAAATTGACACCATCGTCAGGGGGCTGTCCTGCCCGCCATACCGAGCCTGGGATTTTTCTCCTCACCGTTCTCGCTAGTTGCAGCCCGCCAACTTTTTCCAAAGCTTTCAGAAGCGCATAGGCGCTATATAAAAAGAGATATGAGGAGCTGGGTGAGCGCTCTCGTTTTGCCGCTCTTGCCCGGAAGACCGTCTCTTAGGCACAGATTTTGCTCGTCTCAATCCACGTATGATCCCGCATCGTTGCCTGGAGGAGTTGACGCGCGGCTCACAGGATAGTAAGCCACCGCACATCGGCAGCACCCAGAGGTTGAGAGAACGAGGTTAATATGGCTTCTCATCGGCGAGAAGGAATCAAGCCTGCACACGAGGGGCAAGCCGGCCAGACATTGACCCTATCGTATGCAGATGGGATGTGGATGGAAGCCGAGACAGAGGGCCGTGCTCTGGAATTCGGCGTTGACGTTGAGGAACAAGAGCCCAATCAAGGAAACTCCGAATTCGACAATCTAGTGGCGCGGTATTTCGGTGATGTGCGCCAATTTGCATTGCTGAATCGCACGCAGGAAAAGGAACTCTGGCAGTCAATTGAAGATGCCCAAACGCGGGTACGCCGAGCCTTGTGTGCCTCGCCTGTCGCGTTGACGACGCTCACGCGCTTGTGGCATCAGATCGAACTCGAAGAAATGCGGTTGGATCAGGTGCTGTGCAATATCACAGAAGAGACCGAGGTCGAGCGCCGCCGCCGCTTTGGCGAGACCGTGGTTCTTTTGCAAGATCTGTATGCCCAACTCCGCAAGCTGCGAGTGCGTAGCCGTGCTACGTCGCGGTCGGCGGTAAAGCGGCGTGTCTTGCGTCAAGAAAGCGCCGCTCTATGGCAGCAGTGGGTTAACGCGTGGGAGAGCCTCTCTCTGCTTTCCAGTGTTTATGAGGATGTACAGCTAGCTTTACAAGTTGCCCTGGAGGCGTCGCCCCAAGAGCCGGCGTTGCGAGCCTCGCGCGCGTTTTGGCAGCGCACTAACCGGCAACTGACGGTGGCGAAAACCCAGATGTTGAGAGCCAACTTGCGTCTGGTCATTCATGTGGCGAATCGTTATCGGGGACGCGGTGTGCCCTTTTTGGATTTGATTCAAGAAGGCAATATCGGCCTGATGCGGGCGCTGGAAAAATTTGAGCATCGCCGGGGGTTGAAATTTGTCACCTATGCGCATTGGTGGGTGCGGCAAGCGATTAGCCGGGCTATCACCGAGCAATACCGCACCGTGCGGCTGCCCAACCATGTGGTCGAGCGCAAAAACAAACTCCGCACCGTCGGGGACCGCCTCTGGGATATGCATGGTCGAGCTCCCAACACAGAGGAGTTGAGTACGGAGTTGGGTTGGACCTCCAAGGAGGTCGAAGAACTCATGCTGGCCGTGCAGCCCATTATGCGTTTGCATCAGCCGGTAGCGGATGACGGCAGTATGCTGACCGATATATTAGAAGATGATCAGGCGCCGCGTCCAGATGACATGCTCGCCGAGGAGCAACTGCAACGCCGTCTGGCGGATTGTCTGGCCAGCCTGACTGAGCGTGAGGCCTTCATTTTGCGTCTGCGCTACGGCTTAGAAGCTGATCATCCCCACACCCTGCAGGAAATTGCAGATATTCTAGGCCTCAGCCGCGAACGCGTTCGTCAGCTCGAACGCCAGGCGTTTGAGAAACTCCGCCAGCCACATCGCAGCGCTTTGCTGGCGGATTTTGTCGCGGTCTAAGCCGTCCAAGACGTCTTGCCCTTACGGGTCGTACCTCATTGTATGTCATGCACAATGGGGGGTTTTTTACGTTTTCGGTAAGACGTTTAAACCATGGTTCATCTTTCTTTCATATGTCATACTAAAGTTTTTTAAGTATCATGCCGATTATGTAAGGCATGAGACCCAAAGGAAGCCAACAAACACTGGAATGGCGTCGGCATCGTGCCATTGAACTTTTAGACGATGGTAAGCCGCCGGCAGAGGTTGCCGAGTTTCTCGGCGTAAGTCGCAACACCGTCTATCGATGGCGACGGCGTTATCGTCGCGAAGGTCGACATGGTATTGAGGCTAAGCCCATCCCCGGGCGGCCGCCGCGTCTCTCTCCCGGACAGCTCGAACAACTGTTCTACTGTCTGGAGAAAGGTGCGAAAGCGTATGGTTTTCCCTCTGAGCGCTGGACCCAGGCACGGGTAGCAGCCCTGATACAGCAGAAGTTTGGCGTCGATTTTTGTGCCTTCCATGTGGGACGTATTCTCGCCTCTCACGGTTGGACTCTACGCAAGTCCGAACACAAAACGCCGGCGCTGAGCCGTTAACTCACCCGCATACCGTCGTCGCTCTCCTGTAGAACGGCGGCGGATTTTTTAATTTCCCTTTATTTCCCCTTTGTTTTAAATGCCGTGGGCTGTCCAGACCAGGAACGGCCCGTCTATTTGCCCTCGACTACTGCGCTTTTGCCGTTCGCGTGGATACCCCAGACAATGAGACACATAGCGGATACCGTCAATCACCCGATCGCGGTTGCGATGTTGGTGACCGTAAACGTGTGTCATAGCGCCGAGCCGCCGAATTTGATTCTCGATACCCGTGCATCCGGCAACTCGGCTGAAGTTGAAAGTCGGATGGGGGTCATGTTGCACGGTCACACCCGCCGCCTGCAGCTCCTCTGGAGTACTATAGATCAGTTCCATGCGGGGAAGGAAATGACTGAACGAGATGATCGGCGCATCATACGTTTTGGTCAGATGGGCTTTGTTCAACTCGAGAAAATAGGCTGCCGGCGTCCGTCCATCTGCCTGGCGGGGCCAGCGGGTAAAGTAGGTATCACTCCACATCGACAGCGTCGGATCCTCACCCGGTTTGGCTTTAAACAAGCTTCCCGGTCCTTCCTCGGGCCGGATGTACCAGGAAAAGAGCGGTACAACCCACACTCCACCGTCCGCATGCGTGGCACCGACTTTGATCGGCCGGGTATGGACACCGAGAGCATCACACAGGCGCTGAATCTGATGAAATTTGGCGATGGAGTCGGCGCATTCACGTTTGCGCACCCATAACTCGTGGTTTCCCGGCACGAAACAAACGTGGGCAAAAATGCCGCAGAGATGCGTCAGCGTATCTCGTAAGACGGCGAGATTGTCGCTCACGTCACCGGCCAGGATGAGGGTGTCATGGCGATAGGTTTCAGCCGACAGGGCGTGCAGCCATGCTCGATTCGCTTTGATATCCGCATGGACGTCGGATATGGCAAAGAGGCGCGGTGCAGGTGACGATGTTGAGATGGGGTGAGTTGGGTTCGAAGGTATTCGCATATTCCAGTTTTACCAAGCGGCTTGTAATAGTTTTAGCATCTGATCCACATAATCATCCGGTCGGTGTCCCGGGTTGGCATTGAAATTTTTCAGCGTATCCTGGGCCAATAGCGGTAAGTCCGCTTGCGAGATATCCAGCTCATGTAGCCGCGTCGGCATGCCGATGTCGCGGTAAATTCTCTCCAAGGTGTCGGCGGTGGCGTCCGCTGCTGCTTGCGCCGACATGCCCGTTTGCCAGACCCCGATGGCATCCGCAATGCGGGCCGCCACATCGGCATCTCCTGGCGGTGTCAGCCGGGTCACAGTCGGCAGCACTGATGTGGTGGACTCGCCCTGCCAGACATGGTGATAGCGAATGTGCAACGCCGTCGCCAGGGCGTAGACGCTGCTCGCTGTCTGATCCCGCTCGCGGCGTCGTCCCTGATCGTCGTCCGCGGCGCGATTTTCCAGAAATGCGGCTGTACACAGGTCAATCCGCAAAGCCGCGTTGTCTGGCTCGTTCATGATCCGAGGCAGAGCGCGGTGCAGCAGATGAAACGCCTGCCGCCGGTCCGCTTCCACCAATGGATTCATCGATGCCGATCCCAACACGCGCAGAGCGCCTGAAAATGTTGTGCTCGCCGTCGAGCGAATCAGTTCGGGCGGGGCGGTTAGGAGGGCTTCCGCATCCCAAAACAGGGCGACGGGGCGCGTTTTGGGATCGTAAAATTCCATGCGGTGGTCCAAATGGTCATTCTTCAAGGCCGAGCCGCCGCGATTCATCGCCGTTGTCGGGGTGGTGACGACGTTGATGATCGGTGGTTTGGGCGCCATCAGCCGCGGGCTGTATGCTGGCTTGCCTTCGGGATATTGGGTCATGAGGGTATACGGATCACCCTGCTCCGCTAACAGAATGGCGACCACGCGGGCGCCGACGATGACGCTGCCGCCGCCGACGGCGATGAGCAGGTCCGCCCCAGCGTCTCGGGCTACTTCCGTGCCTTGCTGTACAGCGGGCCAGGTTGAATCTTTATCCATCGCGTCGAAGGCCCCGGCATAAAGAGGGCCAAGCTGCGCCTGGATGCGCTCCAGCAGATTGGTTTGGTGCGCCACCGTTTGGCCACACACGACAAAGGCGCGTTGGGCGCGTTGGCGATTGACCTCGGCTTCGAGCTGGTTTAACGCGTCGGTGCCAGCGTATAAGCGGACCGGATAACTGATCGCGCGAAACGTGTGCGATGCCGGAATCTCCATAACCGTGTTCTCCTGTAGGGTGGCGAAATCTGACGTGTCTATCGCGTCATTATACGGGCCGATTGTGTTCCGTCAATTGCCTCGGACTACCGACTCGTACTACAATCGGGCCGAGGTCAGTCCCGTATTATCATGATCATGTGGAGGATGGAGGCCAGCCATGGCGCCGCAAGGTGTGCTAAATGGGGTTCGGGTATTGTCGTTGGAGCAAGTGCATGTGTTGCCGTGGGGAACGGCTTTTTTGGCCGATTTCGGGGCGCAAGTGATCCGGGTGGAGAGTGCTGATCATATGAACGACCGTCGCTCTGGCCCGTTTCCCGAACGCGACCCGGGAGACGAGTGGTGGAACGAGGGCGGCACGTTTGCCTATTGGGCGCGCAACAAGGAAAGTCTGTGCATCCAGGTGGCCGAGCCCATGGGTAAAGCGGTCTTTTTAAAACTCGTGGCCAATATTGATATCGTCACCGATAATTTTCGGCCCGGCACGATGCGGCGCTACGGCTTGGATCACGACAGCCTAGCGGCAGTGAAGCCGGATATTATTTCCCTGAGTTGTACGGCGTATGGCCATACCGGGCCGTGGCATGCTTATGGCGCCCGCGCTCGTACGGTGGACGCCGCGTGCGGCCTGTCTTCACTCACCGGTTATGAAGGGGGCGAATCGATTCGCGCCAGCAGCAATTATATGGACCACACCGGCGGTCTGAACGTGGCCTATGCCTTGCTATTGGCCTTGTATCGCCGGCGTCGCACGGGCCAGGGCATGCGCATCGATCTGAGCATGTACGAAACGGGCGTCTCGTGTATTGCGCCCGCCATTCTCGAAGCGCAGCGCGGTGTGTCCCGGCCCCGCCTGGGCACGACGCATCTGCGCAAAGCGCCGCATAACGTGTATCCATGCGCGGGTGAAGATCGCTGGATCACCATTAGCGTGGGCACGGATGAGGAGTGGCAGCGATTATGCAAAGCCATCGGGAAACCCGATTGGTCGGCTGATACCCGGTTTGCTACGATCCTGGGACGCTGGAAACTGCGGCATGAATTGGACGAGCAGCTGGCGCAATGGACCGCGACCCAAGATGATCAAAAGCTGACGCATCAGTTGCAGTCACAGGGCCTTGTGGCGGGGTCGGTGATGACAGCCAAAGACCTGGTGGCGAATGAGCACCTGCGAGAACGGAATTATTTTGAAATTTTTACCAACGAGAATGCCCCTCGGGTCGGACCGCGTATCTATGCCGGACGGCCGTTTCGCTGCTCGAATATGCCGGTGTCGCTACATCTGTCCTCGGCCTTGGGCCAGCACAATGTCCAGATTCTGCGGGAAGTAGCGGGATTGCGCGATCCCGAGATTCAGCAGTTAGCTGATGCCGGCATCATTCACGCCCGGCCGCGTAGTGCCGCGAAACCGGTCTCCGGTGCGACAGGGTCGCAAGTGCGAGAGCGGGAAGGGCTAGCGGATGCGAATTATCAGGAGGCGGTGCGCCGCTTAGTCGAGAGTCAATGAGTGGCGAGGAGCGCAGCATGTTGGGATTGTTAGATGATGTACGCGTGTTGGAACTGACGCATAGTCTAGCGGGCGCATTTTGTGCCAAGTTGTTGGCCGATCAAGGCGCGGACACGATCAAAATTGAAGTGCCGGGACGCGGCGACGCGGCCCGCTATGAGCCGCCTTTTCTGGGGGATGGGGAGCCGGCGAACAGCAGTTCGCTCTTTCTCGCGTTCAATACCAATAAGCGCGGTGTGACCTTAGATGTGTCGACACTGAGTGGTAGAGAGTTATTTCTCCGCTTGGTTGCCGAGCGCGATGTTGTGATCGAAAGTTTTACCCCAGGGTATTTGGATGAGCTGGGCTTAGGGGCGGGCGCGCTGCACCAGATCAATCCGGGATTGATCATCACCTCGATCACGCCGTTTGGTCAAACCGGACCCTATCGTCGCTACCGGGGTGCGGATCTGATCGCTCAGGCGATGGGCGGCTTTTTGTATACCACCGGACAAGGTGACCGGCCCCCGATGGGGACGGCGTTGGAGCAAACGGAGGTGGTGGCGGCGCGCAATGGGGTGATTGCCACGATGGCGGCGCTGTTTCAGCAGCGCGATACTGGACGGGGGCAGCAGATCGATGTGTCAGTGATGGAGGCCGTGGTCAGCACGCCACCGAATTTTATTCATCAGTACAGCTTTACCGGCGTCATTGCGGGCCGGGGTTTTTTCAGCGACCGGGCGGTGATGGATGGAATGCACATTCCCACCCGCGATAGTGATGTGACGCTGACTACAGCGGGTACGGGTGGGAATCCGATGGAGACGTGGGCCGATTTCCTGGATGAACCGCGTCTGCGGCACGAGAAATTTAGATCGGCCCAGGGGCGGGCTGAAAACTGGGAGGAATTGCTGCAGATCATGCGCGCGAAACTGGCCGAGTGGAAGGCGCATGATTTTATGCAACAAGCGATGGATCAACGCCTCGTGGTAGGGGTGGTGCAGAGTCCGGAGGAGGTGGCTAACTGCTCCCACCTCGCCGCGCGTGGTAGTTTAGTCACGTATGAGCATCCGGAGGTTGGCGCGCTCAACTACCCGGGAGCAGGATTTCTCATGGAGGGCGAGAATCCGGTGGTAGCGCATCGCGCTGCGCCGCGTCTCGGCGAACATAATCAAGAGGTTTA
>Ga0299913_10006540_pt1 | contig 10105 bp, 7 predicted proteins | sample RVTome_9_FD_201360 | JGI IMG/M metagenome (GOLD analysis project Ga0299913, IMG submission 201360) | Soil microbial communities from uranium-contaminated site in the Upper Colorado River Basin, Wyoming, United States - RVT155D38 (version 2) ... | reverse complement strand
CTTCGTGCCGATTTCGCCCCGGCTCGCGCGGCTCATTTGCGCTCGTCCAGGTTGAGCACGGCCAGGAACGCCTCCTGCGGCACCTCGACGCCGCCGACCTGCTTCATCCGCTTCTTCCCTTTCTTCTGCTTCTCGAGCAGCTTCCGCTTCCGCGTGATGTCGCCGCCGTAGCACTTCGCGAGCACGTCCTTGCGCCTGGCTTTGACCGTCTCGCGCGCGATGATCCGAGCGCCGATCGCGGCCTGGATCGGCACGTCGAACATCTGGCGCGGGATCTCCTTCCGCAGGCGCTCGACGAGCAGCTTGCCGCGGTCGTAGGCGAAGTCGCGATGGATGATCAGCGAGAGCGCGTCCACCTGCTCCCCGCCGACGAGCACGTCGACGCGGACGACGGCTCCCGGCCGGAAGCCGACCAGGTCGTAGTCGAAGCTCGCGTAGCCACGCGTGCGCGACTTGAGCTGATCGTAGAAGTCGAGCACGATCTCGCCCAGCGGCAGCTCGTAGACCAGGTGCACCCGCTCCTCGGAGAGGTACTCCATGTGGTCGAACTTGCCGCGGCGCTCGTTGCAGAGCTCCATCACGGCGCCGACGTACTCCTTCGGGACGATCACGGACGCCTTGATGTACGGCTCCTCGGCCGCCTCGATCTCGGCGGGCATGTCCGCGGGGTTGTGCACCTCGACCCAGTCGCCGTTTCGCGCCTGGACGCGGTAGGCGACGTTCGGGGCGGTCACGATCAGGTCGAGGTCGAACTCGCGCTCGAGCCGCTCGCGCACGATCTCCATGTGCAGGAGCCCGAGGAAGCCGCAGCGGAAGCCGAAGCCGAGCGCCTGCGACGACTCGGGCTCGTAGAAGAGCGCGGCATCGTTCAGCTTCAGCCGCTCGAGCGCGTCGCGCAGCTCCGGGTACTCGTCCGAGTCGGTCGGGAAGAGGCCGGAGAAGACCATCGGCTTCACGTCCTTGTAGCCGGGCAGCGGCTCGGCGGCCGCGCGCTTCTCGGCGGTGAGCGTGTCGCCGACGCGGAGCTTGGAGACGTCCTTCAGGCCGGTGATCACGTAACCGACCTCGCCTGCCTCGAGCACCTTGACCGGCCGCCGCTCGGGCGAGAGGAAGCCGAGCTCCTCGGCCTCGAAGCGCGTGCCCTGCGCCATCGCCCGGACGGCGTCGCGCGTCTCGAAGCGGCCGTCGACGACGCGAACGAAGGCGACCACGCCGCGGTACTGGTCGTACGAGGAGTCGAAGATGAGCGCGCGCGCGGGCGCCTCGCGGTCGCCGGACGGGGCCGGAATCCGCTCGACGATCGCGTCGAGCACGTCCGTGACGCCCGCGCCGGTCTTCGCCGAGATGCGGAGCACGTGGTCGGCGTCGTCGCCGATCAGGTCGGCGACCTCGGCGGCGGCGCCGTCCGGATCCGCCTGGGGCAGGTCGATCTTGTTCACGACCGGGACGATGTCGAGGTCGTTCTCGATCGCGAGGTAGGCGTTCGCGAGCGTCTGCGCCTCGATCCCCTGCGCGGCGTCGACGACGAGGAGCGCCCCCTCGCACGCCTGGAGCGAGCGCGACACCTCGTAGGTGAAGTCCACGTGCCCGGGTGTATCGATCAGGTTCAGCTGGTGCCCCTTCCAGAGCACGCGCACGGCCTGCGCCTTGATCGTGATCCCGCGCTCGCGCTCGAGCTCCATCGAGTCGAGCAGCTGCTCCTTCATGTCGCGGTCGGCGACGGTGTCTGTCGCCTGGAGGATGCGATCGGCCAGCGTCGACTTCCCATGATCGATGTGGGCGATGATGGAGAAGTTGCGGATCTTGTCCTGGTCCACGCGTGATCAGCTCCGGCCGGAACGGCCTCGCAGGGAGAGTAGCGTCGAGAGCTCGCGCACCCGAAGCGCGCGACACGCGACGAGGTACACGACGCCGCCTGCAGCGAGCGCCGCGCCGAGCGAGGTCAGCTGGCCCGAGAACGAGCGCCCGAGCGCGTCGTCGAGTACGCGCCAGACGCCGTACGAGACCGCGGCGAGCGCCACGGACGCGAGCGTGACGAGCAGGAACGACCGCGTCGTCTCCCCCAGGTCGAGCGGGCCGACCCTGCGCCGCAGCGCGACGAAGAGGAGCGCGACGCCGGCGATGTTCGCCAGCGAGATCGCGAGCGGGATGCCCCACGCACCGACCCGGTAGAGCGCGAAGTAGAGCGCCGTGTTGACGACGACCACCGCGAGCGCGACGAACGTCGGCACCCAGGGCGCCTGCAGGCTGAAGAAGCCCCGGTTCAGCATCAGCATCATCCCGTTGAACGTGAGCCCGAGCGAGAACGCGGCGAGCGCGCCCGCGACCACCTGCGTCTGGTCGGGCTCGAAGGCGCCGCGCTCGTAGAGGAGCCGGATGATCGGCTCGGCGAGCACGGCGGAAGCGACGCCCGCCGGGATCAACATGAAGTTGATCTGGCGCAGGCCCGTGGAGACGGTGGCGCGGAAGCCGCCCAGGTCGCCCCGGGCAGCGAGCCGGGCGAGCGACGGATAGAGGATCGTCGCCACCGCGACCGAGAACATCCCCTGCGGCAGCATGTAGACGCGGAACGCCTTGTCGATCGCGTTCGGAGCGATCGTCGGATCGATCAACTTCGAGGCGACGACCGTGCCGATGACCGCGTTGACGTTGATCAGGCCGAGCCCGAGCATCACCGGCCCCATCAGCTTGAAGACCTGCTTCACGGCCGGGTCACGCAGGTCGAGCGCGAGCCGAAGCCGGCCGTCGAGACCGCGCAGCCACGGCAGCGGCAGCAGAAGCTGGATCAGAGTGCCGGCGACGATCGAACCGGCGTAGACGTAGAGCTTGGCCTCCTCGCCGTCCGCCCGCGGCACGCCGATCACGAGACCCGCGATGATCGCGAGATTCCAGAAGACCGGCGTGAGCGCCGGGATCGAGAACTGGTCGTAGCTGTTCAGGATCCCGGTCACGATCCCGAAGAGCCCGATCAGGACGACGATCGGGAAGAGGATCTGCGAGAGCGTCACGGTCAGGTCGTCGTAGGCGTCGGTGAGCGGGGGCATCAGCAGCGGCGCGGCGAGGACGAAGAGCGCCGTGAGCCCGCCGACAAGCAGGAGGAAGAGCCAGAAGACGGTCGAGGCGACCCGCCAGGCGCGCGCCTTCTCGCCCTTCTCGAGCAGCTCGCTGAAGACGGGGACGAACGCCGACGAGAGCGCCGCGTCGGCGACGAGAGCCCGGACGAGGTTGGGGATCTGGAACGCGACGGTGAACGCGTTGATCGGGCCGCGGGCGCCGAAATAGTTCGCGGCGACGATCTCGCGGACGAGCCCGAGCACGCGCGAGAGCCCAGTCGCGGCGGAGAAGATCGCCGTCGACCACGCGAGCCTCCGTGCCTGCGCTCGCGTCTCCACCGGGCGAGTATAGGAATCGGCTCTGCTAGGATTCCGCGCGCCCGCCGAGTGCGGGCCTTTCTTCGACATGGCGAACATCCAGCAGCAGAAAAAGCGGGTCCGGATCTCCGAGCGCGAGCGGGAGGAGAACCTCCGCTACCGCTCGACCGTGAAGACGCTCGTCAAGCGCCTCGAGGTCGCGGTCTCCGAGGGCGACAAGGACAAGCTGGCCGCCGAGCACCTCGAGCTCGTGCGCATGATCGACAAGGCCGCTTCGCACGGCGCGCTGCACAAGAACACCGCCGCCCGCAAGAAGTCGCGCGCCGCCCGGCTCGTCGCCGGCGACGCCGCCTAGCCTGCAGCGCTGAGGTCGATCAGGGCCCGCTGCAGCTCGAGGTCGGGCGTGAGCTTGCTGCCGCCCTTGAGGGCGTGGTCGAGGCCGGCGAGGCGGACGACCGCGGCGCGCAGCTCCTCCTCGGAGAAGTTCGCGGCCTGGGCGAAGACCTTCTCGACGTAGAACGGATGCCGCTTGAGCGTCGTAGCCGCGTCGCGCGGGCGAACGCCCTCCGCCGCCAGTCGCTGGCAACGGCGCACGAAGGCGAGGTGGTTGGTCAGCGCGCCGGCGAGGCGCGGAGCCGTGTCGCGGCGGGGGCGCCCTTCGCGCTCGAAGATCGTCTCGCTCGCGGCGAGGGTGCCGCTGGTGTCGCGCCGCGCCCAGGCGTCCGTGAGTGTGAACGTCGGCGTCTCGGCGACCGCGGCGACGAGCAACTCGACCTCGCGCTCGCCGATCGGCTCGTCGCGCGCCCAGAGCGCAAGCTTGTCGATCTCATTCGCGAGCTGGTTGAAGTCCTCCCCCACGAGCTGGACGAGCGCAGCGCACGCATCGCGCTCGGCGCGCGCGCCGGCCTGCTTGAAACGATCTGCGACCCACTGGTTGACGTTGCGCTTCGCGACGTCGAACGCGAGCACGTCCCCGGCCTTGGCGCAGGTCTTCGTCAGGGCTGCATCCTTCTTCAGCTCCTCGGCGACGAGCGCGAGCACGGTCGCCGGCGCCGGCGACGCGAGGTACTCCTCGATCGCCTTCACATCCGCGGCCTTCCAGCCGCCGGTGAGGCGGCCCTCGCTGTTCCGGCGGCCGTCGACGCCCTCGACGACGACCAGGCGCGCGTCGCCGAAGAGGCTGCCTGCGTTGCAGAGCGCCGCGACCTCGGCGCCGCCCAGCTCCTGCGCCACGACGAGCTCGATCGCCTCGGCCTGGAAGTGGCGGCGCAGCCGCGTCAGCGCCGTCTCGATCTTCGGGCGGTCGCTGCCGGTGAGCAGGTAGACAGGCTTCAGGTCGGGTACGTCGGCCACCGCTCCACCCTACTCAACGGTCCGTACGGACCGAGAGCCGCCGCCCGTCCGACTCGACGACCACTCGGCCGTCCTCGTCCGTGCGCAAGACGGCGAGGCCCGGGCTCGCCCGCAGCGCCGCCAGCGTGGACGCAGTCGGGTGGCCGTAGTCGTTGTTCCGGCCGCACGAGATCACGGCGATCGTGGGCCGCAGCTCGCGCAGCTCTGCCGCGAGCCCCGGGTCCGCCGAGCCATGGTGGCCGACCTTGAGGATCTCGACAGGCCGCGCGAGCAACCGCGCGGTCACGTCGGTCTCCGCGTCGGCGGTCAGGAGTGCGTCGACCTCGCCGTAGCTCGCCAGCAGGACGATCGCGAGCTGGTTCGGATCCGTGCCGACCGTCCCCGGCCGGTCCGGCCAGAGGACGCGGAGCCGGAGCCGGCCGAGCCGGAAGGCGGCTCCCGCCCGCGTGGTCACTACCGGTACGCCGCGGTCCTCGGCCGCAGCGAGGGCGGCACGGAGGTCGGCGCTCGGGAACGTGAGACCCGGATCGAGCACCCGCTCGACCGCGAGCCTGCGCAGCACGGCCTCGGCGCCGCCGATGTGGTCGCGCTGCGGGTGCGTGAGGACGAGGGCCGACAGGCGGCGGACGCCGAGACCGCGTAGCTGCTGCGCCACGTTGGCCTCGGGTGGGCCCTGGTCGACGAGCACCGCCCCTTCCGGCACCTGCAGCAGCACCGCGTCGCCCTGGCCCACGTCGAGGAACGTGATCCGCAGCCCGGACGGCGGAGGCAGCCGGGAGTCCGGGAGGAGCTGCCACGCGAGCAGCGCCGGGACGAGCGCGGCAGCGCAGGCGAGCGCGGCCGCACGGCGGCGGTGCGACAGGCGCTGGAGCGCAAAGAGGCCGAGCGGCGCCCCGAGCAGCACGCACACCGCCGCGCCCGAGCCGATCTGCGCGAACGGAAGGCCGCCGATCGCTCCTGCGCAGGCGGCGATGTAGGCGGCGAGCCAGCCGTTCAGCCAGGAGAGCGCCAGAGCCGCCGAGGGCAGCAGCGGCTGGAGCAGCGACCCGACGAGTGCGATGCCGAGCAACGGCGGGATCGCCAGCGTCACGAGCACGTTGGCCGGCAGCGAGTAGACGGGCACGCTGCCGAACTGGAGCCAAAGGATCGGAGCCGTCGCCGCGCCACACGCCGTCGAGACGGCGAGAGTGTCCCTGAGCCAGCCCGTCATCGGGTAGCCCTCGAGCGCCGAGCGCAGGCGCGGCAGGAGCAGGAAGATCGAGCCGACGGCGGCGAACGAGAGCTGGAACCCGGGCTCCAGCAGGCTCGCGGGCGTCCAGACGAGCAGGACCGCCGCGCCGAGGGCGAGGAAGTGCCACCGGTCCCGTGGACGGGAGAGCAGCCAGGCGAGCGAGGCGAGCCCGCCTGCAACCCCCGCCCGGACGACCGACGGTTGCCAGCCGACCGCCAGGACGTAGGCGACGATTGCCGCGATCGCCACCACCTCCGCGGGGAGCCGCGGGACCCCGAGCAGCCAGGCCAGCCCGAGCACGCCCAGCGCCAGGAAGGTGATGTTCTGCCCGGAGACGGCGAGCAGGTGGTAGAGGCCCGAGGCCTTGAACTCGTGCTGGAGCTCGTCCGTGAGCCCCTCGTCCTCGCCGAGCACGATCCCCGCGAGCACCGCCCGACGCTCGCCCGCGAGCCCGGGGGCGATCGCGCGCGCGACGTGCGCGCGGAGCCTGTCGGAGACACCGCCGATCCCGCCCCGCCGCCCGACGACGCGCCAGTCGCCGCCGCGGAGGACGACGTGGACGCCGCGGCGGGCAAGCCAGCCGAGCTCGTCGAAGCCGTCGCCGGGGCCGCGCGGGGCTGCGACGGTCGCCCGGAAGGCGAGCACGGCGCCCTGGGGCGGCGAACGGCCGAGCGGCAGCTCGAGCAGGACCCGCTCTCGGATGGCGCGGCCGGCGAAGCTCCGCACCTCGGCGGGAACGCGGAGCGCGAAGCGGGACGTCCTGACCGGACCGGTCACGACGGCCATCGCCCCGCCGCCGCGGCCCACCTCGGGCAGGAGGACGCTGCGGTCGAGGGCGTCGAGCCGTGCGCTTCCCCACCACCAGCCGGCGAGGACGAGCGCAAGAGCGCACGCGGGCAGCCGAGCCCCTGGCAGGAGCGCGGCGGCCACGGCCGCGACCACGATCGCCGCGGACACGGCCCCCGGGGCGCGGATGACGTTGGCCGCCGACAGACCGGCGCAAGCGGCGACGACGAGCAGGGTCGGCCAGCTGCGTGCGATCACGGAGAGACGAGCTCCCGCAGCTGCTCGATCCTGGCAGGCCCGATCCCGGGGATCGCGTCCAGGTCGTCGACCGAGCGGAAGCCGCCGTGCGCCGCGCGGTAGTCGACGATCTTCTGCGCCGTCACGGGGCCGATGCCCGGCAGCGCGTCGAGGTCGGACGCCGACGCCGAGCTCAGGCTGACACGGCCGGGCGCGGCCTTCCCCGCCGCGCCGGCGACCCGACTCGGCACGACCACCTGCATCCCGTCGGCGAGCGGCGCGGCGAGGTTGATCGCCGCGGTGTCGGCCGGCGCGGTCGCTCCGCCCGCACGGGCGACCGCGTCGGCGACGCGTTTGCCCTCGGCCAGCCGGTAGAGCCCGGGCCGGTGGACGGCGCCGGCGACGTGGACGACGAGCTTCGACGCAGCCGACGGGCGCTCGGCTACGAGCGCGGCGGGCGGCTGCTCGGCGGCCGCACCCGCGCCGGCCAGCGTGCGCCCGGCCACGACAAGCAGCGCGAGCGCGGCTGCTGCGAGGACGAGCGCCCGCCGGCGCGACACGGGCAGGGAGGGCATGTCTCCACGGTGCCGGTGCAACCGTCACAGCTGTGAAACGGCTTTGTGCCGGTTGTGTGCCGGTTCAGGAGGAGCGCGAACGCCATCCCGCGCGCATCCTCGACCTCCTGGCTCCTCACACACTGGGTGCTATGGATCGGTACAGCGCTCGTGCGCTGGCCGACGAGCTCACCTCCACCGTGCTTCCGACTGCTGGCTCCCCCAAGAGGAAGTGCACGGATGAAGAGGAGAGACCTGATCACGGCGGCTGCCGGTGCGGTCGCGGCAACTGCTGTCGCCGGCGGAATCGCGATCGCGGCGAGCCCGGCTCCAAGCGGTGTGATCCACGGCTGCTATCAGAAGAACAACGGGCAACTGCGCGTCGTCGAGAGCGACTCCGAGGCGTGCCACGCGTCCGAGCTCCCGATCGCCTGGAACGCGGAAGGCCCCGCAGGCGTCCCCGGCCCCGCCGGGACGAACGGCGTCGACGGCCGAGACGGAGCCGACGGGCGCGACGGGACCGACGGCGCCGCCGGACAGCCCGGTGCCGACGGCCGCGATGGAATCGACGGGGCGGCAGGACGCGACGGGACCGACGGCGCTGCAGGACAGCCCGGCGCCGACGGCCAAGACGGCGTCAGCGTCACGAGCACCGCCGAGCCCGCGGGCGCCAACTGCGCGACTGGCGGCGCGAGCTTCACGGCGGCGAACGCGACGACCTACGCCTGCAACGGGGCGAAGGGAGACAAGGGAGACAGAGGCGATCCCGGGCCGAGCGCGGGCGGGACGCGTCTGTGGGCCAAGTTCGTCGTGGCGTTCGCTCCACCCCTCGTCCAGAACTCGAGCGGGGTGATCCAGGTGTCGAAGCTCCGAACGGGCGTCTTCCGGGTCTTCTTCAACCGGGACGTCTCGACCTGCGTCTACTCGATGACCGCGGTCCGTGGCGGGCCTGTCAACGGCGCCCTGTTCGATCTCTTCCGCGGCAGCGTCTCCGTCGGCACGTCCTTCACGACCGGGCTGCTCGGCGCGACCTGCTGCGCGCCGGGCAGCCTTCGTACGTCAGACGACGAAGTTGACGAGCTTCCCCGGGACGACGATCGTCTTCCGGGGCTCGCCGCCGTCCAGGTGCGCCTGCACGCGCTCGGACGCGCGGGCGAGCGCGACGAGCTCCTCCTCGCCGATCGCGGCCGGCACCTGCAGCCGGTCGCGCAGCTTCCCGTTCACCTGGAGCACGATCTCCACGGTGTCGCGCTCGAGCAGCACGGGGTCGGCCACGGGCCACGCCTGCTCCCAGAGCCGCTCGTGCCCGAGCCGCTCCCACAGCTCCTCCGCGACGTGCGGGGCGTAGGGCTGGATCAGGGAGACGGCGGTCTCGGCGGCGAAGCGCGCATCCGGGCCGCCGGTGTCGCGCGAGAGCTCGTTGACGAGCTCCATCACGGCGGAGATGCCCGTGTTGAACGCGAACCGCCGCCCGACGTCGTCCGTGACCTTCGCGATCGTCTCGTGCGCCTTCCGCGCGAGCGCGCCACCCTCGGCCCCGCCGGCCGGCGCCTTCTCGGCGACCTCGGTGACGACACGCCAGAGCCGCCGCACGAAGCGCGCCATCGCCTCGACCGCCTCCTCCGTCCACTCCATGTTCTGGTCGGCCGGGCCGAGGAAGAGGATCGAAAGCCGTCCGGCGTCGGCGCCGTAGCGCTCGAAGACCTCGTCCGGGCCGACGGCGGCGCCCGAGCGCTTCGAGATCTTCGTCTTCCCCTGCGTCACCCAGCCGTTCGAGAAGAAGCTCGCGAACGGCTCGCGGAAGCCGACGTAGCCGAGGTCGTTCAGCACCTTCACCCAGAAGCGGGCGTAGATCATGTGCATCGTCGCGTGGTCGACGCCGCCGATGTAGAGGTCGACCGGGTTCCAGTAGTCGACGGGCGCGCGCTCGAACGGCGCCTCGTCGTTCCAGGGGTCGCAGTAGCGCAGGAAGTACCAGGACGAGTCGACGAACGTGTCCATCGTCTCCGTCTCCCTGCGCCCCTCGCCGCCGCAGGACGGGCACGGCGTGCGCACCCACTCCTCGACCTGCGCGAGCGGCGGCTGGCCCTTCGGCTTGTAGTCCTCGACGTCCGGAAGCAGGACCGGCAGCTCGTCGTCGGGCACGGGCACGATCCCGCAGCCGTCGCAGTAGACGACCGGGATCGGGGAGCCCCAGTACCGCTGACGCGAGAAGCCCCAGTCCCGGAGGCGGTAGTTGATCGCGAAGCGGCCGCGGCCCTCCCGCTCGAGCCCCTCGACGATCCGGCGGCCGCCCTCGGGCGCCGGGAGCCCGTCGAACTCGCCCGAGTTGACCAGCACCTCGCCCTCCGTGTGCCCGACGTAGGGCTCGGACTCGTCGACCTCGCCGTCGCTGGGCCGCACCACCTGCCGGACCGGCAGGCCGAATGCCCGCGCGAAGTCGAAGTCGCGCTGGTCGTGGGCGGGGACGGCCATGATCGCGCCGGTGCCGTAGTCGGTGAGCACGTAGTCCGCGACGTAGACCGGCAACCGCTCGCCGTTCACCGGGTTGACGGCGTGCAGCCCGGTGACGA
>Ga0299913_10006539_pt1 | contig 10105 bp, 9 predicted proteins | sample RVTome_9_FD_201360 | JGI IMG/M metagenome (GOLD analysis project Ga0299913, IMG submission 201360) | Soil microbial communities from uranium-contaminated site in the Upper Colorado River Basin, Wyoming, United States - RVT155D38 (version 2) ... | reverse complement strand
CTCGGCCTGGTCACACCGGCCGGGATCGGCGTCGACGCCAGCTGGGAGGGTGTCCTGTCCGGCAGATCCGCCGGCGCGAAGGACCCCAACCTGGCCGGCATCCCGATCGACATCAGCTGCCGCGTCGCCGACTTCGACGGCAACGCGCTGCTGGGTCGCAAGGTCGCACGCCGGCTCGACCGCTTCGTGCAGCTCGGACTGGTCGCGGCGCGCGAGGCGATCGAGGACTCCGGACTGGATCCCGAAACCTGGGACGGCGCACGCGTCGGCGCCGTGATCGGGTGCGGCATGGGCGGCGCGGGCACCTGGGAGGCCCAGCACACCGTCCTGATGGAGAAGGGACCGGAGCGGGTCTCACCGCTGCTGATCCCGATGCTCATCCCGAACATGGTCGCCGGCCACATCGCGATCGAGTTCCACGCCAACGGACCCAACCTGGTCACCGCGACCGCGTGCACGTCCGGCGCGACGGCGCTCGGCGTCGCGCGCGACCTCCTGCGTGGCGGTGCCTGCGACGTGGTCATCTCCGGCGGCAGCGAGGCGGGGGTCACCCCGCTGTCGATCGCCGCGTTCGGTCAGATGCACGCCCTGTCGGCGCGGGTCGACGACCCCGCCGGCGCGTCGCGACCGTTCGACGCCGACCGTGACGGGTTCGTCGCGGCTGAGGCCGCCGGGGTGCTGATCCTCGAACGTGCCGAGGACGCCGCCGCGCGCGGTGCCTCTGTGCGGGCGCGGCTGATCGGCTACGGCGCCAGCGCCGACGCGTACCACATCACCGCGCCGGACCCCGAAGGTGTGGGTGTGGGACTCGCGATCACCTCCGCGCTCGCCGACGCGGGCGTCACACCCGCCGACGTGGACCACATCAACGCGCACGGCACGTCGACGCCGCTGAACGACGCCGCCGAGTCGAAGGTCATCCGCCGGATCTTCGGTGACGATGCGCCCCCGGTGACGTCGACCAAGGGCGTGACCGGCCACTCGCTGGGCGCCGCCGGTGCCATCGAGGCCGCCTTCAGCGCCCTGACGCTGCAGCACGGACGCATCCCACCGACGGCGAACCTCGACAAGCAGGATCCCGAGATCGATCTCGACGTCGTCCACGGCGCGCCACGCGACAGCGACGTCGACGTGGTCATGTCGAACTCGTTCGGGTTCGGTGGCCAGAACGGCGTCGTCGTCCTGGCCGGTTCCTAGGCCGTGCCACCCCGCTCCGGCCGGCACCCGGTCGTGCGGACCGCTGTGGAAGGCTGGACGTGACCGACGTCATCGACCCGCGCGCCGACCGTCTCGCGCGCATCCACGCCCTGGTCGACCTCGACAGCTTCTCCGAGGTAGGGCGCAGGGCGCGCCACCGCGTGACGGCGTTCGGCATGGAGCGCAAGCGCCCCGACGGCGACGGCGTGGTGACCGGGCCGGCGCGCATCCACGGCCGGCCCGTCGAGGTCTTCGCCCAGGACCCCACGGCACTCGGGGGGTCGTTGGGCGAGGTGCACGCGGCCAAGATCGCCGCCGGACTGGACCGCGCGGCCCGCGTGCGCTGTCCCGTCGTCGGTCTGCTCGATTCGGGCGGCGCGCGGATCCAGGAGGGCGTCGCCGCGCTCGACGGCTACGGCTCCATCTTCTACCGCAACGTCGCCCTGAGTGGTCGCGTGCCGCAGATCAGCGTGGTGCTCGGCCCGTGCGCGGGTGGGGCCGTGTACTCGCCGGCCCTGACCGACGTGGTCATCATGCAGCGCGACAAGGCCCACATGTTCGTCACAGGGCCGCGGGTGGTGCGGGCGGTCACCTTCGAGGACGTGTCGCTGGCCGACCTCGGCGGCGCGGACATCCACGCGCAGACGTCGGGCGTCGCCCACCTGGTCGCCGACGACGCGGCCCACGCGCTCGACCTCACACGCCGGCTGCTCGGCTACCTGCCGAGCTCGTGCCACGATCTGCCGCCGACCGAGGCGCCGGGTCGGGCCGAGCCAATGCCGCGGGTCCCCGACGACCACCGCGAGCCGTACGACGTGCGCCGCGTCGTCGATGGGATCGTCGACCACGGCACGTTCCTGGAGCTGCACGAGCAGTTCGCCGAGAACGTCGTCGTCGGCTTCGCCAGGATCGAGGGGCGGTCGGTCGGCGTGGTCGCCAACCAGCCACTGGTGCTCGCCGGCTGCCTGGACATCGAGGCCAGCGAGAAGGCGGCGCGCTTCGTCCGGCTCTGCGACGCGTTCGGCGTGCCCCTGGTCACCCTGGTCGACGTGCCCGGCTTCCTGCCGGGCACCGGGCAGGAGGCCAGCGGCATCATCCGCAAGGGTGCCAAGCTGCTGTACGCGTTCGCCGAGGCGACCGTGCCCCGCGTCACCGTGATCCTGCGCAAGGCCTTCGGTGGTGCCTACATCGTGATGAACTCCAAGTCTCTGGGCGCGGACGCGGTCTTCAGCTGGCCCGGTGCCGAGATCGCGGTGATGGGCGCCGAGGGCGCGGTCGACGTCATCTACCGCCGCGTGCTGGCCGAGGACCCCGACCGCCGACCCGAGCTGCTGGCGGAGTACCGCGCGGAGGCGATGGATCCCAGCGTCCCGGCCGCGCGCCTCAGCGTCGACGAGGTGATCGACCCGGCAGGCACCCGCGACCGCGTCGCCGCCACCCTGCGGTCGCTGGAGCGGTCGGTCCGTCCGGGCTACCGTCACGACAACCTGCCCCAGTGAGGCCGGCGGGCCGACCCGCCTGAGAGGATCCACCGTGCTGCTCGACGACAAGCGCCTGCTCATCACCGGCGTGCTCAACGACGCCTCGATCGCGTTCCACGTCGCGCGCGTGGCCCAGCAGCAGGGCGCGCAGATCGTGCTGACCGGCTTCGGGCGCGGCATGCGGATCACCGAGCGGATCGCCGGTCGACTGCCCGAGCCGGCCGACGTGCTGGAGCTCGACGTCACCGATGAGGACCACCTCACCCGTGTCGCCAGTGCGGTCGACGACCGTTGGGGTCGCCTCGATGGCCTGGTGCACGCGATCGGGTTCGCGCCCGACACCGCGATCGGCGGCAACTTCCTCGACACCCCCTGGGAGGACGTCGCGACCGCGGTGCACGTCTCGACCTACTCGCTGGCCGCGCTCGGGCGTGCGTTCGCACCGCTGCTCGCGGCGTCGGAGGGCGGCGCGATCGTCGGCCTCGACTTCGACGCGACGGTCGCATGGCCGGCGTACGACTGGATGGGGGTGGCCAAGGCGGGGCTCGAGGCGTGCTGCCGGTACCTGGCCCGCGACCTCGGCGCGCAGGGGACCCGGGTGAACCTGGTGGCTGCCGGCCCACTGCGCACCATCGCCGCCCGCAGCATCGCCGGGTTCTCCACCTACGAGCAGGTGTGGGAGAAACGCGCGCCACTGGGGTGGAATCCCGGCGACCCCGAGCCGGTCGCACGGGTGGTCTGCGCGCTGCTCAGTGACTGGACGCCGGTCGTCACCGGTGAGATCGTCCACGCCGACGGTGGCGCGCACGCGATGGGCGCCGACGTCCGCTGACCGCCGTGGGGGCCAGCCGCTTCCCCGACCCGCGGACCGCGGCCGGCGACGAGCCGTTGGCCTACGGCGGCGACCTCGAGGTCGTGACGCTGCGCGAGGCGTACAGCTTGGGCATCTTCCCATGGCCCGGCGACAACGGCACCATCTGGTGGTGGTCCCCGGATCCGCGTGCCGTGATCCCGATCGGCGGCCTGCACGTGTCGCGCAGCCTGCGTCGCACACTGCGATCAGACCGGCTGCACTGCACCAGCGACATCGCCTTCGACGAGGTCGTTGCAGCGTGCGCGCACCGGCCGGGGGAGGGCACCTGGATCACGCCAGGCATGCGCGCGGCCTACCGGCGGCTGCACGACGGCGGTGGCGCGCACAGCATCGAGGTGTGGAACGCCGACGGCCGCTTGGTCGGCGGGTTGTACGGCGTGGCCACGGGCCGGGTGTTCTGCGGCGAGTCGATGTTCCACCGCGAGGCCGACGCGTCGAAGGTCGCAATGGTCGCCACGATGCGCATCCTCGCGCACGGCGGCTTCAGCCTGTTCGACGTGCAGCTGCCGACCGGGCACCTGGCGTCGATGGGCGCGGTCGAGCTGCCGCGCGACGTCTACCTCGACATCCTGGCGGCGGGCCGCGACCGCCCCGCCACGTGGGACCCTACGGTGGCCCGCGATGATCGCCGCCCAGGCTGAACGGCTCGTGGATGCAGGCGACGCACGCCTTGGCGTTGTCGACGTTCTCCCAGCTGACGCGCCACAGCCTGTCCTCGATCCCGCACACGGTCTCGCCCCGCCAGCGCAACTGGATGTCGTCAGGTGGTACGGCCAGGTGCTGGATGGTGTCGCTGGACGGGACCCACACCCAGATCACATCAGCCATCGGTGGTCCGGCCCTTTCGCATCGTGACGGGTCCGCCGCTACCCGGAGGGCGCTCCGGTGGTGGCGGACTGCGGGCAGTCTAGAAGATGGCCACGCAGCCCGGGTGCCACCCCGGCCGGTGGACTGCCGCTACGCTGCGGCGGTGTCCGTCGAACCGATCACGCCGACCGCGCCGCGCGCCGTGGGTCGGACCGTGTTCTCGCAGACGTGGGCGCGGTTGACGTTCCTGCACTGGGCGGTCGGGCCGGACCGTGTGGCGGCGCACCTGCCCGCCGGCCTGCGACCCGACATCTTCGAGGGCGTGACCTACGTGGGCCTGATCCCGTTCTGGATGCGCGGCGTCGGCATCCTCGGTGGTCCAGCGGTGCCGTTCCTCGGGTCGTTCTGCGAGACCAACGTGCGGCTGTACTCGGTGGACGCGACGGGCCGGCGCGGCGTGGTCTTCGTGTCGCTCGACGCGTCGCGCCTCGCGCCGGTGCTCGTCGCCCGGGCGGCGGGGCTGCCCTATGTCTGGTCACGCATGCGCTACCGGCGCCGTGGCGGTCACGTCACCTACACGTCACGACGCCGGCGGTGGCCCACCGCGCCGACGCCGCCCGGTGCAGACGCCGACCGCACCGACGGAGCCAGGTCGTGGATCCGCGTCCACGTCGGCCGGCGGATCGAACCCGGGCCGCTCGAGCACTTCCTGACCGCACGCTGGGGCCTGCACGCGTCCGACGGCGAGCGCGGCGCGGTGTTCTGGCCGAACGAGCACGGCGCGTGGCCGCTGCACACCGCGACGGTGGAGCACCTCGACGACGACCTGCTCGCTGCAGCCGGCTTCGGCGAGCTCGCGCAGCGACCGCCGGACAGCGTGCTGTTCTCTCCCGGCGTCGACGTCCGCTTCGGTCCGAGGAGGCCGGACTGAAGGTGGGCGCACACAGGCGCGCTGGTTGCGGCGCAGGCGGATGCGTGGCTCGACGGCTGCACAGGCGCGCGCTGCTGGATGGCCGTGCACGGCGGTGCCGCGGCCACCGTGCGGGGACTCCGGTGACCGCGGCTGTCGGGACCCCTACGCGGCGATGTCGACCGCGTCGGCCGCCGGCAGGGCCGCGGCCAGCACCTGGTCATAGCGGTCCGCGAGGGTGATGTCGAGGTCCTCACGGACGTGCCCGGGCACGTCGTCGAGGTCGTCGGCGTTGCGCCGCGGCAGCACGACCCGGCGCAGACCCGCGCGATGGGCGGCCAGCAGCTTCTGCTTCACCCCGCCGATCGGCAGGACCAACCCCTGCAGGGTGATCTCACCGGTCATGCCGAGGTCGCTGGCGACGGGCTGCCCGCGCAGCAGGCTGACCAGTGCCGTGGTCATCGTGATCCCGGCGGACGGCCCGTCCTTGGGGATCGCGCCGGCCGGCACGTGCAGGTGGATGCGCGTGCCGTCGAGCACGTCGTCGGGCAGCCCCAACGCCGTGGTGTTGGCACGCACGAAGGACAATGCGATCTCCGCTGACTCGCGCATCACGTCGCCGAGCTGGCCGGTGATGGTCAGCCCTGCCTCCCCCTTGGTCCGGTTTGCCTCGATGAACAGCACGTCGCCACCCATTCCGGTGACGGCGAGCCCGGTGGCGACGCCGGGGACGCTGGTGCGCTCGGCGACCTGCTCGTGGTGGATGGTCGGCCTGCCCAGCAGGTCGGCGACCTGGTCCTCATCCACGGTGACCGGCGGCGTGGCGTCACCTGTCGCGATGCGGGTGACGACTTTGCGGACCAGCTTGCCGAGCTGGCGCTCCAGGCTGCGGACACCTGCCTCGCGGGTGTAACCGTCGGCGATCGCCGTCACTGCCGCGTCGGTCAGCTCCAACTCGCCGTCGCGCAACCCGGCCCGCGCCACCTGGCGTGGCAGCAGATGGTTGCGCGCGATCGCGACCTTCTCGTTGTCGCTGTAGCCGTCGAGGTGCACGACCTCCATCCGGTCCAGCAGCGGACCGGGAATGGTGTCGACGACGTTGCCCGTCGCGATGAACAGGACCTCGGACAGGTCCAGGTCGACCTCGAGGTAGTGGTCACGGAAGGTGTGGTTCTGCTCGGGGTCGAGGACCTCCAGCAGGGCCGCGCTCGGGTCGCCGCGCCAGTCCGACGCGACCTTGTCGATCTCGTCGAGCAGGATGACCGGGTTGACGGTGCCGGCCTCGGCCAGGGCGCGGGCGATCCGGCCGGGCTGCGCGCCCACGTAGGTGCGTCGATGGCCACGGATCTCCGCCTCGTCGCGGATGCCACCCAGGGCGACGCGGACGAACCGACGACCCAAGGCACGGGCGACGGACTCGCCGAGCGACGTCTTGCCCGTGCCCGGGGGACCGACGAGGGCGAGGATCGCACCGGTGCCGCGCCCGGTCTCTGGCCCGAGGTCGCGCTCGGCGCGCAGCCTGCGGACGGCCAGGAACTCGATCAGCCGGTCCTTGATGTCGTCCAGGTACGTGTGGTCCTCGTCGAGCACGACGCGGGCGGCGTCGAGGTCCAGGTTGTCGTCGGTCCGGGTGTCCCACGGCAGCTCGAGGATGCGGTCGAGCCACGTGCGGATCCACCCGTGCTCCGGGTTCTGTTCACCCATGCGCTCCATGCGCCGCAGCTCCTTCTCGGCGAAGGAGCGCACGTCGTCGGGCATTCCGGCCTCGGCCAGCTTCTGCCCGTACTCGGCGATCAGATCGCCGTCATCGTCCTCGCCGAGCTCGGCCCGGATCGCCGCCAGTTGCTGGCGCAGGATGGCGTCGCGCTGCGACCGGTCGATCTGGTCGCTGGTGCGCTTGCGGACTTCGTCGCTGACGGTGACGTCCGCCAGGGTGTCCTGCGCCCAGCCGAGCACCTTCTCGAGCCGTGCGGTCACGTCGAGGGTCTCGAGCACCTCGACCTTGCGCTCGACCGTCAGGTCGGGGGAGTACAGGGCGGTGTCGGCCAGTGTGCCCGGATCGGTGATCTCCGCCACGGCCGCGGCCACGCCGCGCGCGCGCCGACGCCGGAGAATCTCCCCGAGCACCGCGCGGTACTCGCGTGCGAGCTCCGTGGTACGTGCCGGATCGCTGCTGGTCGTCGCGACCGGCTCGACGACCACGCGCAGACCGCCCCGCTCGTCGTCGCGCCCCGCACCGATCCTGGCGCGCCCGATGCCACGCACCAGCACGGCGCGCGTGCCGTCGGCGGCGTGCTCGTCCTGCTCGACCATGCCGATCGTGCCGATGCTGCCGTAGCGGCCCGCGATCTGCGGGACCAGCACGAGCCGTCCGTCACCCGCACGCGCGGCGTCGACGGCACGCCGTGCCTGGTCGCTCTCGGCGACCATGTTCACGACCATCTGGGGTGCCACGACCCCGTCGGGCAACGGCAGCAGGGGCAGCGCCACCGTGGTCACATCGTCCATTTCAGCACCTTCGCTCGTCACTTGCAATCAACAAGCTAGCGGTAACCGACCGAAGTGGCTCCCCGGATCGTCGAACTAGACGACGAAGCTGTCGTCGGTATCGGCGTCGGTCAGGACGGTGGCGCAGGTGGGGCAGTACCAGCGGGCCTCGGCGGGCGTCCCGCAGGTGTCGTGGCGCACCGGATCGCCGTCACCCTCCGTGGCGCCCCACTGGGCGAGTACGCGCAGGGCGCTCGCCAGGGCGTAGCCACTCGCAGTCAGCTCGTAGGCGTAGCGGGGCGGGCGCTTCTGGTACGGCTGCGCGATCACGACGCGGTGGCGCTCCAGCTGTTTCAGACGGCTCGACAGGATGTTGGGGGCGATGCCGTCCACGTGCTCCTGCAGTTCGCCGAAGCGGCGCGGACCATCGAGCAGCGCCTCAATCAGCAGCAGCACCCAGCGATCACCGACGCGCTCGGCGGCGTGGACCAGGGGCGAGGTCTGCGATGTGCTCACGCCCGCATGCTACTCGCGGGTCCGCAGGCCGGGGTTGCTCCTTCACGAGGTAAGGATAGTCTATTGCAAGTCGCAAGTCACTCAGACGAGGAGCCGCCGTGACGATCCTTGACGAACTGGCAACGGTCCTGCAGCAGATCGAGTCGCGGGTCGGTCCCGCCGTCGTCGGCATCGGCCGGCGTCGTGGTGCCGGTTCCGGCATCGTCGTCGCCGAGGGCCGGATCGTGACCAACGCCCACAACATCCGCGCCGACACCGTCGGCGTCCGTCTCCACGACGGCTCGCGGATCGAGGGCACGCTGACCGCGGCCGACCCTGACAGCGACCTCGCGGTCGTGGCCGCCGACACGGGCGACATCACGCCTGTCGACTGGAGCACCGACGCCGCACCCGCGCTCGGCACCGCCGTGTTCGCACTGTCGCGCGCGCGGTCGGACGCGGCGACACGCGTGACGTTCGGTACCGTCGCCGCCGTGGACCGCCGGTTCCGCGGGCCGCGCAACCGTCCGATCACCGGTGCGTTCGAGCACACCGCGCCGCTCGCGCGCGGCGCGTCCGGCGGACCGGTCGTCGACGCGAGCGGGGCCATGCTGGGGATCAACACCCATCGCCTGGGGGAGGGGTTCTACCTGTCGGTGCCCGCCGACGACGCGCTGCACGCCCGCGTCGACAGCCTGGCCGCGGGGCAGGCGCCGTCGCAGCGTCAGCTCGGTGTCGCGCTGGCGCCGCCGCATGTCGCACGGCGCCTGCGTGGTGCGGTCGGCCTGCCCGAGCGCGACGGGCTGCTGGTCCAGCAGGTCTTCGACGACACGCCCGCGGCGGCCGCCGGCCTCCGCCGCGGCGACCTGGTCGTGGCGGTCGACGGCACCGCGGTCGACAGCGTCGACGTGCTCTACGCGGCGCTCTCCGGCCAGGGAGACACGCTGACCCTGCGCGTCCTCCGTGGCGCCGACGAGAGCGACGTCACCGTCACCTTCGCCTGACGGTCGCCGAGACCGTCGGCGCCCGTGGACGGATGCGACGGCGCCGCGTCAGCATCCCTCGACGGCGTCGATCAGACCGGCCTCGAGCGCCTCGGCGGCCGACAGGTGCGGACCCCCGCGCAGTGCGTCGGCGGCCTCGCCGGGCGTCAGTGACGACACGCCGGCAACGTGGTCGGCGAGGCGTCGCCACAGATCGATGACCCGGTCGGCGCCGTGACGGATGTCGTCGACGCGGCCGTCGAGGGTGTGGGTGTCGTCCAGGCGCAGGCGCACGCTCGCACGCTGCGTGGCCGACCGCCCGGCCGTGCCCGAGGCCAGCACCACCGCCGCCGTTCCGCCGGCGGTTCCCATGCACCTCGTCGCCAGCGGTGCGCGCAGCAGGCCGATGACGTCGAGCACCGCCGGCAGCGCATCTACGGGGCCGCCCGGGCTGTTGATGATGAGCTCGATCGGGTCGGTGGCGCGACCGTCGGCCAGCATCAGCTCGGCGCAGAGGCGGTCGGCGGTCGTGTGGTCCAGCGCACCCATCAGCAGCAGCCGGCGATCCGACCGCAGCGCGTCGACGGGGTCGGCGGATGGTGCCGGGTCCACCAGCGGGATGAATGGGGCGCGGTGTGGAACGGTCGGGTCGGGCTGGTCAGGCCGCCGGCGAGGGTGCCGGGGCACGCCAGGGGGCGGGATCTCGGGTGGGGGATCGCCGGGAATCACCTGTCATCTCCTTCGTCCGCCGGTGCGACGCCGAAGCGCATGGTCAGCCCGAGCGCCTGCGCGTAACGCTCGAGCGTCGACAGCCGCAGGTCACCGCGGTTCGCCTCGAGCCGCGCGACGGCCGACTGCGACGTGCGCATGC
>Ga0299913_10006538_pt1 | contig 10106 bp, 9 predicted proteins | sample RVTome_9_FD_201360 | JGI IMG/M metagenome (GOLD analysis project Ga0299913, IMG submission 201360) | Soil microbial communities from uranium-contaminated site in the Upper Colorado River Basin, Wyoming, United States - RVT155D38 (version 2) ... | reverse complement strand
CGGCCCGGACGATGTCCCGCAGCAGCGCCCGGCGGACGGGCAGCGCCGCGCCGCCGCCCTTGCGGGTCACCTTGGCCACCGGGCAGCCGAAGTTGAGGTCGACGTGGTCGGCCCGCTCCTCGCCGGTCAGGAACCGGACGGCCTCGCCGACGGTGGCCGGATCGGTCCCGTAGAGCTGGATCGAGCGGACCGGCTCGTCGGCGGCGAAGCGGGCCATGCGCAGCGTCTTGTCGTTGCGCTCCACCAGGCCCCGGGCCGTGATCATCTCGCTGACGAAGAGCCCGCCCCGCACCGCCAGCGCGCCCGCCGGCGCAGCCGGGCGGGTCCCGGCGTCGGGGCTGTCCCCGGCCTCGGGCGGGTCGCCCTCGGCGCCGAAGGCCCGGCACAGCCGCCGGAACGGCGCGTTGGTGATGCCGGCCATGGGCGCCAGCACCACCGGGGGCCACACCTCGACCGGCCCCACGCGCAGCGGTGCCGTGCCCTGCGGCGCGGGGGGTCGGGTCACCCGTCCTCGTCCCACAGGTCGGTGATGGCGACGCCCACGTCGGCCAGCAGCCGCCGGAGCAGGGGCAGCGACAGGCCGACCACCGTGCCGTGGTCGCCGTCGATGTGGTCGACGAACGGTGCGCCCCGGCCGTCGATGGTGAAGCCCCCGGCCACCCGCAGGGGTTCGCCGCTGGCCACGTAGGCGTCGATCTCGGCGTCGCTGGGCGCGCCGAACCGCACCGCCGTCCGGGACACGCCGCACGACCGGCGGCCGGTGGCCATGTCCCGCACGGCGTGGCCGGTGAGCAGCGTGCCGGTGGTGCCGCGCATGGCTCGCCACCAGGTGCGGGCCTCGTCGGCCGACCGGGGCTTGCCCCGCACGTCGTCGCCCAGCACCAGCATCGAGTCGCACCCCACGACCACCGCCGAGGCCCCGGCCTCGGCCTCGGCCCCGCGCTCGGCCACGGCCGCCGCCTTGCGCTCGGCCAGCGTGCGGACGGCGTCCGCCGGCGCCAGGCCGTCGACGCCGTCCTCGGGGACGTCGCTGGGCACCACTGCCGGCGACAGACCGGCGGCGCGCAGGATCGCCAGCCGGGCGGGCGAAGCGGAGGCGAGGATCAGGGATCGGCTGGCCACCCATCCAGCCTGGCACGACCCGCCGGTCCCGCCACCAGCCCGCCGACCCGAGCCCCGGTGGCCCGACCGCGGCCCGACCAGGTGGGCGGGCCCGTCGACGGGGGTCCGCGCCGGTAGCCTGGTCGGTCATGGAGACGCCGCCCCCGGACCCTCACAAGCTCCTCGCCCACTGGCTGGAGTGGGAGCGCGGCGAGACCCCACCGGGCCGCGTGCTCAGCAACCTCAAGACGGGCGGCCTGCGCCCTGTGCTGGAAGCGCTCGTCGCCCAGGCCGACGCCCAGGCACCGGCGTCGAGCACGCCCGGCGGTGGGTAGTCCCGCCGGGCCGGTCGACCGGCCCGTCGATCCGATCCCGCCGCCGATCTCGGCCGGCATGGCCGCCGAGCGCCGGCTGCCGGGGTGGCCGGGACCGGGCGAGCGCATCCCGGCGCCACCCGTGCCCGTCCCGCCGGGGCGGGGCGGCGTCCAGCACATCCCCCGTCCCCACGGGGCCCGAGCCGGCGGCCCGCCCCCGTGGGCCGGTGTGCCGGCCAGCGACCGGCGCCCGACGCTGGCCGCGGTGCGGGGGGCGCTCGCCGGCCTCGACCCGCCGGTCCGTTCGGTCCGCGAGACGTTGGGCGCCATCACCCGCCCGGCGGCCGTGCTGGCGCCGCTGTACGACGAGCACCGGGCGGCGATGGTCGTCCTGACCCGCCGCACCTGGTCCCTGCGCAGCCACCGGGGCGAGGTGAGCTTCCCGGGTGGCCGGGTCGAGCCCGGCGAGACGCCGGCCGACGGGGCCCTGCGCGAGGCCAAGGAGGAGATCGACCTCGACCCCAGCGCCATCGAGGTGATCGGCGAGCTCGACCATCTGGCCACGGTGGCCAGCGGGTCGTTCATCGTGCCGCTGGTGGGCGCGCTGCCCGGTCGGCCGCACACCACGCCCAACCCCGCCGAGGTCGACCTGGTGCTGCACGTGCCGCTGGCCGAGCTGCTCGACCCGGCCATCTACCGCGAGGAGATCTGGACGTTCCCCGACGGGGTCGACCGGCGCATCTTCTTCTTCGAGCTGGTCGGCGACACGCTGTGGGGCGCCACCGCCGCCATGCTGCGCCAGCTGCTGGGCCTGGTCACCGGCACCCTGGGCCGGGGCGATCTCGACCACTTCTGAGGGCCGGAGGCCGCAGCCCCGGCCCCGCTCAGAACAGCGTGTCGTAGTTGGGGGCCTGCTTGGTCATGGTGACGTCGTGGGGGTGCGACTCGCGCAGGCCGGCGCCGGTGATGCGCACGAAGCGGCCCCGCTCGCGCAGGTCGTCGACCGTGGCCGCACCGCAGTAGCCCATGGCGGCCCGCAGGCCCCCGACCAGCTGGTACAGCACGTTGGACACCGGGCCCTTGTAGGCCACCCGCCCCTCGATGCCCTCGGGCACGAGCTTGTCGCTGTCGCGGACGTGGCCCTGGAAGTAACGGTCCTTGGAGTACGACCGGGCCTTCATGGCCCCCATCGAGCCCATGCCCCGGTACTCCTTGAACCGCTCGCCCTGGTGGAGCACGACCTCGCCCGGCGACTCGTCGACGCCGGCCAGCAGGCTGCCCAGCATGACCGTGTTGGCCCCGGCGGCGATGGCCTTGGCGACGTCGCCCGAGTACTGGACGCCGCCGTCGGCCACGATGGTGGCGCCGTGGCGGGCGGCGGCCGCCGCGCAGTCGTAGATGGCGGTGACCTGGGGCACGCCCACGCCGGCCACCACCCGGGTGGTGCAGATGGACCCCGGGCCGACCCCGCACTTGACGGCGTCGGCGCCCGCACCCACCAGCGCGTCGACCGCCTCGGCGGTGGCGGCGTTGCCGGCGATGACGTCGACGTCGAAGGCGCCCTTGACCTGCTTGACCACGTCGAGCACCGCCAGGCTGTGGCCGTGGGCGGTGTCGATGACCAGCACGTCGACCCCCGCATCGACCAGGCGCTCGGCCCGGTCGAGCGCGTCGGGCCCGACCCCCACGGCGGCGCCCACCCGTAGCCGGCCGCTGGCGTCCTGGGTGGCGTCGGGGTGCTCGGTCTGCTTCTTGATGTCCTTGACGGTGATGAGGCCCTTGAGGAAGCCGGCGTCGTCGACGATGGGCAGCTTCTCGATGCGGTGCTTCCAGAGGATGTCCTTGGCCTGCTCGAGCGTGGTGCCGAGCGGGGCCGTGATCAGCGGCGGCCGCCGCATCACGTTGGTGATGGGCTGGTCGACCTCGTCGATGAACCGCAGGTCGCGGTTGGTGAGCAGCCCGGCCAGCCGGCCGTCGCCGTCGACGATGGGCACGCCGGAGATGTGGTAGCGCTCCATGAGGGCCAGGGCGTCGGCCACCATGGCGTCGGTGCCCAGGGTGACGGGGTTGACGATCATGCCCGACTGGCTGCGCTTGACCTTGTCGACCTCGACGACCTGGTCGTCGACGGCCAGGTTGCGGTGGACGATGCCGATGCCGCCGGCCCGGGCGATGGCGACGGCGAGGCGCCCCTCGGTGACCGTGTCCATGGCCGCCGACACGACGGGGATGGCCAGCTCGATGCGGGGAGTCAGCCGGGTCCTGGTGCTGACCTCGGCCGGGAGGACCGACGACTCGGCGGGCACCAGCAGCACGTCGTCGAACGTGAGCCCCTCTTTGGCGAACTTGGCCGGGTAGGCCTCGCCGGAGTCGTCGGGAAGGGCGCTGGCGAAGGGGCGGGACGGACGCTGTGGGGTACCAGGGGCCTCCATGGGTTGAGTCTAGTGTCGGCGATAGCGTCACCTGGCGATGCCGGACGACCCGCACGAGCCCCCGAGCGGCCCGCTCTCGTACCACATGACCGGCGACGAGCTGCGGCGCTGGGGGCACCAGGTGGTCGACTGGGTGGCCGACTACCTGGCCACCGTGGAGCGCCACCCGGTGCTCCCCGACGTGCGGCCGGGCGACATCCGCTCGTGGCTGCCGCCGGCGCCGCCCGAGGCGCCCGAGCCGTTCGACCGGGTGCTGGCCGACCTCGACCGGGTCGTGGTCCCCGGCACCACCCACTGGCAGCACCCCGGGTTCCACGCCTTCTTCCCGGCCAACACGTCGGGCCCTGCCATCCTGGCCGACCTGGTGTCCAGCGGCCTGGGGACCCAGGGCATGATGTGGCGCACGGGGCCGGCGTGCACCGAGGTCGAGACCCACGTGCTCGACTGGATGGTGGAGCTGCTGGGACTGCCCGCCCGGTTCCGGTCGGACGGTCCCGGGGGCGGGGTCATCCAGGACTCGGCCTCGTCGGCCACGCTGTGCGCGCTGGTGGCCGCCCGGGAGCGGGCGCTGGCCGCCGGGGCCGCGATCGACCGCCTGGTCGTGTACGGGTCGAGCCAGGCCCACTCCGCGCTGGAGAAGGGCGCCCGCATCGCCGGCCTGCGCGCCGACCAGGTCCGCACGCTCGACGTCGACGGCGACCACGCCCTGCGACCCGACGCCCTGGCCGCGGCGGTGGCCGCCGACCGGGCCGCGGGCCGGGTGCCGTGCCTCGTCCAGGCGACGGTGGGCACGACCAGCTCGCTGGCCGTCGACCCCGTCCCGGCCGTGGCCGACGTCGCCCGGGCCGAGGGCCTGTGGCTGCACGTCGACGCGGCCATGGCCGGCTCGGCCACGGTGTGCCCCGAGCACCGCGGCCTGCACGCCGGGGTCGACCGGGCCGACAGCTACGTGGTCAACCCCCACAAGTGGCTGTTCACCACGTTCGACTGCTCGTGCTTCTGGGTGGCCGACCGGAGGGCCCTGACCGACGCGCTGTCGGTGGTGCCCGAGTTCCTGCGCAACGAGGCCAGCGAGTCGGGGGCGGTCGTCGACTACCGCGACTGGCAGGTGCCGCTGGGCCGGCGGTTCCGGGCGCTGAAGCTGTGGTTCGTGCTGCGGTGGTACGGCGCCGAGGGCTTGCGCCACCACGTGCGCGAACACGTCCGCCTGGCCGCCGGCCTGGCCGAGCGGGTGGGGGCCGATCCCCGCCTGGCGCTGGCCGCCCCGCCCCGGCTCAACCTGGTGTGCTTCCGCCACCGCGTCGGCGACGGGGCCACCCAGGCGCTGCACCGGGCGCTCGACGCCAGCGGGCGGGTCCACCTCACCCACACCCGGCTGGGCGACCACTACGTGCTGCGGGCGTGCATCGGCGCCTGGACCACCGAGGAGCGCCACGTCGACGCCCTGTGGCGGCTGATCGACGAGCTGGCGTGAGCCGCCGGCCGGGCGGGCCCGCGCCGGTCCCCTGGCCGGGGGCGGCGCCGGGACGTCGGTAGACTGCGCCTTCCGCCGCGCAGGCCGGTGCCTCCGCCCGCCGGCGTGTCACAGAGAGAGCGAAGGTGGGCCGTGATGGCCGAGGTCGAGATCGGGATCGGCAAGTCGGCGCGGCGGGCCTACCGCCTCGACGACGTGGCCATCGTCCCGTCCAAGCGCACCCGCGACCCCGAAGACGTCGACATCTCGTGCGAGATCGACGCCTACCGGCTCGAGCTGCCCATCCTGGGCGCACCGGCCGACAGCGTCACGTCGCCGGCCACCGCCGTCGAGATGGGTCGGCTGGGGGCGCTGGGCGTGCTCCACATCGAGGGGCTGTGGACCCGCTACGAGCACCCCGAGCCGGTCCTCGAAGAGATCGCCGGCCTGCCCGACGGCAAGGCCACCCGGCGGCTCCAGGAGATCTACGCCGAGCCGGTCAAGCCCGAGCTCATCGGCCAGCGGGTGATCGAGGTCCGCAGCGCCGGCGTGACCTGCGCCGTGGCCGTCTCGCCCCACCGCACGCTCCAGCTGGCCGACGCCGTGCTCGACGCCGCGCCCGACCTGCTGGTCATCCAGGCCACGATCGTGTCGGCCGAGCACGTGGCCCGCACCGTCGAGCCGCTCAACCTCAAGGCGTTCATCCGCCACTACGAGCTGCCGGTCCTGGTGGGCGGCACCACCTCGTACCAATCCGCGCTGCACCTCATGCGCACCGGGGCGGCCGGCGTGCTGGTGGGCGCCGGGTCGGGGGCCGCCACCATCGCCCGCGACGTGCTGGGGGTGGGCGTGCCGCTGGCCACCGCCCTGGCCGACGCCCGGGGCGCCCGGATGCAGCACCTCGACGAGACCGGCGTCTACTGCCACGTCATCGCGGACGGTGGCGTCACCACCGGTGGCGACATCGCCCGGGCCATCGCCTGCGGCGCCGACGCGGTCATGATCGGCACGCCGCTGGCCGCCGCCCACGAGGCCCCCGGCCACGGCTGGCACTGGGGCATGGGCGCCGTGCACGCCACGCTGCCCCGGGGCGAGCGCACCCGGGTCGAGTCCCACGGCACGCTCGAGCAGATCCTCGTCGGGCCGGCCAACGACGCCACCGGCAGCGTCAACCTGGCCGGGGCGCTGCGCCGGGCCATGGCACTCACCGGCTACGAGACGCTCAAGGACCTGCAGATGGCCGACCTCGTGGTCTCCCGCCCGTGACCGGCGACTTCGACACCTGCCTGGTCGTCGACTTCGGCGCCCAGTACGCCCAGCTCATCGCCCGGCGCGTGCGCGAGGCGCACGTCTACTCCGAGATCGTGCCCCACAGCATCAGCGCCGATGAGGTACGGGCCAAGCGGCCCCAGGCGCTGGTGCTGTCGGGCGGCCCCAAGTCGGTCCACGTCGAGGGCGCCCCCCGGCTCGACCCCGACATCTACGAGCTGGGCGTGCCCATCCTCGGCATCTGCTACGGCGCCCAGCTCCTGGCCCAGCAGCTGGGCGGCGAGGTGGCCCGGGGCGGGCGCGGCGAGTACGGGCGCACCGACCTGCACGTCGGCGCCGGGGCGTCATCGGGTCCGACGGATCTGCTGGTCGACCAGCCGACCGAGCAGACCGTGTGGATGAGCCACTTCGACGCCATCACGAGCGTGCCCGAGGGGTTCGTGGCCACCGCCACCACCGACAACGTGCCGGTGGCCGCGCTCGAGTCGCCCGAGCGGCGCATGTGGGGCGTGCAGTACCACCCCGAGGTGTCGCACACGCCCCACGGCCATCAGGTCCTCCACCAGTTCCTGCACAACCTGGCCGGGTGCCGGCCCACGTGGACGATGACGTCGATCATCGAGACCGCGGTGGCCGACATCCAGGCCCAGGTGGGCGGCGGCCGCGCCATCTGCGGCCTGTCCGGCGGCGTCGACTCGGCCGTGGCCGCCGCTCTGGTCCACAAGGCCATCGGCCCCCGGCTCACCTGCGTGTTCGTCGACACCGGGCTGCTGCGGCAGGGCGAGGCCGAGCAGGTGGTCGACACGTTCCACCGCCACCAGCGCATCGAGCTGATCCACGCCCGGGCCGCCGACCGGTTCTTCGAGCGCCTGGCCGGGGTGAGCGACCCCGAGGAGAAGCGCAAGGCCGTCGGCGAGCTGTTCATCCGGGTGTTCGAGGACGCGGCCGGCGGCATCGAGGACGCCCGCTTCCTGGTACAGGGCACGCTGTACCCCGACGTGATCGAGTCGGGGGGAGGATCGGGCGCGGCCATCATCAAGAGCCACCACAATGTGGGCGGCCTGCCCGACGACCTGGAGTTCGACCTGGTCGAGCCGCTGCGCAACCTGTTCAAGGACGAGGTGCGCCGGGTGGGCGAGGAGCTGGGCCTGCCCGAGGAGATCGTGTGGCGCCAGCCGTTCCCTGGCCCCGGGCTGGCGGTGCGGATCATCGGCGACGTCACGCCCGACAAGGTGGCCATGCTCCAGCACGCCGACGCCATCGTGCGCGAGGAGCTGCGCCGGGCGGGCCTGGAGCGCGACATCTGGCAGGCGTTCGCGGTGCTGCCCGACATCCGCTCGGTGGGGGTCATGGGTGACGAGCGCACCTACGCCCACCCCATCATCGTCCGGGCCGTCACCAGCGAGGACGCCATGACGGCCGACTGGGCCCGCCTGCCCTACGAGGTGCTCGAGACGCTGTCGAGCCGCATCATCAACGAGGTCCCGGGCGTCAACCGGGTGGCCTACGACATCACGTCCAAGCCGCCCGGCACCATCGAGTGGGAGTAGCCAGCGTGTCGGCCGGAGTCGGCGGCGTCCCGTCTCCGTAGTCACTACCGATGTGCCGGCCACCCCGTGGTGGTCACCTGTCGCCGTGGCCAACCACCGGCTGGACGTGCAGGGTGCCGTGCGGGCCCTCCCGCGGGCCCACGCCGTGCTGTTACGGGGCGCGTTGGCCGGCTTCGACGACGCCGAGCTGGCGGCCCTGGTCGGCGTGCCACCCGAGTCCGTCCGCCCGATGCTGCGCCTCGCCCTGGCGAAGCTGGGCGGCCTGCTGGCGGATCCCGGGGGCCAGAGCCCGGGCTGAGCGGCGCATCCCGCCCGGCCCGGGCATGGCGCCGGGGATACGGTGACGGCGTGGGTCTCGTGCCGGGGCGGTGGCCGCTCGTCGGCCGCGGAGAGGAACTGGCGCTGATCGACGAGCAGGTGGGCCGGGGCGCCCCCGCCACGGTGGTCGCCGGCGACGTCGGTGTCGGCAAGTCGCGCCTACTGGCGGGGTGGCTGGCGGCCCGGGAGGCGCAGGGCCGGCCCACGGTCGTGGTCCGGGCCACCAGGGCGACGGCCACCATCCCGTTCGGTGCCTTCGCCCGCTGGGTCCCGGACCGGCTGGCCGACACCGGCGACCGGCTCGGCGTCCTGCGGGCGACCGCGGCCCGGCTGGTGGACCAGGAGGCCGGCCCCGTGGTGGCCGTCGACGACGCCCACCTGCTGGACGACGGTTCGGCCGCGCTCGTGCTGCACCTGGCCCAGCACACGCCGACCGGGCTGCTGGTCACGATCCGCTCCGGCGAGCCGTGCCCGGACGCCGTCGTGGCGCTGTGGAAGGAGCGGCTGGCCCAACGGATCGACCTGCAACCCCTGTCCGAGCCCGAGACGGTCGAGTTGGTCGAGCAGGTGCTGGGCGACGCCGTGGCACCGGGCACGCGGAGCCGGCTGTGGCGCCTGACCGGGGGCAACCCGCTGTACCTGCGCGAGGTGGTCGAGGCCGCGCTCGGCCAGGGCGTCCTAACCCGGGCCGCCGGGGACTGGCGGTGGGAGGGCCGGCTGGCCGGTCCCACCCGGCTGGTCGAGCTGGTCAGCGACCGGATCGGCGGGTGCGACGCCGCCGAGCGGCGCGTGCTGGAACTGGTGGCGATGGGTGAGCCGCTTCCCGTCGAGGTGGTCCTCCGCCTGGCGGACCGGGAGCCGCTGGCCGAGCTGGAGGGCCGGGGCCTGGTGGTGGTGGACCGGCCGTCGCCGGAGGGCGCCGGCGGACTCGTCCGCCTCGGCCATCCCCTGTACTCCGAGATGCTGCGGGCCGAGTTGCCGGCCTTCACCGTCCAGGGGCACCACCAGGCGCTGGCCCAGGCCGCGGTGGATGCCGGGCTCCACGACCGCGATCCGCTGCGGGTGGCCACCTGGCTGCTCGAGGGTGGAGACCAGCCGGGCAACCCCGAGCTGCTGCTCCGCGCCTCGACCCTGGCTCTGCTCGGCTACGACCACGAGCTGACCGCTCGGCTGGCCGAGGCCGCCGAGAGGGCCGGCGGGGGCTGGCAGGCCACCCTGCGACGGGCCGAGGCGCTCGGTCCGCTGCGCCGCTGGGACGAAGCCGAGGCGCTGCTCGCCGGCCTGTCGGGCGAGGGGAGCGCCCCCGAGGCGCGGGCGGCGGCCGCCCAGGTCCGGGCCGAGCAGTCCTTCTGGCACCGGCGCGAGGATCTGTCGGTGGCTCGGGCCATCGTCGCCGATGCCGCGGCCGGGCTGCCGGAGCGGTTCCGCCCGCCCCTGCTGGTGCAGGGAGCCCGGTACGCCCAGATCGCCCTCGAGCTCGAGGAATCGATCCGGCTGGCGACCGAGGCGGTGGCCGGTGCCAGCTCGCTGGAGGATCGCCTCGACGGCATCACCTGCGCGGGCCTGGCCGCCGCGTTCCTGGGACGCACCTCTGCTGCCATGGCCACCGTCCGGCTGGTCGCCCCGTACACCGCCACGATCGAGAGCGCCCCGGCCGCGGTCGGCTAGG
>Ga0299913_10006537_pt1 | contig 10107 bp, 9 predicted proteins | sample RVTome_9_FD_201360 | JGI IMG/M metagenome (GOLD analysis project Ga0299913, IMG submission 201360) | Soil microbial communities from uranium-contaminated site in the Upper Colorado River Basin, Wyoming, United States - RVT155D38 (version 2) ... | reverse complement strand
GCCGCCGGCGACGTAGTCGACGACCATCTCGGCCCGGTAGCCGAGCAGCAGCAGCACCCGCTCGAACCCACGATCCGCCACAGAGCGCAGGAGCGCATCGAGAAACGGCCGCCCGCCGACCTCCACGAGCGGCTTCGGCCGGTCCGCCGTCAACGCCCCGAGTCGCGTCCCTCGCCCCCCCGCGACGATCACCGCCTGGCGCGGGCGCGCCAAGCCGGCCATCAGCCGGGCACGTCCGGACGGTCGGCGATGAGGTACGTCGTGACGAGGTCGGCGGCGACGCTGTGGACGCTCTCGACGAGTCCGTACTCACCGATCGGCGTCGGGACGAGGAGGTAGTCGTCGACCATCTCGCGGAGGGCCCCTCCGTCGAATCCGAGAAGGGCGACCGTCGATGCGCCCAGGGCCCTCGCGGTGCGCGTCGCGGCGAGCAGATTGGGCGAGTTGCCGCTCGCCGAGATGAGCGCGAGCACGTCACCGGGGCGGGTGAACGTCTCGAGCTGTCCGGCGAACGAGCGCTCGTAGCCCTCGTCGTTCGAGAGCGCGGTCAGCCAGGACGTGGAGTCCGACAGGCACATGGCGCGGATGCGGGCGCGCCCGGACCGCGTGGCGGCCTTGCACAGGTCATTGACCCAATGGGTCGCGGTCGCGGCACTGCCGCCATTGCCGGCGACGTAGATCGTGGCACCGGCGTCCCGGGCATCGCGGAACCGCTGGGTGATCCGGGTCAGGGCATCGAGATCGAGCGCGTCGAGCTGCTGGCGCAACGACGCGAGATAGAGGTCGGCACCGATCCTGAACCCGGGTGCACCTTCCGTCGGGATCGACATCGAGGTCGAATGAATCGTGGCGGGCATCTTCCACTCCAGCTAGCAAGCTCGCGAGGGACGTGGTCCGGGCCGGCGGTCCAACCCGCACCGCGCCACGGGGACGCGCGGCACGACGTACCCGGAGTTTAGTACCCGATCCCGGTTCGGCCCTCCGGCAACATGGCCGAGCCGGTCTGTTCGATGGCCAGCGACCGCGTCCGCGGATCGGCAAGTCGCAGCCCGGGCACGTGGGCGAGCAGCCAGCGCGCATAGCCGCGAATGCAGCGGAGGCGCTCGGACGTGTCGATCGGCGCCCGGAAGATCGCGCTGAGGAATCCGAGCGCGTACTCGGCGACGAGCACGAATTCGGTCGTTCGCCAGCCGGTCCGGCGCGGATCGAGGACACGCGTCTCGGCCTGCCGCGAGCGGCGCAACGCCGTCGCCTGGCCCTCATGCACGCGACGGAAGTAGAGCGAGTCCGGCAGAAGACGGAATGGCCCTTGCAGGGCGAGCTCGGTCAGGATGATGCGCTCGCTGCGCGGCAGCGGCTTGTACGGGGCGATGCGGTCGAACAGGCTGCGCCGGGCCATCCCGTACCAGTTGACGCCGCCCTGGACGACGAGCATGTCCCAGTAGCGCCGGCTGGGCGAGGGATCCTGCAGTCGCTGCCGGGTGAGCTCGCGTGCAACGACCTCCCCGGATTCGTCGACGAGCGTGGTCTCAGCGTGGACGTAGGCGACCTCCGGCTCGGCGTCGAGTGCCGCCACGCACCGCTCCACGTAGTCATCGGCGAACCAGTCGTCATGGGGCGCGAACATGAAGTAGTCGCCGCGCGCCATCGCAAGCACGCGCCGGTGGTTCTCGACGAGCCCGCGGTTGGCCTCGTTCAGGAGGTAGCGGACGCGCGGATCGCGCTCGGCGAAGCGCCGGATGATCTCCGGCGTCTCGTCCGTCGACGCGTTGTCCGAGATGCAGACCTCGATATCGCGGTAGGTCTGCCCGAGCAGAGACTCAAGGGCCCGCTCGAGATACCGCGCCCCGTTGTACACGGGGACTCCGATCGAGACACGCGGCGGCGTGGCCCCGACCGGTTCGCCGCCACGTGGCGACGGATCGGCGATGGGACTGGACACGAGGCAACCCCCAGGATGAGTGCTTGCGCCGGGCTGCGGCCAGATGAAGAATGAACGACCGCCTGAGCGATCGAACCCCTCCGGGGCCGTTTCGCTCGGAACCGACTCACCGGTGATGCTGGCCCCTCGGGCGGGCACCTGTCAATCCGGCGAGGTGCGTCCCGGCACCACTCTGTGCTCGGCCGCGGCGTCCGACGCGCCGACGTTCGGGTCGGCTCGCGCCAGTTCCGCCTTGGCCGGCGACGAGAGGTGGCCCTCGGCATGGAGGTCCGCCCACAGCTCGGGCGGGATCGGCTCCCCGAGCAGCCCGAGGTTCTGTTCGAGCTGCTCGACCGAATCGACGCCGACGAGGACCGACGTCACGGCCGTGCTGGCGAACGCGAGGCCGATCGCGGCTGCACGCGGGTCCACGCCGTGGCGCTGGCACACGGCGTGGACGGCGCGGGCCTGGGTCAGCCGCTCGGCCGAGGCGGCCCGGTAGTCGAACGAGCCGCCCGGGACCGGGTCGGCCAGGAAGCCCCCGTTGAAAACGCCGGCGACGACCAGCGCGGTGTCGGGCTCGTCCGCGACGAACGGGAGGAGTTCGTCGGCCGCGCTCTGGTCCACCAGCGAATACCGTCCGGCGACCATCAGCACGTCGAACTGGGCTGCGCGAGCGTACTCGAGGAGGGGCCCGGGCTCGTTGGCCGACACCCCGATCGCGCGGGTGGTGCCGTCATCGCGGAGGCGGGCCAGCGCCCGGTACGCGCCGTCGAGCACGTCCGGGAGCGGCTCGACCGGGTCGTGGATGTAGAGGATGTCGACGCGCTCCGTGCGCAACCGCCGGAGGCTCTGTTCGACGCTGCGCATCGTCGCGTCGTAGGAGAAATCGTGAACCTCGATCGGGTCCACAGCCTTTGCGACGGACCCGCGGCTGGCCGCCTTTCGTGCGAAGGCCCCGGCCCGACCGGCCAGCTCGAGCATGCCGCGTGGACCGCTGCGCACGGTCGTCTCGACGACGTGGCGCACCTTGCCCGCCAGGCCCACCTGCACCGGGGCGCGTCCGGCTTTCGTGCTGATGACCCTTGACGGCAGCTCACCGAGGACGTCGCCGAGACGGCGCTCGCCCGCACCATGGCCGTACGAGGGCGCGGTGTCGAAGTAGGTGACGCCGAGCTCGGCGGCGCGTCGCACGACCGCGTGGGCGGCCTGATCGGCTCCCACCGGGAGCTCGCCGAGGGCGCGCATGCCGATGCCGATGCGGCTCATCGAGAGCCCGGTGGCACCCAGCGGCACCTTGACGGTTGGGTCGACCACGGTTCTCCTTCGACGGGGCTGGTCGGCGGGTCCCCGGGACCGGGATGATAGCGGAAGCAACTCGAGGGGACGCTTGGCGGTGCCGCGTCGCACCGGGAGCGTGGCCCGCGGCCGGTCCGCGGTCGGCCTCCGGCCGTATGATCGCGACCGACCCCTGTTGCGGGGTGAACCGAGGGGTGTTTCGGTGAAGGTGGTCTTGTTCTGCGGGGGCCAGGGCCTGCGCATCCGCGGCTATTCGGAGTCGATCCCGAAGCCGATGGTTCCGATCGGTTACCGGCCGATCCTGTGGCACGTGATGCGCTACTACGCGCACTTCGGCCACTGCGACTTCGTGCTCTGCCTCGGATACGGTGCCGACGTCATCAAGAAGTACTTCCTCGAATACAGCGAGGCGGAGTCGAACGACTTCGTGCTCGAGGACGGCGGCCGGCGCATCGAGCTGCTCGGCAGCGACATCTCCAACTGGCGGATCACGTTCATCCACACCGGGACCCGGTCGCCGGTCGGCGAGCGGCTGCGGCGCGTCGGCCACCTCCTCCAGGACGAGGACATCTTCCTGGCCAATTACGGCGACGTGCTCACGGACGCGCCATTGCCCGAGCTCGTCGAGCGCTTCGCGCGCAGCGGCAAGATGGCCGCGTTCGTCGCCGTCCGGCCCCGCGCATACACCTTCCACCTCGTCGACGTCGGCGAGGACGAGCTGATCCGCGACGTGACCGACGTCAGTACCGCCGACCTGTGGATCAACGGCGGCTATTTCCTGTTCCGCAAGGCCATTCTCGACGAGCTTGCTCCGGACGAGGACCTCGTCCCCGACGTGCTCCCGCGACTCATCCGGCGCAACGAGGTCCTCGGCTTCAAGTACGACGGGTTCTGGGCGCCGATGGACACGCTGCGCGACCGCGACCATCTCGAAGCGATGGTCGACGCGGGGACGACCCCATGGGCGATGTCGCACCCGAACGGGACCGCGGCTGCCAGCGATTGCGTCGGTTCGGACGAGGCGGTCGGGACCTCGTGATCGGCCTGCGCCTCGACCCGCGCCTCCAGCATGTCCTCGCCGTCGGTGCCCATGCCGACGACCTCGAGATCGGCGCCTTCGGCCTGCTGGACGGCCTGCTCGGGCGGTCCGGGCTGACGCTCACCTGGGTCGTCTTGTCGGGTTCAGCCGAACGCGCCAAGGAGGGTCGGCAGAGCGTCGAGCGGCTCGTCGCCGGACGCGCTCGGGTCGACGTCGAACAGCTCGACTTCCGGGAACGCTACTTCCCGCACCTCCCGGAGCTGAAGGAGTATTTCGACGATCTGTCCGGCCGGGTCCGCCCGGATCTCGTCGTGACGCCGCGCCTGGAGGATCGCCACCAGGACCACCGAACGGCGGCGGAGCTCACGTGGCAGGCGTTCCGCAATGTGCTCGTCCTCGAATACGAGATTGCGAAGTACGAAGGCGATCTCGGGAACCCGAACGTGTTCATCCCGCTCACCCGTGCCGACGTCGACCGCAAGGTCGAGCACCTGCTCGAGTCGTTTCCGAGCCAGCAGGCACGCGGCTGGTTCGGGGCCGAGACCTTCGAGGGGCTGATGCGGATGCGCGGTATCGAATGCGCCGCGCCCGGCGGCTACGCCGAGGGCTTCACGGCGCGCAAGGCGATCCTCGATCCGTCCGTCGGTGACCCTCCGCCGACCTGACCGATGGTCGTCATCGTGGCCGGAACCGCCGGTGCGTCAGGCATCGTATGCTAGGAATCGGGCGCCGGCCGCGGCGCCAGACCGATGCCCTTCCCTGCCTCCCAACCTTCGGAGCAGCCGCCATCCGAGCTCGTCCGCGATGACGGTCGACGCAGCCGCGACGCCCCCGTCCGTACGTCCGCCGCCACGCATCCTCGCGATCGCCTACACCTGCGTTCCCGGCGCGGGCTCCGAGCCGGGGGTCGGTTGGACGTGGGCGAGGATCCTCGCCGGCATCGGCGACGTCGTCGTCCTGACCCGCCCCATCCGGGGCTTTCCGGTCGACCTTGCCGGGGCCGCACGCGAGATGCCCGAGGGCGACCGCATCCGGTTCGTCGAGATCGACCTGCCGGCCTGGTTCACGCGCGTCGTGGACGGCGGCAACGCCCGCGCCCCTCGCCTGCAGCGGCTCCAGTACCTTGCCTGGCTCATCATCGCGCTGCGGGCGGCCCGCCGCCTCCACCGCCGCTCGCGGTTCGACCTCGTCTGGCACCTCACGTTTGCGAACGCGTGGCTCGGTTCGTTCGGTCCCTGGGTCGGCCCCCCGTTCGTGTTCGGGCCGGTCGGCGGCGGCGTCACGCCTCCCTGGCGGATCGTGCCGAGCCTGGGCGTGCGGGGCGCGGCGTTCGAGATCGTCCGGGTCATCGTGCGCGAGCTCTCGGTCCACCTCAACCCCCTCGCCCGGCGCAGCGTCCGCCACTCGGACCTCATCCTGACCCAGAACGAGGACACCCAGCGCTGGCTGCCGCGCGAAGGCGGTCGCCACGCCGTCGTCTTCCCGAACGCGGTGCTCGAGGTCACCCCCGAAGAGCGTCGCCCGCGATCGGGTCCGCCGACGGCCCTGTTCGTCGGGCGGCTCATCTCCTGGAAGGGGGTCCACCTGGCGATCCGTGCGATCGCGCGGCTGCCGGAGTGGCGGCTGCTGATCGCGGGGGACGGCCGCGAGGAATCGGCCCTGCGGCGGCTCGCCGTCGATCTCGGCCTCGCCGATCGGGTCCAGTTCCTCGGCTGGCTCGAGCGCGACGAGGTCTTCCGGCTCATGAGCGAGGAGGCGGACGCCCTCATCTTTCCGAGCCTGCACGACGAAGCCGGCATGGTCGTGGCCGAGGCGCGGGCGATCGGCCTGCCGGTCGTCTGCCTGGATCGCGGTGGCCCGCCGAGCCTGGGCGGACACGGCGTGGAGCCGGCGGGCCTCGAGACGACGGTCGATCGCCTGGCCAGCGCGGTCGAGGAGGTGCGCCGCCAGCCTCCCGAGCCGTCGGACGTACGCGACATCCCGGCTGCCCGGACTGCCCTGGTCCGCATCCTGCGAACGGCCGGCCTCCCGGCCGGCGAGGTCGCCGCGCGGGAGCGGCCCGTTGTCGAGGCGCACCGCGACCCGGGCTGAGCAACGCCGGTCGGGATACCTCGCCGTATACTTCGCGTCCAGCTAGACGGGGAGTCGCTTGGATCTTCGCCACGAGTTCAGCGTGTTCCGGCCGTGGATCAAGGTCGTCCTTGCGGCCACCGTCCTGGCGGCCGTGGGCGCCTACTTCGCGAGCGGGTTCCTGCCGCGCGTCTTCGAGTCCGAAGCCACGCTCGTGGTGGGCCGCGCCCTTACGTCGGCGAACCCGACCGGCGAGCAGTTCCAGACCGCACAGCTGCTCTCCGCGTCATACGTCGAGCTTGCCGGCGAACGGCCGATCCTCGAGGAGGTCATGGCCGACGTCGGCGTCACCGACGTCACGACCGAGCAGTTCTCGAAGGTCGTCTCCGTGTCCGCCAGCCGCGAGGTGCCGTTCCTGCGGGTGACCGCCCAGGACGGCGATCCCGAGCGGGCCGCCGCGATTGCGAATGCGATGGCCGAGGCGCTCGTCGCGGTCGCCTCCACGATCGGCGGCCCGGACTCGGAGTCCGCGAGGTTCGTCGAGGAGGCGCTCCGGACGACGCAGGCCCGGATCGAGAGCATCCAGGACGAGATCGGGGAGCTCGTCGCACAGGCGAACCTGACTCCGGCGGAACAGCAGCAGCTGGACACGCTCGAAACCCGGCTGGCGAGCCTCCAGACCGCCTACGCGGGGCTGCTCCAGTTCTCGCAGAACACCTCGGTCAACCAGCTGACCGTCACGTCCTCGGCCGTCCCTCCCGACGGTCCGGCGTCGCCACGTCCCATGTTCAACACCCTCATCGCGGCGGTCCTCGCCCTCCTCCTGTCTTCGGCGCTGGTCTACGGCTGGACGCGGCTGGACGACACGGTCAAGACGATCGCGGACGTCGAGCGGATCACCGGGCTGCCGACCCTCGGGAGCATCAGCCGGATGCCCGGCGAACGCGATCGCGAGCCGATGTACCGTCTCGCGGCACTCCTCTACCCGCGATCACCCGGGGCGGAGGCGTTCCGAACCCTGCGAACGAACCTCGACTTCACGAGCGTCGACCAACGGTTGCGCTCGGTTGTCCTGACCAGCTCGTTGTCGGGCGAGGGCAAGACGGTGGTCTCGACCAACCTCGCGATCGTCTACGCCCAGTCCGGGCGCCGGACGCTGCTCGTGGACGCCGACCTGCGCCGACCCGGGATCCCGCGGATCCTGCGGCTCGACAACACGGCGGGGCTGACCAACCTGCTCCGCCATGACGACGTGGACCTCGACGAGCTGCTGCAGACGACCGAGGAGCCCAACCTGCGCGTGCTGACGTCCGGTCCGATCCCGCCCAACCCGTCCGAGTTGCTCAACTCGAACCGGATGGCGGAGGTGATGGACATGCTCGGAAAGATCTGCGACGTGATCGTCTACGACAGCCCGCCGATCCAGGCCGTGACCGACGCGGCGCTGCTCGCGGCACGGGCCGACGCGACGATCCTCGTCGTGCACGCGGGACGAACCCGTGAGCCCATCGTCCGGAACAGCCGCCAGGCGCTGGCGAAGGTCGCCGCGCACGTCGTGGGCGTGGTCCTCAATCAGTTGCCGGCCAGCGCCGAGGTGGCCTACTACGGCGCGCTCGCCCCGGATGGCCCGGGACAGGCCACGGCTGACCGCGATCAGCCGGCCGCAGCGCGGGCCGTCACGAGGCCTGAGGCCCAGCGTCGAATCGGGGGTTCGAAGTGACCAAGCGCGCACTCATCACCGGGATCACCGGGCAGGACGGCTCGTACCTCGCCGAGCTGCTGCTGTCGAAGGGCTACGAGGTGCACGGCCTGATCCGCCGGTCGAGCACATTCTCGACGGGTCGGATCGACCATCTCTATCGCGACCCGCACGAGGAAGGCGTTCGCCTCTTCCTCCATTACTCCGACCTGTCCGATTCCTCGTCGCTCGTGACGACGCTCAACCGGATCAAGCCGGCCGAGGTCTACAACCTGGGCGCCCAGAGCCACGTCAAAGTCAGCTTCGACATGCCGGAATTCACGGCGGATTCGACCGGCATGGGCAACCTGCGCCTGCTCGAGGCGATCCGCCACGCCGACTGGCCGGTGCGCTTCTACCAGGCCGGCTCGAGCGAGATGTACGGCATGGTCCAGGAGCGGCCGCAGCGCGAGACGACCCCGTTCTACCCGCGCAGCCCGTACGCGGTCGCCAAGGTGTTCGCCCACTGGATGACGATCCAGTACCGCGAGGCCTACGGCCTGTTCGCGTCGAACGGGATCCTGTTCAACCACGAATCGCCGCGGCGAGGCGAGACGTTCGTCACGCGCAAGGTGACGCGCGGCATCGCCGCGATCCTGGCCGGGACCGAGGAGAAGCTGTACCTCGGCAACCTCGACGCGCGCCGCGACTGGGGCTTCGCCCCCGAATACGTCGAGGCCATGTGGCGCATCCTCCAGCACGACGAACCGGACGACTTCGTCGTGGCGACCGGCGAGATGCACACCGTTCGGGAGTTCGTCGAGCTCGCCTTCTCGCTCGTCGGTCTCGACTGGCAGGCCTATGTCGAGATCGACCCGCGCTACTTCCGCCCAACCGAGGTCGATGAGCTGTGCGGCGACGCATCCAAGGCCGCCGAGGTCCTGGGCTGGCGGCCGCGCACGCCGTTCCGCGAGCTGGTCCGGACCATGCTCGTCGCCGACCTGGTCGACCACGGCGTGGATCCCGACCGGCACCTCGTTGACGTCGCCGCTGCGAGGACCGCCTGATGAGCGCCCTGGGTGGCCGGCGAGTCATGGTGACGGGCGGAGGGGGTTTCCTCGGCCATGCCGTCGTCGATCGCGTCAGGCGAGCGGGCGCGACCGACGTGTTCGTGCCGCGCTCGGCCGATTACGACCTGCGGCGCCGGTCCGAGATCGAGCGGGCGCTGGCCGACGGCCGACCGGACGTCGTCATTCACCTGGCCGCCGTCGTCGGGGGAATCGGTGCGAACCGCGAGAACCCGGGTCGCTTCTTCTACGAGAACGCGATCATGGGCATCGAGCTCATCGAGGCATCACGGCTCGCCGGGGTCGACAAGTTCGTCACGATCGGCACGGTCTGCGCCTATCCGAAATTCACGCCGGTCCCGTTCCACGAGGACGACATCTGGGACGGCTACCCGGAGGAGACGAACGCCCCCTACGGTCTGGCCAAGAAGATGCTCCTCGTCCAGGGCCAGGCGTATCGCGCCCAGTACGGCATGAACGTCATCTATCTCATCCCGGTGAACCTGTACGGGCCAGGTGACAACTTCGATCCCAACTCGTCGCACGTGATCCCGGCGCTGATCAAGAAGTGCGTCGACGCACGCGAAGCCGGCGACCCGTTCATCGAGGTGTGGGGCACCGGGTCGGCATCGCGCGAGTTCCTGTACGTCGACGACGCCGCCGAGGGCATCGCGCTTGGTGCCGATCGCTACGACGGCGAAGACCCGGTCAACCTGGGCGTCGGACACGAGATCACGATCCGCGAGCTCGTCGAGACGATCGTCCGCCTGACCCGGTTCGAGGGCGAGTTGCGCTGGGACGCGAGCAAGCCCGACGGCCAGCCGCGGCGCGCGCTCGACACGAGCCGAGCTCGGGAGCGCTTCGGCTTCGTCGCGGCGACGTCGTTCGAGGACGGCCTGCGCGCCACGATCGAGTGGTACGAGGCGCACCGGCCGGTCATCGACCACGCGGGTCGGGCCGGCGTCTCCGGCTGAGCCCGGCGGCCGGGACGTCAGCGTGCCGTCGATCGGCGCGATCCTCGCAGGCCGACTGA
>Ga0299913_10006536_pt1 | contig 10108 bp, 20 predicted proteins | sample RVTome_9_FD_201360 | JGI IMG/M metagenome (GOLD analysis project Ga0299913, IMG submission 201360) | Soil microbial communities from uranium-contaminated site in the Upper Colorado River Basin, Wyoming, United States - RVT155D38 (version 2) ... | reverse complement strand
CCCTTGAGCTTCGGCAGCCTCATGTGGATCGGCATCTGGCCGCCCTCGAAGGCGACCGGAACCTGGTAGCGGGCCTTGGTGCCCTTGGTACCGCGACCGGCGGTCTTGCCCTTGGAGCCCTCACCGCGACCCACTCGGGTCTTCGCGGTCTTGGCTCCGGGCGCCGGGCGCAGGTGATGCAGCTTGAGCGTCATGTCACTCCACCTCTTCGACCGTCACGAGGTGACGGACGGTCTGGACCATGCCACGGATCTCGGGCCGGTCCTCCTTCACGACGACGTCGCCGATCCGCTTGAGACCGAGCGTGCGCAGGGTCTCGCGCTGGTTGACCTTGCAGCCGATCGTCGACTTCTTCTGCTGGACCTTGAGCTGTGCCATCAGGCCGACACCTCCCGCGAGACGCCCTCGGGCACCTCGGCGCGGGCCTTGAGCAGCGCCGCCGGGGCGACGTCCTCGACACGACGGCCGCGACGGGCGGCGACGGCCTCGGGCTGCTCGAGCATCTTCAGCGCCTCGACGGTCGCGTGCACGATGTTGATCTGGTTGGACGAGCCGAGCGACTTGCTCAGCACGTCGTGGACGCCGGCGCACTCCAGCACCGCACGCACCGGACCACCGGCGATGACACCGGTACCGGGGGCGGCCGGGCGCAGCAGGACCACGCCTGCGGCCTTCTCGCCCTGGACCGGGTGCGGGATGGTGCCCTGGATGCGGGGGACCCGGAAGAAGTTCTTCTTGGCCTCCTCGACACCCTTGGCGATCGCGGCCGGGACCTCCTTGGCCTTGCCGTAGCCGACGCCGACCAGACCCTCGCCGTCACCGACGATCACGAGGGCGGTGAAGCTGAAGCGACGACCACCCTTCACGACCTTGGCGACACGGTTGATCGCGACGACGCGCTCGAGGTACTGGCTCTTCTCCTGCTGGCCACCGCGACCACCGTCGCGGCCACCGCGGCCGCCACCGGCGCGCTGTCCGCGCTGCTGGGATCCGCTCATCAGATAACTCCCTTGAATGTCATGTCTGCCATCAGAAGGTCAGGCCACCCTCGCGGGCGCCGTCGGCCAGGGCCGCGACGCGACCGTGGTACTTGTTGCCGGACCGGTCGAAGACCACGGACTCGACGCCGCTGGCCTTGGCGCGCTCGGCGACGAGCTCACCGACCTTGCGGGCCTTGGCGGTCTTGTCACCGTCGATGGCGCGGAGGTCGTTCTCCATGGTGGAGGCCGACGCCAGCGTCTTGCCGACGAGGTCGTCGACGACCTGGACGGTGATGTGTCGAGAGGACCGGGTGACGACCAGGCGCGGACGCTCGGCGGTACCGGAGACCTTCTTGCGACCACGGACCTGGCGACGCAGGCGGGACCTGGTGCGCGCAGCCGTGTGCTTGTGGTGGGAGAGCTTGATTCCCATCGTCACTTACCAGCCTTTCCGACCTTGCGGCGGATGTGCTCACCCGCGTAGCGAACGCCCTTGCCCTTGTACGGCTCGGGCTTGCGCAGCTTGCGGATGTTGGCCGCGGTCTCGCCGACCAGCTGCTTGTCGATGCCCTGGACGCCGAGCTTGGTCGGCCCCTCCACGGTGAAGGTGATGCCCTCGGGCGCGTTGAACGTGATCGAGTGGGAGTACCCGAGCTGGAACTCCAGCTGGGTCGGGCCCTTGGACAGGACGCGGTATCCCACGCCCACGATCTCGAGCTTCTTCTCGTAGCCCTCGGTCACACCGGTCACCATGTTGGCGATCAGGGTCCGGGTCAGCCCGTGCAACGAGCGGGACTCCCGCTCGTCGTCGGGACGCTTGACCTCGAGGACCCCGTCGCTCTGCTCGACGATGATCGGGGCGGCCACGGTGTGGGACAGGGTGCCCTTGGGGCCCTTGACCGTCACCAGGCGCTCCTGGACGGCGACGTCGACACCCGACGGCACCGCGATCGGGAGCTTGCCAATGCGCGACATGCTTCTTCTCTCCTTACGCGTGTAGTCGGGTTACCAGACGTAGGCGAGGACTTCCCCACCCACGCCCTTCTGGTTGGCCTGCCGGTCGGTCAGCAGGCCCTGGCTGGTCGAGATGATCGCCACGCCGAGGCCACCGAGGACCTTGGGCAGGCCGGTGCTCTTGGCGTACACCCGCAGGCCCGGCTTGCTGATCCGGCGGACGCCGGCGATCGAGCGCTCGCGGTTGCGGCCGTACTTGAGGTTGATCGTCAAGACCTTGCCCGGCCCCTCGACGGCGTCCTTCACGTCGAAGGAGGTGATGTAGCCCTCCTGCTGGAGGATCTCGGCCACGCCCTGCTTCAGCTTGCTGTAGGGCATGGAGACGTCGTCGTGGAAGGCCTGGTTGGCGTTGCGCAGACGGGTGAGCATGTCTGCGATCGGGTCAGTCATCGTCATGGCCGTATCGGCCCTTTCTCTCTGTGGTTTCGGCCCTCTCGTGGAGGAGCCGACCTTCAGCGGTCGTGTCGGAAAACGGAGGTGGTCACCAGGAGGACTTGGTCACGCCCGGCAGCTCGCCGCGGTGGGCCATCTCCCGGAGGCAGATGCGGCACAGGCCGAACTTGCGGTAGACGGCCTTGGGCCGTCCACAGCGCTGGCAGCGCGTGTAGCCACGCACCGCGAACTTCGGCTTGCGGGCCGCCTTGACCCTGAGTGCAGTCTTCGCCATGTCTCGCTCCTTCTCAGCGCTCTGCGAAGGGGAAGCCGAGCTGCTTGAGCAGGGCGCGACCCTCGTCGTCGGTGGTGGCGGTGGTCACGACCGTGATGTCCATGCCACGGGACCGGTCCACCTTGTCCTGGTCGATCTCGTGGAACATGACCTGCTCGGTCAGACCGAAGGTGTAGTTGCCGCGACCGTCGAACTGCTTGGGCGAGAGCCCACGGAAGTCGCGGATCCGGGGCAGCGCGAGCGACAGCAGGCGGTCCAGGAACTCCCACATCCGGTCGCCGCGCAGCGTGACGTGCGCACCGATCGGCATGCCCTCGCGCAGCTTGAACTGGGCGATGGACTTGCGGGCCTTGGTCACCATCGGCTTCTGGCCGGTGATGGCGGTGAGGTCCTTGATCGCACCCTCGATCAGCTTCGAGTCGCGCGCGGCCTCGCCGACGCCCATGTTGACCACGATCTTCACCAGACCGGGGACCTGCATGACGTTGGCGATCTCGAACTCGCTCTGGAGCGCCGGGACGATCTCCTGGCGGTAGCGGGTCTTCAGCCGCGGGGTGACCTTCTCCTCGGCCGCGGCCGGGGTCTCGACAGTGGTGTCGGTCATGGTCAGATCTCCTTCCCGGTCTTGCGGGACACGCGGACGCTGCGGGTCGAGGTGTAGGTGGAGCCGTCGGGGCGGCGCTTGGTGACCTCGTCGCGCCGGAAGCCGACCCGGGTCACGCCGTCGCCCTCGACCAGCATCACGTTGGACACGTGGATCGGCGCCTCGGCGGTGATGATCCCGCCGGTGGTGCCGGCGCGGCCGCCCTGGTTGACGACCTTGGTGTGCCGCTTGACGCGGTTCACGCCCTCGACGATCACCCGCTGCTCCTCACGGAGCACGGAGATGACCTTGCCCTCGGCGCCCTTGTCCTTGCCCGAGATGATCCGGACCTGGTCGCCCTTCTTGATGTTCACGCCTGCCTTCTTCTGCTTGGCCATGAGTCAGAGCACCTCCGGAGCGAGCGAGATGATCTTCATGAACTTCTTCTCGCGCAGCTCGCGGCCCACGGGGCCGAAGATGCGGGTTCCACGAGGCTCGCCGTCGGTCTTGAGGATCACGGCGGCGTTCTCGTCGAAGCGGATGTAGGAACCGTCGGCGCGACGGCGCTCCTTGACGGTGCGCACGATCACGGCCTTGACGACGTCGCCCTTCTTCACGTTGCCACCGGGGATCGCGTCCTTGACGGTGGCGACGATGACGTCGCCGATGCCGGCGTAGCGACGACCCGAGCCACCGAGCACACGGATGCAGAGGATCTCCTTCGCACCGGTGTTGTCGGCGACCTTGAGTCGCGACTCCTGCTGAATCATCGATTTCTCCTGGTTGTCGAGCTGGTTCTCGCCGCCTCAGGGGCGGTCGAGCCTGGCCGAACGGGTGATGGGATTACTTGGCGCGCTCGAGGATCTCGACGACGCGCCAGCGCTTGGTGGCCGACAGCGGACGGGTCTCCATGATCAGGACCCGGTCGCCCATGCCGCACTCGTTCTGCTCGTCGTGCGCCTTGAGCTTGGACGTCCGGCGCAGCACCTTGCCGTAGAGCGCGTGCTTGACACGGTCCTCGACGGCCACGACCACGGTCTTGTCCATCTTGTCCGACACGATCAGGCCCTCGCGCACCTTGCGAGTGTTGCGCTCGCTCTGCTGGTCGCTCATGCGGAAGCCTCCTCCTTCTCCTCGGTGCCGGGCTCGGACCGGATGCCGAGCTCGCGCTCTCGCACCACGGTGTAGATCCGGGCGATGTCCTTCTTGACCGTGCGGAGCCGTCCGTGGCTCTCCAGCTGGCCGGTGGCGGCCTGGAACCGGAGGTTGAACAGCTCCTCCTTGGCCTCGCGGAGCTTCGCCTCGAGGTCGATGTCGGTCATGTCGTCGAGCTCGTGCGCCTTGATCGGCATCAGAACTCACCTGCCTCACGGGAAATGAAACGGCACTTCATGGGGAGCTTGTGCATCGCACGACGCATCGCCTCGCGGGCGACGTCCTCGGTGACGCCGGAGAGCTCGAACATGACACGGCCGGGCTTGACGTTGGCGACCCACCACTCGGGCGAGCCCTTGCCGGAACCCATCCGGGTCTCGGCCGGCTTCTTGGTCAGCGGGCGGTCGGGGTAGATGTTGATCCACACCTTGCCGCCGCGCTTGATGTGACGGGTCATCGCGATACGAGCGGACTCGATCTGGCGGTTGGTCACGTAGTGACCCTCGATCGCCTGGATCCCGAAGTCACCGAAGGCGAGCGTGGTGCCACCCTTGGCGGCACCGCGCCGGTTGGGGTGGTGCTGCTTGCGGTGCTTGACGCGACGGGGCATCAACATGGCTCAGGCCTCCGTTCCGGCAGTGCCGTCAGTGGCGGGGGTCGCGCTCGCCGGGGCAGCGGCTGCAGCATCAGCGGCAGGAGCCTCGGAGGCGCGGTCGGCACGCGTGGGACGCGAGCCACGGCTGGGCCGGTCGCCGCCCCGGCTGGGACGGCCACCGCGACCGGGGACACCGGCGCGGGCCGCGGCCTGGGCCTGACGCTCGGCACGGGTGCCGGCGACCTCGCCCTTGTAGATCCAGACCTTCACACCGATCCGGCCGAAGGTGGTCTTGGCCTCGTAGAAGCCGTAGTCGATGTCGGCACGCAGCGTGTGCAGCGGGACCCGGCCCTCGCGGTAGAACTCGGTGCGCGACATCTCGGCGCCGTTGAGGCGGCCCGAGCACTGGATCCGGATGCCCTTGGAACCCGAACGCATCGAGGTCTGCATCGCCTTGCGCATCGCGCGGCGGAACTGCACGCGGCCGGCGAGCTGCTCGGCGACACCCTGGGCGACCAGCTGGGCGTCGACCTCGGGGCTCTTGACCTCGAGGATGTTCAGCTGGACCTGCTTGCCGGTGAGCTTCTCCAGCTCGCCACGGATCCGGTCCGCCTCGGCGCCGCGGCGACCGATGACGATGCCGGGACGGGCGGTGTGGATGTCGACGCGGACCCGGTCACGGGTGCGCTCGATCTCCACCTTGGAGATGCCGGCCCGCTCCATGCCCTTGGAGAGCAGCTTGCGGATCGCGACGTCCTCACCGACGTAGGACTTGTACAGCTTGTCGGCGTACCAGCGGGACTTGTGGTCCGTGGAGATGCCGAGGCGGAAGCCGTTCGGGTTGATCTTCTGGCCCATCAGGCGGTCCGTCCCTTCTTGGCGGTCTTCTTCACGGCCACGTCGGCCGGCTGCACACCCAGCGTGATGTGGCTGGTGCGCTTGAGGATGCGGGTGGCTCGGCCCTGGGCCCGGGGGCGCCAGCGCTTCATCGTCGGGCCCTCGTCCACACGGGCGACCGCGACGACCAGGTCGCCCCGGTCGAGGTCCTCGGTGGTCTCGGCGTTGGCGATGGCACTCTCCAGCACCTTGTAGACGGTCTCCGAGGCGGCCTGCGGCGCGAACTGCAGCAGGGCCAGGGCCTCGTCGACCGGCAGGCCGCGGACCATGTCGACGACACGGCGGGCCTTCATCGGCGTGATCCGCACGAAGCGGGCCGTCGCGAAGGCGCCCGGCTGGTCGCCGAGCAGCGACTCGCGGCGGGCGCTGGTGCGCCGGCGCTCAGTAACGCTCATTGCTCGTTATCTCCAGTTCCTGGGTCCGCGCCGCGTCAGCGGCGGCGACCCTTCCGGTCGTCCTTCACGTGCCCGCGGTAGGTGCGGGTGGGGGCGAACTCGCCCAGCTTGTGACCGACCATCGCGTCGGTCACGAACACCGGGACGTGCTTGCGCCCGTCGTGCACCGCGATCGTGTGGCCGATCATGGCCGGCACGATCATCGAGCGGCGCGACCACGTCTTGATCACGTTCTTGGTGCCCTTGTCGTTCTCGGCGTCCACCTTCTTCATGAGGTGGTCGTCGACGAAGGGGCCCTTCTTCAGGCTGCGAGGCATCCTCTATCTCCTGCTCAGCGCTTCTTGCCGGTCTTGCGGCGGCGGATGATCTGGGCGTCGGAGGCCTTGCGCTTGCGCGTGCGGCCCTCGGGCTTGCCCCAGGGGGACACAGGGTGGCGACCACCGGAGGTCTTGCCCTCACCACCACCGTGGGGGTGGTCGACCGGGTTCATCACGACACCACGGACGGTGGGGCGCTTGCCCTTCCAGCGCATGCGGCCGGCCTTGCCCCAGTTGATGTTCGACTGCTCGGCGTTGCCGACCTCGCCGATGGAGGCGCGGCAGCGGACGTCGACGAAGCGCATCTCGCCGGAGGGCATCCGCAGCGTGGCGCGCGAGCCCTCCTTGGCGACCAGCTGGGCGGAGTTGCCGGCCGAGCGGGCGATCTTCGCGCCGCCGCCCGGACGCAGCTCCACGCAGTGGATGGTCGTGCCGACGGGGATGTTGCGCAGCGGCAGGTTGTTGCCGGCCTTGATGTCGGAGTTGGGACCCGACTCGACCGCGGTGCCCTGCTGCAGGCCCTTGGGCGCGATGATGTAGCGCTTCTCGCCGTCGGCGTAGTGCAGCAGCGCGATCCGCGCGGTGCGGTTGGGGTCGTACTCGATGTGGGCGACCTTCGCCGGGACGCCGTCCTTGTCGTAGCGACGGAAGTCGATGATCCGGTAGGCCCGCTTGTGACCGCCACCCTGGTGCCGGGTGGTGATCCGGCCCTGGTTGTTGCGGCCGCCCTTCTTGGGGAGCGGACGGGTCAGCGACTTCTCCGGCGTGGTCCGGGTGATCTCGACGAAGTCGGCCACCGACGAGCCACGACGGCCCGGGGTGGTCGGCTTGTACTTGCGGATAGCCATGTCTGTCTTCCTTCGTGGGCGCCGGGTCTCAGGCGCCGAAGATGTCGATGCGGTGGCCCTCAGCGAGGCTGACGATGGCGCGCTTGGTGTTCGGGCGCTTGCCGGTGCCGAACCGGGTCCGACGGGTCTTGCCCTGGCGGTTGATCGTGTTCACCGACGTCACCTTGACGTCGAACACCTTCTCGACCGCGATCTTGATCTCGGTCTTGTTGGCGTCGGGACGCACCAGGAACGTGTACTTGTTGTTGTCGAGGAGGCCGTAGCTCTTCTCCGAGACGACCGGCGCGATCAGGATGTCGCGGTGGTCCTTGTGCAGGGTGCTCACTGGTCGGTCTCCTTCTCGTCACGGGTGAGGCCGGCAGCCTCGGCGTCCTCGACGGACTTGAACCAGAAGTCCGCCGCGGCCGGGTCGTAGCCCGCGTCGCCCTCGAGGAGGTAGACGCCGGACTCCTTGCCGAGGACCTCGTGACCCTTGGGAGCGCGCGCGCTCTTCAGCGGGGCCTTGGCGCCCGCGGGCAGCTCCGGCTCGTCGGTCGACCCGGTGGCCGGGGCGGCCTGCTCGGTGGTGGCGGCCGGGGTCTGGCCCACGAACGCGTCGTACGCCCCGCGGGTGAAGACCACGTCGTCGGCGGCGATGACGTCGTAGGTGTTGAGCTGGTCGACGGCCACGATGTGGACCTCGCCGGCGTTGCGCAGCGAGAGCCAGGTCAGGGAGTCGGTCCGCTCGAGCACCACGAGGTAGCGGGCGCGGTCGCTGAGCCCGGCGAGGACGCCCAGGGCAGCGCGGGTCGACGGCTTGTCACCGGTGACCAGGGAGTCGACCACGTGGATCCGGCCGTTGCGGGCCCGGTCGGAGAGGGCACCGCGCAGGGCGGCGGCCTTCATCTTCTTGGGGGTCCGCTGGTCGTAGGAGCGCGGCTGCGGGCCGTGGACGACGCCACCGCCGGCGAACTGCGGCGCGCGGGTCGAGCCCTGGCGGGCGCGGCCGGTGCCCTTCTGCTTGTAGGGCTTGCGGCCACCGCCGCGGACGTTGCCGCGGGTCTTGGTGGCGTGCGTGCCCTGGCGGGCCGCGGCCTGCTGGGCCACGACGACCTGGTGGATCAGCGGGATGTTGACCTCGACGTCGAAGATCTCGGCAGGGAGGTCCACGGAGACGGTCTTGGCAGCCATGGTCAGGCCTCCTGGTTCTTCTTCGCGGCGGAGCGCAGCACGACCAGGGAGCCCTTGGGGCCCGGGATGGCGCCCTTGACCAGGATCAGGCCCTTCTCGGCGTCCACGGCGTGCACGATGAGGTTCTGGACGGTGACCGTGTCGCGACCCATCCGTCCGGCCATGCGGACACCCTTGAAGACGCGACCGGGGGTCGCGCAGGCGCCGATGGAGCCCGGCTTGCGGTGGTTGCGGTGGGCACCGTGGGAGGCACCGACGCCGGAGAAGCCGTGACGCTTCATGGTTCCGGCGAAGCCCTTGCCCTTGCTGGTGCCGGTGACGTCGATCTCCTCGCCGGCAGCGAAGGTGTCCGCGCCGAGCTCCTGGCCGACGGTGTACTCGGCGGCGGTGGCGGTGCGGATCTCGACGACGTGGCGACGCGGGGTCGTCCCGGCCTTGTCGAAGTGACCGGACTGCGGCTTGTTCACCTTGCGGCCCTCGATCTCGCCGAACCCGACCTGGACGGCGTTGTAGCCGTCGACCTCGGGGGTGCGGACCTGGGTCACGACGTTGGTGCGCGCGTCGATCACGGTCACGGGGACGATGCGGTTGTTCTCGTCCCAGAGCTGGGTCATGCCGAGCTTGGTGCCCAGCAGACCCTTCATGGTGCGTTCGAAAGTGGCAGTCATCGCAGGATCCTCAGAGCTTGATCTCGATGTCGACGCCGGCAGGCAGGTCGAGCCGCATCAGCGAGTCGACGGTCTTCGGCGTGGGGTCGATGATGTCGATGAGACGCTTGTGGGTGCGCATCTCGAAGTGCTCGCGGGAGTCCTTGTACTTGTGGGGCGAGCGGATGACGCAGTAGACGTTCTTCTCGGTCGGCAGCGGCACGGGGCCGGCGACCTTGGCACCCGTACGGGTGACGGTGTCCACGATCTTGCGCGCCGAGGTGTCGATCACCTCGTGGTCATAGGCCTTGAGCCTGATGCGGATCTTCTGTCCCGCCATAGGTCTCTCTCGTCCTTCGTGAGTCGGTGCCGCGTTGCGTTCGTCAGGAGACGTCCTCCGGTTTGAGTCTGTCCCGCCCTGTTGCCAGCCTCCGGGCTCCGACCCCCGCGGTCGGGCGTGTCGTGCTGGTTGGCACAACACGAGACCACGTGGATCCTGCTCGGTGTTGGTGGTGCCCGACGGTTCGTCGGGCCGATCGGGTCTCACGGTTCGGTGCAACCGCACAGCAGCCACCGATCGATCGTGAGACGCGATTCAGTAGTCAAAGATGTGTGGCGCACCCCGGCAACCCGCCGCGGCAACGCAGACCATCTTGGCAGACGCCCCCGGTCCCGGCCAAATCGGTCCGGCCGGGGCTCCGTCACGCCCCTCCGTCACGCCTGGACCCGGCGGTAGCAGAGGTCGGTGATCTCGCGCCCGGCGGCGAGGCCCTTGCGCTCGAACTTCGTGACCGGGCGCTCCGCCCACCGCTCGACCACCCCGCCTCCGAGCGACGGCTC
>Ga0299913_10006535_pt1 | contig 10108 bp, 8 predicted proteins | sample RVTome_9_FD_201360 | JGI IMG/M metagenome (GOLD analysis project Ga0299913, IMG submission 201360) | Soil microbial communities from uranium-contaminated site in the Upper Colorado River Basin, Wyoming, United States - RVT155D38 (version 2) ... | reverse complement strand
CTCGCTCGCGCGCCACGGCTTCAAGCGGATCCTGTTCCTGAACGGGCACGGCTCGAACATCCCACTGGTCAACATGGCCGCGCGGCTGATCGGACTCGAACACCCGAACGTCCTCGCCGCCGCCGCCTTCTACCTGACCAGTCCGGAGGGTCAGCGGGTCATCGCCGAGGTCCGAGAATCCGAGATCGGCGGCATGGGCCACGCGTGCGAGCTGGAGACCTCGATCTACCTCGCGATCGACCCCGATGGCGTGTTCATGGAGAAGGCCGTGGACGAGAACTCGTTCCCCGAGGGACCGCACGCGTGGATGGATTGGTCGGACGGACCGCTGCAGATCATGCCCTGGTGGAACGCGATCTCCCACACGGGGGTGCACGGCGATGCAACGAAGGCCACGGCGGACAAAGGCGCCGTCCTGCTCGACGCGGCCGTGAAGGAGTGCGTGGAGTTCATCCAAGAGCTGCGGGAGAAGCCGCTCCCGGTGCGGTGGGAGCCCAGTGAGTCGCCGCCCTGAGCCCGTCCGCGCCCCTGTCTTTCGCTTCCCGTGAGGGCCGTGCTAGCGTTCGGCGTGGCTGAACCGCTGGTCAAAGACCGTTCGAAGGGGGCACGATGCGGCGCTTGGTGAAGCTCGGGGCGGCTCTGACAACGTTGATGGTGGCGGGGGCGATCGCCTCGGCATTCGGCGCCTCGGCCCAGGAGTCTCCTTCGGCCACGGACGAGAAGGTGACGTTCACGGTCGGGATGGTGAACGACGCCATCACGTTCAATCCGATGTTCATGATCGAAACGCCCGAGTACTCCACGGCCGATCTGGTCTACGAGACGTTCCTGAGCTGGGACGAGGACTTCAACACCGCACCGGGCCTGGCCACCGACTGGGACCAGAGCGAGGACGGGCTGACGTGGACCTTCCAGATTCGAGACGACGTGACCTGGCAAGACGGCGAGCCCCTCACGGCGAGCGACATCGCGGCCACCTTCAACTGGATCATCGACGAAGGAGTCGGCAACTACATCGATTACCTCCCCTTCACCGATGAGATCACCGCGCCGGACGAGACGACCCTTGTCTGGAAGACCACCATCCCGACCAACGCGCCGATCTACCCCCCGTACATCTACATCCTGCCCGAGCACGTCCTCAGCCAGTACGAGGACAAGGCCGACTTCCGGGCTTGGAAGGGGTTCCCCGACGCCGTCGGCACCGGACCGTTCGAGCTCGTCGAGTGGAGCCGAGGCGACTTCTGGCGTCTGGAGGTCAACCCCGACTACTGGGGCGGTTCCCCTCAGATCGATGAATTCGTCTTCCGTGTCTTCCAGAGCGAGGAGTCGATGATCCAAGCGCTCAAGCAGGGCGAGATCGATTTCGCCGACAACGTTCCCTCCTCGCTCTTCGACTCGCTCGAAGGCGACCCGAACATCACGGCGAATGAAGGGGCGTCCGTCTACTTCATCCAGATGAGCTTCAACATGTGCACGAACGAGGTGCCCTACTGCAAGAAGACCGGATTCAACCACCACCCGGCGACACTGGACCCACAGTTCCGCCTTGCGGTCGAGTACGCCATCGACCGAGACGTGATCGTCGACCGCGTGAAGCTCGGTCACGCGACGCCGGGATCCACGGTGATCATGCAGCCGAAATGGCATCACGACCCTTCGAACATCGCGACCTACGATCCGGTTGAGGCCAACCGGATCCTTGACGAGGCCGGATACCTGGACACCGATGATGACGGGATCCGCGAGATGCCCGACGGCGGGGACCCACTCAGCCTGCGGTTCATCGTCCGCACCGAGAACCCCGACACCATCACCGCGGGCGAGTTCATCACCGAATGGCTGCAGGATGTCGGCATCGCGACGGAGACCGAGGCCGTCAACGACTCGAGGCTGACAGACATCTGGTACTCGAACGACTACGACATGTACATCTGGGGATGGGGCGTCGAGCCCGACCCGAACTTCCAGCTTTCGACCTACACGACTTCACAGTGCGGCGTCTGGAGCGACACGTGCTACTCGAACCCCGAGTACGACGAGCTGTTCCAGGAACAGCAGGCGGCGTCGACCCTCGAGGAACGGCAGCAGGTGGTCGCCCAGATGCAGCAGATCCTGTATGACGACCGTCCCGAGATCGTGCTCTGGTACGAGACCTACCTCCAGGCGTATCGGAGCGATCGCTGGACCGGCTTCATCGAGCAGCCACCCGTCGACGGCGCCATCCTGTTCCAATACGGCTACCACTCGCTGTTGAACATCCGACCGACCTCCGAGGGAACGGCCGCCGGTGGGAACAGCGGGATCCCCATGCTCGTCTGGATCGGCGCCGCCGCTCTCGTGGTGGTGATCGCGGGCGTCGTCCTCGCCCGCCGCCGCCGTTCCGAGGAGGAGGCAGCCTAGGGCGAGGCCGGGCGGCCGGAGCGGCGGTTGGGGACCCGCCAGTACGTTCTGAAGAAGGTCGTTCAGGCGCTCGTCACGCTCGTCGCGATCTTGATCTTCAACTTCTTCCTCTTCCGCGTCTGGTCTCCCGGCGACCCGGTTTCGTTCCTGACGCGCGGCCAGGGGGCCAACATCACGGCGGAAGAACGGCAGGACCTGATCCACGAGTACGGGTTGGACAAGTCCACGTGGGGCCAGTTCACCGAGTACATGAAGGATACGTTCACCGGCAAGCTCGGCGCCTCGAGCTTCTACCAAGGAGAGCCGGTTCGGGAGGTGTTCTTCCGCTTCCTGCCGCCGACGCTGCTGCTGGTTGGCATCTCCACACTCATCTCGGTGGTGGTCGGCATCTGGATGGGGATCCGATCCGGATGGCGACGCGGCAGCGCGTTCGACCGCTCGTCGATGATCTCTTCGTTGGTGCTGTACTCCATGCCGGAGTTCTGGCTCGGGCTGCTGCTCCTGCTGCTCTTCTCGACGACGCTGAACTGGTTCCCCGTCGGCGGCCGGATCTCGACGAACGTCAGCGAGCTCAGCACATGGGGATACGTTCTCGACGTCGCGAACCATCTGTTCCTGCCCGCGCTGACGCTGGCGCTGGGATACCTCGGGCAGTACTACCTCGTGATGCGCTCCTCGCTGCTGGACGTACTCGGCGAGGACTACATCACGACGGCCAGGGCGAAGGGTGTGCCCGAGCGATTCGTCCTGAACCGCCACGCGGTTCGTAACGCGCTCCTGCCGACCATCACGCTCATCGCCCTGGACTTCGGGTACGTGATCGGCGGCGCGATCACCGTGGAGGTCGTCTTCTCGTATCAAGGGCTCGGCCTCCTCACGTACACGGCGATCCTCGGGAAGGACTACTGGCTGCTGCAGGGTCTGTTCCTGTTCTTCTCGGCCGCCGTGATCGTGTTGAACCTCGCGGCGGACTTGCTGTACGGGTACCTCGACCCGCGGGTCCGGGAGGCATAGCCGATGCAGACGCCTCCGCTCCACGTCGGTACCGACGCCCCGATCGCGGCAGACGAGGAGGTGCTACGACCTCCTCCCGGTTCGCCCCGGAAGATCCGATGGGCGCGGCGTCGAACGGCCGTGCGCAGGTTCTGGAAGGCCTTCCGCCGGGACAAGATGGGCCTGGCCGGGCTGCTCATTCTGCTGTTCTTCATCGGAGTCGCCGTCTTCGCGATCCTCGCCGACAAGACAGGGACCGAGATCACCAAGGCCACCGGCCCCCGGCTGGCGCCGCCGAGCCGCCAGTACCTGTTCGGAACGGATAATCAGGGTCGCTCCGTGCTCACCCTGACGATCCAGGGCGCGAAGGTGTCGCTCCTCGTGGGTGTCTCCGCGACGGCGATCACGATGCTGATCGGGTCGGCCGTTGGCCTGATCGCGGGGTTCCGAGGCGGGTGGATCGATCAGCTGCTCATGCGCGTGACCGACTGGGGGCTCGTCATCCCCTGGCTGGTACTCGCCATCTCGCTCGCTTCGATCTTCGGTCAGTCGCTCTCCGTCATCATCCTCGTGATCGGCATCACCACGTGGCCGAGCACGGCACGTCTCGTGCGCGCACAGACGCTCTCGGTGAAGGAGCGGCCCTACATCGAGCGGGCTCGGGCGCTCGGAGCGAGCAACTGGCACCTGGTGACCCGGCACATCCTGCCGAACGTCATGCCGGTCATCATGGCGAACACCGTGCTCATCGTGGCGATCGCCATCCTTTCCGAGACGACCCTTTCGTTCCTCGGCCTCGGTGATCCGTTCAGCATCTCGTGGGGACAGATCCTCGAGCAGGCTTCGAACGGATCCGCGGCGACGCTCGGGGCGTGGTGGTGGCTCGGCGCGCCCGGTGTCTGCATCGTCCTGGTCGTCCTGGCATTCACCATGATCGGGTTCGCGCTGGACGAGATCGTGAACCCGAAGATCCGGCAACGATGAGCGTTCTTTCGATCCGCGACCTCCACATCACGTACCGGACACAAGGCGGCGACGTTCCCGCGGTGCGCGGCGTCGATCTCGAGATCGACCGTGGCGAGGTGCTCGGGCTCGCCGGAGAGTCCGGGTGCGGCAAGTCGACGATCGCCGCGGCGATCCTGCGGCTGCTCCCGCCGCGAACCGGGGTCGAGGGGCGCATCTTCCTCGATGGCGAAGACGTGCTCGAGATGAAGCAGAACCGGCTCCGCGCTGTCCGCTGGACCGGCGCCTCCATCGTGTTCCAGGGGGCCATGCACGCGCTGAACCCGGTCCGGCGGGTGGGCGATCAGATCGCCGAGGCGATCACGACCCACCAGCAGGCGAGCGAGCGCGAGGCGTTGGTTCGGGTCGGCTCCCTGCTCGAGCAGGTCGGACTTCCTCCACGGAGGATCTCGGACTATCCGCACGAGCTCTCCGGGGGGCAGAAGCAGCGCGTGATGATCGCCATGGCCCTGGCGTGCAGCCCGAGCGTCATCATCGCCGACGAGCCCACGACGGCGCTCGATGTGATGGTGCAAGCCCAGGTCCTCGCGCTCTTGAAATCCCTGCAGAGAGAGCTCGGTCTGGCGTTGCTGTTCATCACGCACGACCTGTCCGTGCTCGTGGAGGTCTCCGACCGGCTCGCGATCATGTACGCGGGCAAGATCGTCGAGGACGGCCCGGCGAGGGGCGTCTTCGCAGATCCCAAGCATCCCTACACGCGGGCGCTCGCCGCGGCGTTCCCCGAGATCGGCGATGAGCGGTTCCGAAGGCACCCCTCCGGTCTGGGTGGCGACCCGCCGGACCCCCAGGCGATCCCGAGCGGGTGTCCGTTCCACCCGCGTTGCCCGGACGTCTTCGAGCCCTGCCCGACGCACGTGCCTCGCCTGTTCGACGCCGGCGCGGGACGACGGGCTGCCTGCCTGCTCGTCGAGGGCGCGCTCGCGAGCATCGGGGAGGTGGAGGGATGAACCCGGCCGCATCCCCATCGCCCGCCGTCCGGTACGACGAGCCGCCGGTGCTGGAGGTGCGCGAACTCACCGTCACCTTCGCGGGCCGGATCGGGCTCCTGTCGGGACTCCTGGGCAGGAAGGGCGCCGAGGCCCGGGCCGTCGACGGCGTGAACCTCTCGCTGCATCGAGGGGAGATCCTCGCGCTCGCCGGGGAGTCCGGGTGCGGCAAGACCACGACCGCGCGAGCGATCATGGGCCTGCAGAAACCGAAGGACGGCACGATCTTGTTCCGGGGCGAGCCGCTCCGAAGGAACCTGCGCGGGTACCGGCGCCGCGTGCAGATGGTGTTCCAGGATCCGACAGGGTCGCTGAACCCTCGCCAAACCATCTACGAGATCGTCGCCGAGGGGCTGCGCATCCACCGGATCAATCGCGGTCCCGCCGGTGAGAGCGAAGAGGAGCTCGTCGCCAGGGCACTCTCGCGGGCCGGGCTCCGACCGCCGGAGCGGTTCTTCCTCCTGTATCCGCACGAGCTGTCGGGCGGGCAGCGACAGCGGGTCGTCATCGCCGGCGCGCTCGTCCTGGAACCGCAGGTGATCGTCGCCGATGAACCCGTCTCCAACCTGGACGCCTCGGTACGGGGCGAGATCCTGCGTCTGCTGATGAAGCTGCGCGACGAGGACCAGATCTCGATCATCATCGTGACGCACGACCTGGGCCTGGCATGGACCGTGGCGGACCGGGTTGCGGTCATGTACCTGGGACGGATCGTCGAGCTGGGTCCGGCCGAGGACGTCCTGACCAAGCCGTTCCACCCGTACACGCAAGCGCTCCTGGACGTCGTCCCCGAGGCGGAGGGCATCGACCGCCCGATCCTGTCGGGGGAGCCGCCCGACCCGACGCGGATCCCGCCCGGCTGCCGGTTCCACCCGCGCTGTCCGGAGGTCATCTCGGGGGCCGCCGCGCAGATCAGCGTCGAATCCAAGTGCCGCGCGGAGGATCTCGGTCTCGCGGAGCTTCGCCCCGGACACCTGGCGGCGTGTCATCTCGCGAACGCGACGGTCCGCGGGGGCAACGGGGGCACGACGCGCCCGGCCGCTCCACCGGGTGAGCGCTCCGCAGGCTAACCCTGTCCGGCGGGTTCGTTCTGCTCGGCGGGTTCGTGCTGATCGGCCGGTTCGCTCTGCCCGGCCGGTTCGCTTTCCGCGCCGCCCTTCAGCACGCCGAGGATGGCTTCCATCTCGGTGTCACCGACCGGGGCGTCGCGACCGGCGCCCTTGGCGGCGGCGAGCAGCGTCCGCAGGTTGCTCTCGGCCATCTCGGCGCGGGCTTCGAGCTCCTTCACGCGGGCGCCGAGCATGGATGCCCGGCGTTCGGCGTCATCGCGACGGGCCTGCGCCTCCCGCGCCTCCTCGCGCGCCGTCCGGAGCCCGCCGCGCAGGGTGCCCACCTCGCGGCCGAGCTCCACCAACCGCTCGACTGCCTCGCGCCCGATGTCCGAGTAGGCGGTGCGCTTCCGGCCGCCCGGCTCCGCGGCGGCGCGCTCGCTCTTGGCCGAGGATCGTTGCCGGGGGCGCCGAGGACGAGGGACCTGCTCCCGCTCTCCGGGCTCGATCGGCCGCGAATCCAGGAGTCGGTAGCGACCGTCGACGGTCTCGAGACGCCGCCGGGCGAGCAGGGCCCGGACCGCCCTCGCGGCAGCGAGCGGTTCGTCGACGCCGATCTCCCGTCCGAGCTCTGCCGGGGAGAGGTCGACGAGCTCACCGGTGCTCGCCCGGCCGGCCACGGCGGCAAGGAACGCGTTCGCGCGTTGGAGGCTTTCCTGGTTCACGCCCGTATCGTGCGGTATCCGGCCGCAACGCGCCAACTGGACTCGCTGGAGGCGTTGCGTCGAAGGGCGCCCCCAGACGGATCGGGCACTGGGAAAGAGTGACAAGAGCGATCGCTCCGATTTGACCGCTTGCCTCTCACTGGTGTTGGATGTGTGTGGCGCCGCTGGAACCCTCGGGTTCCGGCGGCGTCGCTCTTTCGTCCCCCGCTGCAGGAGTTCGGTCCGTGTCCGACCAGGCTCGCCCGCCGGACTCCCTGCCACTCGCCGGGGTCCGGGTCGCCGACTTCTCCCGCGTGCTCGCCGGACCGCTCGCCACGATGCTGCTCGCCGATCTCGGGGCCGACGTCGTCAAGGTCGAGCGGCCTGGGACGGGCGACGACGCGCGCGCGTGGGGTCCGCCGTTCGTGGGCGAGGACGCGGCGTACTTCCTGGCGCTGAACCGGAACAAGCGTTCCGTCGTCCTGGACCTCGCGATCGAACGCGACCGTGACGTGGCACGCCGCCTGGCGCTCTCGTCCGACGTGGTGGTCGAGAACTTCCGCCCCGGGTTGATGACGCGGTTCGGCCTCGACTACGAACGCCTGTCGGCGGACAAACCGAAGCTCGTCTACTGCTCGCTCACGGCCTTCGGCGAGCGAGAGGGGGCGGTCTCGCGGCCCGGGTACGACATCATCGTGCAGGCGCTCTCCGGGTTGATGAGCGTCACCGGGCACCCCGGCGGCGAGCCGACGAAGGTCGGCGTCGCGCTGCTCGACGTGATCTGTGGCCTCTACGCCGCCAACGCGATCCAGGCCGCGTTGATCGGGCGGCAACACAGCGGACGAGGGGCCCACGTCACGGTGTCGCTGTTCGACGCCGGTGTCGCGGCCCTGGTGAACCAAGCCGCGAACCATCTGCTCGGAGGGATCGTCCCCGGTCCGATGGGGAACGCCCACCCCAACATCGTTCCGTATCAACTGTTCCCTACGAGGGACCGACCGATCGTCATCGCGGCCGGCAACGCCCGCCTCTTCTCGCGGATCTGCGAGGTGCTGGGCCTTCCGCGCCTCTCGACGGACGAGCGCTACTCGACGAACGAAGCGCGCGTCCACCATCGCGAGGAGCTCGTCGAGCTGCTCTCGAAGCGACTCGCGACGCGCTCCGCGAGCGAGTGGATCATCGAGCTCGAGGCGGCCGGCGTCCCCTGCGCGCTCGTCCGAACCGTCGAGGAGGTCTTCGCGTCCCCGGAAGGAGCGGCGACGATCCAGGAGGTCGACGATCCCGTTCGCGGACCGCTCCAGCTGGTGGCCGAACCCATCCGCATCGGCGGCCAGACCCCGCCCGTGCGGATGCCGCCGCCACACCTCGGCGAGCACACAGAAGAGATCCTCCGCGAACTCGAGCCCTGACCGCCATCTACGACGGCGATCGCGTTGCGCGAACTACTGGGTTTGCTCGCAGGAGAACAGGTTCTCTCCTTGGAGGCACCAGTCGTTCCCTTCGCCACCGTCGAGCCGGTCCTTCCCCTCCCCACCGTCGATCACATCGTCGCCCGCCTCGCCGCCCATGTCGTCGTTCCCCGCATCGCCGTTCATCGTGTCGATCCCGTCGCCGCCGAGGATGAAGTCGTTGCCTTCACCCCCGGACGCAGTGTCGTTACCGGCGCCTGCAAAGATGATGTCGATGCCATCATCTGCGTTGAGGGTATCGTCGCCAGCTCCCCCGATGAGGTTGTCGTTACCAGCACCCCCGACCAACGTATCGGCCTCATCGGTCGTTTCGTCGTCCAAGTTCCCGTAGAGCGAGTCGTCTCCCTCACCGCCGTTCAATTGGTCCGGGCCATCCCCACCGTCCAGGATGTCGATGCCGTCGCCGCCGATGAGGTCGTCCTCGCCCGGCCCTCCCTCCAGACGCTCCGATCCGGGACCGCCACTGATGTAGTCGTCCCCGACGCTACCGATCAGGAACTGGTCGTCCCCCGGACCGCCGGTGATCAGATCGACGCCGGGGCCTCCGACCAGGTTGTTGTCGCTGCCCGCTTGGCCTTTCACCACGTCGTTACCGCCCTGGCCGCTCGCGCTGTCGCTCCCGGCGCCTGCGAAGAGCTTGTCGTTACCCTTGCCGCCCGCCAGATCGTCGTTTCCGCCGGCACCGAGGATCTTGTCCGCGCCGGCCTGGCCACTGATCGTGTCGGCGTCCGCACCACCGAGGATGTCGTCGTCCCCATCCCCGCCTTCGACCACGCCTCCGCCGCCGCCGGTGCAGATGACGTCGTTGCCTCCGTTCCCGAAGATCGTGTCGGCTCCCTCGCCGCCGTGGATCACATCCCGCCGGGGAGTCCCCTCGAGGAAGTCGGCCCCGTTGGTGCCCTCGATCGTCACGGTCTCGGTGAGGCAGATTCCGGGCACTGCGGAAGCGTGAGCGATCGGCAGAAGCAAGGCACCCCCGAGCACAAGGGTGAACGCGACGGCCGGACGTCGATGGCGCGTGATCATGATCATCCCTCCCATCGGAATCTTGCCCGAGGACGGCGGTCGCCGCAAACGAGCGTTACCGATCGCGGCGGGCGACGTAGTCGCGCACGACGAACTCACCGATCTCGCGGTCGTCCATGAGGAAGATCCGTCCGGCAGTGAGCTCGGCCAGTCGCTCCATGAAGCCGATCAGCCCCGGCGAGTCCTCGAGCATGAACACGTTCAGGGTGACACCGCTCTTGGCGAGCTTCTTCGCCTCGGCGAGCGTGAGGCGGATCGTCTTGGGGACGGGCGGCCAGCTGAAGAACGCCTGATCGCCTTCGAGGTGAGCCGTCGGCTCCCCGTCCGTCACCATGATCACCTGCCGGGTCGCGCGCGGATGCTGGGAGAGCAGCCGGCCCGCGAGGTTGAACGCGTGCTGCATGTTCGTCCCGTAGACGCGCTCCCACCCCGCCGCCGTCAGGTCCTGAGGCTTC
>Ga0299913_10006534_pt1 | contig 10109 bp, 8 predicted proteins | sample RVTome_9_FD_201360 | JGI IMG/M metagenome (GOLD analysis project Ga0299913, IMG submission 201360) | Soil microbial communities from uranium-contaminated site in the Upper Colorado River Basin, Wyoming, United States - RVT155D38 (version 2) ... | reverse complement strand
CAGCCGGTAGTACATCGCTTCCACGATCACGACGGCATCGTCGACGAGCATGCCGAGCACGATCACCACGCCCAGCAAGACCGGAACGTTCAGCGTGTTGCCGGTCATGTTCAACAGCCAGAAAGTGCCTGCGATCGAAAACGCAATGCCCAGCGTGACGAAAGCGGCAATGCGTATACCGAGAAAAACCCAGCAAACCGCGAGCACCAGAAACAGGCCGAGGAGGGCGTTGCGTTGCATCACGGACAACGCTTCGCGCGTCTGCGTAGTCTGGTCGTCCGCGAGGTAAAGGTCGATTCCGCTGCCGGCGAGCTGGCGGTTTCGCTCGGCGACGTAGTCGTTGACTCTGTCGACGAGACCCAGGGTATTGGTGTATGCGACCTTGGTGATCGACATCGAAACCGCCGGACGACCGTTGAAGCTGACCATCTGCTGCGCTTCCTGCCGGCCGCGGCGTATTTCGGCGATGCGATCGAGGGCAATCTTGCCCTGCGCCTCTCCCCGCGGCGCGACCAGAAACTTCGCGAGCTCTTCGGGCACGACCGTCTTTCCCATCACACGGATCAGCCACGCGTCGCTGCCAACCTCCATTTCGCCGGCGGTCACATCCCGATAAGACTCGCGCAACTGATCGGCGACATCGGCCGCCGTAAGGCCGACGGCTGCAAGTGCCCGCGGTTCGACCTCTACCTGAAGTTCCGGCTCGTTGAACCCGAAGGCCTGGACCCGATCGACGCCGATCAGTCTTTCCAGCTCGTCCCGGATGATCTTCGCCTGCCGCCGCAAGCGTTCGTCGTCGGCCTGGCCGGCGACGATGACGGTTGCCGTCGGAAAGCCATTCGACGTCGTGATTTCGAGGACGTAAGGATCTTCGACGTCGTCCGGCAGTTCGTCATTGGTCTTGCTCTGTATCTCCCGGCGCAAGTCGATGACCCGCTTGTCGAATTCCCGTTCGGACAATTCGTTGAAACGCACCAGGATGTCGGACACGTTTTCCCTGGAGGAACTGCTGACGAAGCGAATGTCCTGCACGTTGCGCAACGCGTCCTCGAGCGGCCCGGTGACGAGTTCCTCGACATCCGCAGCCGTAGCTCCGGGAAGGACGGTGTTGATATTGACGAAATTGAAATTGATCTCGGGGTCCTGCTCGCGCGGCAGCTGCAGGTACGACAGCGCTCCCATTACGAGCACGACCGTAAAGAAGATGTTGACCAACGGGTGGTTGGTCAACATTGTGCGGAGCAGCTTCATTCCCGGGCGGTCTGAACGGCGTCCCCGTCCTGCAGGCGAACGTGGCCGCTCGTTACGATCGGCGTATCGACCGGAAGGTCGACCTGGGCCGGCCGTCCTTCCTGGGCCGAGGGTATCGCCACGAATCTCGCCCGGCCGTCCGTTACCGTGAAGATGCCGAGCGAGCCGCCGCGCTGCACGACCAGCGAGACTGGGATCAGTCCCGAGGGCTCGCTCCATGCGACGTCGCCTGTTGCCCCGATGGGCGCAACCTCGTCCGGAAAACGGAATCTGCCGCGGACTTTGCGCGTGTCGGTTTCGATGACCGAAGTCAGCCTTGCCAGGTGCAGCGGCCACTCCCCGCCATCGCTGACAAACCTGGCGCGGGCACCGATCTCGAGTTGCGCCGCAAGGCGTGGATCGATCTCCGCGTCGACCTCGCGATCCGCCGTCTGCACCAGAGTCAAGAGCGGGCTACCGGGCCTCGCCAGGTTGCCGACCTGTCCCTGACGCTCTACCACGACGGCGTCGAACGGCGCGAACACTTCCGTGCGTGAAAGGATCAGTCGCGCGTTGCGAACCGCGACCAGCTGTTGATTGCGGTTGGCCTCGATGACGGCAACTTCAGTCTCCCGCACGCTCAGTTCATCTTCCGAGACGAAATCCTTCGCGACGAGGTTCTCGGCGCGGCGAAGTCGTTGCCGGGCATCCTGAAGCCGTGCGTCGAGTGCCGCCATCGCGGCCTCGGCTTCCGCGAGGGCGATCCGCGCGTCGGCCTGGTCGAGCGTGACGAGAAGCCGACCTTGCTCGACTGTCTGACCGACGTCGGCCGCCACTTCGTCGATCAGAGCCGTGACCTGCGAGGTCACCACCGCCCGGTTCGCCGGGATGACGGAAGCCGGAGCCCGATATTCCCGGGCGACCAGCACTTCGCCGAGATCCTGCACCTTTACCGGAATCTCGGCATGCGTCATCGGCGGTACTATCGCGCCGGCAAGAATGAGAATTATCGTTCGACTTATCGCCATTTGATTATGCCGCGCCTCGGAAGAAGCCTCCCGAACCGGCGGGAAGATTGACCTCAAAAGGGAAACTTCGGTTTAATGCGGTGCAGAAGGCGGGCGATTATAACGTCGCCGGCACCGTCGATGCAGCACTCGCGTAGGTGCGGCCCGGCCATCGCGGGCATGCCTCACCCGGTCTTGTAAAAGGGAAAACAGCAATGGTTTCAGTCCGCGACGTTCGAAGGTGCCTGCTGGGCGGCCTGCTCGCTGCGACGATGGGTCCGGTGGTGACGAGCGCGGAGGTAACGCTCGACCCGGTGACCGCCAGGGCGCTCGACGCTGCGATCGCGGGAGAGCACCGCAGCGAAGCGAACAAGGCACGCGACAAATATCGTCATCCCAGGGAAACCCTGGCGTTCTTCGGCTTCCGTTCCGATATGACCGTCGTCGAAATCTGGCCCGGCGGCGGGTGGTACACGGAAATACTGGCCCCCGCGCTTAAAGACCAGGGCAGGCTGTATGCGGCCCAGTACGGCGTCAACCCGCCGTTCGCCTATCAGCGGCGATACTTCGGCTCATTCATGACCAGGATCGGGACGGATCCCGAACCGTATAGTGCGGTCACGGTGACCTCCCTCGACTTTCCCTACGAGCTCGAGGTGGCGCCCAGGGCGTCAGCGGACCTCGTGCTGACTTTTCGCAATGTTCACAACTGGCTCGGCGAGGGCTACGGTCCCGACTCGTCCAGGCTGGGGTTCGTCGCGATGTTCGATGCCTTGAAACCGGGCGGCATCCTCGGGGTCGTCGATCATCGATGGCCTGACCCGGACAACGAGGATCCGGCTGCCGCGAACGGCTACGTGTCCGAAGAGCGGGTCGTTCAGGCGGCGGAGGCTGCAGGCTTCGAGTTCGTCGGCAGCTCGGACATCAATCGCAATCCGAAGGATACTCACGACCATCCCCAGGGCGTCTGGACACTGCCGCCGACCCTTGCTCTGGGCGAGCAGGACAGGGACAGGTACCTGGAAATCGGCGAATCGGACCGCCTGACCCTCAAGTTTCGAAAACCCGTTGAAGAATAGACGCAAACGGGGTTCCGCTCAGGCGCCGCCGCGTGCGCTGCCGGACCGCTGATGCTTTACGGCCGGACCGCGCTGTATCTGTTCGTTTGCCTCCTCTCTGCCTGCGCGGCACGGGAGGTCCTGGTGCCGAAGAGCGGCATGGCTCCGCCGGGAGTGGACCTCTCGGGCACCTGGCGCCTGCGCAAGGATGCGGGTGCGGAACAGCAAAGAATCAACGAGGCTATCCGACGCACGGACGGCGTCGACGACAGGGTAATACTCCGGCCACCCGACCAGGGCGAACGAAACCGGGGCACGCGCTCGGGGCGTAACCCCGGCGGGCTCGTACACGTTTTCCTGGAAACCGGCAGGACGCTGAAAATTACACAGACCGGCGCCGGACTGTTCCTGAGCTTCGATCGTGCCGTGGTGGTGGAATACCGCTTCGGAGAGAATCGCGAAGTCAGTGTCGGCCCTGTCATCGCCGATCGCGTTTCAGGCTGGGAAGGCCGGGAATATGTTGCCGAGACGCTGGATCAGGACAGCATGAAACTCACGGAGCGGTTCGTCCTCGTCAACCACCATACGCTTCAGCGAACGATTGTCTTTCGCAGCAAAAAAAGCGAAGAAGAGATCATCGTGCAGACCTTCGACCGGGTCGGCTGACGCCGCGGGCTAGTTCCGCGCGGCGACGGGTTCCCCGGTTGGCTCGTAGCTCGCCAGCACGGCGCGGACGCCCAGCTTGCCCTTGCGGTGTTGCTCGATGACGACGGGGAGGTAGCCGAGCTTTTCGGCGCACCACAATGTCGTGACTCGCGTCGAGTTTTCCTTGCTGTGCCGTATGCCGGTGACTTCGAACCTGCCGAAAGGCACGTCCACGGTCCTGGTGCCGACGTTGGTGACGTTCAGGCGTTTCAGCTCGTCGCCGTCCAGCATCCAGTACTGGTCTTCCGCCTCGCCGTTCAGCAGGTCGAGCATCAGCTCATACTGAATCGACACGCGATCGTGTACACGCCCGTCGAGATTCGAGTGAAACTGCCGGTCGTTCACTACCCCCTTTACCGCATGTTCGCGCCAGTCGAAATCGAGCGTCACGGTCTCGTCTTCGGACGACAGCGTATCGATGGAGCGGTACTGGGTCGGCTGCACGCCGTCGGGATCCAGCAGGAAATAGGAACTTTCCTGGATGACGCCGCGCGCGACCATGCGGGAGATGCCGGTTGGCTTGATGACCGTGGTTGCCATGAAGCCCGGCTCCGCTGCGGTCACTTCCGACGACAGGGTTCCGCTGAGGACCGAGATCCGCACGTCGTAGCGTGCCTTGTGCGGCGTCAAACCGTTCTCGGCGTATGCCGTGCCGGCGCAATGCATCGCCAGGGCAGCAACGCCGATCGTTGCGGCCAGCGGCTTCGCGTTGGTGGTGGAATCGGATCTGCGATGCACGTTTACGGGCTCCCGTCGGCGCCATTTGTTGCAAGCGCTTCCTTCGACTGCTCCAACAGACGATTTACTGCATTCTGCATGCGTAACCGGTACTCGTCGATTCTGTCCAAAGGCGTATCCCGCGGCACTTCGACGGGTTCGCCGACCGCCAGCACAATCCGCGCAAACGGTTTCGGGATCATAAAGGAGTCCCAGCGTTTCAGGTACCAGGCCCGGTCCGCTGCGCACGCCATCGGGACAAGCGGCACCGACGTAATGCGCGCCATGAGCACGGGGCCCGGTTTGAATTCGTGCTGCGGCCCGGACGGCCCGTCCGCGGTGGTGACGATGGAGAGCTTGCGTTTCATCGCCTCGTGCATGTCCCGCAGCACAAGCGCGCCAGTCTGGTTGGCGGACCCGCGAATCACCTCCGCCCCCCAGGCCTTCGCGATGCGCGCAGGCACATCGCCGTCCACGGAGGCCGAGATGAGAAAACAGGCCCGGAAGCCGCGGCGAATCCAGCTGCGAATCATGGTCGTGCAGAGGATGTGATGCTGGTGCCAGTAGCAGGGCGCGCAGATCCCGTCGTCGGCGAGGATCCGCTCCACAACCTCGCCGCCGATCACTTTCTCGACACGATACGTCCACCACAGGAGCCGCAACGCGCCTCTGAGCACCGGCAGGCCGAGGAAATAATACAGACGCCGAAGGGACGTCATTCGCCTCAGGGATGCTCCGCTGCGCCGCGACTCGAGGTCCTGGCAGTTGGTCTTCAGGCGCTGTTGGGTCATGGCGGCCTTGCTGTAAATCACGCGCTGCTCGCGCGGAAAAGCTGTGCTGATGCACGTGCTGTAAGATACGGCGCTCTGCATGAACCGCAGATGAATCGCGCGTTCCAGCAGGCAACGGCGTGCGAGTTTGCAGTATCGAACGACAGCCGGTCAATGTACTATTGCGCCTGCAAAGCCCGGCCCAGCCGTTACAGCACGTAATTCCCGTATTTGATGACATTAGCTATTTCAGCCAACCGGCGTCCTCCCGGACCCGACGAGCCGGTTCTGCTTGGTATTGATCCGGAAACGCTCGAAACCCTGAAGGATGCCCGCCGGCGTTTCGGCAACATCGTCGGCATGCGACGCCCGAACGGGCGGCCGGCACTGTTCGTCAACGACCCCGCGGAGATTCGCCGAATACTCGTGCGACAGCATGCCGGCTACCGCAAGGGCCCCGGATTCGAGCGCGTCAAGATGCTTCTGGGAAACGGCCTGATCGTGAGCGACGGAGAGGTCTGGCGGCGCGCGCGAACCATGATCCAGCCGGCGTTCAGCCGCGCCGGCATGCACCGCCTCATCGAGGTGATCGTGGCCTGCTGTCGCGAGCGCGAGCGCAGCTGGTCGCAGGTTGCGCGGGCGGGCGGTACGCTCAACATTACACAGGAGACGAGCACCTTCGCCCTGGAACTGATACTGAGGGCGATGTTCGGACAAGACTACGAGCGCTCTCTCGCGACAGGCGGCTCCAACCCCTTTGCTTTCCTGAGCGAAGATTCAACCCGGGACCTGCGGGTCGTGCTGAAAGTACGCGAACTGCGGGAGCTCCTGCTGGAAATTGTGCAAAGGCGGCGCGCCGGCGGGGCAGGGGAGGCTTTCGATTTTCTTTCCATTTATCTCGCGGCGCGGGACAAGGACGGCAATCCCTTCACGGACGGCGAGCTGCTGGACGAGCTCGTAACACTCATCGTCGCCGGCTACGAGACCTCGGCGGGCACACTCAACTGGGCCTGGTTTCTGCTCGCCGGGGAAGAGGAGTGTCATGACAAGTTGCTCACGGAAGCGCACGACCACATTCCGGACGACGGCGTTGTCGACGCCGACCGCCTTGCGGCCATGACCTACACGCAGGCCGTGCTCGAAGAGACGCTGCGACTTTATCCGCCGGTGTGGCTGTTCACGAGGCGCTCCGCCCGGGACGACGCGCTCGCCGATTACGACGTCGAGGCGGGCACCGATATTTACCTGTCACCTTTTATTTTGCATCGCAGCGAAGAGTTCTGGCCGCAGCCGGATCGCTTCGATCCGGAAAGGTTCGCGGCGGACGCCGAACCGAAAAAGGGCGATCGACCCTATTTTCCCTTTTCGCTGGGCCCGCGCCGCTGTCTGGGGGAGTATTTTTCGTTTCTGGAGATGAAGGTTCACCTGGGGCTCCTTTCACAAACGTTCGCCATGAGTCGCGAAGCAGGGGTCGCCCCGGACCTCGAACTTGGAATCAATCTCCGTTCGGCGACCGATATATACCTTCGCCCCCGGTTTCGGCAAGACCGGTCATGAAACTGCACGACAATCTGACCGCAGTGCTGCGGGAGGCGGCGACGCGAGATCGCTGCGTTCGTTTTATCGACGGGGAGCACGACGAGAAAACCGTCGCGTTCGCGGACGTGTGGCAGCGCGCTTCCCTGATGCTCGGTACCTTGCAGAGCCGCGGCATGAAGCCTGGCGACGAGCTCGTCATCTTTACCCGATCCAACGAGACCTTCGTGATCGCGTTCTGGGCAGCGATCCTTGGCGGCATCGTCCCGGTTCCGGTCGCCGTCGGCATCAGCGATGAACACCGCCTCAAGCTCTTTCGCATCCTGACCCGGTTGCAACACGCCACGCTGTTGACGGAAACGGACCTGTCAGAGCGCCTGACGGAGTTCGCCGACAGCCGCGGGCTTGCCGACATCCAGTCGCTGCTTCGGGAAAGGGTGATGCTCGATCGGGACGCGGAAGACGAATCGATGGCCGGCGACGTTTTCGAACCGCGTCCGGACGACACCGCTTTTATCCAGTACTCCTCCGGGTCGACCAGCGATCCGAAAGGTGTCTGCCTGACGCATCGGAACCTGACCACGAACATCCGCGCCATCGTCGAGGGAGGAGGGTGGACGGACCAGGATCAAAGCCTGAGCTGGATGCCGTTGACACACGATATGGGCCTGATCGGATTTCACCTGAGCGTGCTGGCCGCTCAGATGAACCAGGCCGTAATGGACACCGGGCTGTTCGTTCGGCGGCCGCTGTTCTGGATGAAAAAGGCCACCGATCTGGCGGCGACGCAGCTCTGTTCGCCGAACTTCGGCTTCAAGCATTTTCTCAATATGTTCCTGCGAAAGGGCGGCGACGGGCTCGACCTGTCTGCCGTACGTCTGATCATGAACGGCGCGGAGCCTATTTCCTGGGAGCTGTGCGAGCAGTTCCTCGATGCGCTGCGCCCTTACGGACTGAAAAGGAGCGCGATGTTCCCGGTCTACGGGCTCGCGGAAGCGACGGTCGCCGTGAGCTTTCCCCGGCCGGGGAGCGAATACTCCCGCATTGTGGTCGATCGACACAGCCTTCGCATCGGTGCGCGGTATGAACCCGCCGAACCCGGCGACAGTCACGCCGTCAGCTTCGTCAAGGTCGGCAGCGCCGTTCGCGATTGCCGGATACGGATCACGGACGACAGCGATCAAGCGCTTGCGGCGGGCGTCGTCGGCAACATCCAGGTGAAAGGACCGAACGTCACCCGTGGACTTTACAATGACGCCGAGGCCGAGGCGTCCCTGTTCGCCGCAGACGGATGGCTGCGCACCGGCGATTGCGGGGTGATGGCCGACGATAGCCTCGTCGTCACCGGCCGCTCGAAAGACATCATTATCGTCAACGGCCAGAACTACTACCCGCACGATATCGAGGAAGTCATCGCAGGCATCGACGGTCTCGATCTCGGCAAGGTCGTGGTGTGCGGCGCGAACCGCCCCGGCAGCGCGACGGAGGAGCTGCTGGTGTTTCTGCTGTATCGTCAGGATCTCGAGGCGTTCTCGGGGCTGGCGCACAACGTGCGCGCGACGGTAGGATCGCAGATCGGACTCGAAGTGGACCACGTCATCCCGATCCCACGAATCCCGAAGACGACCAGCGGCAAGATGCAGCGCAGCCAACTGGCGGCTGGATATCTTGGCGGGGAATTCGATGCGATACTCGCATTGCTCGAACCCTCGGCGGACGAAGTGCCCGCGGATCTCGACGAGGAGGCGGAGGATCCGCAGATCGTTGAACTCGAGCAGATCTGCCGCGAGTTTGCGAAGGATCGTGTCATCGGTCCGGATGACAACCTTTTCGAAGTCGGAGTGAGTTCGCTGACCCTGACCGAGATCGTGCTTGCCATAGACGAGAGGCACCCGGGCAAGCTGGACATCAGCGATCTGTTCGATTACCCGACCATCCGTCAACTCAGCGATTTTCTGCGCCGCTGACGCGGCCAGTTTTCAGCTTCCACAGGACTTCAATGACTTACGCGAAAATTGCCGGAACCGGAGGCTACCTGCCTGAAAAGGTAATGCACAATCGCGAGTTCGAGGCGTTCGTCGACACGTCCGACGAATGGATACGCGATCGCACCGGCATCACACAGCGACATGTCGCGGCGGAAAACGAAACGACCTCCGACATGAGCGTCGCGGCCGCGCGAAAGGCGATGGAGCATGCACAGGTCACGCCGGCCGAAATCGATCTGATCATCGTTGCCACCACGACACCGGACAAGGTCTTCCCCAGCACGGCCTGTATCGTGCAGCGAAGGCTGGATATCCATGGGACACCGGCCTTCGACGTGCACGCTGCCTGTTCCGGCTTCATCTTTGCACTCGACGTCGCGGACCGTTTCGTACGTACCGGCGGCGCCGCTTGCGCGCTCGTAATCGGCGCGGAAACCTATTCCAGGATCATCGACTGGAAAGACCGCTCGACCTGTGTCCTGTTCGGCGACGGCGCGGGAGCGGTGGTGCTGCGGGCATCCGACGAACCCGGCATTCTGTCGGCGCATTCCCATTCCGATGGCGAATTCGAAGAGCTCCTGCACGTGCCGGCGGGAATCTCGTCGGGCTACGACAAGGTGCGAAACGAAGCGGCTTTCATCCAGATGAAGGGCAACGAGGTATTTCGCAAGGCCGTCGGCACACTGAACCTGATCGCTGAGGAAACGCTGGCCGGCAACAAGATATCGAAGAAGGACATTTCCTGGCTGATCCCGCACCAGGCCAACCTGCGCATCATTTCGGCCGCGGCGAAGAAGCTGGATCTGCCCATGGAACGAGTTGTGGTAACCGTCCACGAGCACGCGAACACCTCGAGCGCCTCGATTCCGCTGGCCCTCGACGTCGCCGTCCGCGACGGCCGTATCAAGCGCGGCGAGCTGCTGCTGTTCGAGGCTTTTGGCGCCGGTTTCACCTGGGGCTCGGCCCTGGTCCGGTACTGATAAGTGTCAACAGGCCCTAGTGTGATGATAGCCTTGTTTCGTCGCAGTACGGACTGAGGGCATACCATGAACGAGGACAGCCGGTACCACGAGGCATTGCGCACGCCGTCCGAGGTCT
>Ga0299913_10006532_pt1 | contig 10109 bp, 9 predicted proteins | sample RVTome_9_FD_201360 | JGI IMG/M metagenome (GOLD analysis project Ga0299913, IMG submission 201360) | Soil microbial communities from uranium-contaminated site in the Upper Colorado River Basin, Wyoming, United States - RVT155D38 (version 2) ... | reverse complement strand
ACGCCGTGCGCATCGTGCGGCCGGAGCCGCCGGAGGATGCCGCCCGCGCGCTTGCCGACTGGAAGGAGCGGGGCATCCTCGTCCGCGAGGAGCGGCCCGCCGTCTGGTTCCTCGAGGAGGAGTTCACGGGTCCCGACGGTGTCCGCCGGATCCGACGTGGCTTCGCGGCCCGCGTGCGCCTCGAGCGCTACGGGACCGGGGTCGTCCTCCCGCACGAGCATACGTTCGCCGCGCCCAAGGAGGCCCGCCTGCGGCTCTTCCGGGCGACGCGCACGAAGCCCTCGCCGATCTTCCTCCTCCATCACGGGACGGTGCCGAGCCCGGAGGGGGAGCCGGACCTCGCCGCGAGCCTCGACGGCGTCGCCAGCCGGCTCTGGCGCGTGGACGACCCTGCGACGTTCGCCGACGTCCTCGGCGGCGTCGAGGGCCCGCTCCTGATCGCCGACGGCCACCACCGCTACGAGACCGCCCTCCGCTTCCACGAGGAGGACGGGAGCGAGGAGACCGCGCACGTCCTGGCCGTCCTCGTCGGCAAGGACGACGAGGGCCTCGAGATCTTCCCGACGCATCGCCTGACGGCCGGCGCCGTCCCGAACCTGGACAGCCGCTTCCGGGTGACGGCGCTGGGCGGGCCGGAGGAGGCCTCCGCGGCTCTCGGCGGGACGCCGCGCGACCACGCCGCCTTCGTCCTCGTCGAGCCGCGGCGGGCCGCGCTGGTCGAGGCCGAGGAGGGCGGGCTCGACACGGCGCTCGTGGACGCGCTCTCGCTCGAGCGCGTCGGCTACACGCCGAGTGAGGCCGACGCCAGGCGGGCGGTCGCGAGCGGCGAGGCGACGGCGGCCTTCCTCGTCCGCGCTCCGACCGTCGAGCAGGTGGAGGCGTCGGCCCGCGCGGGCGAGCGCATGCCGCCGAAGAGCACGTACTTCTTCCCGAAGCTCACGAGCGGGCTCCTCTTCTCGCCCTTCGACGAGTGACGGACTGGCTCGCCGTCTGCCGGGAGGCCGCTCGGAGCGTCGCTGACGTGCTCGTCGACCTGCCGACCCGGGTGGAGCGCGAGCCGTTCGTCGGCGAAGGCGAGGGCGGCGACGAGACTACGGCGGTGGACGCGGCCGCCGAGGCGGCCGTCGTGGCGCGGCTCGAGGAGGCGGCTGCCGCCGGAGCGGGCTTCACGCTGGTCTCCGAGGAGCTCGGGGAGCGTGTCTTCGGGGACGGCGGCGACGGGCTGCGGATCGTCTGCGACCCGATCGACGGGAGCCTGAACGCCAAGCGCGGCATCCCGTTCTTCTCCCTGTCGCTCGCGGTGGCGTCCGGCCCGCGCATGGAGGACGTCGAGCTCGGCTTCGTGCACGACTACGGGAGCGGTGAGGAATGGGTCGCGCGCCGTGGCGAGGGCGCCTTCGTCCACGGTCGGCCGCTCGACGGCCCGGGCCCGAAGGAGCGCATCGAGATCCTCTCCTTCGAGGCCACGCGCACGGATCTCGTCGCCGAGCGCGTCGCCGAGATGGTCGGCCTCGCCCACCGGACGCGGATCATGGGCTCGCTCGCGCTCTCGCTCTGCCACCTCGCCGCGGGGCGGGTGGACGCCGTCGTCTCCCTCAAGCCGGCAAGGAGCGTGGACATCGCCGCCGCCCAGCTCCTGGTGCGCGAGCGCGGGCTGGCGATCGACCTCCCTGAGGACCCGCCTTTCGGGCGCGCGCCGCTCGACCTCGCCGGCCGCTCGCGGGTGGTCGCCGCGGCCACGCCCGCGCTCTGCGCCGAGCTCTACGCCCGGCTGACGGCGTCGTCCTGAGCGACGGCCTCGGGCCCCTGGAGGACGCCGACGATGCGGTGCGGCAGGCTGCGCTCGAGCTCGTAGGACTCGACGAGCATGTCGCTGATCCGGACCCTGGCGTCGTTCGGGTTCGTCCAGTAGCCGGCGGCCCGGCTCGCCACGCGCGCCTCGAGCTCCCACACCTCCTGGGCGAGCTTGTCGAGCGCGCCGAAGGCGGCCGCGTCGCGATGGGCGACGCCGACGAGGCCCTGGATCGTCGCGGTGAGGTGGCGGCGCATGTCTCCGTCGTAGTCGAGGATCGTCTGCTCGGTGAAGCGCTGCTCCCGCATCCCCGCTGCCGCCGCGAACCACACGATCGTCTGCAGCGCCGCGGCGAGATGCGTCGTCAGCTCGACGACGGCCGCCGCCCGCGCGTCCGCCGCGTCTTCCCGCCGTGCGTTCAGCCAGCGCTCGTGCTCGAGCCTGCGCTCGTGGCGACCGCTCAGCCAGGCGCCCGCGAACGCGCCGCTTGCGCCGATGAGCGCCCCCAGGATGCCGAGTGCGAACTCGATGAAATCAACGTTAGTCGCCGGTCTGGACGGCGCCTCCCGCCGCGCTGGCGAGGCGCCGTTCGAGGTTCGCGCGCACCGCCGGCCACTCCTCGTCCGTGATCGCGTAGTAGGCCGAGTCCCGCACGTCCCCGCCGCGGACGAGCATGTGCTTCAGGAAGACCCCCTCGAAGCGTGCGGGGAGCGCCGCGAGGGCGGCGCGCGAGCGCTCGTTGCGCGCGTCCGTCTTGAACTCGACGCGCATGCAGCCGAGCGTCTCGAACGCGTGGGCGAGAAGCAGCAGCTTCGCCTCCACGTTCACGCCGGTCGCCCACACGCTCCGGGCATGCCACGTCCAGCCGATCTCGAGCCCGCGGTGCTCGGGCCGCAGCGTGAGGAAGCGCGTGCTCCCGACCGGCTCTCCGCTCTCCGCGAGGAGGATGGCGAACGCCGCCTCCGTTCCCTCCGCAGAGGCGGCGAGCGTCGCGTCGAGCCAGCGCTCGAATTCCTCGGGCTCGTGGGCGGAGACGGTCATCCAGCGCCAGATCGCCGGGTCGGCGGCCGCGAGCCGGAGCCCTTCGGCGTGGGCGCGGGTCAGCGGCTCGACGACCACGAGGCGTCCCTCGAGCCTCGCCGCGAGATCCTTCCAAACCCTGGCGCTCACGCGTCCAGGATGAAGACCGGCGTGCCCTCCTCGACGCGCTCGAAGAGCCACTCGGCCTCGGGGACGAGCATGCGGACGCAGCCGTGCGAGGCCGAGTACCCGATCGAGGCCGCGTCGGGCGTTCCGTGGATGCCGATCAGAGGCTCCGAGAGGCCCATCCAGCGCGTGCCGAGCGGGTTTCCCGGCCCGGGCGGGACCGGCTCTGCGCCGGCGGCCCAGTCCGAGTCCGGCGGGTACCACCAGGGGTCGCGCTGCTTGTCCACGACCGTGAAGCTGCCGAGCGGGGTCGGGTACGACGCCATGCCGGTGGCCACGCCGAACTTGCGCTCCACGAGCATGCCCTTGGGGCCGGAGCCGCGGTAGAGGAAGAGCTTGTTCGAGGCGCGGCGGATGACGATCGCGGGGCCGAGGTCCTGCCTCGTCGTGCGCGGGCGCAGGATCTTGACGGGCACCGCGATGCGGCTGCGGTGGTTCGAGCGCAGCTCGCTCGTGATCGTCGTGCGAAGCGCCGAGTCGTAGACCTTCCGCCCGAAGCTCGAACGCCTCGCGTGGGGGCGCAGGCCGCGCAGCACGATGCGCGCGTTCGTCGCCTTGGTGTCGAAGCCGCGCGCGAAGCGGTTCGCCCAGCGGCGGAGGCGCTTCTGCCGCACCTCGATACCGACGCGGACGGCCGTTCCCTCGGGCGCCCGGAGCGCCGCGCGCACGGCCGTGGCGACGTCGGCGGAGGCGCCGAGCGTCTGCGACGCGAACCGCCACGTCTCGCCGCGGAACGCGAGCGTCACGGGCCGATGGATCGACGCGCGCAGCTTCTCCTCGGCCTGTGCCCTCGTGAGGCCCGCGAGCGGGACGCCCGCGGCGGTGACGCCGTCCGCGACGACTGGCTTCCGGGGCGCGTCGGCGCCCTGCTGCGAGCGGGCGGCCGCTCCGGCGGCGACGAACGCGAGCGTGACGAGGACGAGCACCGCGCCCAGGATCCGTCCCGTGCGCCAGACCCGGTAACGCCGGTAGGTCACCGTTCCACTGCCAGCGACTCGGCGACGCGCAGGAGGTCGGCGCGCGAGAGGCCACCGCTGACGGTGACGACGAGGTCGTCGGTCCGAGCCCACAGATGCGGGACGTTCAGCGGCACGATGAGGACATTCGCTTCGACGTCGGACAGCGCGCCCCTGCCCAGGCGCACCGGCTCGGGCTCGTCGACGTAGCCCTCGCCCGTCGCCAGCGGGTCGCTCCAGGCGTCGGGCCAATCCGGCACGTGGCGGAGGCGCGTCGTGACGAGGATCTGGTCGAGCCCGCGGCGGTACGAGAGCGAGACGACGTCCGTCGAGGGAGGGTTGCCCGCCTCGACGCCCGTCGGGTCGCCGGGCCCGGGGGCGACGGCCACCTCGGCGAGCTCGAAGCCCTCGGGCAGCCAGGCCGGGACGAGCGGCTCGTACCCCACCGCGCCCGCCACGTCGCCGAGCCCCACCCGCTGGAAGCCCTCGTCGCTCCGCATGACCTCCATCCCGTCCGGGAAGGGGAGCGCGAACGTCGCGCGGGGCAGCGGCTCGTCGACGGCGAGCTTCTCGATTCGCAGCTCGTCGAGCGGGCGCCCGTTCTTCTCCTCCACGACCCGGACGGGGATCCCGGTCTCCTGGTCGACCCAGATGGCCAGGTGGTCGCCCGAGTGCTCGGGGACGATCTGGTTGACGGCCGTCGGAACGTCGAGCCGCCAGGCCGGCCTGTCCTCATAGGTCGTCTCGCGCACGCGGGGGTCGTCGGCGGCGAGGAGGGCACGTACGAAGGCGCCGTAGTCGTTCTCGAGGATCGGGTCGATCGGGCCGGGATCCGGCGGCCCGGGCGCGAGCCCCGTGCGCTCGGCGGCGAAGAGGCCTTCTCCGCCGAGGCTCTCGCTCCGGTTGAGCGAGCGCTGCACGCCCCGCTCGGCGTCGTAGGTCACGTTCTCCTCGAGCGTCAGGCCCGTGAGGCGGAAGTCTCCGCGCCCCGTCAGCGCGAACCGCCAGCGCTGCGTCCCTTCCCAGCCGTAGGCGCTCTCGAAGCTCGGGCCTCGGACGACGAGCTCCCCGGTCAGCGTCTCGGCTCCCGCGAACGCGGTGCGCACCTTCGCCTGGATCTCCGCCGCCGTCGCCTTCTGCGGCCGCACGACGTCAGGCGCGTCCTCGGGCAGTCCGGCGACGAGCCAGACGGCCGCGGCCACGGCGGCGGCGAATGCGAGCCGGACGCCCCAGCGCAGGCCGCCGCGCCGGGCGATCCGACGCCGGCGGACAGCGCCGCGCCGCGCCGCCCGCTCCTGCCCGAGCCGGCGATGGAGGTCCGCGTAGAAGCCGGGGCGATGCTCCGGGGTTTCGAGGGCGCGAATCGCCGCGCCGAGCTCCGCGTCGCGGTAGCGGGTCAAGCCGCGTCGCCTCCGAGCTCGGTGCGCAGGCTCGCGCGCGCCCGGCTCAGGCGCGAGCCGATCGTCCCCTCGGGGACGTCGAGGATGCGGGCCGCCTCGCGGTAGTCGAAGCCCTGTGCGTCGACGAGGATGACGGCGGCGCGCTCCTCGGGAGCGAGCCGGGCGAGCGCCTCGGCGAGATCGCCTCGGCGCGCAACCGCCTCGCCGGGGTCGGTCCACGGCGCGGGCGCGTCGTCCATGTCCTCGTACGGAAGGTCCTGGCGGCGACTCGGTCGCTTGAGCTCGTCGAGGCAGGCGTTGTAGACGATCCGGTAGAGCCAGGTGCCGAGCTTTGCCTGGCCGCGGAAGCGCGGCAGCCCGCGGAAGGCCTTCACGTACGCCTCCTGGAGCGCGTCGTCCATCAGGTCGCGGTCCTCCAGGAGGCGGTAGGCGAGGGCGCGGAGCCCCGGGTCGTAGTGTCGGATCACGGCTGCAAACGCCTCCTGGTCGCCGCGCCGGGCCCGGTCGACGACGTCGGTGCCGACGTCGACGGAGGGGCCCAGCGCGGTCGCGGTGGTCATCTCCAACCTTTTGACGATCCGGGACACCGGTTCCTTCGCGTCAGGGGACGAGCCGGACGGGAATGCGGACCTCGTGCGGGGGCCGTCCGACGCCGGCCGCGTCGTCGTCGTGGACGACGATCCAGCCGTCCTGCTCGCCGTCGAGCTCGAACGGCACGGAGACGCGGTACGTGCCGCGGCAGCCGGTGCCGCAGGTCGCCGTCGTGAAGGTCTCGGCGATGACGTTCTCGTCGGCGTCGAGCACCTTCACGGTGACGTTGGCTTCGAAGACGTTCGCGCTCCCGCGGATGACGACCGGGCTCGACACGGGCTGCTCGAACGTGGGCGCCGTGACGAGGATGGGCGGCAGGAGGTCGACGTAGTCGCGCCGGGTGAGCGGATGGTCGATGACGACGCCCTCGCCGCCGAGCACGTCGATCGGCTCCCCGTCGAGGCTGAAGAGGACGCCCTTCACCGTCGGGAACTGCGTGATCGTGTAGACGATCTGCGCCAGCCGGGTCTGCATGGAGGCGCTCCCGCCTCCCGACTCGAACTCCGACGTGAGGTCGACGCGGGCGATGCCGTCCTCGATCACGAGGCCGAGGAGCTGCGTGCCCTCGGGGACCGAGGTCGTGAGCCCGTAGTCCTGCTCGAAGTCCTCAGGCCCCTCGAGGACGGCCTCGATCGCGGCCGTGCCGACGCGAGGTGTCTTCTGCTGGGTCCGGTAGGTGACGAAGAGCCCGTCTGCGTTCGCCCACCAGACCTGGTAGGTGACGTCGCCGGGATCCGTCGCGGGCTCCCCTTCGGGGCTCGTGGTCGTGGACGGCGGAACCTCCACCGTGTCCGCGCCGGTGGTCGGCTCCTGGTCGGGGGCCGACGGCACCGGCCCGGCGGGAGTCGCGTCGCCGTCCGAGCCGCAGCTCGCCGTGAGCACGCCGAGCGCCGCTGCGAGGACGAGTGCCGGGACGATGAGAAGAGCCTTCATGTCTGCCTCCTTGGGGAACGCTGCATCTCCAGCGTGCCGCGCCCGGGCAACACCGCCCTCACCGCCGGGTAACGGTTAGGTAACGGGGAGGCGGAACGTGAAGCGGGTGCCGGCCCCTGGCTCGCTCGCGACGGCGATGTCGCCGCCGAGCAGGCGCGCGTTCTCGAGCGCGATCGCCAGGCCGAGCCCCGTTCCCTGCCCGGTGCGCGAGCGGTCGGCCTTGTAGAAGCGGTCGAAGAGGTGCGCGAGATCCTCGCGGGCGATCCCCGGCCCGCGGTCGGACACCTCCACGAACGGACCGACGCCGTCGCGGCCGACGCGGACGGCGACCTCGCGGCCGCCGTGCTCGAGCGCGTTCCCGACCAGGTTGGCGACGATGCGCTCCAGGCGCCGCGGGTCGCTCGTCAGGACGACCTCCTCGGCTTCGAGGCGCAGCCGCCCGTCCCAGCCTCGCGCGCGGACCGCCGAGGCGACGAGCGAGCCGAGGTCGACCCGCTCGGTCCGCAGCGGCTGCGTGCCCGCGTCGAGGCGCGAGATCTCCATGAGGTCCTCGACGAGGTCGCGGAGGCGCGCCACGTCCGCGACGAGCAGCTCCGCGGGGCGCCGAGCCTCCGGCGGCATGCGCTCGATGTGCTCGGCGAGGAGCGACGCCTCGTTCACGACCGCCGTGAGCGGCGTGCGGAGCTCGTGCGCGACGTCCGCGGTGAAGCGCCGCTCGCGCGCCTGTGCCTCCGAGAGCTCGGTGATCTTCGTCTCGAGCGCGTCGGCCATCTCGTTGAAGGACGCGGCCCAGGCACCGAACTCGTCCTCGCGCTCGACGGGCAGGCGCGTGGCCAGGAGACCCTCCGCGAGCGAGCGGGCCGCCGCGCTCGCTCGGGCCACGGGAGCGAGCGTCCGGCGGGCGAGCAGCGCTCCCGCGAGGGCCGCGAGGGCGACGACGACCCCGAGCCCGGCGAGCAGGATCGTGCCGAGCTCGGTGAGGTCGCTGCGGAGGTCCTCCTCCGAGAAGAAGAAGTACGCCTCCGCCTCGGTTCCCGGAACGCGGCCGCCGGTCACCAGGTAGGAGGTGTCGGCGACCGTCGTCCGCTCGTAGGCGAGCTGGCCGGAGGCCACGAGCTCCTGGAGGTCGGCGGGAACCTGGTCGGCCCCGAGCGAGAGGCTCGATGGAGACGCTCGCTCGTTCTCGATCAGGACGGTGTCGAAGCCGCCGCGCCGCTCGAGCGCGTCGAGGAGCCCTTCGGAGCCTTCTGCGGGCAGTACCTCGCCGCCGAGGACGAGATTGAAGCGCGACTGCTCGAGCGCCCGGTCGACGGAGTCGTCGAGCCGCGCGTCGCGCACGAGCAGGAACGAGCCCGTTGCCAGCGCCGCCGCGGCCAGCCCGGCCGTGAGGGCGAAGGCGAGCGCGAGGCGGCGACGCAGACGGCCGGCCTGGATCCTGCGTGGGCGCTCGTCGCTCATCGACCGTGTTTCGCCCGATGAGCGTGGGGAGCGAGCCGGAGGCGAGCGACCGTCACGGCCGCTCGAAGCGGTAGCCGACGCCGCGCACCGTCCGGATCAGGACGGGATTTCCGGGATCGTCCTCGACCTTCGCGCGCAGCCGCTGCACGGCGACGTCCACGAGGCGCGAGTCGCCGAGGTACTCGTAGTTCCAGACCCGCTCGAGGAGGAGCTCCCGGGTGAACACCTGCCCCGGCCGGCGGGCGAGCTCCAGCAGGAGGCGGAACTCGGTGGCGGTCAGCTCCAGCTCCCGCCCGCCCTTCGTCGCTCGGAAGCCCGCCGCCTCGATCTCGAGGTCGGCGAAGCGGAGGCGCTCCTCGGCGGGCTCTCCGCCGGAGCGGCGCAGCGCGGCGCGCACCCGGGCCACCAGCTCCGGAAGCTCGAAGGGCTTCGTGACGTAGTCGTCGGCGCCGAGCTCGAGCCCCACGACGACGTCCACCGTGTCGCTCCGTGCCGACAGCATCACGATCGGGACGCGGCTCGTCCGGCGGATCTCGCGGCAGACCTCGTAGCCGTCCAGCTCCGGCAGCATGAGGTCGAGGACGACGAGGTCGAAGGGCTCCTGCCGGAAGCGCAGCAGCGCCTCGCGCCCGTCGCCCGCGGTGGTGACCCGGAAGCCGGCGCCGCCGAGGCCGAGCGCGGTCGTCTCCCGGATGGAGGCGTCGTCCTCGACGAGCAGCACGCGGTCGTCCATCAGCTCAAGGAAGCATCGGCCGCACCCAGTCGATGCGCGCCGGCCGAAAGCTCGTCCCGACCACGCCCCGCGCACCCAGCCGGATGCGGAGGATCCCCGTGCGCGTGGTCCCGGGCGAGTGCGCGGCGAAGACGAAGTTGCCGAGGCTCCAGGCGACGAGCCGCCGGCCACGGCGCTCGATTGGCTGGAGGACGTGGGGATGCGCGCCGAGCACGACGGTCGCCCCGGCGTCGAGCGCCGTCTGCGCGAGGTCGCGCTGGCGCCACGTCGGGACCGTCGAGCGCTCGACCCCCCAGTGGAAGTAGGCGACGACGACGTCGGCCCGCCGCCGGGCGCCCCGCACGTCGGCGCGGACGATTTCCGGGAAGGCGGGCACGGTGCCGGGCCGGCCCGCGCCGGCGTCGAACCCGAGCGGGCGCACGTCGGAGAAGCCGAGGAACGCGACGCGCAGGCCGCCGCGCTTCACGATCGCGGGCCGCCGGGCGGCCGTCAGGGACGAGCCCCCGCCGACCGTCCGCAGGCCGAAGCGGCGCGCGTTCGCGATCGTGTCCAGGAAGGCCGTGCGGCCGTAGTCGAGCGAGTGGTTGTTGGCGAGCGACACGATGTCGATCCCGGCGAAGGACGCCGCAGCCCGGAGAGCCGAGGGGGGCCCACGGAAGGTGTACAGCTTCCCGGGAACCGGCGCGCCGCGCGTCGAGACGGCGCCCTCGAGGTTCGCGAGCGCCAGGTCGGCCACGCGCAACGCGGGTGCGACGGAGCGCCAGGGCCAGCGCGGCCCGTGGCGCGCGATCGCCGTGGCGACGCCGTCCCCGAAGGTCACGTCCCCGACGGCGGCGAGCGTCAGCGGGCGGACGCGGAGCACGCCGGGTGCGGCCCGGGCCTCTCCCGCCACGACCGCGACGGGGTAGCGCCCGCGCGTCCACGGGACGCGCACGCGGAAGGCGAAGCCGCCGCCTGTCCCGCTGGTCGTCGTCACGCGCCTGCGGCCGCCGATCCAGAGCTCGACGGCGGTCTCGGCCGCCGTCCGGCCCCGGAGGCGG
>Ga0299913_10006529_pt1 | contig 10110 bp, 7 predicted proteins | sample RVTome_9_FD_201360 | JGI IMG/M metagenome (GOLD analysis project Ga0299913, IMG submission 201360) | Soil microbial communities from uranium-contaminated site in the Upper Colorado River Basin, Wyoming, United States - RVT155D38 (version 2) ... | reverse complement strand
TCGTCCTGTGGCTGTTCATCGCGCTGCTGTTCGTGCGCTTCATCGTGGACTGGGTCCAGGTGTTCGCCCGTTCCTGGACCCCCACGGGCCCGCTCGTGGTGGTCCTGGAGACCGTCTACACGATCACCGACCCTCCCATCCTGTTCCTGCGCAGGTTCATCCCGCCGCTGCGGCTCGGGAGTGTCGCGCTCGACCTGAGCTTCATGCTCGTCCTGATCATCTGCTACCTGCTGCTGATCCTGGTCGGCAGCTTCGTGTGACCCCGTGCAGCAGCGCGGAGGTTTCCGGGTCCCGTTGCGCCCCGCGTCTCCTTTCGGAGTACGGTGGGCGTGACACGCGGCCGTTCTAGCCGCATGTTCACTGACTGACGACTACGACATTAAGGGTGAGGTCATGCCGCTGACGCCTGAGGACGTGAGCAACAAGCGCTTTACTCCGGTCCGGCTCCGCGAGGGCTACGACATGGGGGAGGTCGACCAGTTCCTCGACGAGGTCGAGGCCGAGCTCGCTCGTCTCACGCGTGAGAACGAGGACCTGCGCGCCAAGCTGGCGACCGCGCAGTCCGGGGGCGCCGCGCCGGTCCCGGAGACGGCCGCCCCGAAGGCGCCCGAGCCCGAGAAGGCTGCGGAGAAGCCAGCGGCCGAGCCGGTGGCGACACCGGCTGCCGCACCGGTCGAGGAGATCAAGGTGACCACGGTCGCCGACGCCTCGAGCGCGGCGGCACGGCTGCTCGAGATCGCGACGCGCAACGCCGACGAGCTCGTCGGCGAGGCCAAGGAGCAGGCGGACAAGATCGTCGGCGAGGCCCGCACGAAGGCCGAGCGTCTCGAGTCCGAGTCCAAGAGCAAGGCCGACCGGCTCGAGTCCGATGCCCGGACCCGTTCGCAGATGCTGGACTCCGAGACCGAGGAGCGTCGTCGTCAGCTCTTCGGCGACCTCGAGAAGGAGAAGGACAAGCTCAACGCGGAGGTGGAGAACCTTCGCTCGTTCGAGCGGGAGTACCGCAGCCGGCTCAAGAGCTACTTCGAGCAGCAGCTCGAGGCGCTCGACGGCAGCGGCGAGGCAGGTTCGCTCAGCGCCGGCGACCACGCCCCGAAGCGTCTCAAGTCGCTTCTCGGCGAGGACGAGTCGCAGAGCCAGCACGGCTGAGCGACCCCGCAGAACGCGAGGCCGGTCTCCCCAACAGGGGAGGCCGGCCTCTCTGCGTCCGGCGCAGGCGGGGGGCCGTCGTACGACCGGCGTACGACCGGCGGCCGGTCTGCGTGCTGCCTGGCGGCGCGACCGTCGTACCGTCGAGCCCGCACCAGGTCGTACGGCGGTCGCCCCGAGGCCGTACTTCCCACGGCACAGCGGTACTTCCCTCGCCACATGCCTCGTGGGAAGTACCGTTTTCCCAGGGGACCCTGGGAAAACGGGGGGCGCTCAGACGCGGGTGACGGAGAAGTGCAGCTCCAGGTCGGGGTCGTGTACGACGGACCCGGTCGGTGAGCCGTCCACGGACGCGACCGACGCAGCGACGGGCTCGGCCTCGTGCATCTCCACGGCGAGCACCTCGGCGGCGACGAGCGGGCCGTTCTCGCGCAGCGCTGCGGCGGTCTCGCCCTCCGCGTGCCAGGTGAGGGCGATCCGGTCGCTGACGTCGAACCCGCTGCTCTTGCGGGCCTCCTGGACCAGGCGGACCACCTCGCGCGCGATCCCGGCCCGCACCAGCTCCGGGGTCAGCTCGAGGTCCAGCGCCACGGTCTCGCCCTGCTCGTTGACCACCGACCACCCCTCGCGCGGACGCTCGGAGACGATCACCTCGTCGGGGAGTACCTCCACCGGGTCGCCGTCCACGAGCACCTGTGCCTTGCCGTCGGCCTCCAGGGCTGCTGAGAGCGCCGCCGCGTCCGCGTCCGCGATCGCCTGCGCCACCCGAGGCGTCTGCTTCCCGAAGCGCTTGCCCAGGGCACGGAAGTTCCCCTTCGCCGAGTGGTCGACGAGATCGGCCCCGGCCGAGGACAGCGGCTCGAGCGCGCCGATGTTGAGCTCCTCGGCCACCTCGGCCCGGAGCTCCTCGCTGAGCCGGGTCCATGCCGCGGTGCCCACCAGGGCGCGTCGCAACGGCTGCCGGGTGCGTACCTTCGCCTCGGCCCGTGCGGCACGACCGAGCTCCACGAGCCGTCGCGCGAGCGCGACACCGGCCGAGAGGTCCTCGTCGATGTCGGCGTCGTCGTACGTCGGCCAGGACGCGAGGTGCACCGACTCCGGAGCGTCGGCCACCGTGGGGCGCACGACGTCCTGCCAGACGCGTTCGGTGACGAACGGGACCAGGGGCGCCATCAGCCGGGTCAGCGTCTCCAGCGTGGTGTGCAAGGTGGTCAGGGCCGACGGGTCGCCGTCCCAGAAGCGGCGGCGCGAACGCCGGACGTACCAGTTGGAGAGGTCGTCGACGAACTGCGCGACGAGGTTGCCCGCACGCTGGGTGTCGAACGTCTCCAGCGCCTCGGTCACGCCCTTGACCAGCCGCGCGGTCTCGGCGTGCAGCCACCGGTCCAGGACGGGCCGGTCCGGCACCGCCGGGGCCGCTGACACGCCGGGCGACCACGAGGAGGTCCGTGCGTACAGCACGTGGAACGCGACGGTGTTCCAGTAGGTCAGCAACACCTTGCGGACCGTCTCCTGGATCGTCGTGTGCCCGACCCGCCGCGCGGACCAGGGAGACCCGCCCGCCGCCATGAACCAGCGCACGGCGTCGGCGCCGTGCTGCTCCATCAGCGGCATCGGCTCCAAGATGTTGCCGAGGTGCTTGGACATCTTGCGACCGTCCTCGGCGAGGATGTGGCCCAGGCAGAGGACGTTGCGGTAGGACGACTGGTCGAAGACGGCGGTGCCGACCGCCATCAGCGTGTAGAACCACCCGCGCGTCTGGTCGATCGCCTCACAGATGAAGTCGGCGGGGAAGGCGTTCTCGAACCGCTCCGCCGAACCTGCGACATGGGGGTATCCCCACTGCGCGAACGGCATCGAACCGCTGTCGAACCACGCGTCGATGACCTCCGGGACCCGGCGGGCCTCGGCCCCGCAGGTCGGGCAGGCGAACGCCACCTCGTCGACGAAGGGCCGGTGCGGGTCGAGGTCGGACTGGTCGGTGCCGGTCAGGTCGGACAGCTCCGCGAGGGACTCGACGCAGGTCTGGTGGCCCTCCTCGCACCGCCAGATCGGCAGCGGGGTGCCCCAGTAGCGGCTGCGGGAGAGCGCCCAGTCGATGTTGTTGTTGAGCCAGTCGCCGTAACGGCCCCACTTGATCGTGTCCGGGAACCAGTTCGTCTGCTCGTTCTCGCGGAGCAGGGCGTCCTTGACCTCGGTCGTGCGGACGTACCACGAGGGCTGGGCGTAGTAGAGCAGCGCCGTGTGGCACCGCCAGCAGTGCGGGTAGGTGTGCTCGTAGGCGACGTGGCGGAAGAGCGCACCCCGCGTGTCGAGGTCCTTCACCAGGTCGGCGTCGGCGTGCTTGAAGAACTGGCCGCCCACCAGCGGGAGAGACTCCTCAAAGTGGCCGTCCGGGCGGACCGGGTTCACCACGGGCAGCCCGTAGGCCTTGCACACCACCATGTCGTCCTCACCGAACGCGGGGGACTGGTGCACGAGTCCGGTGCCGTCCTCGGTGGTGACGTACTCCGCGAGCACCACGAAGTGGGCCTCGCTCGGGAAGTCGACCAGCTCGAACGGCCGTTGGTAGGTCCACCGCTCCAGCTCCGCGCCGCGGAGGGTCGCCTCGACCGTCCAGCCCTCGCCCAGGGCGGTCTCGACGAGCGGCTCGGCGACCACGAGGGTCTCCCGCCCATCCGTCGCGACGACATAGTCGACCTCGGGGTGTACGGCGACCGCGGTGTTGGACACCAGCGTCCACGGGGTTGTGGTCCACACGAGCAGGCTCGCCCGCCCGGCGTACGCACCCGAGGTGAGCGGGAACCGCACGTACACCGACGGATCGGTGACCGTCTCGTACCCCTGCGCCAGCTCATGGTCGGAGAGTCCGGTGCCACAGCGGGGGCAGTACGGCGCGACACGGTAGTCCTCCACGAGGAGGCCCTTGCCGTGGATCTGCTTGAGCGCCCACCAGACCGACTCCACGTACGAGGAGTCCATCGTCCGGTACGGGTCATCGGTGTCGACCCAGTAGCCCATCCGCTCGGTCATCTCCTCGAACGCGCCCACGTGACGCACCACCGACTCGCGGCACTTCGCGTTGAACTCGGCGACGCCGAACGCCTCGATGTCGCCCTTGCCGGAGAACCCGAGCTCCTTCTCGACCGCGAGCTCGACCGGCAGCCCGTGGCAGTCCCAGCCGCCCTTCCGGTCGACCCGGAAACCCTGCATGGTCTTGAAGCGCGGGAAGACGTCCTTGAACACCCGTGCTTCGACGTGGTGCGTGCCCGGGAGCCCGTTCGCGGTCGGTGGGCCCTCGTAGAACGTCCAGGAGGGACGGGACTCCCGAGGGAAGAGGGACTTGTCGAAGATGTCGTGCTCGTCCCAGAACGCGAGCACGTCGTGCTCGAGCGCGGGCAGGTCGACCTGCGGGGGGACGGGGCGGTACTCACTCACGGGGCAGTCCTTCAACCTGGGTTCACCTGGTGAAGGGACGAACCCGGTCGTCGGACCGGTTCCGCGGTACCACCCTCCTTGGCCGCCCCGGCGGGCTGCCGGGTCGACCCTCTCGTGGGTCACCGCTGCCGGCTCTACCTCCGCACGCTGCATGCGCGTCGCGGTGCTCTTCCGGCGGCTCCGGGGTGATCTTCGAACCCTGCCGACACCCCCGGGCTCACACCGTCCCCGGGTCGCTCGTGGTCGTACAGGGCCTACTCGTCCCGTCAACGCCTTGCGGTGCGCCAAGTCTGCCAGACAGGCCAGGAGAGACACACACCGGTTTGTCTGCGCGCTTGTTTGAAGCCGGTGCGGCGAGGGCATATCCTCGCCGCACGCGTGTGGCGCTCGCCACACACCCATGCTGGACAAGGGGGCCCTGCGGCCATGGCACGTTCCACCGCGAAGAAGCTCGCAGGTAAGACTGCTGCTGCCGCCAAGAGGGTCACCTCCAGCGTGACGCGTACGTCGACGAGCAAGTCCTCGGGTTCGGCTGCCAAGGCGCCGGCAACCAAGGCGCCTGCCACCAAGACCTCGGCCAAGAAGAGCCCCACCGGGAAGGGATCGAGCTCGCCGAAGAAGGCCACGGCGAAAGCGACGCCGGCGAAGGGTCGTACGAAGAAGGCTGCGCCCGCGAAGAAGACTCCGGCGAAGTCGGCCGTGAAGAAGGCTGCGTCCGCGAAGAAGGCTGCGCCTGCAAAGAAGACAGCGTCCGCGAAGAAGGCTCCGGTGAAGACTGCTACGAAGAAGGCAACGCCCGCGAAGAAGTCCGCGCCTGCAAAGAAGACAGCGTCCGCGAAGAAGACTCCGGCGAAGTCGGCCGTGAAGAAGGCTGCGCCCGCGAAGAAGGCCGCGAAGAAGCAGTCAGTGCCCGCGAAGAAGACTCCGGCGAAGTCGGCCGCCAAGAAGACAGCGCCTGCGAAGAAGACCACGACGAGCACAGGGAGGGCGGCGACCACGATGGCGACGGCGAAGAAGACCGCCGGGGGCCTCGCCGTCAAGGCCGACGAGAAACCCTGGTCGGCCAAGGAGCTCGGGGAGGTCCGCGACGAGCTGAACGCCGAGCGCGACCGGCTGCGTTCCGAGCTCAACCTCGCGGAGGTGGAGCTCGCCGACCTGATGCGCGACGCCGGGGACGGCGCGGGCAACGACCAGGCCGACGTGGGGTCGACGACGTTCGAGCGGGACCACGAGATGAGCCTGGCCAACAATGCCCGGGAGATGCTCGCGCAGACCGAGCACGCGCTCGAGCGCATCGTCGACGGCACCTACGGCGTGTGCGAGAGCTGCGGGCAGCCGATCGGCAAGATGCGGTTGATGGCCTTCCCGCGTGCGACACTGTGCCTGTCATGCAAGCAGCGCCAGGAGCGTCGCTGAACACCAGCGACAGCACCACCGGACGACCCTCGGGTCGGCATCTGTGGCTGTTCGCGGGCATCGCCGCCAGTGCCTACACCGTCGACGTCGTCACCAAGGTCGTGGCGGTGCGTGCCCTCACCGGCGAGCCGCGCGTGCCGATCGTCGGTGACGTCCTCTCGCTGTACCTCACCTACAACTCCGGCGCCGCGTTCAGCTTCCTCACCGGCCACACGGAGTTCCTCTCCGTGGTTGCCCTCGTCGCGACCGTGGTCGTCCTCTGGGTGGCCCGCCGCCTGGGCAGCACCGGGTGGGCCGTGGCGCTGGGCTTTCTCCTCGGTGGCGTGGCCGGGAACCTGACCGACCGCATCTTCCGCGATCCTGGCCCCTTCCGCGGACACGTCGTCGACTTCTTCATGCTCCCCAACTTCCCGGTGTTCAACGTCGCCGACATCTGCATCAACATCGCGGCGGCCACGATCGTGGTCCAGGCGCTGCGCGGGGTGAACGTCGACGGGAGCCGCCACGCGGACCCGGACGCCGACCACGAGGCGAGCGCCTCGTGAGCGCCCCGCACGAGGTGGCCGGCGGCGCCGACCACCGCACGCTCAGCGTCCCGGACGGTCTCGCGGGCGAACGCCTCGACTCCGCGATGGCGCGGATGTTCGGCTTCTCGAGGAGTCGGTCGGCCGAGCTCATCGCGACCGGCCACGTGATGCTGGACGGGAGCTCCGCCGGCAAGTCCGACCGGGTGCACGGCGGCGCGGTCGTCGAGGTGGAGATCCCGGTCCGCCTCGATCCGGTCGCGGTCGTGCCGGAGACGGTCGAGGGGATCTCGATCATCCACGACGACGAGGCGATCGTGGTCATCGACAAGCCGGTGGGCGTCGCGGTGCACCCCAGCCCGGGCTGGACCGGTCCCACGGTCGTCGGCCACCTCGCCGGGGCTGGCTTCAGGATCGCGACCAGTGGCGCCGCAGAGCGTCAGGGCATCGTGCAGCGCCTCGACGTCGGGACCTCGGGGGTCATGGTCATCGCCAAGAGCGAGCACGCCTACTCCGTGCTCAAGAGCGCCTTCCGTCAGCGCACGGTCGACAAGGTCTACCACGCGCTCGTGCAGGGCCATCCCGACCCGCTGCGGGGCACCGTGGACGCCCCCATCGGACGGCACCCGAAGCACGACTACAAGTTCGCGGTGATGGGGGACGGCAAGCCCAGCGTCACCCACTACGAGACTCTCGAGGCGCACCGCTTCGCGAGCCTCCTCGAGATCCACCTCGAGACCGGCCGCACCCATCAGATCCGCGTGCACATGGCCGCGCTCAAACATCCGTGCGTGGGTGACACCACCTACGGCGCCGACCCGGTCCTCGCCCAACGGATCGGGATGGAGCGGCAGTGGCTGCACGCGGTCCGTCTGGGGTTCGAGCACCCCGAGAGCGGTGACCACGTGGAGTACACCTCGCCGTACCCGGAGGACCTCCAGCGTGCCCTGGAGCAGATCCGCGATGCCGACTGAACCCAGCCCCGGGCTGGTGGTGCGACCTGCCCTCGCCGACGAGGTCGAGGCGGTCGCCGCCGTGTTCTCGGGCACGCGCGCTGCGTCCGTCCCCTCCATGCCCCCGGCCGTGCACACCCCGGACGAGGTCCGGGACTGGATCGCCGCCCAGCTCGACGCGGGAGCTGAGGCCTGGGTGGCCGAGGACGGGGAGGACCTCGTCGGCTTCCTGTTGCTGGAGGGCGAGTGGCTGCACTCGCTGTACGTCGACACCCGCCACCAGCGGCAGGGAATCGGCTCGGTGCTGATCGAGCTCGCCAAGTCCCTGCGGCCAGACGGTCTGGGCCTGTGGGTCTTCGAGAGCAACCTCGGGGCACGGCGACTCTACGAGCGCCACGGCTTCGTCGCCGTCGAGCGCACCGACGGGGCTGGGAACGAGGAGCGGAGTCCCGACGTACGCATGGTGTGGCCCGACCCGATCCCGCACCTGCGTGGACGCATCGACGAGATCGACGAGCGCCTCGCCGGCCTGATCACCGAGCGTGCCGCCCTCACCGCGGACATCCAGCGGCACAAGGCCGTGCCCGGGCCGGCGGGCCGGGACCGGGCCCGCGAGGCCGAGATCGTCTCCCGGATGGCCGCGGTGGCTCCCGACGTGGGCGAGGAACGCCTGGCCCGCATCATGGACGTCGTCATCACCGAGAGCCTCGCGGCGGCGGCCGACCGGGCCGACCGCGACCGCGAGCTATGAGCATGGAGGAACGATGCCCCGACCGCCCTTGCCCCACGACGTACGAGCACTCCTCGCCAAGCCCAACCCGGCCGTGATCACGACACTGGGATCTGCGGGTCAGCCTGTCTCGGTGGCAACCTGGTACCTCCTCGAAGACGACCGGATCCTGGTGAACATGGACGAGGGCCGCAAACGCCTGGGGCACCTGCGCCGGGACCCGCGGGTCTCCCTGACCGCCTTGGACGAGAACGGGTGGTACACCCATGTGAGTGTCCAGGGGACAGTGGTGGAGATGCGCCGGGACCCCGGCCTCGCCGACATCGACCGGCTGGCCAGGCACTACACGGGGAAGCCCTACCGCAACCGGGAGCGGGGACGGGTCAGTGCCTGGATCGAGGTCGAGCGTTGGCACGGGTGGGGCGCCGCAGCCACGGAGTGACGGATGGGGCCTCGGGTCACGACGGCTGGCGGCACACGGGCCGAGACTGTCGGCGGCCACTGGCATCGTGTGTCACGTCGGCCGGGGTGTTCTCCGCAGAACGTCTCGCGAGGTGACGTAGGCTGACACCTCTTCCCCAAGAGGTGCGGCCGCGCTCGTCCGGCTGTTCTTGGCATGCGTTGGACAAGTAGTTGGGAAGGGGCGGGTTGCCTCCTATGTCGGCCGGATCGTCGGACTCGTTCGTGCACCTCCATGTGCACACGGAGTACTCCATGCTCGACGGCGCGGCGCGGCTCACCGAGATGTTCGCCCGCACCGCCGAGCTCGGTATGGACGCGATCGCGATGACCGACCACGGAAACGTGTTCGGCGCCTACGACTTCTACAGCAAGGCCCGGGCTGCGGGCGTGAAGCCGATCATCGGCATGGAGGCCTACCTCACCCCCAACACCTCCCGGTTCGAGCGCAAGCGGGTCCGGTGGGGTGACGGCGGCCAGGACGACGTGTCCGGCAGCGGCGCCTACACGCACATGACGCTGCTGGCGCAGGACACCGCCGGGATGCACAACCTGTTCCGGCTCTCCTCCCGCTCGTTCCTCGAGGGCTTCTTCTACAAGCCGCGTGCCGACCGGGAGCTGCTCGCCGAGCACGCGCGCGGGCTGATCGGGACCACGGGCTGCCCCTCGGGAGAGATCCAGACGTGGCTACGGATCGGTGACTACGCCAAGGCCCGTGAGGCGGCCGGGGAGTTCCAGGACATCTTCGGCCGGGAGAACTTCTTCCTCGAGCTGATGGACCACGGGCTCTCGATCGAGACGCGGGTCCGCGACGGCCTGCTGAAGCTCTCGAAGGACCTCGGCATCCCGCCCGTCGCCACCAACGACTCGCACTACACCAACCCCGGGGACGCGGCCGCCCACGAGCACCTGCTCTGTGTCTCCTCCGGCAGCACCATGGCGGACCCCAAGCGCTTCAAGTTCGACGGGGACAGCTACTACATCAAGTCGCCCGCCGAGATGAGGGCGCTGTGGGCCGACAAGTACGACCTCCGTGAGGCGTGCGACAACACGCTGCTGATCGCCGAGCGCTGCGAGGTGGAGTTCGACGAGGACGCCAACTACATGCCGCGGTTCCCGGTGCCCGACGGCGAGACCGAGGACACCTGGTTCGTCAAGGAGGTCGAGAAGGGGCTGCGGTTCCGCTACCCCGACGGGGTCACCGACGAGGTGCGCGAGCGGGCGGACTACGAGATCGGCGTGATCACCCAGATGGGGTTCCCCGGTTACTTCCTCGTCGTCGCCGACTTCATCAACTGGGCGAAGGACAACGGGATCCGGGTCGGACCGGGGCGCGGGTCGGGCGCCGGCTCGATGGCGGCCTACGCCATGCGCATCACCGACCTCGACCCCCTCGCGCACGGCCTGCTGTTCGAGCGCTTCCTCAACCCCGACCGCGTCT
>Ga0299913_10006528_pt1 | contig 10111 bp, 10 predicted proteins | sample RVTome_9_FD_201360 | JGI IMG/M metagenome (GOLD analysis project Ga0299913, IMG submission 201360) | Soil microbial communities from uranium-contaminated site in the Upper Colorado River Basin, Wyoming, United States - RVT155D38 (version 2) ... | reverse complement strand
TCCTAGGCATCGGCCTGAACCTGGCCTCGCGGAGCAAGCCGGAGCGAATCGTGATGACCCCGCTCTGCGCGGTGCTGGGCATGCTGTGCGGCGTCGTCGCCCTCGGTTGAACTTCCCGGTCCGCGAGCTTCGCCGAAACCCTGAACACGCAACCGATGCCCTATCCTGGTTCCGTTGAAGGGACGGCTCAGCAAGCCGTCCTGGCCGCGCTAGATGTCGCGGCTTGTATCTCGTACTCCTGGTCTTCGGTTCGCTGGACATCAGCACAGGTGGATGTCTTCAGCAGCTCGAGGGCACAGTGCCCTCGGCACGAACAAGGGAAACGATCATGGCTCAGGGAACCGTCAAGTGGTTCAACGCCGACAAGGGCTTCGGCTTCATCGCGCAAGACGGCGGCGGCGAGGACGTATTCGTCCACTTCTCCGCCATTCAGACCAGCGGCTTCAAGTCGCTCGACGAGAACCAGAAGGTCGAGTTCGACCTCGCCGCTGGCCCCAAGGGTCCGCAGGCCGAGAACGTCCGCGTCTCCTGACTTCACCATGAAGAGCCCCGACCGCAACCGCGGTCGGGGCTCTTCGTACGGTGACGCGGCTTCGACCGGCCCCTGATCGCGGCAGGTTGATGGTGTGCGTTGTCCCTGTGCCCGGCTCACCGCGGTTCAGTGAAGTGCAGGCCTTCGACCATGTCGGTGAGCTCGGCGAGCTCGGTGGGGGTGGTGTCGGGGCCGTGAGCGGCCAGGATGGTGACGGGGTCGCCGTCGAGGTCGAGGACCCACAGCCGGTAGGTCCAGCCGGGGAACACCGAGGCCCAGCTGCTGCCAACCCCGATCGGTCTGAGGGACTCTCCGTCCCAGCACTTCTCGATCTCGTACCCCACGGGCACGTGGAACCGCACCAGCTGACCGGCGTACCCGTCGATCGAGACGGGTCGTGGCTCACTCGGGCGTACCGTGTCTTGCTTGGTGAGCGCCTTCACGGTGGCGGTGACGCCTCCCTCCACCGACTCCATGAACCCGTTGTTGCACGGGTCGGTTGAGACTCCGGTCACCTTGAGCAGCTCGATCCGTCGTAGGTGCGGGTCCAGGTCCGGGCCCGTCGCCAGGAGCAACCGGTCCTGCCCCCAACCGGCCGGCACCTCGACCTCGCCCCACGGTGTGTTGTCAGCCGCCCCGATGAAGGGGATTGCGTAGCGACCGGTCTCCAGCGGGGCCGGGTCGTCTGCACTTCCGCGTTCCGAGTCCAGAACTTGAACCTCGTCGAGGGGTGCCACCGGGTCCACGGTCCCTCGAGAGTCGTCACCACCCCGGCCCAGAATGATTGCTGCGACGGCGGCCGCTGCGACCAGGGCGACGGTGTAACCCGTGCGCCGCAACCGGCTGCGCCGTCCCGCCCTGCGGAGCACCACGGCCAGGTCGGTCTCCACGTCCGGCCGTACATCGTCCAAGGCTGCCGGCAGGCCAGCCCGGAGGAACTCATCGATCGGCATCGCCAGCCACCTCCTCCAGTGTTTCGCCGAGGCGCTCTGCCAGCTTGGACCGGGCCTTGAACAGGTGTTGCCTCACGGTCGCCGAGGCGACCCCCATCAGCTCGGCGACCTGGTCGACAGGCAGATCTTCCAGGTAGTGCAGGGCCACCGCCGCTCGCTGCTTCGGCGGCAGCGCGCCAACAGCACGGAGCAGGTCGAGGTCCGGCAGCCGGTCAACGGCCGTCTGGGTGTCGACCAGGGCAACGACGGGAACCACGCGTTCGCGGTTCGCGCGACGGATCGCGTCCCGAACAGCGACCTTGCGAACCCAGGCCTCCGGATGCTCGTAGGCCACGGCTCCTCCCCACCGTTCATAAAGGCGGACGAAGGCGTCCTGAGTGACCTCCTCGGCGCGACCGCGGTCCTGCAGCACCAGGGACACTGTCTGGAGCACGGGGCGGTAAGCCGAGCGGAAGGCCCGCTCGAACTCGTCCTTGTCCCGCTTCCTCACGTGATGTCACCGCCGTCTCGACTCATCCTCACTTCTATAGAGGCACGAGAGGTAGAAAGCGTTCACCTTCATGGACCTGACCGACCCGCGCGGGCTCATGAGCCGGGTCGTACACAGCTGGCTCAACGACCGCTCCTCCCAGATGACAACGTCACACCTACGACTCCACCGCCCCACCCCCGCTCCGCGAAGCCCGTCCCGGAGCCAGCCTGGGCTGGAGGATCGACCGGCTGACCCTGGCCAGCTGATCCCTGAGCGAGTCGATGGACCCTGCGCTCAGTCCGCGCGGGAGAGCCGCCGCTCCACCGCGGCCGGGCTGAGGACGTGGTCGAGCGCCAGTGCGGCGCAACCCACCAGGCCGGCCCGGTCGCCGTACGTCGACGGCCGCACCTGCAGGTCGCGCGTGGCCAGGGCCGAGGCGCGGGCGTAGAGGCTCTCGCGCACTCCGGCGGCGTACACGTCGAAGGCGGCGGCCATGTCGCCGCCGAGCACGACGGCCTCGGGGTTGACGAGGTTGACCGCCACCGCGAGCACCTCACCGAGCCGGCGGCCGCTCTCGCGCAGCAGCTGCTTGGCGGCCGCGTCGCCCTCGAGGGCCAGGGCGACCAGGTCGCGGATGTGTCCGACGGGCCGGTCGGAGTCGTCCAGCTGGGCCACCAGGGCCCAGCCGCCAGCGATCGTCTCCAGGCAGCCGGTGTCCCCGCAGCGGCACTGCCGTCCGGCGGCGGCGTCGACCTTGGTGTGCCCGATCTCGCCGGCGCCGCCGCGGTGGCCGGCGATCACCCGGCCGCCCGCGATGATCCCGAGCCCGAGGCCGGTGGAGGCCTTGACGACCAGCAGGTCGCGGAACCGGTCGCCGTGGGCCAGCCTCTCGGAACGAGCCAGCACGTCCGCGTCGTTGCCGAGGAGGAGGGGACCGGTCGCCGCGTCCGCGAGGTACGGCGCCAGCTCGACGCCGTCCCAGCCCGTCATCACCGGGGAGTCGACGCTCATGACGCGCTCCGGGTCGACGGTCCCGGGCAGGCTCATGCCGACGCCGAGCACCGGCATCGCCCGCGCCCCGGTCAGCCGGGCGAGCTGCTCGGCGACCACGGGCATCACCGCGTCCGGGCCGGCGGCGACCTCGTGGTCCACCGCCGCCGTGTCGAGCTCCTCGCCGAGCAGGTCGAAGAGCGCGACCTGCGACCGGGACCGGCCGACCGCCACCGCGGCCACCACGCCCGCGTCGCGGTTGAACACCAGCCCACCGGGCGGCCGGCCGCCCGTGGAGGCCAGCTCGGTGCCGAGCAGCAACAGCCCGGCATCGTGCAGTGTGTTGACCCGCGTCACCACCGCGGTGCGGGAGAGGCCGGTGAGCCGGCGCAGGTCGGAGCGGGTGCTGGCCCGGCCGGATCGCACCAGTTCGAGGATCTCGCCCAGGGATCCACCCAGCGATCCGGTCGCCGTCTCGGTCACGGGGACAACCTAAGGGATCCCTCTTTGATCTCAAAAAGACCTAAGTAATGCTTGTTCAGAACACTCTTGGGGCTTAGCGTGCAGGGGTGCACTTCGATCCCGAGCCCGGCCTGGTGCTGCCGAGCTGCGACTTCACCGTCTTCGGCGGCACCGGCGACCTCGCCCTCCGCAAGCTCGTCCCGGGCCTCTACCACCGGGAGCGCGAGCACCAGCTGGCCGACGGCACCCGGATCATCGGGGTGTCCCGCAGCGAGCTGGACGACGACGGCTACCGCGCCCTGGTCGCGGCCGCGCTCGACGAGTACGTCGCCCCGGATGACCGCGACGCGGACGCCATACTCCGTCTGCTCGACCGGCTGCACCACCTCACGCTCGACGCCCGAACCCCGGACGACTGGCACCTCCTGCAGGGCCTGCTCAAGGACCGCGCCGAGCAGGACGTCGTCCGGGTCTTCTACCTGGCCGTCGCGCCCGACCTGTTCGGGCCGACCTGTGCCCGGCTCGAGGAGCTCGGCGTGGTCACCCCGGACTGCCGCCTGGTGATGGAGAAGCCGATCGGCGTCGACCTCGCCTCCTCCCGCCGGATCAACGACGCGGTCGGGCGGGTGTTCGACGAGCAGCAGATCTTCCGGATCGACCACTACCTCGGCAAGGAGAGCGTCCAGAACCTGCTGGTCACCCGGTTCGCCAACACCTTCCTCGAGCCGCTGTGGAACTCCCGCTGGGTCGACCACGTCCAGATCACGGTCGCCGAGACCTTGGGCGTCGGGGACCGCACGGCCTACTACGACGCCGCCGGGGCGCTGCGCGACATGGTGCAGAACCACCTGCTCCAGCTGCTCTGCCTGGTCGCGATGGAGCCGCCGACGTACGTCGGCGCCGACACCGTGCGCGACGAGAAGCTCAAGGTGCTGCAGGCGCTTCGCCCGATGACCCCGGACGAGGTGGACCGCAACACGGTCCGCGGGCGCTACGGCGGCGGCCTGGTGGAGGGCAGCTCGGCGCCGTCGTACGCCGATGAGCTCGGCCACGAGAGCGACACCGAGACGTTCGTGGCGATCCGCACGGAGGTGCAGAACTGGCGGTGGGCCGGCGTGCCGTTCTACCTGCGCACCGGCAAGCGGCTGGCCCGGCGCGAGTCGCGCATCGAGGTGGTGTTCAAGGAGCCGCCGCACGCGATGTTCCCGGGCAGCGACGGAGCCTCCACGCCCAACCGGCTCACCATCCACGTCCAGCCGGAGGAGGGCATGCAGCTGCACCTGACCGCGAAGGTGCCGGGACCGGGCGGGATCCGGCTGCGCCCGGTGTCGCTGGACCTGAGCTACGCCACGACGTTCCGGGAGCGCTGCCCCGACCCCTACGAGCGGCTGCTGATGGACGTGGTGCGCGGCTACCAGACGCTGTTCATGCGCCGCGACGAGGTGGAGGCCGCGTGGTCGTGGGTGGAGCCGGTCGCGGCCCGCTGGGCCGCGCGCGGTGATCGCCCCAAGACCTACCCGGCCGGCACCAACGGACCCACGGCGGCCGCCGTACTCATCGAGCGGGACGGCCGCTCCTGGCAGGAGGACGACGCATGAGCTCCCCCACGACCCTGGACCCGACGATCGCCGCGGTCACCGAGCGGGTGGTCTCCCGCAGCGCGGCGAGCCGGGCGGCGTACCTGACCCGGGTGCGCGCCGCCGCCGAGAGCGGGCCCGCCCGTGGCCGCCTGGGGTGCGCCAACCTGGCGCACGGCTTCGCCTCCGCCGAGGGCGACGAGAAGGCATCGCTGCGGCGCGGTGGCAAGCCCAACCTGGCGATCGTGACCAGCTACAACGACATGCTCTCGGCACACCAGCCGTTCGCGGACTACCCGCCGCTGCTCAAGGCCGCGGCGATCCGGGCCGGCGGCATCGCCCAGGTCGCGGGCGGCGTACCGGCGATGTGCGACGGGATCACCCAGGGCCGGGCCGGCATGCAGCTGTCGCTCTACAGCCGCGACGTGATCGCGATGAGCACCGCCATCGCGCTCTCCCACGACATGTTCGACGGCGCGCTGATGCTCGGCGTCTGCGACAAGATCGTGCCGGGCCTGCTGATCGGGGCGCTGTCGTTCGGCCATCTGCCCACCGTGTTCGTGCCCGCCGGGCCGATGGCCTCGGGGCTGCCCAACGGCGAGAAGGCGAAGGTGCGGCAGCTCCACGCCGAGGGCAAGGTCGGCCGCGAGGAGCTGCTGGACGCCGAGGCGGCGTCGTACCACTCGCGCGGGACGTGCACGTTCTACGGCACCGCCAACTCCAACCAGCTGCTGATGGAGGTGCTCGGGCTGCACCTGCCGGGGTCGTCGTTCGTGAACCCGGGGACCCCGCTGCGGGACGCGCTCACCCGCGCGGCCGCTGCCCGCGCGGTCGCGATCACCCCGCAGGGCGGCGAGCCGACGCCGATCGGCGAGCTGGTCGACGAGAAGGCGATCGTCAACGCCTGCGTGGCGCTGCTCGCCAGCGGCGGCTCTACCAACCACACGCTGCACCTGGTGGCGATCGCCCGGGCCGCCGGCATCGCGCTCACCTGGGACGACCTCGCCGAGCTCTCCGCTGCGGTGCCGTCGCTCGCCCGCGTCTACCCGAACGGCTCGGCCGACGTGAACCACTTCCACGCCGCCGGGGGGATCGGGTTCCTGGTGCAGACGCTGCTGCGCGCCGGGCTGCTCCACGACGACGTGCTCACGGTGATGGGGCGCGGGCTGTCCCGCTACACCACCGAGCCGGTCCTGCGCGGCGACGACCTCACTTGGGAGGAGGGCCCGAAGGCCAGCCTCGACCGGGAGGTACTGCGGCCGGCGACGGAGCCGTTCTCCGCCGACGGCGGTCTCAGGGTGCTGCGAGGCCCGCTCGGCATCGGGGTCATCAAGGTCTCCGCGGTGGCGCCGGAGCACCGCGTCGTCACAGCGCCGGCGCTCGTGTACGACGACCAGGCCGACTTCCTGGCCGCGTTCGCCGCCGGCGAGCTCGACGGGCGCGACCTGGTCGCCGTGATCCGCTACCAGGGACCGGCGGCCAACGGGATGCCCGAGCTGCACAAGCTCACCCCCGCGCTGGGCGTGCTGCAGGACCGCGGGCAGCGGGTCGCGATCGTGACCGACGGCCGGATGTCCGGCGCTTCCGGCAAGGTGCCCGCCGCCATCCACGTCACCCCTGAGGCCGCGCTCGGCGGCCCGCTGTCGCGGGTGCGGGACGGCGACGTGATCACCGTGGACGCGGACCGGGGCGTGCTTGACGTCCATGACGCCCACCTGGTCGCCGACCGCGAGCCCACCGGTGCCGCGCCCGCGGACTGGTCCGGCACCGGACGCGAGCTGTTCGCCGCGTTCCGGGCCACGGTCGGGCCGGCCGATGCCGGGGCCAGCGTGTTCCCGTCGTACGTCGGAAGCGTGCCGGAGGTGTCCGTTGTCTGAGTCGCTGCTCGACGTGGTGCCGGTGCTGCCGGTCGTCGTGATCGAGGACGTCGCATCCGCGGTGCCGCTGGCTCGGGCGCTGGTCGCCGGCGGGCTGCCTGCCGTCGAGCTCACCCTGCGCACCCCCGCGGCGCTGGACGCGATCCGCGCGATCTCCGCGGAGGTGCCCGAGATCCTGGTCGGCGCCGGCACGGTGCTCAGCCCGGGCCAGGCGAAGGAGGCCGCGGATGCCGGTGCCCGGTTCCTGGTCTCCCCCGGCGCGACCCCCGGCCTGCTCGCGGGCCTGGCCGACACGGGTCTGCCGTTCCTGCCGGGCACCGCGACGGTGTCGGAGGTGCTGGCCGCGCTGGAGGCGGGGCTCACCGAGATGAAGTTCTTCCCGGCCGAGGCATCCGGCGGCGTCGCGTTCCTGAAGTCCGTGGCCGGCCCGGTGCCGGCTGCGAGGTTCTGCCCCACCGGCGGGATCACCGCAGCGAACGCCACGACGTACCTGGCCCTGCCCAACGTGGGCTGCGTCGGCGGCACCTGGATCACCCCGGCGGACGCGGTCGCTGCCGGGGACTGGGCGCGGGTGGAGGCGCTGGCGCGGGCGGCCGCCTCGCTCTCGGGCTGAGTGTCGGCGGCGCGGCCTAGGGTCCGGCGCATGACGCTGACGCCAGGCATGATCACGACCGACACCGCCGACCCCGAGCCGCTCGCCACCTGGTGGGCCGAGCAGACGGGCGCCTCGATCGCGCAGAACTACGGCGGCGAGTTCATCGTCCTCAGCGGCGGCACGCTCCCGCTGCTGATGGCGTTCCAGAAGGTGCCGGACCCGACGCCGGGGAAGAACCTCATCCACATCGACTTCTCTGCCGCCGACCTCGACGCCGAGGTCGACCGGCTGGTCACCGCGGGTGCGTCCGTGGTCGGCCGCCGGGGCGACGAGAGCTTCCACTGGGTCACGCTCGCCGACCCGCAGGGCAACCAGTTCTGCGTCGCGCCCCGGAGCGAGGCCGCGGAGTCCTACGACACGGCGTGAGGCGCGCGCCAGGATGCCTGCCGACCCATCATGCCGAGCAGTCGGTCCAGGGGCGGTGCGTCCTGGGGCACGTCGATCGCCGTGCCGAACGCGTCCCCGCGCAGATCCGCGGTCTCGGGCGTGGAGAAGGCGCGGGCGAACTCGATGCAGATCCGCAGTGACGTCGGGTCGGCGGCGTACCGCTGTCCGGTGGCCGTCGCCAGGTCCCAGCCGTGGACGACCACCTCGTTGAGCGCGACCACCGCCGCCTCGGCGCCGGGCATCTCGACCGGCCCGGCCATGGTGGTGCCCTCGTAGGCTGCCGGGTTGCCCCAGGACTCCGCCAGCACCTCCAGGTCGCGGGCGATCAGCAGCCGCCAGCCGACCTCGAGCTGCGCGGCGTCGCTCGTGCCGCCGCCGTCGGCGCCCGGCACCGGCTGCTTGTGCGCGGCCCCGGTGAACGCGAGCGTGAGCCCGCCGATGTGATGGACGAGGTCACCCACCGTGTACTTCGTGCACGGCGTCGGATCGCTCAGCTGGTCCTCGCGGGTGCCCAGGACCAGGCGTCGCATCGTCGCCGTGGCCGGGCCGAAGTCGATGATCTCCATGTGAGGGCAGACCGGTGTCGTCGCCGGAACTCATCGGGAGCCGCTCCAGACGCCGTACGGCGGGAGCGGCCAGAGCCAGCGCGACACTGCCCGCGATCACCGCGGCGATCACCCCGAGCCAGGACCGCAGCCCGACCGCAGTGGCCACCGGCCCGGTGAGCGCGAGGCCGACCGGACGGGCGATGAACGAGCCGATCATGTCGAAGGAGTAGACCCGGGCCAACTTGTCGGGCGCGACGTTCTGCTGGATCGAGAGGTCCCATCCGACGCTGAAGATCTCCAGGCCGAAGCCGTGCAGGAAGGCGCCCAGGAGGACCACGGTGAGCGAGTCGGACCAGGCCATCGCGGCGGGGAACGCCGCGGTCAGGCCCAGGAACCAGGTGCCGACGAGCAGCGGTCGTCGCGGTCGCCACCGGAGCGTGACCAGGCCGCCGACGACGAAGCCGGCCAGCATCATCGACAGCGCGGTGCCCCACGCCGCCCGCCCCAGCGACTCGCCGACCACGATCGGGCCGAGCACGCCCTGCGCGCCGCCGTAGAACAGGTGGTAGAGCAGCGCCTGCAGGATCAGCAGCCAGAGCCAGGTGTGCCGGAGCACCTCGCGGAAGCCGGCGCCGACGTCGGCGAGCAGGCCGGTGCTCTCCGGCGCGGGCAGCCGCGGCACCCGGATCCGGGAGTACGCCGCCGCGGCGGCCGCGAAGGTCGCCGCATCGATCGCCAGCGCCCAGCCGCTGCCCGCGGTGACCACCACCAGCCCGGCCAGGCCGGCGCCCAGCATCGTCGCGACGTTCTGGCCGAGGCGTCGCCAGCTGATCGCCTGCTGCAGCAGGGCATCGGGGACCGTCTGCCGGGTGATCGCCGAGGAGCTCGGGCCGCCGAGTGCGCCCAGGGCGCCGATCAGCATGCCGGCACCGGCCAGCAGCGGGAGGCTCGACCACCCGCCGATCAGCGACGCTGCCGCCATGCCCTGGACGACCGCGGCCCCGGCGGCCGCGCCCTGCATCATCATCCGGCGCGAGAGCCGGTCACCGAGCACGCCGCCGAAGAGGACCGCCGCGACATCGGCGAGCGCGTAGAGACCGACCACCAGGCCGAGGTCGGTGGCGTCGCCGCCGAGGTCAAGCACGGCGAAGGCCAGCGCCACCGGGGCGATGCCGTTGCCGAGGTAGTTGACGGTGTGTCCGGCGAGCAGCGCTCGGTACGGCACGTGGCGCAGCGGGTGGTCGGCGACCCGAGGGCTCGTCATGGCCCCGGAGATTACTTCGCTGGCGAACTATTCGTCAACGAAGTATTCGGTGGCTTAGAGTGCTCTTGTGCCGGAGGACGCAGCTGACCTGCATGTCGACCGCTGGCGGGACCACTGGATCGACGTCCACTTCGACGACGAGGTCGAGGCGATGACGGTGCGGGTCAAGGAGCTGCAGCGCTACTTCAAGCGGACCACCCAGGCCGCGTTGGCCGACGTAGGGCTGCAGGACTTCGAGTACGAGACCCTGCACCGCCTGATGATCCGGGACACCCCCGGCCGCGCCTCCCCCGGCGACCTGGCCCGCGACCTCGGGGTCTCCGGCGCGGGCATCACCGGCCGGCTCGACGGCCTGGAGAAGCGGGGCTTCCTCAAGCGCACCCCCGCCGCCGAC
>Ga0299913_10006527_pt1 | contig 10111 bp, 9 predicted proteins | sample RVTome_9_FD_201360 | JGI IMG/M metagenome (GOLD analysis project Ga0299913, IMG submission 201360) | Soil microbial communities from uranium-contaminated site in the Upper Colorado River Basin, Wyoming, United States - RVT155D38 (version 2) ... | reverse complement strand
GCGGCGGGCGCCGTGCCAGGCGCTCGAGCTCGGATGCGTCGCGGTTGTAGCGCTCGCCGCAGCTGCGCAGCAGCGGTACGAGCGCGGGATGGGTGCGCGCGACCATCGGCTCGACCAGCCGGCCCTCCCGGCTCGCGCGGTAGCTCGCGTCGCGCGAGCGCAGGACGAGCACGTGCGTCGCCCCGTCGCGCAGCGCCGTGCGATACGGGATCGACTCCAGCAGCCCGCCGTCGACCATCGGCTCCCCGCGGTACGTCGGCGGCGCTCCCGTCAGCACCGGGATCGCGCAGCTCGCCCGCACGGCGGCCAGGAGGTCCGCCGTGCTCTCGAAGTCGCTCAGGACCCGCAGCTCCGCGCGCGTGGCCGACACGGCGACCGCGCGGAACTCCGGGCCGCCGGCCAGCCCGGCCGCGGAGAGCGACCGGCGGCGCGCGATGACGTCGCCGAAGAGGAAGTCGAGATCGAGCACCGGACGCCCCCGCAGCGCGCGCCGCCGATCGATGAACTCGCGGGAGGCGCAGTCCTCGAAGCTCGTGGCCCACAGCGACGCCTGGCCCGCCGCCGCGAAGCAGCCCGACAGGGCTCCCGACGAGCAGCCGTAGACCACGTCCACGGAGGCCATCAGCCCGGCGGCCTCGAGGACCAGGCACATGCCGGCCGGCACGGCGCCCCGCATCCCGCCGCCTTCCACCACGAGCGCGACGACGTGCGGATCCGTCCGCTGGCGCGGGCGGCTGTGCGCCGCTGCGCGCTCCAGCAGCAACCCGAACAGCGGGTCGGCGGCTGCCGCGGTGGCCGGTGGAAGCGGCCTCATGGCGGGACGCTCCCAGGACGCGCCGTCCGTGTCTTCCCCCGAAAGTGGGGGCTCGCGCCGTGAGGGCGAAGTCAACGGCGGCTGTGTGGGAGCGGTTCGAAGTCGCCCGCGGCCCGCGACCCGACGTTGTGCTCGCCCAGCGGAACGTTTGTCGGGCGTGAGCGCCGATCGACGTCGCGGCCGACGAACGGCTCGCCCAGCGGAACGTTCGTCAGACGCCGGAGCCCCCGAGGGACGCGACCGGGCCGGACCCCACTCCTACCCAGCCGCCGTTGACGTCCGCGCGCTAAGACCCGGCGCGCCGCAGCGCCAGCGCCGTCGCGCCGTCGACCGCGGTGAGGCCGACGAATGCGGCGGCCAGGCCGCGCGCGGCGGGCGAGCGCTCGGCCACGCCGTGGAAGTAGGCCGCCACGCCGAGGTTGAGCGCGGCGCGACCGACCATGAACGGCCAGCGCGGCTCGCCGCGCAGCAGGCCGGAGACGAGCACGAGGTCGGAGGCGCCGATGAGGCGCATGGCGGTCTCCTGCCCGTCGAGCCCGAGCGGCTTGGTGGCCAGACGCGGCGCGGCGAGCAGCGCGGCGCCGGCGGCGAGCGTGACGCAGCCGACGAACGCCGGCATCCGCTCCGCGCCGGTCATTCGCGCGAGAACGCGGCGTCGAAGGCGACCGCCGAGGCCGGGAAGTCGGTGCGGCGCACGAACGCGAGCGCGTCGGGTGCGCCGAAGTCGCGGTCCATCCCCGAATCCTCCCACTCGATCGAGAGCGGGCCCTGGTAGCCGATGCGGTTGAGCGCGCGGAACATCGCCTCGAAGTCGACGTCGCCGTGGCCCGGCGAGACGAAGTCCCAGCCGCGCCCGGGGGAGCCGAAGTCGGCGTGCCCGCCGAGGATCGACGAGCGCCCGTCGAGGCGGCGCTTGGAGTCCTTGACGTGGGCGTGGACGATGCGCGCCGCGAACTCCTCGATGAAGGCGGCGGAGTCGAGGAACTGGTGCTCGAGGTGGCTCGGGTCGAAGTTGATCCCGAAGCCCGGGCGGTCGCCGATCGCCGCGAGCGTCTTGCGCGTGGTGAGGAAGTCGTAGGCGATCTCGGTCGGGTGGACCTCGAGCGCGAAGCTCACGCCCTCGGCCTCGAAGACGTCGACGATCGGCCCCCACTGCTCGGCGAACGTCGCGTAGCCGCGGTCGATCGCGTCGAAGTCGTTGGGTGGGAACGAGTAGAGCATGTGCCAGATCGGCGAGCCCGTGAAGCCGGTGACGACGTCGACGCCGAGCTGCGCGGCGGCGCGCGCGGTGTCCTTCATGCGCTCCGCGGCGCGCCGCTGCACGCCGGCGGGGTCGCCGTCGCCCCACACCTCGGGCGGGAGCACGGCCTGGTGGCGCGCGTCGATCGGATCGCTGACCGCCTGCCCGACGAGATGGTTGCCGATCGCCCAGCAGCCGAGCCCGTGGCGCTCGAGCTCCGCGCGCTGCCGCTTGGCGTAGCCCGGGTCGGCGAGCGCCTGCGCGACGTCGAAGTGGTCGCCCCAGCACGCGAGCTCGAGCCCGTCGAAGCCCCACGCGCCGCACTTCGCGGCGAGCTCGGTCAGGGGGAGATCGGCCCACTGGCCGGTGAAGAGCGTGACCGGGCGGCGCTTCATGCCGCCGCCCCGGCCTGGACGACGCGGTCGACGACGTCGGGCGCGAGCACGTGCTCGACGACCATGATCGCGGCGCCCACCACGCCGGCACGGTCGCCGAGCCGGCTCGCGACGATCGCCAGCTCGCCCGTCGCCAGCGGCAGCGAGCGCTGGATCGTCACCTCTCGCACCCCCGCAAGCAGCTCCGGCGCCTCCCCGACGTCGCCGCCGATCACGATCACCCCCGGGTTGAAGAAGTTCACGCAGCCCGCCAGCACCTCGCCGAGGTAGCGGCCCGCCTCGCGCACCATCCGCACCGCCGTCGCGTCGTCGGCGCGCAGGAGCCGCACGACGTCGCGGCTGTCGGCCGCCTCGAGGCCCGCCTCGGTCAGCCGCCGCGCGAGCGCGCCGCCGCCGGCCACCGCCTCGACGCAACCGAGGTTCCCGCAGCGGCACCGCACGTCCTCGTGGCCGGGCAGGCGGATGTGGCCGATGTCGCCCGCGGCGCCCTGGGCGCCGCGATGGATCGCGCGCCCCGCGACGATGCCGCAGCCGATGCCGGTCCCGACCTTGACGAACATGAGGTGCTCGGTCTCGCGCCAGTTCGCCCAGTGCTCGCCGAGGGCCATGATGTTGACGTCGTTGTCGACGAGCACCGGCGCGTCGTAGTGGGCGGCGAACCAGCGCGGGATCGGGAAGCCGTTCCAGCCCGGCATGATCGGCGGCTTGACCGGCTGGCCCTTGTGGAACGCCACCGGGCCGGGGACGCCGATGCCGATGCCGCGCACGTCCTCGGGCGTGCGGCCGAGCTCGCCGAGCAGCGCGCTGAAGTGCTCGTTGACGTGGCCGAGGACCCGCTCGGGGCCCGCGGCGATGTCCATGTCGAACGCCTCCTCGGCCAGCGGCGCGCCGGCGAGGTCGCTGGCGGCGAGCCGCGAGTGCGTCGCGCCGAGGTCGGCGACGAGGACGACGCCCGCGGCCTGGTTGAACGTCAGCAGCGTGGGCGGCCGGCCGCCGGTCGAGGCGGTGCCGCCCGCCTCGTAGACGAGCTCGTGGGCGAGCAGCGCGTCCACCCGCTGTGCGACCGTCGAGCGCGCGAGCCCGGTGATGCGGGCGAGATCGGAGCGCGTCATGCCCTCGCGGTCGCGGATCAGCTGAAGAACGGAGCCCGCGCCGATCAGCGGCGATGTGCGGTCCCCGGTCTCCTTCTGAACGGCCACGGCGCGGAAGCGTAGACCACGGCTCGACAGAAGTCGAGAGCTTCCGTACGCAAAGGTTCGTACTTTTGCTTGACACGCATGCAAAAGCTCCATACGGTGCCCGGAGCATGGAGGAGAGGACCTCACCGCTTCGGGTCGCGGTCGCCGGCACCGGCTTCATCGGGGCCGTCCACGCCCGCTCCGCGCGCCTCGCCGGCGGTCGGCTGGTCGGCGTCGCGGCCTCGTCGGCCGCCCGCGGCGAGGCGGCGGCGGCGCGGCTCGGCGCCGAGCGCGCGTTCGCGAGCGCGGAGGCGCTCGTGCAGGACGAGGACGTCGACGTCGTCCACGTGTGCACGCCGAACCATCTCCATCTGCCGCTCGCCGAGGCCGCGCTGGCGGCCGGCAAGCACGTGGTCTGCGAGAAGCCGCTGGCGCTCGACGCCGTGGGGGCGCGCCGGCTCGTCGACGCCGCGGCCGCGGCGGGGCGGGTGGCCGCCGTGCCGTTCGTGTATCGCTACTACCCGACCGTCCGCGAGGCGCGCGAGCACGTCCGCGGCGGCGCCACGGGCCCGCTGCGCCTGCTCCACGGCACCTACCTGCAGGACTGGCTGCTGCGCCCCGAGGACGACAACTGGCGCGTCGACGCCGATCTCGGCGGCGCGTCGCGCGCCTTCGCCGACATCGGCTCGCACTGGTGCGACCTCGCCGAGTTCGTCTCCGGCCACCGCATCACGCGGGTGAGCGCGCGCATGCTGACCGCGCTCCCGAAGCGCCTGCACGCGGAGGACCGGCCGGCCTTCGGCGCCGCCGACGGCGGCGGCGAGGTGCGCGACGTCGGCACCGAGGACGCGGCGGTCATGCAGTTCGAGACCGACCGGGGCGCGCTGGGGAGCACCGTCGTCAGCCAGATCTCCGCCGGCCGCAAGAACCGCCTGTGGCTCGAGCTCGACGGCGCGGACGCGGCGCTGGCCTTCGACCAGGAGGACCCCGAGACGCTGTGGGTGGGCCGCCGCGAGGCGGCCACGCTCGTGCGCCGCGACCCGCAGCACCTCTCGCCGCCCGCGGCGCGCCTGGCGACGCTGCCGCCTGGCCACCCGCAGGGCTACGCCGACTGCTTCGACCTCTTCGTCGCCGACGTCTACGCGGAGATCCGCGGCGAGGCGCCGCGCGACGGCGTGCCGCGCTTCGCCGACGGCCTGCGCGCCGCGCAGGTCGTCGAGGCGGCGCTCGCGTCCGCCCAGGAGGAGCGCTGGGTCGAGGTCGCGGCGCCGGTGGGAGCCGCCTCGTGAAGCCGCTGCTCGAGGTCCGCGGGCTCGTCAAGGAGTACCCGGGCGTGCGTGCGCTGTCGGGCGTCGACTTCGACGTCCGCGCCGGCGAGGTGCACTGCCTGCTCGGCCCCAACGGCGCCGGCAAGTCGACGCTGATCAAGTGCGTCTCGGGCGCCGTGGCGCCGACCGAGGGGGAGATCCTCGTCGACGGCGAGCCGCTGCCGGTCGGCGAGCCGAGCGCGGCGATCGCGGTCGGCGTGGCCACGATCTACCAGGAGCTCGATCTCGTCGAGGACCTCAGCGTCAGCGACTCGATCTTCCTCGGCCATGAGCACCGGCGGGGCCCGCTGCTCGACCGCGACGCGATGCGGCGCGCGACGACCGAGCTGCTGCGCCGCCTCGACCACGAGAACATCTCGCCGCGCGCCCGCGTGCGCTCGCTGCGGCCCGCCGCCCAGCAGGTCGTCTCGATCGCGCGGGCGCTGTCGCAGAGCGTGCGCCTGCTGATCATGGACGAGCCGTCCTCGATCCTCGACGACGCCGAGGTCGAGACGCTGTTCGGCGTCGTGCGCCGCCTGACCGAGGAGGGCGTCGGCGTCGTCTACATCTCGCACCGGCTGGCCGAGATCCCCCGCATCGGCTCGCGCGTCACGGTGCTCTCCGACGGGCGCACGGTCGCCAGCGGCCTGCCCGCCGACACGCCGCCCGGCGAGCTCGTGGAGCGGATGGTCGGCCGCCGCGTCGACCAGCTCTACCCCGACCGCCCGCCCGCGTCCGGCGCGGGTGACGTGCTGCTCGACGTGCGCGGCGTCACGCGCGCGCCCGAGGTGCGCGACGTCTCCTTCCAGGTCCGCGCCGGCGAGGTGCTCGGGATCGGCGGGCTCGTCGGCGCCGGGCGGACCGAGCTGCTGCGGCTCGTCTACGGCCTCGACGTCCCCGACGCGGGCGAGGTGGTGGTCGACGGGCGGACGCTGCCCGCCGGCCGCCCGAGCGCTGCGATCGCCGCCGGCCTCGGGCTCGCGCCCGAGGACCGCAAGTCGCAGGGGCTGCTGCTCGACTGGAGCCTCGCCAAGAACGTCACGCTCGCCGACCTCGGGCGCTTCCTGCGCGGCGGGCTGATCAACGGCCGCGCCGAGCGCGAGGCCGCGGCCGGGCAGCTGCGCGCGCTCGGCACCGTCCCCGACGACGCCGACCGGCGCGCCCGCGACCTGTCGGGCGGCAACCAGCAGAAGGTCGTGCTCTCGCGCTGGCTGCTGCACGAGTGCCGCGTGCTGATGCTCGACGAGCCGACGCGCGGCGTCGACGTCGGGTCACGGAGCGAGATCTACAAGCTGATCGCCGAGCTCGCCGGCCGCGGCCTCGGCGTCCTCATGGTCTCCTCGGAGCTCGACGAGCTGCTCGGGATCGCCACGCGCATCCTCGTGATGCGCGAGGGCGCGGTCGTCGCCGAGCTCGACGGCGCCTCGGCGACCGAGCTCGAGCTGCTCCACCACGCGGTCGCGCCGACCGAGGAGGCGGCGGCGTGAAGCTGTCGGCAGCCAACCGCATCCGGCTGCAGGAGTACGCGCTGGTCGGCGTCGTCGTCGTGCTGCTGATCGTCGGCGCGATCCTCGAGCCGGACTCGTTCCTGACCTCGGACAACATGCTCAACGTGCTGCGCCAGAGCAGCGTGGTGGGCGTGCTGGCGATCGGCATGACGTTCGTGATCGCCACCTCGGGCATCGACCTGTCGGTCGGCTCGATGGTCGCCGCGGCGGGGATCGCCGGCGGCCTGCTCGTCGACTCGGGGAGCCTCGCGTTCATGCTCGGCGCGCTCGCGATGGGGGTCGCGCTGGGCGGCGTCAACGCCTCGGCGATCGCCTACGGCAAGGTCGTGCCGTTCATCGCGACGCTGGCCATGTTCGCGATGGCGCGCGGGCTCGCGCTGTGGATGAGCGACAAGACGCCGATCTCGCTGTTCCAGGCCGAGGGCGTGCGCTGGTTCGGCAACGGCGAGGTGATCGGGATCCCGTCCTCGGTGATCGTGTTCGTCGCGGTCGCGGCGATCGCCTGGGTGCTGCTCAACCGCACCCGCTACGGGCGCCACGTGGTGGCCGTCGGCGGCAACCGCGAGGCCGCGCGGATCGCCGGCGTGAAGGTCCAGCGGATCATCTTCAGCGTCTACGTGCTGAGCGGCATCTGCGTGGGCATCGCGGCGATCCTGCTGTGCGGCAGGCTCAGCAGCGCGTCGCCCGTGGCCGGCAACCTCTACGAGCTCGACGCGATCGCCGCCGTCGTGATCGGCGGCTCGACCCTCGCGGGCGGCCGCGCGACGATCGTCGGGACGTTCCTCGGCGTCCTCACGTTCGCCCTCATCTTCAACCTGCTCACGCTCATGAACCTCGCGGTGGAGGTCCAGCTCGTCACCAAGGGGCTGATCATCCTCGCCGCGGTGCTGGTGCAGCGCAAGGAGAGCTGAACACAGATGGGCCCAATCGTTCAAGCAAGGAGGAGGATCGTGTCGAAGTGGTTCCTGGTGCCGGTGGCGTGTCTCGCCCTGGCCCTCGGACTCGCCGCCTGTGGCAGCGAGGACGACGACAACGGCGGAGGGGGCCAGAGCGCCCAGACCAACACCTCGGACACCGCGGGCAGCAAGGCGCCCGTGAAGATCGCGCTCAGCGTGCCGGCGGCCGACCACGGCTGGCTCGCGGCGGTCTCGAAGGACGCGCGGGCGATCGCGGAGGACCTCGAGGGCGTCGAGCTGACGGTCAACGACAGCGCGACCGACTCGGCGGGGCAGGCCGACCAGATCGAGACGATGATCAACGACAAGCCCGACGCGCTCGTGGTGCTGCCGAACGAGGGCGACGCGCTGACCCCGGTCGCCCAGAAGGCGACCGCGGCCGGCATCCCGGTGATCAACGTCGACCGCGAGTTCTCGACCCCGGGCGCCTTCCGCACCTGGATCGGGGGTGACAACTACGGCATCGGCTGGCAGGCCGGCAACTACTTCGCGGACGAGCTCAAGTGCAAGGGCAACGTCGTGGAGATCCAGGGCCTCGCGGGCATCTCGGTCACCGAGCTGCGCACGCAGGGCTTCGCCGACGCCATCAAGCGCCGCTGCCAGGACGGGATCAAGATCGTGGCCAAGCAGCCGGGCGACTTCAACCCGGACAAGGGCCTCTCGGTGATGGAGAACATCCTCCAGGGCGAGAAGCAGATCGACGGCGTGTACACGCACGACGACGACATGGCCGAGGGCGTCATCGCCGCGATCGAGAACGCCAACCGCGAGGACGAGATGTTCCTCACCGGCGCCGGCGGCTCGAAGGCGATCATGAGCCGGATCGAGGAGGGCGGCCTGGTCCGCGCGACCTTCCTCTACAACCCGACGATGGCCGCCTCAGCGGTCAAGCTGGCGGCGCTGATCGCCCGCGACGAGGGGATGCAGGACCTCACGGAGCCCGAGGTGCCGAGCCGGATCCAGGTCCCGGCCACGACCGTCACCAAGGACAACGTCAAGGATCACGAGGCGCTGGCCTACTAGGCCGGTCCCGGGGGCCCAGCCGGTCGGGCTCGCGCGCGAGCGCGAGCTCGACCGCGCGCTCGGCGTGCAGCCGGGTGGTGTCGAACACGGGGACCGGGGAGTCCTGCGGCCCGACGAGCAGGTCGATCTCGGTGCAGCCGAGCAGGATCGCCTCGGCGCCGCGCTCGGCCAGGCCGCGCATCACGCGCCGGTACTCCTCGCGCGAGGCGTCGCTGACCACGCCGACGCACAGCTCGTCGTAGATGACGCGGTGCACCAGCGCGCGGTCGTCCTCGCCGGGCGTCAGCACGGTCAGCCCGTGGCGGTCGCGCAGCCGCCCGACGTAGAAGTCCTGCTCCATCGTGTACGCGGTGGCGAGCAGCCCGACGGTGTCGTGGCCGTGGGCGCGCACCGCCTCGGCCGTCGTGTCGGCGATGTGGACGAACGGGACGTCGACGGCGGCGGTGACGGCGTCGGCGACCTTGTGCATCGTGTTCGTGCACAGCACGATCAGCTCGGCGCCGGCGGCGACGAGCGCCTGCGCCTCGGCCGCGAGCAGCGCGCCCGCGCCGTCCCAGTCGCCGCTGCGCTGGAGCGGCTCGATCGCGGTGAAGTCGACCGAGCGCAGCACGCAGTCGGCGGAGTGCAGGCCGCCGAGGCGGTCGCGGACCGCCTCGTTGACGTAGCGGTAGTACTCGGCCGAGGACTCCCAGCTCATGCCGCCGAGCAGGCCGATCCGCTTCACGTGGCGAGTATCGCCGCCGGGCGCGGGCGGCGCACGATCATCGCCGCGGCGCCGCTGAAGCAGAGCAGGGCGATCGGGCCGAAGGGCGGGATGTGCATCACCATGAACGTGCCGACGCCGAGCAGCACGAGCGCGCTGGTCCGCACGCCCGCGGCGCGCAGGGCGATGATGGCGGCCGTGATGGCGGTGAGCCACGCGAGCCCGCCGATGTTGCCGAGCAGCCCGCCCTCGCCGAGGATCGGGTCCGTCGGGATCGCGTTGATCGCCTCGGCGGCGTGGCCGCGCTGGGTCATGATCCCCGTCGCGAGGCCCATCGCCACCTCGTAGGCGCCGTAGAAGACGGCGTAGACAGGGATCGCGAAGCGGGCGACGGTGGCCGCGCGGCCGCGCAGATCGGCGATCAGCTGCCACAGCACGTAGCCCATGAGCGGGAACAGCACCGCGGCGCCGTAGTGGACGGTGAGCCAGGGCGTGAGGTTCTCGGACACCAGGGTGGCGAAGTCGCCGCCTCCCGTCGGGTGCAGCAGGAGCAGGGCGGCGAAGGCGAGCGGGGCTCCGACGAGGAGCGCGCGGCGGGCGGTGGAGGGCATGGGACCAGCGTGCCGTGGCGCGCGCCGCCGCGACATGGGGGAGCGCCGGTCAGCGCGTGCGGGCCGGCTGGCGGCGCCGGTGCGGCCATCCGCACCTAGGCAGCGGTTGCGCCAGCCGTCAGGATGGGCGCATGACGGCGCGTCGGACGCTCGCCATCGCGGCGGCGGCCCTGCTCTGCGGAGTCGGCGACGTCCTGCTCGTGCTCGAGGGCGGCAACCTCGCCCCGCCCGGCGCGTGGGCGGTGTTCGGGCCGCTCGTGGGATGGAGCTTCGTCGGCACCGGGCTCTACGCCTGGAACCGGCGGCCGGACTCGCGCTTCGGGCTGCTGATGACGCTCGTCGGCTTCGCGTGGTTCCTCGGCCCGCTGATCGCGTC
>Ga0299913_10006526_pt1 | contig 10112 bp, 10 predicted proteins | sample RVTome_9_FD_201360 | JGI IMG/M metagenome (GOLD analysis project Ga0299913, IMG submission 201360) | Soil microbial communities from uranium-contaminated site in the Upper Colorado River Basin, Wyoming, United States - RVT155D38 (version 2) ... | reverse complement strand
ACGCACGGCGAGGCGATCGCCATGGGGCTCGTGGCCGAGGCTCGGATGGGGGAGCGGATCGGGATCACCGAGCCGGGGGTCGCCGACCGGATCGAGCGGGTTCTAATGACGCTCCGTCTCCCGACCGGTCCCGACGGCGACCTGGACGCGGCCGAGCTCCTCGATGCCTTGCGTCACGACAAGAAGCGGGCGGGAGGAAAGCTGCACGTTCCGCTTCCGGTCCGCGCCGGCGAGATCAGGATCGCGGAGCTCGACGAGGCCGACCTAAGGGCCGCCATCTCATGAACGTTCTGGTCCTCAACGGCCCCAACCTGAACTGGCTCGGCCACCGCGATCCCTCCATCTACGGATCGAAGACCCTGGCCGAGATCGAGCGCGACCTGGAGCCCGTGGCGAGCGAGCTCGGCGTCACCCTGGAGTGGTTCCAGTCGAACCACGAGGGAGCGTTGATCGACCGGATCCAGGAGCGCACCGACTGGGCGGACGGGGCGCTCGTGAACGCGGGCGCTCTCACCCATACCTCCTACGCCCTGGCCGACGCGCTCCGCGACTTCGCCAAGCCGGTCATCGAGGTCCACCTGTCGGACCTGAGCCGGCGCGAGAAGTGGCGCCGGACGTCGGTCCTGGCGCCGGCCTGCCGGGGACGGATCCAGGGGCACGGGCCGGATTCGTACCGGCTGGGGCTCGAGGCGCTCCTCCGGGAGAGCGGCCGGTGAGGAGGAGCCACGATCCCTCGGGGCGCTCCCTCCCCGAGATGGTGGTCCCGGGGCCCGGCCCCGGCAGCCGGGAGCTGGCGGCGCGCGCGGCCGAGACCGAGCCGGCACCCCTCTTTGGCGCGATCCACGGCTCGGTATCCATCGCCTGGGCGCGGGCGAAGGGCGCCAACGTCGTCGACGTCGACGGCAACCGCTACGTCGACCTGACGGGGGGGTTCGGCGCCGCGTTCGTCGGGCACCGGAACCCGCGTGTCGTGGCGGCCGTCCAGGAGGCCTCCGACAGGCTCCTCCACGGGCTGGGCGACGCGGCGCCGCACGCCGACCGCGTCCGGCTGGCCGCCGAGCTCGCGCGGAGGGGTCCCATCCGGCAGGGCAAGGTGTTCTTCGCCGGCTCGGGCGCCGAGGCGGTCGACATCGCGCTCAAGACGGCGCACCTCGTCACCGGCCGAGCGGGGGTCGTGGCGTTCGACGAGGGATACCACGGAACGTCGCTCGGCGCTCTCAGAGCGACCGGGAGGCCCCTCTTCCGCGTGCCCTTCGAGGACGCGCTCGCGCCGGCCACCCTGCGGGTGCCGTACGCGGACTGCTTCCGCTGCCCCTATCGTCTCTCGTATCCCTCCTGCGGGCTGGCCTGCCTGGAGGCGGCGCTGACCGAGGTCGACGCATGGAACGCGAGCCGCTCCCGGCCGCGGCTGGGCACCTGGGTGGTCGAGCCCGTCGCCGGCCGGGAGGGCGTGATCGTGCCGCCGCGCGGCTGGCTGGAGCGGCTCGGCCACGAGGCCCGCCGGCGCCGGATCCTCGTCGTCGCCGACGAGATCCTGACCGGCGGGGGCCGGACGGGCCGCCCGTGGGGGAGCGGACCGCTCCGTCCCGACATGGTGACGGTGGGGAAGGGGATCACGGGCGGGATGCAGCTGGCGGCCGTCGTCGGGAAGCCCGAGCACATGCGCGTATGGGAAGGCGATGATGAAGCCCGCCACACCACGACCTTCCTCGCCCACCCCCTGGCCGTGGCCGGCACGCGGGCCGCCCTCGCCGAGATCGGCAGGCGCGACCTCCCGGCGCGGGCGCGGGCGATCGGCCGTCGCCTGAAGGCCGGCCTCGCGAAGATCCGCCGCCGGCATCCAGCCATCGGCGACATCCGTGGCGTGGGAGCCATGTGGGGGATCGACTTCGTGACCGACCCCCGAACCCGCGAGCCCGACCCGGTCGCGGCCACCGACGTCTCGGCGGGGCTCGCCCGCCACGGCTACCTCGCCCTGGCCGGCGGCCGGCACGGCAACGTCCTCGTCCTCACGCCCCCCGCGGTCGTGACCGACCGCCAGCTCGACGGCTTCCTCGAGGCGCTCGACGCGACATCGTCCCCTTGAAGGGGGGAACCTGAGCCTTGCGGATCAGGGACCAACATCCTTCACTCGGACGGCTCCGTCGCCGGATACGTCCACCTGAGGCAGGAGGGTGTCGTCGTCGAGGTCGGCGAGACGATCTCGCAGGCCGAGCCGACGCCGTCCTCGGAATGAACCCGAAGGCCGCCGCGAGGGTTTGAGCGGACATGAAGGAGTGTCTCTGGCTGTTCCTGTCCGGCCTGGCGCTGGCCGGCTGTGGCGGCGGGCCCTCAGGCCCCGGAGACACGGACCCCCGCCTGGGCACGATCTCGATCACCTGGCAGGGCGGCACGGTCGACTGGGGCGCGCCGGCGCCGCTGACGGCCGCCTTCGAGGGTGGATCGGCGGACGACGTCGTCTGGCGGTCGCTGGACGACCTGTATCGAGGATTTCCCGTCATCCTGGGAGGAGGTCCCTCGATCACGAGCGCGGCGCTCAAGCCGGGGACGACCCGGGTCGAGGCGGTTCTCGTGGTCGACGACGTCCCCATCGCCCGCGACACCGTCCAGGTATCGGTGCGCTACCGGGAGAGCTGGAACCTCGAGCTCGCGGCTCAGGTGCCCCTTCCGAACAACACCGTGGGGGACGTGTGGGTGGACGGGGGGCGGGCGCACGTGGCGCGCCGGTCGGCGGGCGGGATCTCGATCGTCTCCCTGGATGGTGGCGTGGCCGAGGTGGGACGCTTCTTCGAGGAGGGCCAGTTCACTCAGGACGTGAAGGTCCTGGACGGCATCGCCTACGTCTCCCACGAGCCCTTCGTGGGGTTCGACGAGTATCCGTACAGCGTCCGTGTGGTGGATGTCTCCGACCCGGACGACCCGGTCGGGATCGGCGGGGTGCCGACCGCAATCGCTCCGAGTGCGCACAACCTGTGGCTCGACGGGGACATCCTGACGGTCGCCGCGGCGCGGACGGACTTCTCCCTCTTCGACGTTTCGGATCCGGCCGCGCCGCGCTTCCTGAGCCGGATCGACCCCGATCCCGCCACGGCCCACGACGCCCACGTCCGGGGCGGCCTCCTCTTCGGCTCGAGCATGGGGTTCGAGGGCAACCGCGGGCAGCTGACGGTGGCCTCGCTGGCGAATCCGGCGAGCCCGGTGGTCTTGGGCGGCGTCGCCTTCGACCCGCTCGCCTTCACCCATTCCTCATGGCTCTCGCAGGACGGACGGCATCTCTACGTAGCCGAGGAGAACGTGAACGCCCCGATCCGGATCTTCGACGTCTCGAACCCGGCGGCGCCTCGCTTCGAGGGGGCCTACCAGCCGCGACTGGGGACCCTGCCTCACAACTTCCAGGTACGCGACGGGACTTTCGCGTACCTGTCCCACTACAAGCACGGCGTCGAAGTGGTCGACGTCTCCGATCCGACGCGGCCGCGGCTGGTCGGCTTCTACGACACCCATCCGGGCGCCGACGAGGAGCTGGCCGCTCTCCGGCCCGCGCACGATAAGGGGCAGGACACCTTCCAGGGGGCTTGGGGAGTCCACTGGACGGACGACGGCCGGATCGTCGCCAGCGACATGAACCGGGGGCTCTTCGTCTTACGATACACCGGCCCGCCGGATTGACGGGCCACCGGGAAGGTTCCTAGTCCGACTCGCCGACCGCCGGGCTCTCGGCGGGCTGCTCGATCGCGATCCGGAGCCTGCTCACGCGCATCCCGTCAAGCGCCTCGACCTTGAGCCGGCAGCCCGGTGCCTCGACCTCGTCGCCGATCTCCGGACGGCGACCCAGGATCCCGAACACGTAGCCGCCGATCGTGTGGTAGTCCTCCTCGTCGAGATCGAGCCCGAACAGCTCGTTGACGTCCGGGATCAGGAGGAGCCCGTCGATCAGGGCCTCGTTCTCCCCGACCCCCACGACGTCGGGCCACTCCGTTTCCTCCTCGCTCCGGACGTCGCCGATGATCCGCTCGAGGAGATCGCGCAGCGTCACGATTCCGGCCGTTCCGCCGAACTCGTCGATCAGGACCACCATGTGCCGGCGATCCGCCTGCATGGCGGAGAGGAGGCGGAACACGCGGATCGACTCGGGCATCACGATCGGGGTCTTCAGCATCCGCCTGAGGTCGAGCGGGCCGTCGCGCTCCCGGAGAAGCGGGAGCAGGTCCTTGACGTTGACGACGCCGAGAATGTTGTCCAGGGATCCGTCGTAGACCGGGTAGCGCGTGAACCCGTGCTCGTGAAGGATCTCCTCCACCTTCTCCCGCGAAGCGGTGATCGGAATACCGATCAGCTCCGTCCGCGGCACCATGACCTGGTTCGCGGTCAGGTCGGCGAACTCGAACACGCGGTGGATGAGCTCCTCCTCCTCGGGCTCGAGGACGCCCGCCTCGGTGCTCGCCGAGACGATCATCTTCAGCTCCTCCTCCGTGTGGGCGAAGTGGTGGCCGGGCCCGACGGGCTGGATGCCGAACATGCGCAGAATCAGCCACCCCAGGCTGTTCAGGAACATGATGAACGGCTTGAACAGCATGAGGAACCATTTGGTCGGCAGAGCGACCGCGAGCGCGGTCCTTTCGGAGCGCTGGATGGCCATTGACTTTGGCGCAAGCTCGCCAAGGACGATGTGGAGCGACGTGATGATCGCGAAGGCGAGCACCACCGCCATGGCGTGAGCGCTGATGAGCTGCCATCCCGCGGGGAGCCAGGCGAACAGCGGATCGAGGAGGGCCGCCAACGCGGGCTCGCCGATCCACCCGAGGCCAATCGAGGCCATGGTGATCCCGAGCTGGGTCGCCGCCAGATAGGCGTCCAGATCGGCGAGCGCCTCCTTCACGGCCCGCGCCAGAGGCTTCCCTTCGCGGACAAGCTCCTCGATACGCGTCCGACGGACCGAGACGAGGGAGAACTCGCTGGCCACGAAAAAGCCGTTCGCGCCCACGAGGACGAGAACAGCCAGCAGTCGGAAGAGGATGTCGAGGCCGGATAACTCGGTTTCCATTGCCAGGGGACGGAAACTAACGTCGGCCCCGGCGAAAATCACCCGTTGGCACGTTGACGCTCCCTGGACATCGGCCTACCCTAGGCGCGGGATGCGAACGGACGAGGTCCTGCGCCGCGTGGAAGGGCTGGATCGGGCCACGGTAAACGCCTGCGCGGCCGCCGGGTGGGTCAGGCCCGACGTGCACCGGGGCGGCGAGGACCCCCGCTGGTGGTCGGAGGGCGACGTCCATCGTCTCCGGGACATCCAGCGCTTTCGCCGCCAGGGGCTGTCCTTGGAAGAGGCGTACCGCCGTGCGCGCGAGGATAGATTCTTCGGCCTCTGCCCGTGCGACTGGCGATGAATCCCGGATCGGGAGGGCACCGCATGAACGTCACGATCGAATACTGCACGGCCTGAGGCTACGAGCCGCGGGCGACCAGTCTGGCCGCCCTCATCGAGAGTGAGATCTCCTCCGCCGAGGTCGAGCTCATCCCGAGCGGAGGCGGCGTGTTCGAGGTCCATGTGGACGGCGATCTGATCCACTCCAAGAAGCGGACCGGGGAGTTCCCCGAGTTCGACGACGTCCTCGTGGAGCTGCGGAGGCGCTGACTCCCGATCCGATCGATTTCCTGATCGTCGGATCGGGTCCGGCGGGTGTCCGTGCATCGGAGGCGATCCGCCGCCGGGAACGGGAGGCGCGTATCGTGATCGTCTCCGCCGATCCGCATCCCTTCTACAATCGAATCCTACTTTCGAAGGACTTCCTGAACCGGGACGACCTGACCCCCGACGGAATCGTGATGAAGCCGCTCCCTTTCTGGGAGCGGCAGAAGATCGAGCTGTGGAGCGGTCGCCGCGTGGTCCGGCTAGAGGTCGACGAGCGCCGGGTCCGCCTGGACACCGGGGAAGACCTCCGGTACGAGCGGGGCCTGGTCGCGACGGGCGCGCGTCCGCTCCGGCTCCCCGTCCGGGGTGGCGAAGACCCCGGGCTCTACACGCTGCGTTCGCTGGACGATGCGATCCGGCTCCGCGAGGCCGCCCGCAATGCCTCCCGCGCGGTCGTGGTCGGCGGGGGGTTGATCGGGGTCGAGGTGGCAGCCGCCCTGGCGAGCCGCGGGCTGGAGGTCACGGCGGTCGAGCGTGAGGCGTGGCTCTTCGGCCGCATGGCCCCGGAGGAGGTCGGTCGCGCCCTGCAGGAGATCCTCGAGGCCGGAGGCGTGCGGGTCCTCACCTCGACCCAGGTGACCCGCTTCGAGCGTGAGCGGAAGGGCTACCGGGTCTGGACGCGCGCGCTCGATCGGTCGGCCGGTACCACCCTGGCGGGGGATCTCGTCGTCGTCGGGGTCGGGGTCGTTCCGGAGACCGCCTTCGTGCGGGGAGCCACGCTGTCGGCCGACGGCGGCATCGTGGTCGACGAAGGGTTGCGAGCGGCGCCGGGGCTCTGGGCGGCGGGCGACGTAGCCGCCTGGCCGGACCCGCTGACCGGCATCCGCCACCGGGTCGAGCACTGGGTCCACGCGCAGCGTCAGGGGAGGGTCGCGGGAAACAACATGGCGGGTGGCCAAGAGGCGTTCGCCGAGCTCACGTCGTACGACACCGAGCTCTTCGGGACCCCCGTCCAGGTCGTCGGATCGCCGGCGCTCGCGGATACCTGGCGCGTGGGCGGCTTCACGCCGGAGGGCGTCGCCTGGGGATCCCGCGCCGGACGCTACGTATCGGCGTATCTATTTGGTCAAACGAAGCTTAGTGTATCTGACTTCGCGCGAATTCTAGATGGGGGCGAGGCCCTCTGACCGGCGGCGCGTCGCTCGACCTCTCCGACTAAGCGTTCTCCCCGCCGCTCTCAGGAATGCCCAGGAAGTCGCGCGTCGCGCGCTCGAGGATCTCCTGCGCGCGCGGGTCGCTCAGGTCCAAACGGTTCTCGTTGATCACCATGACCTGGATCCGCTTCGCCTCTTCCCAGCAATCGGCGCAGATCTTCTCGGCGATCTGACGTCCCAGGGCGTCCGGGTAAGGCGGCCGGGCGAGCCCTGGTTTCGTCTCGCCGCACCGCTGGCACTTCACGTCAGCCATCGTCCTCCTCCTCATTGTCCGGCGTGTCCCCACCCGCCTGATCGGATAGCGTCTCCCCGTGCACGGTGACGATCTCGACCACCAGAAACCCGCGCGCACCGCCCGGCGCATCGAGCTTGACCCGGTCTCCCGGCCGGGCGCCGAGGACGGCCCGCCCGAGCGGGGAAGCGAGCGAGACCATGCCGTCGTCGAAGTCGGCGAACTCGGCGAACACGAGCTGCCAGGAGCGACGCTCGCCGTCTTCGCCCTCGAGCCGGACCCGCGAGCCGAATCCGGCGCGGTCCCTGGGGACGTCCCGGAGGTCGATCGAGCTGAGCTCGCTCTGCCGCCGGGTGAGCTGCGAGAGCCGGGCCCTCACGAACTCCTGGCGCTCGAGCGCGGCGCTGTACTCGGCGTTCTCACGCAGGTCTCCGAGCGCTCGCGCCTCGGCGATGAGGCGCGGGAGCTCGATCCTGAGCTCCCGATCGAGCTCCGCGATCTGATCGTCGAGCCGTTGGCGGAGTTCCTGGAGCAAGACCGGTTCTCCTGTTCCGGACTTCCCGTGCAGAGCGAAAAAAATGCGGCCCATCCGGGCCGCGCGTTGCGGAATCACGTTCCGATCAACGACGGAGCGAAGATAGGAGAAGCGGGAAGGGGCCGCCAGACGTGACGCCGGGGTCATCGGGGGCGGCCTGGGACCGTGCCGCCGCCCGGGAGATGCTCGAGCGGCAGGCTTGGGACGTGGTCGTCGTCGGAGGCGGGGTCACCGGTGCCGGGGTGGCCCGGGACGCTGCGCTCCGTGGCCTGTCGGTGGCGCTCGTCGAAGCGGGGGACTGGGGAGGCGGAACGTCGTCCCGGACCACCAAGTTCGCGCACGGGGGCCTCCGCTACCTGGAGCATCTGGACCTGGACCTGGTGCGGACCGCGCTCGCCGAGCGTGCCGTCCTGTTGTCGATCGCCCCCCACCTGGTGCGCCCGGTCCCGTTCCTGATCCCCGCCATCCGGGGGAACCTGCCGCTCTGGAAGATGCGGGCCGGGCTCGCGCTCTACGACGTTCTGGCGGCCGGGGCGCGGCTCGGGCGGCACCGGATCCTGGACGCGGGGCGGGCGCGGGCCCACGAACCTCTACTCTCCGCCGAGGGCCTGGAGGGGGCGGGGCTCTACGGGGACTGCCTGATCCGGGACGCCCGGCTGGTGATCGAGACCGTGGCCGACGCCCGCCGGCCGGGCGCCGTGGCGGCGAGCCGCCTTGCCGTCCGGGACCTCGAGCGGTGGGACCAAGGTTGGCTCGGCGAGGTCGAGGACCGCCTGGACGGCTCCCGGTTCACGCTCCGGGGGACCGTCTGGGTGAACGCGACCGGCCCATGGTCCGATCGCCTCCGCCGTCTCGCGGCACCCGGCTCTTCGCCCATCCTGGAGCCCACGAAGGGGATCCACGTCGTGGTGGCGAACGCGTCCCTCCCGATCCGGGGCCCGACCGCGCTGCCTGCGGCCGACGGCCGGCTCGTCTTCGCCGTTCCGGAGGGCGATTGGACCTACGTAGGGACGACGGATACGCGGGACCACGGCGACGTGGACGATCTGACGGCGCCGGAGAGCGACGTCGAGTACCTGATCGCCGTCCTCAGGTCCGCGCTCGAGATGGACCTGGACGTCGGCGACGTGGCCGGGGCGTGGGCCGGCTGGCGCCCCCTGGTCCGGAGCGGAGAGGACGATCCCGGCGCCATCCCGCGGGACGAGGCGATCGAGGAGACCGCCCCGGGGTTCCTGACGGTGTCGGGCGGGAAGCTCACCACCTACCGCCGGATGGCTGAAGAGACGGTCGATCGCGTGCGCGAGCTCCTCGGCGGACGGGCCGTGCGGTGCGTGACGGACCGCCGGCCGCTGGTCCCGTTACCGCCGGAGGTGATGGTCCCGCCACGCGGGGCCCAGCCCCTGGCCGTGGCTCGGGTCCGGGGGCTCTTCGGGCCGGACGCGGGCTCGGTCTTCGCCGAATGGGCCGCGGATCCGAAGAGCGCCGAGCCCCTGGCCGACGGCTTTCCGTGGAGCGCGGCCGAGGTCCGGCGTGCCTCCGTGGAGATGATCGAGACCCTGGAGGACCTGATCGACCGACGGCTGAGCGCGCTCCCCGGCGGGGAGCCGATGGAGTACGAGGGCCTGGTTCGTGCCGCCCGCGTGACCGCGGGCGTGCTGGGTTGGGACAGCCGACGGGAGGACCTGGAGGTGGGGCGCTTCCGAGACCCTGGCGGTTTGACGCCCTCCGAAGGCAGGCGACACATTTCCCCCTCATGATCACGATCGGATCCCTGGCCCTCGACCGTCCGCTCCTCCTGGCGCCCATGGAGGACGTGTCGGACCAGCCCTTCCGGCTCATGAGCCGGCGGCTGGGAGCGGACGTCGTATACACCGAGTTCATCTCGTCCGAGGGCCTCGTCCGGGACGCGCGGAAATGTCTCGAGAAGCTCCGGCTCGCCGACGGCGAGCGGCCAGTCGGCATCCAGATCTTCGGTTCGACCGTCGAGGTCATGGTCGAGGCCGCCCGGATCGCCGAGCAGGCGGGCCCCGAGCTGATCGACATCAACATCGGCTGTCCGGTGAAGAGCGTGGCGTGCAGGGGCGCCGGCGCGGGACTTCTCCAGGATCCGGGCCTGATGTCCGCGATCGTGGAAGGGATCGTGGGCGCGGTCCGACTTCCCGTCACCGTCAAGACGCGTCTCGGATGGGACGACGGGTCCATCCGGATCGTCGAGAACGCGCAGATGTTCGAGCGGCTGGGCGTGAAGGCGCTCGCCGTCCACGGACGGACCCGTGCCCAGCAGCGGAAGGGCGCCGCCGACTGGGAGTGGATCCGCCGCGCCAAGGACGCGGTGTCGATCCCCGTCTTCGGCAACGGCGACATCCGCGACCCCGAGGAGGCGATCCGCATGTTCGAAGAGTACGGCGTGGACGGCGTGATGATCGGCCGGGGGGCGATCGCCGATCCGTGGATCTTCTTGCGCGCCAAGGTCTATCGCGACACGGGTCGCGTACCGGA
>Ga0299913_10006525_pt1 | contig 10112 bp, 10 predicted proteins | sample RVTome_9_FD_201360 | JGI IMG/M metagenome (GOLD analysis project Ga0299913, IMG submission 201360) | Soil microbial communities from uranium-contaminated site in the Upper Colorado River Basin, Wyoming, United States - RVT155D38 (version 2) ... | reverse complement strand
CGGCGGCCTTCGAGCCAGGCGTAGTCCGCCGCGTCGCACGCCGCGCAGCCCGGGCGCGGCCCGCCCGTCGCCAAGGTGGTGAACGACCCGTCCCAGGCGTCGTACCGGAGGAGTCCGCTCAGGAGCCGATCAGGCGCGCCGACCAGGAGCTTCATCGTCTCCGCCGTCTGCACGCCCGCCACCACCGCCACCGCGGGGCCCAGGACGCCGGCCGTCTCGCAGGTCGGCAGACTGCCGGCCGGGGGCGCGGTCTCGAAGACGCAGGCCAGGCACGCGGTCTCGCCCGGGACGATCGGCATCACGAGGCCGCCGGTGCCGACCACGCCGGCGTACACCCAGGGTACGCGCTCGCGCGCCGCCCAGTCGTTGATCAGGTAGCGGGTCTCGAAGTTGTCGGTGCCGTCGCACACGACGTCGGCACCGGACAGGAGGTCCTCGGCCGTACCCGGCCGCAGGTCGTCGACCACGCCGCGCACGTCGATCTCGGGGTTGATCGCGGCCAGCGCGCGCTCGGCCGCCAGTGCTTTGGGCTCCGCGCGCTCCGCGTCGGCGTCGGTGAACAGGATCTGCCGCTGCAGGTTGCCGCGCTCGACGAAATCTCGGTCGATCACGGTCAGGCGCCCGACCCCGGCGCGCGCCAGCAGCTGCGCCTGCACCGACCCCAGCGCGCCGCAGCCCACGATCACCGCGTGCGCGCGCCCCAGGCGCTCCTGCCCCGCGGCGCCGATCTCCGGCAGGATCCGCTGCCGCACGTATCGATCTCCGCTCACGGCGTCAAGGTAGAGGCCCGCGTAGATTCGCGGCCATGCGGGACGCGGAACGCGTGGTGATCACGGGGATGGGCGCGGTGAGCCCGAACGGCGTCGGGCGCGCGGCCTTCTGGCGGGCCTGCGCCGGTGGCGAGAGCGGCACCGGGCCGATCACGCTGTTCGACGCCTCCGATCACGACTGCCGCGTCGCGGGGGAGGTCAAGCAGTTTGACGTCGAGGGGAACCTGCCGGTCAAGACCCGGCGCTACGGGATGCGCGTCGTGGCGATGACGCTGGCCGCCACGGCCGAGGCGCTCGACGGGGCGGGGCTCGACTCGACCCGCTTGAGCGAGGAGGAGCGCCGGCGGACGGGCGTGATCCTCGGCACTGGCGCGGCGGGGATCGCGTTCGGCGAGGAGCAGTATCAGGTCTACTACCGCGAGGGATCGCGTCGCGTCAGCCCGTACAGCATCGTGGCCACGTTCGTGGGCATGCTCTCCAGCGAGGTCTCGATGGAGCACGAGCTGCGCGGGATGAGCCACGTGGTCTCGACGGGCTGCACCTCCGCCTCCGACGCCATGGGCTACGCGCTCCACACCCTGCGCGGCGGCCGCGTCGACCGCGTGGTCACGGGCGGGGCGGAGGCGTGCATCGTCCCCGGGATCATGGCGGGGTTCTCGCGCATGGGCACGATGACGCGCCGCAACGGCGATCCCGCGCGCGCGTCGCGCCCCTTCAACGCCGACCGCGACGGGTTCGTGATGGCCGAGGGCGCGTGGGTCCTCGTGTTCGAGACCCTGCAGAGCGCGCGTCGCCGCGGCGCCGCGCCGCTCGCCGAGGTGCTCGGGTACGGCACCACGTGCGACGCGTTCCACCGCGTGCGACCCGAGCCGACGGGCGAGGAGGCCGCGCGCGCGATCCAGATGGCGCTCGAGGATGCCGGCGTGCCGGCCGACCGGGTCGACTACGTGAACCTGCACGGCACGGCGACCGAGCTGAACGACCGCATCGAGACCCTGGCCGTGCGGGTCGCGTTCGGCGCGCACGCCGAGCGGCTGCCGACCTCGGCCCTCAAGTCGATGACGGGGCATCCCCAGGGCGCGTGCGGCGCGGCCGGGCTGGTGGAGACGGTGGACGCGATGCGCGAGGGGTGGCTCCCACCGACCATCAACTACGACGCCCCCGACCCAGCCTGCGACCTCGACTACGTCGCCAACGGCGGCCGCGCCGCCGACATTGCCCACGCGGTCGTCAACTGCATCGCGTTCGGCTCCAAGAACTCGGCGCTCGTCGTGCGCCGCTGGGACGGCCGCTGACGCGTACGATCTGTACGCCGCAGGAAGACGCGAGCGACGCAACGCCGAAGGTGGCCCGCCTTCAGCGCCCCACCTACAGGGAGAAGGGCACCGGGGTGAAGCAGAGGACAAACATCGCAACCGCCAGCCACCCCGCAGCCTTCCGCACGGGGTCGAGCTCGAGGTGCGGATCCAGCACCGGGGGGTGGCGGATGCGGATCAGGAACAGGATCAGGGCGCCCCACACGTACCACCCCGGCCACCACCACCCCATCGCCAGGATCGCGACGAAGAACAGCCAGCCGATCGCGTGCTGCTTCCGGCCGACGAGCGAGTACACGACGTGGCCCCCGTCGAGTTGCCCCACGGGGAGCATGTTGAGCGCCGTGACCAGCAGCCCGATCCAGCCGCTGAACGCGACGTTGGACAGGTAGAGCTCGTGGCCTTCGGGCACGGGCGGGCCGAACAGGGCCATGATCGCCTGGAACAGGAGCGGCTCGCCGAGCAGGATCCCGCCTTCCGGCACGTGCGGCAGGACAGGCGAGTGCGCCACGCCCCAGATCGTCACCGGGATCGCGACCACGATTCCCGCCAGCGGGCCCGCCGCACCTACGTCGAGCAGCATCCGGCGCGTGTAGATCGGGGTCTTCATCTTGATCACCGCGCCGAGCGTGCCGATCGGCGAGAGGAGGGGCAGCGGGATGAAGAACGGGAGCGTTACGTCGAGCCCGTAGCGCCGCGCGGCGAACCAGTGGCCGAACTCGTGCGCCGCGAGGATCCCCAGCAGCGAGGCCGCGAACGGCACGCCGTCGGCGAGCCGGCCCGGGTCGTCCCGCGGGAACCACAGCGGCGCGCCCTCGAGGTACGCGCCCGCCAGGAGCGTGGAAGCCACGGTGAGGAGGAACGCCGCCAGGTTCCATGGCCACTCCGGCGGGATCGCGGGTGGCGCGGGGTGCGTGACGGTGACGCGCGTGCGGCCGTCGACGCGCTCGTAGAACCAGGTCACGTCGAGCGGGGCCAGGTCCCCCTCCAGCCGGGCGCGGGCGTCGGGCGAATCGTAGCTTAGCCACCCACGGAGGATCCGCTCGCGTCCCACGCGGAACGCGTGCGGGCTCTCGAGGCTCGCGAGCGCCACGTCCTCGGCGGGGTGCCCGTGCGCCAGCTCCTCGACGTCGGGCTCGGGCACGAAGCGCGAACGGCTCCAGAATCTCCACCGCATGGGGTCCCCTTGGACGTCTGGGTCGACGGCCGCTACCAGCCGCTCGATGCGCCCGCGCTGCCGGCGCGGGATCGCGGATTCCTGTTCGGCGAGGCGGTCTACGAGGGCGTCAAGATCGTCGGCCGCAAGCCGCTGTTCCTGGCCCGGCATCTCGAGCGCCTCGAGGCTTCGGCGCAGGCGCTGGGACTGGGCCCCGTCTGGCGCGCGGACGACGCGCGCCCGATGCTCGGCCGGCTCCTCGGCGACCGCTCCGACGGGCTGGCGCGGCTGTACCGGACCGGCGGCGCCGGGCCTACGGGCCCGGTGTCGATCGCGTGGGTCGAGCCGCCGCCGCCCTGGACGGCCCCCCATACCCCGCCGTGGAGACTGGCGTGCCACGCCGAGCGGATCGTCCCCTACCTCCCAGGCGTCAAGCACACCAACCGGCTCGCGCACGCGCGCGCGCGGCGCGCGGCCCACGCGGGCGGCTTCGACGACGCGGTGCTCGTGCACCGCGACGGCTGGGCCCTCGAGGGGAGCGCCTCGAACCTGTTCTTCTTCGAGTCCGACACGCTCCACACGCCGGCGCTCGCGTGCGGCATCCTTCCGGGGATCACGCGGGACACGGTGCTCGACCTCGCGCCCGGTTGCGGGTTCAAGACCGTCGAGGGACGCTATCCACCCGAGATCGTCACCGCCGCGGACGAATGTTTCCTCTCGTTCACCAGCGCCGGCGTGATGCCGGTGGCCGCGCTGGACGACGCCGCCTTCCCGCCCCCGGTTCCCGGGCCGCGCACCCGGCGGCTCCAGGCGGCGTACGAGGAGCGAGTCGCCCGCGCGCTCGCCGAGGAGCCGGCGCTCTAGACGGAGCCCGAGGTCGCACCGGCCCGGGCGCGCCGGTCCATCCGCGCCCAGCGCCGGTACATCCACATCCAGTGCTCGGGATCGCGCCGGACGGCGGCCTCGAGCCGCGCGTTGAACCGGGCGGCGTCCTCGGCGACGGCCGAGTCCGGGTCCGCGGCGTCGCTCGTGTCGAGGGGCTCCAGCCGCGCGGCGTAGCGGCCACGGCCGGTCGAGCGGCAGAAGAAGGTCAGCAGCGGCGCCCGCGCCATGCGGGCGAGACGGAACGGCCCGACGTGCGTCATCGCCGGCTGGCCGAAGAGCGGCGCGATCACCCCCTCCGCGGCCTTGCGCGGCTCCTGATCCATGACGATGCCCAGCACGTGACCGGCGCGCAGCCAGCGCGCCGCGGCCCGCATGTCGTCATGGTCGATCTGCTCGATCCCGGCCGCCGCTCGCGTCCGGCGCAGCCGCTCGGCGAGCACGGGGTCGCCCGGTTCCTTGAACAGGACCGCGAACGGATGCCCGGCCGCGGCCACCCTGCGCGCGAGCCATTCCCAGTTCCCGAAGTGTCCCGACAGGAGGATCGCGCCGCGGCCGCCCGCGAGCGCCACGTCCAGCGCGGCCTCGTTCTCGAGCCCCACGCGCTCGACGATCTCCGCATCGGAGTACTTGGGAGTGTGGAGGAACTCGACCAGCGAGCGCGCCATGCGCCCGTAGGAGCGGAACGCCGTGCGCCGCCGCCGTCCGGAGGCCCAGTCCGGGTAGACGCGCTCCAGGTTCTCGTGCGCGACGCGGCGATCGAACCCGGCGTACAGCAGCGCGCCCACGGAGGCGGCGAGCGGCGCGGTCAGGGCGCGGGGCATGCGCTGGACGGCCGCCGTGACCCCGCGGGCCAGGGCGGTCTTCAGCCGCACAGCACCGAGCCTCCGTTGACGTTGAGCACCTCGCCGGTCACGTGCCGCGCGCGGTCGCTGGCGAGAAACGCGATCGCGTCCGCCACGTCCTCGGCCGTGGCGGCCCGTCCGAGCGGGATCGAGGCCAGGATCGCCGCCCGCTCCCCGCCGTGCAGCGGGGCCGCGCTCATGTCGGTGTCGACCCACCCGGGGGCGACGGCGTTGACGCGGATCTCCGGCGCGCACTCGACCGCGAGCGACTTGACCAGCGAGATCTGGCCGCCCTTCGACGCGGCGTAATGGGAGTGATGCGCCTCGCCGCGCTGGCCGGCCGTCGAGCTCAGCACCACGATCGCGCCCCCGCCGCGGCGCCGGAGCGCGGGGACCGCCTCGCGGCAGAGCCGCCACGTCCCGCCCAGGTTCGCGTCGATCGTGGCGTGCCACTCCGCGGCTGTCATGGCCTCGACGGCCGCGCCCTCCCAGATCCCGGCGTTGGCGACGGCCACGTCCACGCCGCCCCACGCCGCCTCCGCCTCCCGCACGAAGCGCGCAACCGCCTCGTCATCGGTGACGTCCGCGCGCCAGCCGCGCGCGCGTCCCGCGCTGCCGGCCTCGAGCGCGCGCGCCGCGGCCTCGCTCGAGCGCCACGTGAAGCCGACGCGCGCGCCGAGCTCCGTGAACAGGCGTACGCAGGCCGCCCCGATCCCGCGGGACCCCCCGGTCACGAGCACGATCTTTCCGTCGAAGTCGATCATCTTCCCCTCCGGCAGGACGGCCGAAGCTACGCGGCATTGACGCTCCGCGGAAGCGCCGCCTAGACTGCGCGCATGGTGCCCCCGACGGACCCCTCGGCGTCCTCCGATCGGGCGGCGCTCGTCCGCGAGCTGCGCGAGCGGGTCTCCGCCCGCGAGGAGCGGCGGGAGGCGGCGCATCCTGCCGTCGACGCCTCGTTCCAGGAGCGATACGACCATCTGCTCGGCGAGCTGGTGGACGTGCTCGGGCGGATCCCCGAGATCGAGACCGAGCCCATCGGCACGGCGGGGCTGAAACTGCGGTACGAGCCGACCGAACGCGAGGTGCGGATCACGGCGCTCGAGGAGCAGGGGTTCGTCCACTTCGTGTTCGGCCATGCCACGCTGGGCACCCTGCACCGGGCCGAGCACCACGCCTCGCATCCCTTCGGGGAGACGCCCCCCGACGCCCCGCGCCTCGTCCGACAGCTGATCGGGTTCCTGATCGAGGGCGTGGAGCCGCGCTGGCTTTCCGAGCGGCCCGAGCCGGAGTCCCCTGCCAGCCGGGCAGAGCGGCCGGACGACGACACGCTCGAGCTCCCGCTCCAGTAGCCCGGCGTCCGGCTTCGCGACGCCGGATCCTTCCGTTCCGGCAGCCCCGCACTCCCGTTCCTGCCGCGGTGACAGCCCGGACGGGCGATTGTGACAGCCTGCGCCGTGGTACGGCGGTTGCATTCATCGTCGGCGGAACCCCCGGTCCGCGATCGCGACCGGAAATCGAACGTCGACCATTCGAACACGAGGAGGAAGTCATGACCTACGTGACCCGATATCGCCCCTTCACCAACGTCTTCGCGCTCCCGCGCGAGCTCGATCGGATGATGGACGAGGCCTTCAACGGCTGGGACCGCGGCGGGGAGAACCTGCGCCAGTGGTTCCCGGTGACCGACGTCTCGGAGACGCCGGAGGCCCTGACCCTGCGCCTCGAGGTACCCGGCCTGTCGCGCGAGCAGCTGAAGATCTCGGTGGAGAACAACACGCTCACCGTGCGCGGGGAGAAGGTCCAGGAGACGTCCAGCGAGGACGAGACGTTCCACCGCACCGAGCGCTCGTTCGGCGCCTTCGAGCGGTCGTTCGCGCTCCCGCCCTACGTCGACACCGACGACGTGAAGGCCGCCCTCCACGACGGCGTCCTGGCGATCACCCTTCCGCGCCGCGACGAGGCCAAAGCGCGCGAGATCTCGATCGACGGCGGCCAGAAGAAGATCGAGTCCAAGTAGCCACCCATGAACGACGTCGCCCAGAAGCGACGCCGCCCCAAGCACGAAGCCCCCGCACCCGGGGGCTTCGTTCGTTCAGGAGCAAGGATCGAGCTCAGGATCCGGGGCGCTCAAAACGGCCCAGATTCGGCGGCGCACGACGAGCGTGGCCGAGGCGTACGAAAACGTACGCCGCAGGCCGCGCGAGGAGCAGCACACCGAAGATGGGCCGTTTTCAGCGCCCCGGCTGCCCCGGATCTATCAGGACTTCGATGATCAGTCGTTCGTAGTACGGGCAGCCCGATCGCACCTTCACCACCGACGCCACCGCCCGATGCCCCGAGTCCATCAGCGGCGCCAGCCAGCGGGAGATCGTGCGCGGAACGTAGCCGATCGTCTCGGTGGCGGCGGTCTGGACCTGGATGGCGTCCGCTCCGATCGCGTTGTCGGGCTCGCGGCGCAGGACGAGCGGGTCGCCGGCGTGGATCCCCTCCAGCATGCGGTACCGGTTCTCGAAGCACAGCCCGTGGACGGTGCAGCGGAACTCCCGCGCGCTCCCGGCCCCGTCCAGCGGGTCGGCGATGCGGATCATCCGGCGTCCACGACCTCGCCCGGCTCGCGCGATCCGGCCTTCTGGCGATACGCCGCGACCAGGCGCTCGTACATGTCCTCGCGGCGATCGAACAGCCGGCGTGGCTCGCGCGGCGCGTGGCGGTCGAGCGCCCAAGCGGTCAGGAGCGGCAGCGCGATCGTCGTGTCCGCGTAGCAGACGACCGCGTCGGGCAGCTTCTCGGGATCGACCTTGCCCCACGAGACCGCTTCGCCGGGCGTGGCGCCCGAGAGCCCGCCGGTGTCGGGTCGCGCGTCGGTGATCTGGAGGTAGTAGTCGTGTCCCGCCTCCTCGAGGCCCAGCACCTCCTGGATCTGGGGCTCGGTCTGGAGCACGAAGTTCTTGGGCGAACCGCCGCCCAGGATCAGCACCCCGCTCTTCCCGCCCCGGCTCTTGGAGTCCCACACGATCGCGGCCGTCTCGTTCACGTCGCGCGCCGGATCGATGCGCAGCCGGTTCCCCCGCAGCTCGAGCTCGGCGACGTTCATCCCGATCGAGGAATCTCCCGGCGAGGAGGTGTACACCGGCACGCCCATGCGGTACGCGGCCGCGAGCAGCGACGTTCCCTTGCGGCCGAGCGCGAGCTCGCGCTCGGCCACGTACTTGCCGCACAGCCAGTGGAACTCGGCCGTCCCCATCTCCTTCTGGAACTCCGGCGCGGTCATGATGCGGCGGAAGAAGGCGTCGGTCTGGAGCAGCACGTCGTAGTCGAACAGGATGTCGTAGATGCGCACCACGCCCGCCTCGCGGAGCTCGGTGTCGTCCAGGAACGGCCGCCCGCGATGCATCTCGAGCCCGATGCCGAAGTGGGTGTCGTGATACAGGTTCGCGCCCGTCGACACGATCCAGTCCACGAATCCCGCCTCGACGAGCGGGATCAGACACGTCATGCCGATCCCGGCCGGCGTCAGGGCGCCGGTCAGCGACATCCCGACGAGCGCGTCGTCGGCCAGCATCTTCTGCGTGTACAGCTCGCATGCCTCGCGCAGCCGCCCGCCGTTGTAGGCCAGATAGGCGCTCTCCACCAGATCCGCGGCCGTCATGCCGGGGCCGATGGGATCCGGCAGGATCGACGGGCCGGAGAGCCAGCGCTTCTTGGTCACGGGTCCCCCTTTCCCGGAACGGGCGGCCTCAGCCGACTCGCTGGACCTGGAACGATTCGCGGGCCGCGGCCAGCACGTCCTCGACGACGACCGCCAGCGGGCGCTTCAGGAACGCCCCCGCCGCGTTCTTGTGGCCGCCTCCGCCGAAGCGGCTCGCGAGTCGGCTGACGTCGACCTCCCCGGCGGAGCGGAACGACACCTTCGTGGCCCCCTTGTCGATCTCCTTGAACAGGATCGCCATCTCGACGTGCTCGAGCGAGCGGAGCGCTTCGACCACGCCCTCCACGTCCTCGGGCTCCGCGTCGGCCTCCTCCATCAGGTCGCTGGACAGCGCGATCCACGCCAGTCGCCCGTCCGCCTCGAGATGGAACTCCCCGAAGACGCGCGAGAGGAGCCGGGCGCGGGTCGGCGAGACGGACTCGAACACGCGCTGGTTGATCGCGTGGACGTCCGCGCCGTGGTCGATCAGCGCCGCGGCCGCGCGATGCGTTCGCGCGGTCGTGTTGGAGTAGCGGAAGCCGCCCGTGTCGTAGGCGATCGCGGCGTAGAGCGCGGCCGCCATAGGCGGCGTGATCTCGGCGCCCCATTCGACCAGGAGCGCGTGGAGCAGCTCGCCCGTCGCCGCGGCCGTCGTGTCGCGGACGTCGACGCCGCGGAAGCCGGCGGCGCCCAGGTGATGGTCGATGACCACGATCTCCCCGGCGTAGTCGCGGGCCCAGGGCTCGAGCGGCCCCAGCCGGGCGGGCACGGAGATGTCGAGCACCGCCAGCAGGTCCGCAGCGCCGAGGAGCCGCTCGGCGGACTCGGCGTCGAAGCCCGGCGCCGGGATGTCCGCCTCCAGGAACCGGAAGCGGCGCGGGGCCGGATGCGGGTTGAGGATGTCGACGGCCTTGCCCTGGTCCCGGAGCCAGTGCGCCAGGGCCACCTCCGAGCCGATCCCGTCGCCGTCGGGCTGGACGTGGGTGGTGATCACGACCCGCTCCGCCCAGCGGAACAGGTCGCGCGCGGCGCGGCTCGCCTTGCGGAGATCCTGGCTCACGGCGACTCGCCCTCGAGCGCCCGGTCGGTCAGCGGCAGCACGTCCACCTCGGCTCCGGCGGGCAGGTCCGCGATCCCGACCGGGACCACGGCCAGCCCGTCGGCGGAGGCGAGCCCGGACAGGATCGCGGATCCCTGCGCGCCGGTGAGCCGCGCGCGCCACCCGCTCCCCTCCGGCTCGAGCCGCACCCGCAGATACGTCGCCTTCTCCGGGCGCGTCGACACCGGCGTGGCCAGCTTCGCGCGCACGACCCGCCGGAACAGCCGGCGGCGCCCCCCCATCGCGAGGATCGCGGGCCGCCCGAAGAGCTCGAACGTGACATAGGCGCTCACCGGATTCCCCGGCAGGCCGAACACCGGCCGGCCCGCGGCGGACACGCCGAACGCCACCGG
>Ga0299913_10006524_pt1 | contig 10113 bp, 8 predicted proteins | sample RVTome_9_FD_201360 | JGI IMG/M metagenome (GOLD analysis project Ga0299913, IMG submission 201360) | Soil microbial communities from uranium-contaminated site in the Upper Colorado River Basin, Wyoming, United States - RVT155D38 (version 2) ... | reverse complement strand
GCGAATTCTTCGGATACTGGCAGAGTATCTCGAGCCCAAGAGCCGCTTCGACCGCTATGTCATCGACGATACCATCGTCTTCATGGGATCGGCGCGTACGCTGCCCGCCGATGTGGCGGAAGCTCGGCTCGCAGAAGCCGAACGCACCGGTGCGGGGGTCGACGCCGCCCGCATGCAGGTAAAGATGGCGCAATACTACGAAGCGGCCCGCCAGCTCGCCTTTCGCCTGACCGAATGGTCGAAGAGCCTCGACGACAAGGACCGCCGCTTCGTCGTCTGCACCGGGGGCGGCCCCGGCATCATGGAGGCGGCAAACCGCGGCGCGTCGGAGGCGCGGGGGGTGAACGTCGGCCTTACGATTTCACTGCAGCAGGAGCAGGCCAGCAATCCGTACATCACGCGCGAGCTGGACATCCATTTCCATTACTTCTTCATGCGGAAATTCTGGTTTGCCTATCTTGCAAAAGCCGTTGTCATGTTTCCGGGTGGATTCGGCACCTTCGACGAGCTTTTCGAGATTCTCACGCTTCTCCAGACCAGGAAGATCCGCAAACATCTTCCCGTCGTTCTCTATGGCTCGGAGTTCTGGAACAAGACGTTCAACTTTGAGGCTTTGGTGGAGTTCGGTACGATCAGCCCCGAGGATCTGGCCATCTTCCACCGCAGCGACAGCGTGGACGATGCCTATGAGTACATTGTCCGGGAACTGTCGGAGCATGCCATGAACGCTCCGGGCGCCCGGCTCTAGGCCACGGCGCGATATGGCGCGACATGGCGCGACGGTTATAAGATATTATTCCTATACATAAATAAAAAAAAGGCCACTGAATTAATCAATGGCCTAAGGAGTGGAGGAATCAAGAGGAGGTATGAGAATTACTATATGTCTATTGGAGCTCTTACTCAGTGACTACGGTCACATTGGGAATATTTATTATCAAAATTTATAACTAGCCCAAATTGGCTAGATTTTCCTCCGAACTGCAATCCTTTTGCGTCTTTGTCGCATTGCCGGGATTAGCGCTAATTTTTCCCGGCATGCAAGAGGACGCAAAAACAATGAACATTCAACGGACAACGAGGGTCGACCGGCTGACGGCGGAGGACAGGGAGCTGTTCGGACGGATTGCCTATGCGATGGTCGTGGTCGGCCTCTGGAAGACCACGGTTCGGCGGACCGATGACAGCTTCGACTTTTTCGAGGTTCGGGGCCAGCAGGGTCAGTTGTCCTACCGCATCGGCCGCGTGGTTGATGGTGGCTATGTTCTGTTCAACCTGATGACCGGCGCCCGCAAGCACGGGGCCAACCTTGCGGATCTGCTGCGCTCGATCGCCTACGTGCCGCGGACCTCCTGACCTCGGTCCGTCCAGGCGGCGGTCAGACACCCCGGCATTCATCATTTATTAAGCTCCGATTCATCATCATGGGGCGGGCTGCAAGGGTTTTGCCCTTCATGCAGCATTCTCGTCCTGGGGAGTTGGAGCTGGTGTCCTCGCTGGCAAGCTTGAAAGTCTGCATTGTCGACGCAGACGGCGACATGCGCCGGATGATCTGCGAGGCGATGAATTCTCTGGGCATCAGCCAAATTAGGGAATGCGCCGACACCAGCCTCGCGAAACAGGTCGTCGGCGAATTCAAGCCGGACCTGTGCCTGGTCGACGCTGATACCGGTCCGGTCGATGCCATTGCGTTCGTCAAGCAGGTCCGGGAAGCCGACGAAGGCCCACATTCCGAGACCCAGTTCATCATGATGATCGGACATGCCAACACGCGGCGCGTGATTCAGGCGCGCAACGCTGGCGTCGACGAATTTCTCGTCAAGCCGATTTCCGCGCGGGGCCTCCACTCGCGGCTTCTGACTCTCGTCGACAATCCGCGCTTATTCGTCCGGACGGTGAACTATACCGGTCCGGATCGGCGGCGCCATTGCCGCCCCTTCGACGGTCCCGATCGGCGCGAGAAATCAGACGGGGTGCAAGAGAACGCCACCGCCGAACCGGCTGCCCCGTCCGTCGATACTCCAGCAACGGGCTAGGACGTGTTAACGTCGCACGCCCGTTAGGTCTCGGCGCGTCGTGTCGTCAGGGTGTCGGCGCGACCAGCTTCGCGTGGACGAAGCCGACCGCGGAGCCGCTGTGAGCCACCCGATACCAGGGGCTGCCCGGGATCTTTCCCAATATCTCGACTTTTGATTGTCGCGGCAGCATAGCGATCCTCGCCGATCTCGTCGTCGGACGCTCACGGACATTGGCATCGGCGACGGTGACGAAGGCGCTCGGGTTGTCGGGATAGATGAAGCCGTCGGTCGGATACACGTTGGCGCCGTATTGCGCACCCGGCGTGTACCAAACCCGAATGGCCGACCAGTCGTTCTCGGGCGATACGTCGATCACCGGCGTCGCCAGATGGATCTTACGATTGTTCAGCCAGTTTGCATGGTCGATCAGGATCTCTCGTTCATTGACGATCTTTGCGACGACGCCGACGTGGCCGCGCGGAGTCTTGCTGCTGCCCTTGAGGACGAGGACGGCACCCGGTTCCGGATCCTGACCGCGCCGGAAGCGCCCGGCTGCGCTTTCCCACCAGGTCCGCGCGTCGCCGCGAAGCGCAATTCCTGAAACCATGCGCGCGTAGGGCACGCACTGGAGCGGCCGGCGCGGCGTGACAATCTTTGGCGTCACGCTGGAAACGGACGCCTTTGTCGCCGCCATCGATTCCGAGTGGTAGGACGGCGCCGCAGCTATGCCGAGTGACTCGGCAAATTCCTGATATGGAGCGCCCCGATCGGACCATGCAGCTGCGACGGTCTCCGCATCGTTGTGCGTCTCGGATGCAGACACGTCCGCGACGCTACTTTGCGGTAGCTCTTCGGGCCCTGGGCCCGCGCATCCTGCCGCTATGGCAAGGGATGCAACACCGAGGAAACGCAAGGAAAAAAGAAATGACACTTGGCCAAGTCTCGATGGCCAACACTTCATCACTGCCCCCACCAGATAGGCTTACCCCCAAATCGTCGTTAACGATAACAGGATTGCGGCGGGTGGGCAATTCCCAGTGAGTGAAATTCCGGCAGAAATCGAAATGCGCAAAGTTCGTTCAGGCCGTCGCCAGAATGGCAGCGGCAGCGGGAACGATGGCGGCAGACACGATGAACAGCGCGACCGATATCATGCGGCGCCGCGACAGCTGCGCATCGGCCGAAAGGGTTTCTTCGCTAACCGGCGTCTCGCTGAGGTCGATCGGCGTCATGGCGGTGATGGGAACGACGAAATCGAGAATTCTGTTGCCGCTCCTCGACTGCAGAAAGAAGGTGTCGATGACGGTCGTCGTCGCCGTCGCATACGGCAGTCGAAGCGCCCTCGGCAACCAATGCAGCCGCGCTCGCGGCAGCGCATCGCTTATGCCGCTTCGGGTTTCGATTCCAATGAGGCGCCCGTGCCGGTCGAGGACGCGAATATCGTGGATCTGCGTCCAGGGAAGCATCGGGGCGCCCGTTCGACGGTCGTGGATTCCGTGCGCATCGATGACAAGCGCGGCACCCTGGTGCAGGAACAGGCGCAGCAGCAGCGTGAGGCCGACGGTAAGGAGCATGACGCTGCCCGTAAGGGCGATCCCCGTCGCCAGAAGTGCCGGGAATTCCGGCGCCGGACAAGGATTGGTCGCGACGGGGTAGGCGATCAGGCCGCCGGCGCCAATGGCAGCCGCAGCAACGCCGACAGCCCGCCACTTGTCGAAAAAGAATTCGACCTTCTCGAAGAGCGGCATGCCGAAATCCATATCGGCCGCGGCCATCTCATGCCTCTCATTTGTGGTGCGGACGGTTCAATTCCGCTGCCGAGAACTGTCGGCCAAATTTCTTTTCAAAGCGTTAACCAACATGCCATGGGAGACGGCGGCTCGCCGGCGCCGCTGCGGCCGCTGCTGCATCGCCATCCCCGTCGGCCTGGAACCAAGGCGCCAGGCTCGTGATCGCCGGCATGTTCGCCACCGACCGGAATACGGCGAGCGCCGAGAGGGCTGACAGGACGATCGACGCGAAGAATATTCCTTGGAATTCCGCATAGGCGGGTTGGCTCAAGGCATCCTTGGCAACCAGCAACTGCTGAATCGCAAAGACCGGATAGTCGTAGAGTCCGTGCAGCGCGGTGGGCGCGAGGAACATGGCGGCCAGAATGAAGGGCGCGATACGCGGCGCCAGCAGCCAGCGCGCGGCGAAGTACCCCATGACGATGCCTACGGTTCCATGCATGGGAACGGCGGTGACCGCCCGCAGCATCGCCGTTTCGGTCCAGTTCTCCGAGCTGAATACGTAGTAGAGGTTCTCGATTGTCGCGAAGCCGAGGCCGACCAGGACGGTCAGCACGATCGCATCGACCGGCCGGCGCAAATCCTCGTGACGCAGCACGATGCAGGTAACGACGAGCAGCTTGCCCAGCTCTTCCGGAATCGATGCCTCGAGAAATGCAACGGCAGCCGCCTGCAGCCGAATGCCCTCGATACCCTCGATCCGCGGGGCATAGAGGGAGGCGATCCCTGCAATCGGGATCGCAACGCTGAAGCCGAGGCCGAAGGATATCCAGATGAGCTCGCGCAGATGCCGCCATGCGCGGTGCGTGCCGAAATAGATCAGCGTAGCCGTCGCCGGCGCCGCGGCCGCACCTGCCGCCACGAGGCGCCAGTGCACGCTATCCAGTTCCATCATGCCGTCAGTCCTCTCGGCAACGTCTCGACGGAATGCAACGGGGCGCCCACGGATGACTCCTCAAAAGCGGTTGGGCGGGGTAAGGCCCATGACGATGACGGTCATGGTGACGATCAGGACGAGAGCGCCGAAGATACCTGCAGAAAGCGAAACGCCTCTTGCGCGCGCCAGGTAGGCGGCGCGCGCTGCATCACCCGAGTGAGCCTGCCGCGCTTTGGCGATGCGGCGCACGGCATGTTCGACATACCAGGATTTGCCGCAGATGCCTGCCGTCAGCGCAATCAGCAGACCCGAGCCCAAAAAAAGCGAGCCGGGCAGTATGTGATCGAGCAATACGGGCAGCGCGACGAGGATGATGCCGCCCGAATACATTTTTCGATAGAACATCCAAGGGACCGTTATCAGGAACGCCGGCCAATGCCAGGCTGGCGCGAGGGGAATTGGTCTTGAAGAACGGCCAAAGCCGAGGCCGGCGCGCCGACTGAGCAAATCCTCATAGTGCTGCCGGTAGAGTGCAGCGTTTACGGCGGCAAAATCGGCCAGCTGGGCAGGCGATGGCATGTCCTGGGCGGCCGGCGGCGCGGCCTGGCCCATCGGTTTCAAGGTCACTGACGTCATCCCGCCCTTTTGCCTGTCGCCAGCACCGGCCGACCGTCCGACATGATGGTATTGCGCCTGACTGCTTCCATAGTCTCCAAATAAAACCTTCAATCTGTAAACATTTTATGGAATTAATTTAACTATATATAACATTCCAGGTCATGTTTTTATGAATAACGTGAAATCATGGTAATAATAATGTTGAAAATATGACTTTCATGTATGTAGTATAATATCAAGATGGAGGATATATTATTGATATATTTAGTATAATTTTGTGAAAATTTTCTTAATTGGAATAGCGCTCGTTCTGCCTGGTGCAGAACGAGGAAGTCGGGGGTAGTCGCAGCGTCAATTCCGAACGTACGCAAGACGGCGGGCAAGCGGCGTCACTGCGATTGCGGCGAGTGGAGGGGAAGGCCGTGAAAGCGAAGCTTCGTGAGAGGTTGGTCAACAGCGGGCGCGACCGGCAGATTCGATGCCAGTTCGATCTCGACAAGCGCCTCTATCGGCAGCGACTGATTCTGGCGGCTGCGACGGCTGTGTGTTCGACGGCGGCCATCCTGATCTTGCCGCTTCCGGGCGTGCTTATTGCCGTGATCCTGCTGACCGTCCCGGCGTCGATCGCCCTGGGCTACCGTGCCTACAAAATGCGCCAGATCCGCCAACCGGTGATCGCGATCGGCCGGAACGGCATTTGGGACCGCCGGCTCGGCGCCGGCGTGGTGCCGTGGACCGAGATTCTCCGTATCCGAACCGACCGCTTCGGCAACATCGTCCTCGATCCCTGGCGCGAATTCTCGCTGACCGAACGGGATGCGGGCATGCGCTGGTCGCAGCTCATGCGCCGGTTCGACCCATCGCTCAATCCCGGAAGCCTGAGGATCCGGTTGACGGACATCGATGGCGAGATGTGGGATGTCCTGGCGGCGATCGATGCGTCCCTGCCGGATTATCTCCGCTCGCTGTGGAAGCCGGAGGCGCGGATGCCGCTGTTCGCGGGTGACCGAAAGCGGGCCATCGCCGGTATCTGCGTCACCGTCGCGGCAACGCTCCTGCTGTATGTTTCGATGGGCGGACCAAACGATCCGCGCATCTTCGTCTACAACCTCGGGCCGGTGACCGACATCGGCGCGGCGCCGGGGCGGAAGGACACGCCTATCGTCGATCTCTACCGTCATGCCGCGGAACAGGGTGACCTCGATGCGCGTATGCGGCTGGGCCTTATGTTCCACGAAGGCGAAGGGGTTTCGCGCGATCCGACGCAGGCGGCGCACTGGTTCCGACTGGCCGCTTCGGAGAAATTGCCGGCGGGGCAGGCGGCCCTCGGTTATCTCCACGAGCAGGGAATGGGCGTCGAGCAGGATTTCTCGCAGGCGCTGAGCTGGTACCGCGCTGCGGCGGACCGTAACCATGCCTGGGCGCAATATCGGCTTGGCCTCATGTATCGCGATGGGCGTGGCGTATCCCGCGACAGTGAGAAGGCTGTCGATCTGCTGAAAGCCGCCGCCGCCCAGGGTGATGTCGGCGGGATGTTCCATCTCGCCGAGATGTACGAGAACGGATGGGGTGCAGCGCAGAATGCCGCCGCCGCCGCCGATCTGTATTACAAGGCTGCGGCGCGTGACCACGACCGGGCGGAATACAATCTCGCCGTCATGTACCGTGAGGGCCGCGGGGTGCCTCGCGATGCAGGCAAGGCGGCGCAGTGGTTCGAGAGATCCGCGCTCACCGGCTATGCGCCGGCTCAATATGCGCTGGGGCTCGCGTACGAGGTCGGCAGCGGCGTTTCATTCGATCCCGGACGCTCGGCGCTCTGGTACTACGTCGCGGAACGCCACGGCCACGCTGAAGCGAGTAATCGGCGGCGCCACGTGCTGGAAACGATGACACCGCAGCAGAGACGGGATGCCGACCTGCTCCTGCGCGAATGGATGCAGGACAACTTGCTCAAGGGCGACCTTGCGACGCGATTCTCGGAATATCGGGAAAAGCAGGGGGCAAAGGCCTTTGCCGTCGCTATGAACGGGGCGTGGGCGCAGACGGAAGCGGCGCCGCACGCCCGTGATGCGGTCTATCGCGCGATGAAGCGCTGCCGCGACTATGCGCCGACTTGCATCCTCTATGCGGTGGGTGACACGATCGTTGCGGGCATGCGCGAAGCGGAGGTCGATGCCGTCGTGGCGCGCCAGGTAAAAAAGACCGCTCAGCAATAACGGCGCCGCTGTCCGCCTAAGTCTAAATTGCTCGCTTCGTTACGATTGCGGCTTCGCCTTTTCGACCGCTTGCGAGCGGTTCTTCTTGATGTGGATGGACTCGAATTCCGGGATCAGGAATGCCCAATCCCGGGTGCGCTGCATGATCGCATCGCCTTCCGAACGCGCGGCGGACGATTGCCCGCCCGCTGCGACGAAGCGGATCCAGTCCCTGCCGTCGATCGTCGCAAGCTCGAAGGCGATCGTCATGCCATCCACCGTTTGGTGCTCGCCGCGGATCGTCGCTTCTGCGGGAAAATCCACGGCGTTTCGGCGCCGCACCTGGTGAACTTCGAATTTCTCGAGCGCGCGTGCGATGTCGGTCGGGTAGTACTCGCTGACCAGCTTCTCGTCATCGGCCAGACCGTCGAGCACGAAGGTGCCGTCCGACTTGGGTGATCTCGATACAACCAGATGGTCCCCGTTTGGATGGGTAATGACGGCGCGGGCGATGCGCTGCCGCAGGATGTCGAGGATCGGATTGCTGAGCCAGTCCTTGAGCTCGGCGCCAGCGACAAGATTGCTGCTGGCCAGCCAAGTCTGCTGCTGGTCCGGCAGTCGGACATAGGCGCCGCCTTCACCGATTACCTCAAGCATGAGGCTCTCCTTGCCTAGGATCACGCTGGCGAGGCTGCCGCCATCCTTGCTCAGCACATCGATGCGCTTCGCCTCGGCGCTCGGCTGCGTCGGATCTTGGACCTGAAGCTTTGCGAACTTCGCCGGGTCCTGCGTCTTGGGCTCGAGACGCCGCGATTCCGAAAGCGCGTACAGCAACTCCTGAATGGCCTTCGTGCGTGCCGTATATCCATCGCTCTCCGCGACGGTCCACCCCTGCGCCGTCCTTTCCATCGTAATCTGCTGGCCCTGATACATCAGGCGGACACTGGCAACCTCGTCGATACGGTCGGCAAGCTCGGGAAAGAATTTCGTGCCGTACTCGTTCGTGCCCCAGCGGGCCCAGTCCTGCTGCACGGCCCAAGCCGCCGCGGCGACCGCGACAGCAGCGCAGATTGCGAGGATATTGAAAGCTCTCTTGTTCATCTCTCCTGACCTCAGTCGTCTCGCGCCGACTGCCCTATTCGCTGCGCGGAGACGCGCTGGTACGCACCCGCCGGTATACGGTCACCGCGACTACACCGCCGACGAGGAGCAGTGGAATCGCGGCAATATTCAAAAACTTCAACCAGTTATCGAGGCGGTCCAGGTCGATCCGCAGGGCGTGCTGCACCTCGCGCAGCTCCTTGCGAACCGACAGCATCTCCTTGCGGAACGAATCGAGCTGCGCCCGCTTTTCGGCGCCCAGGGTCGCGCGGTTGTCGCGCGCCTCGCGGTCCAGGATCGATTCCATCTGCGCGCGCGACTGGGCGAGGCGCTCCTGCAGCTCCCGTTCCTTTTGTCGGAATTGCTGCTCGGCCTCCTGGCGTATTCTCTGGATCATATGGAACGGCCGGTTTGCGGTGGCGCGACCACGCAGGGCAGCCAGCGCATCGCTTCCCGTCAGATTGTCCAGCGCGTTGACGACGAAATCGACGTTGCTGGCATTCGGCACGAACGTCTGCTGTCCCTGCTGCTCCTGTATGTCGGCCCAGAACTCGTCATACAGCATGTCGACATCGGCGACGGTAATTACGTTGATGGGCACTTTCGCCTGCATCAGCTGCGGAGCCTGCGCCTGCGCCGAGCGCGATTTGTCCGCCGGGCCGTCACCGGTCGGCGCGGCGATCTTGATCTTGGGCGGACCTTCCGGAAATGCGGTCTTGGCGATACCGGTCGAGCGTGCGGCCAGCGTCAGCTTGCGCCCCGCCGGCTGGAAGTTGCGAAACAGGCCTACGACATCGGGCTGGCTGTGGAAGCTTCGCACATCGATGGCCATCGATCGCGCGCCCGTCGTAATAAGCGGCCCGATGGCAATGCCGGGCTGCCGGGTCGGCTCAAGGACGCCGGCTGTCCCCATGTTGAGCGTCTTGATGTCGCCGGTGACGGCGTCCTGCAGGTCCAGGTTGGCGCGCTGCAGATTCAGCCATGCCACGTAGTCGGCGACCGCGATGCGTCCCTCATGCTGGACGCGAACGCGACGCGCCGCATCCAGATCGCCGGCGACCTTGTCGGGAGCGAGCGAGATACCCCAGGCGTTGAGCAGCCGGTCGAGCTCCGAGCGTGCGGCCGACACGGACGGCCCGATACGATTGCTCGACTCGAACAGCGGGTCGACGAACACCAGCGCACGACCGCCGTTGAGCACGAACTGATCGATGGCATAGAGCGCGAAATTGTCGAAACCCCGCGGATGGACGATCCACAGCACGTCTATGTCATCGGGAATACGGTCGATGTAGGAGGGCAACGGGCGAATCTCGAAGAATTCGCGGATGGTTTCGATGATCGGCCATCGCGGCCCTTCCTGGTTCGGAATGGCGCCGGCGCCGCCGATCGGCAGCGAGCTGATGAGCCCGATCACTTTCTTCTTCGGATTGGTAAGCCGATGGAGCAGCTTCGACAGATCGTATTCGACGAAGTTCTCCCGATCGACGGAGAAATACCGGACAAGCTCGACG
>Ga0299913_10006523_pt1 | contig 10113 bp, 4 predicted proteins | sample RVTome_9_FD_201360 | JGI IMG/M metagenome (GOLD analysis project Ga0299913, IMG submission 201360) | Soil microbial communities from uranium-contaminated site in the Upper Colorado River Basin, Wyoming, United States - RVT155D38 (version 2) ... | reverse complement strand
CGCTGTACTGGCCTTGCTCATCATCTCCCATCTCCAAGCCATCGCCACCCACCGTCGTCGTATCACCGGCATGGCGGCCATCGGGCTCGCCGCCCTGGCGATCGGCCTGCACCCCAAGTACCTCGCAGTGCACCTCGGGGTCCTCGTCTTCGTCGGCGGCTTCGAGCTGCACGACCGCGCCCAACGGCGGCCCGGAGCGTCGTACACCTCGGTCGGGCTCTACGCCGCGGTGTCCGTTTCGCTGGTGACCTTCTTCTCCTGGTCCCACGACGCAATGTGGGATACGTTCCACCCGATGGGCTGGTGGCCGAGCGTGAGCTACGTCTTCGGGGTGGACGGCGGGCGGGCGGTGGTCCAGTTCGTCGACCTGTTCCTGGGCAGTCAACTCGGGCTCTTCGTGCTCGTGCCTCTCACCATGGTCTCGGTCGCCGGCCTGGTGCGAGCACTCACGCGAGGTTCGAGCCCGGATCGCCGCTTCACGCTGTTCGCGACGACTCTCGTCGGGACGATCGCCGGGTTCGCCGCCTTCTCCGAGGCGTGGTGGGGCGGAGACAGCCCGATAGGCAGATATGCCGCTCCGTTGGTGTCCCTGCTCCTGATCGTTGGGGTCCACAGCGCCATGGCGGGACCGCTGCCCGCACCCAGGCGAGCCGGCTTGGTCGTGCTCCTCGTCCTCGGGCTCGTGCAGAGTGTCGCCTACGCCGCATTCCCGTTGGCCTTCAAGCCGGGGCGGGCGGGCGCTGGGATCCTGACCATCGTGGCAGAGAAGGTGCCAGGAATGGGTGAAGTCGGCCTCTGGTTCTGGACCGCCGCCGCGGAGGTAACCCCTTGGAGCCTCGCCCCCTGGGTCCTGCTGCTCGGTCTCACCGTCTATTGGTACGGGATACCCCCGAGACGCCGCTCGGGCGATGCGACCCTCATTCGCGATCTACCGTCTCGAGCCACGGTCCGAGATCCTTCACCGGCAGGCACTTCGGCGGAAAACGCGGAATGACCTGATGGCCGGGTACCTGAGCCGCAACAGAGAGCGCCAGTAGCGGGATACGATCACCGGACGGCCCAGCGGTCCCCGACCACTTATCCGAACACGATGGTTGCGGGCAGGGGCATCCGATCAGCAGAAAGACATGAGGAAGAATCAACGCCAGAGCCGCGGTCCGACTCACGAAGGAACCCGGTCGGCTGGCGCGAACGCTACGCCCGAACGTGAGGTCCAGGACGTTGCCGCAGCCAAGGAGGGCGCTCCGACGATCGCCCTCCTGGATGTGACTGGATCCCTGGTTCTGGGTGTTGCCCTGGCCGTATCACAGCCGGTCCTGGATCTCTTGTCGCGCAATCTGACATTCTTCACGGCACATCAGGCAACCCCGCTGGATGTTGTGGGCCTGGCCCTACTACTAACGGTGGCCCTTCCGCTGGCGGTAGCCCTTCCGGTGGCATGGTCGATCAGGGTCGCTCCGAGGTCCGGGCTAATTGTCTACGGCACGGTATTGGGGTTGCTGGGCGCGGCCGTGGCCGTTCCGTTTCTGGAACGGGTCGTCGACTCGAGCGTCTTGGTGGCGGTCCTCGCCGCCACTTTTGGGGGATTGGTGGTGGTTGCTTGTCTCCGTGTCGAGTCGCTCCAGACCCTCCTGCGTTGGGGAGGCCTCGTACCTGCAGCGATCCTCGCCGTATTCATGGTTATATCACCCGGATCGCAGGTGGTCTTTGCCAGCGAGCAATCCTCGCCGGAAAGCACCCCCATCGGCAATCCCGTTCCGGTGATCCTGCTGGTACTGGACGAGCTCCCGGTGCAGAGCTTGATGGACCGGGAAGGCGATATCGACGACACGAGGTATCCGGGATTCGCTCGGCTGCTGGACGACTTCACTTGGTTCCGCAACGCAGCCACGATGCATCAAAACACCGGCGAAGTTTTGCCCGTCATTCTGTCAGGAGGTCGCTACAAGCACGACGTAGGGGCTACGGCCGCGGGATATCCGGAGAATCTCTTCTCATTGGTTGGTTCCAGCTACGACGTATGGGCCCACGAAGGCGTCACCAGCCTTTGCACGCCAGAGTTGTGTCGAGATCAGCGACGCCCCACTGCGTTGGAACGCTGGCCGCTGTTGATCAGCGATACCTCGATCGTGACTGCCCACGTCTTGCTTCCCGACGCAGCGACCACTTGGCTGCCCACGCTCGAAGGCACCTGGACCGGTTTCGCATCGCGCCAAGAGGACGTAACTGCCGGAAAAGACGCTGAACAAGGAGCATCATTCGATGATTTGCTGTACGAGATAAGGACCGGCTCCGCTCGATCGTCTCTGCGCTTCTTTCACCTCCTCGACCCGCACCATCCATGGAACGCTTTGCCCGAAGGCCTGCGCTACCACGGTGACGCGGGGATTCCGTCGGAAGGATCGCGATGGGGAGAGGACCAGCACGTAGTAGACAAGGCGCACCAGCGCCATTTACTACAGACCGGTTTCGTCGACCGACAGATCGGCCAGTTTGTCGACACGCTTCGAGACACGGCCTGGTACGACGACGCTCTTGTCATCGTCACGGCTGACCACGGCATGGCATTCACAGCAGGGGGATACTTTCGAGGCGGCAAGCACGAGAACATCGAGGAGATCGCCTACGTCCCCCTCTTCGTCAAGGCTCCCGGCCAGACGGCGGGGAGGGTGGACAATCGACCGGCCAGCCTCTACGACATCATCCCAACGATTGTCGATTCGCTCGATATCGAAACGACATGGTCGTTCGAAGGCGTGTCACTCCTCGAAGAAGCATTCGATCCCGAAAGACAACGCCTGTTCGAGGGGCTGGACACAATCAAGTTGCCTGCCCAGCGCCCCTCGGTGGATGACGTCGTTGCCGCGAAGACCACCCTGTTTGGAGCAAGACAGGGATGGGAGCCCGTCTACAACTTTGGACCTCACCGCGAATTGGTTGGTCTGGCAGTTTCCGAGCTTGGGGCCGAAGCCGATGAGGCCGAGGTCGCTCTCACCAGATCAGAGCTCTATGAGGATGTCAACCCTGATACAGGCAGAGTGCCTGCCCTGATCCGAGCATCAATCCGGTCTTCCACGCTCACACCCGACACTTGGCTTGCGGTCGGAGTGAATGGAACCGTGGCTGCAACGGGACGTGTCCACGAGTGGAATCCGCAGGGAGCACGCTTCAGCGCGATTGTCCCTCCGACTTCATTCGTAGAAGGACCCAACTCAGTGTCCCTATACCGCATCGACGATTCTGGGCTGAAGCCCACACTTCACGCTCTATCGGAGGTCGATGAGGAGTAGTCGGGGGTTCCCTGAAAACCTGCCGTGCGAGCGGTTTGCCGGGGACGCGGAGCCATAACAAATGCATCGGCGGGAGCGGTCTTCCCTCTCCATCTCGCAGGAGCCTGAACACGTGACACTTGGATATCTCGACCCTCGGACTGGTAGCCTGATTCTCAGGCTTTCAACGGAGGCGCTGGCCGGCATTGGTGTGGCGGTCAGATCTAAGAGTCGTTCGGAGGACCCAGATCGACCAGCCACGCGTCAGCCTCACGCAGTACGACGGCGTCTTCGGGCACGCCAGAGAGCATCTCCCCAATCCGCTCGAATGCGAATGAACTGTCGCTGCCTTCAGGTGATCCATGTAGAACCACATACCGGATCCCGAGGTCCTCGATCGACCCCAACGAGGCTTCTTCGGGAAAGGTCATGATCCGAGCAGTGACTTCCAAATAGCCAGGAGGGAAGCCGCCGGAGAACCCGTTGAACCTCGGGCGCCAATCTCCCACAGTGTCGAGCAATCTTGGTCCCTCGACGAACGCGAACGCAGGGTCGCCCGTTGTCCGCATAGGTAGCTCAAGAACAGCCCCCGGGGGCATGTCGGCCAGATGGTCACGGATGGCCGATGACGGGCCCACCTCGGCGCGCAGCGGTTGGACCCACATCTCGAGCATTATCAGAGATGAGACCAATGCCACGATGGCAACGCTTTGTTCTGTGCTCAGACGACGGACGATCCACCGGAGTCCATAACCCGCGACAACGGCAAGGCCCAAAAGGCCAGGCACCGCCAAACGAGACACGGCCCGAATACTGTCGAAGGGAGGCACAAATTCGCTCAATAGCCGGTAGGGCATTGGCATCCCCATTACCTCAGGACCAAGGGCGAATACCAGCGACACCGCGCCGGACGCAATAAGGAGACCCAGTTCGTACCGCGCCCGGCTTGCCGGGCCGCTTTTCCTACGGCCAACGCCGTACCTAATCCCCCCGAGGGCTGCAAGCGCGAGCACAACGAACCCGCCAAACAAACCGTGCTCCACGATACCTGTTGGCTGTCGCTCGCTCGCCCAAGCGAACAAATTGCCGTAGATCAATGATCCCGGAGCCGGCGTGACAAAGTCGATTGGATTCAGGCCGAGGCCCCCGACAGCGCGTTCGAACGGAACTCGCGACTGGAATTCCGCATACACATAGGCAATCGGCCCCAGCACCACCACAGATACAAGAGCTGCCGCCAGAATCGTCCCCCACCAACGACGTCCTGGCTTCTTGAGACGAAACCAGTCGATCAGCACGCAGGCGCACAGGCAAATCAGCCATATCGCCCCGTAGTAGAAGGAAGCCAACGTGAGAAGAACAGTGCAAACGCCGAGCCAGACACCATCACGGACCCGTTGCGATTCCAAGGCACGAAACAAGGCAAAGTAACCGAGTGGGAAGAAGCCCAAGGTCAAGAGCTGCAAATGGCCTTGGTGCATGAATACGTAACCCGAGAAGGAGAAAGTTATGGCGGCCGCAACGGCGGCCTCGGGTCCGATGAGACGTCGCGAGAGTATGAACGTCGCGCAAAGGCAGAATATGGCCAGCATTAGTATGGCAATGTTGTGCGCCACGATGGCGCTTCCGGAGAGGGCCCAGGCAAGCCCGAACACCGGAACAACAGGGAGCATCATTTCGGAGTACTTGATCGCTTCTCCGTAAGGGAAGAAGATGTTTCCATCGAAGAATCGCCCTGGGTCATTGATAAGGGCGTGATACTCCCAGCCGAGTATCCACGTGTTCAAAGCCGGGTCGCCCAGGTTCCAAGGTAGAGACGAATCGATTGTCGATGCGCTCGGCCGGTACATGAAGTACACAAGACCTGCCGCGCCCGCTAGCCCGATTATCCACCGAGACAGACGCAGACTTCGCGAACGCAGTGTCGAGGCAGGTTCCGGCCTGGCTCCATCCACCAGCTCATCAGCCATTGGCGACGGCATCGTTTACCGCGAATCCTTCTCAATCGTGAGCAGCCCCACTTCGAACTCCATGATCACCGCCTCGATGTCGGGCGTGACGATGCCTGGTGTGTGCCGGATCACTTCGATCGGCATCTTCACACTCCCCAGGGGCCGGTGCGCGACGGAGGGCGAGTCAACGACTAGATGCGAGCCTGGTCCTACCGCACGAATTAGGTACGCCGTGTCCCTCCCGGACCTTTCGAGGTACCTTTCGACGTCGTTTTCGTCGACGCCCGGGTCAGGCCCGAAATCGTCCAATCCTCGGATATTGGGCACGGTCCTGGTGAACGATTCCACGAGTGGCAAAGCAATTGCTCGATAGGAGTTCGGAAAGATCCAACCCTCAGGCAACTCGACATAACCGCTGAAGAAGATCGGTGCTTCCCCTTCTGACGAAGCCAACAACTCCAGCGCAGCCACTTCCTGATAGGAGTCCTGGAACATCAAGCGGTCACGCATCGCGATCGCCGGCGCCGGGCCAAGCAGAATCGCTGCTCCGAAGATAATGCCAGCTGATGCCAGGACGCTGGCTCGCCTGGATGGGAGAGCAAGCCAGCCTGCCACACGACTCAGTCCCATGGCAGAGAGCACAATTAGACAAGGAAACACCTCGCTGAACAGGTAGCGATCCCAGTAGAGAAAGAAGGCGTGCCCCCGCGGGCTAGGCAAGCGCACGGCGTAAAGGACGCTGTAAACCAAGACCAGGATGGCGCAAGTCAAGGTGACCACACGAGAGCCATCGGTGTCGCTCCAACCGCCCAGCAAGAACACGCCAACCATCCCAGTCAGCACAAGGAATGCTCCGAATCGGCCCCCTGCGTCCAACAAACCAGCAGCATTTGGCGATGTGATCAAGAATGCGACGCCGGCGAATACGAAGAGCCCGACCGCCAACGGAAACCATGAGCTTTGCCTGCGCATCGAGGAGAATAGGTTCGACGAATGAAGGCGGTCGATCAACCATACCGAGGCCCATATGGCTGCCAATGTCGCAAGCACACCTTGAATCGACAAGGTGGCAAGACCCAACTGCCTCATTACGTCCGCGGCGCTGGCTGCGATTCCCGAAATCTGAGTCTCGAAGAAGTAGGTGGGTAGCCAAGTCACGTTGTAGAAGTACGCTCCGCTGAGTGAGAGCGTTGTCACGATCCACATCGTTCGGGCTGTTCGAAAGGTCTCCTTCGAGGCCGACAGTGCGGTCATAGAAACCACCAGCAACAGTATCGGAGCCAGAAGGACGGCATTGCCTCGTAGCAGAAGCAGCGCGCCAGGCAGGATCCCAGCGGCAATTGCGAGGCGACGGTCTTGCGAATCGAGACCTAGCTTTATGAAATAGAGGAGAGTGATAAGCAACAGGGCGTAGACCGCCTCCGACGCCGGGAAGCGCGCGAACCAGACGGGGACCAGGTGGACGGCGAGCACGATCGACAGAATCCATGCAACGAGGCGGCCCGCTATTAGGTCGACCAGGAGGCTAGACATCGCCCAGTAGGCCAACCCGACCAAAGGGAGAAGCATCACAATATCGTCTGGCCCCACGACGGCACCCGAGATTGCTAGAGCAGCCGTAAAGAAGTGTGGGAAGCCTCCAGTCAGATCGCCATCGATGTTGACCGCGTTCGCTCGGTTGATGTACTCGCCCATATCACCGATCTCGTAGATGAAGTACACCGGATGTAGCCGTAGGTAGAGGACAACAGGCACAAGCAGCAAGAACCACAACGAAGATCGATCCACCGCGAAGCTTGGAACGCGCCGTTTCCAGAACACAAGGACCCACATGGCGGAGGACACGGAGAGGATGACGACTAGTACCGAGCCGACTGAGTAGAGGCCGGAACGGATCAATACGATGCCCACGATGGCCCCAAAAGGAATCCCTATGGCTGACGAGACTGCGAGGAGGCGCATCGGGTTCACACGGTCCCACCGATGCAGCCAGATTGCCAAGGGGGCGCCAGAGAAAACGGACATCGCCGCGAGGAGACTCATCTCTGTCATGGGTGTGGGTTTCTAAGTCCTGGCGATTGTTGAGATGCGTTGGTGGGGATTCGGCTGACCACAGAAAGGCACATCCTCGTGCTCTGGGTCCGGGAGCTCGCACCACCGTAACCAGCGTCTCTGGCCACTAACTCTTCAATCGGTGATCCAACACCGTGCTCCTCGGCGACAACGATGGAGTCAGCCGACTCCCTTACGATGCGCCGGGTGGCGAATCATGCTGGCATCATGCTGTCGAACTCATGATGGACAGACTGCCAACGCGCCGGAGAGTACTAGCACTTGAGAAAGCGCTTGCGGCGATTCAGAGTCGCTTCGATGACCTGAAGGCAAGCCTTGAGGGCATACAGGGCAGTGTCGCCGCTAGCGCTCCGGCGAGCGAGATCGAACGCCTCAACCACGCTTTCGACCTGATCGCAGCGAAGGCACCCATCTCGGAGATCGAACGGCTCGACCAGGCTTTCAGCCTCATCGCGCAGCTGAACGAACTGACAGCCGACCGCGCTCCTGTTAGTGAGGTTGCACGACTCGACCACGCCTTTGATCTGATCGCCGACCGCGCTCCCGGCAGCGAGATCGCCCGACTCGACCATGCAATCGAGCTCATCGCCAACCACCGGGCATCCGAGCGGGTGGTAGAGGTACCGTGGGTTCTCGGCAAGTACCGCGACGAGGCCCGGGTCCTCGAAGTCGGCTACGCATTCGCAGAGGAGCACTACCTCAGGGGCTTGACCGATCTCGGCATCCCGTTCCTGGTGGGTCTGGATGCCGCCTCCTCACCGAGACCCGCGGAGGTTCTCGAGTTCCACCAGGTTCGAGCGGATTTGCTTCAGAGCTGTTTCAGGACCAACGCGTTCGACCTCATCCTTTGCGTCTCTACGATCGAGCATATTGGCCGGGATAACACGCGATACGGGCTCGACCAGGAGCACGGCGAACCAGACCCGGATCACGAAGCCATCCGGGCCATGGCATCCTGGCTCGCCCCTGGAGGCCGGCTTCTCCTGACCGTTCCGTTCGGTCGCTTCGAAGATCACGGATGGCTCATCAACTACGACATGGAACATCTCGACTCGCTGATCGCTGCCTCCGACCTCGATCGTTTGGAACTCACCTTCTTCGGCTGGCGACCCGGTGGCTGGCGTGAGGTGGAGGGAGAGACCTTGAAGGATGCCGGCTATCGGTCGATGGGTGCCTCACACGCTGCCGGCGTTGCACTGGTCGAGCTCCGTCGCGGGGGTGCGTCCTGAGCAAGATCGTCGTGGTCACGACGGCCCGGACGGAGAACGTCGATGCTGCCGGCGGATTGGATGCATCGGTCAGGTCCGCTTGGCCGGAAGCCGACTTCAGGGTACTGATGTCGAGTCGGATCCATCCGCCCCCAATGGAGTGGCAGGCCACCCGAATCGAAGAAGTCCACAGCACGCCGTACGTTGTCCCCCGAATACTGGGCGAAGCAGACCAGGTCGCCTTGGGGCTCCCGCGGTTCCTGATGGGTCTCCTCGACGAGTACGAGGCTTGTGTGTACATCGGGCCCGAGTTGTTGGTGGTCCGCCCCCCGACCGAGTTGCTCGAAGCAGCCCAACAACGCGGGACTGCTGTTGTGGTTCCGAGCACGGTCACGCCGGTCTACTCCCTCACCCCGTCGATGGGACCTATCGAGGCCGGGCCCTTTCTCCCCGACGGGCGGGTGGTCGCGGTGACGCGTAGGAGCAAGAGCATCCTCGACGACTGGCAAACGACACTCGAGGAAGCCGTCCTGGACGTCGACCAGCGGTCGGTCGCCTGGGCGGCAACGACTTTCCTGCAACGTTCGATGGCAAGGTCGGACGTAGTGGTGGAGGGGGAACACAGCTTCCTCCATTGGGCCGACTTCGCCTCTGTCGAAGTGGGACGGGCGGTCGGCGCCAATGCGGCGATCATCGCCTGCGACGCCCTGTTCCAGTCGGCCCGCGAGCTCCAGGAGGCGACCGACGATCCTGAGGTGGCTTGGAGCTTGCTGGTTCACCGAGTCCACGATTCACGGCCGGTGGAGCCGTTCCTGAGGCTGATCGAGGCCAGTCAGGCACTGCGTGAGTCTCTTGCGGAGGAGACCCCCTTCGACCGGCTCCGAGCTGACATCTGGCGGGCGGTGGATCCCTTTGGGCGAAGGTGGGCGGCAGACGCAGCTGACGACTTCAACGCATGGTTGTTCGAGGAGAACAGTGCCGGATGCACTCGAGTGGCCGACTTGCTGGTCAAATCAGACCGGGAACTCTCGAAGGAGTTCTTCAATACCCGCCTCGACCCCAGCCGCTTCAAGAAGTGGGTCGAGGAGCGGGGTCGGCTATGGCTCGGATTTGATCCCTTCGATAGGTCATATGCGCCACGCCTCAGCGAGGAGGTCGACGAGGAATTGATGCGTCCTCTGGTCAACGCCTTTCGATGGCGTTGGAACACTCTCAAGTCATTGGTCCCTGGATATACAAAGAGGGCGACGATGCGTCTGGAGCAGGCGTATCTGGGTCCTGATCCGGGTGTGACCAGAGGCGTGGCGCCCCCCCGCCATGTTCCGGTGACCCGGGAAACACCATTGTGGGGTTCTGCACCGCGCCAACTGAACCTGCTCGGACCATTCCGATCCGAGAGCGGGCTCGGCCAAGCGGCACGGGCGAGCCTGGAGGCGGTTCGTCTGCTGGGTAGACCCTTCACCCACATCGACACCACGGAGAAATATCCCTCGCGCAACTCGGTCGACGTTGGCCTGTCCTACTCAACCTACGGCCAGCTCGGAGACGTGAACCTGATCCACAGCAACGCCGACGAGATGATCACTCTTGCTCCCGGGGCTTTCAAACACC
>Ga0299913_10006522_pt1 | contig 10114 bp, 9 predicted proteins | sample RVTome_9_FD_201360 | JGI IMG/M metagenome (GOLD analysis project Ga0299913, IMG submission 201360) | Soil microbial communities from uranium-contaminated site in the Upper Colorado River Basin, Wyoming, United States - RVT155D38 (version 2) ... | reverse complement strand
GGCCTCGGCGACCTGGGCCTTGAGCCAGGCGGCCTTCTCCTCGATGTCGAGGCCGGTGAGCACGAACTCCGCGGCGTTGCGCATGCCGGAGAAGTAGTTGAGGCAGACCTTCAGCGACTGCGGCGGCGCCTCGCCGCGCACACCCCTCACGCGCACGCGGTCCTCGCCCTCCTCCTCGAGCTGGATGGAGGTGAGGTCGACGGTGACGTCCGGGCCGAGGTAGCGGTTGCCCTGGATCTCGTAGAGCAGCTGCGCGGTGACGGTGTCGGGGGTGACCGCGCCGCCGGTGCCGGCGTGCTTGGTGACCACGAACGAGCCGTCGGCGGCGACCTCGGCCAGCGGGAAGCCCAGGGGCTGCTCGGGCTTGATCCGGCCGGCGTCCATGAGCGTGCGGAAGCCGGAGAAGTTGCCGCCCGTGGCCTGGGTGCCGCACTCGATGACGTGCCCGGCGACGACCGCGCCGGCCAGCTCGTCGTACGACTCGGGCTCCCAGCCGTGGACGTGGGCAGCGGGGCCGACGACGACCGACGCGTCGGTGACCCGGCCGGTGACGACGATGTCGGCGCCGGCGTCGAGCGCCGTGGCGATGCCCCAGGCGCCGAGGTAGGCGTTGGCGGTCAGCGGGTTGCCGTACTCGCTGGTGAAGCCCAGCTCCTCCGCCCGCGGCAGCAGGTTGTCGCCCTCGACGTGGGCGATGCTCGGGTCGAGCCCGAGGCCGGTGGCGATCTCGCGGAGGCGGTCGGCGAGGCCGGAGGGGTTGAGCCCGCCGGCGTTGCTGACGATCCGCACGCCCTTCTCCAGCGCGATGCCCATGCACTCCTCGGCCTGCTTCACGAACGTGCGCGCGTAGCCGAGGCTCGGGTCCTTGAACGTGTCACGCCCCAGGATCAGCATCGTCAGCTCGGCGAGGTAGTCACCGGTGACGAAGTCCAGGTCGCCGCCCTCCAGCATCTCGCGCATCGCCGAGAGGCGGTCGCCGTAGAAGCCGGAGCAGTTGCCGATCCTCACGGTTCGGTGGTCGAGCCTGTCGAGACCAGTCATGCCGTCGCTCCCTTCGGGTCGCGGCCGTTGCCGGCGGGGCCGGCGAAGGCCTGGGCCACGTCGAGCCAGCGGTCGGCGTGCGGGCCCTCGGCCACCAGGTCGGTGTCGAGCCGGTGCCGCCGCTGGGTGGCCAGTGTGCAGAAGTCGTACGCCGACCCGCTGACGCGCTGCGCGGCGTCCTCCGGACCCCAGGTCCAGAGCTCGCCGGACGGGGCGGTGAGCTCGATGCGGAACTGCTCGGTCGGTGCCTCGAGCCCGGCGTTGACGAAGGCGTAGTCGCGGGTGCGCACGCCGATGTGGGCGACGTGGCGGATGCGGTCGGTGGGCTCGGGCCACGCGGTGAGCGCGCCCGTCGTGACCAGTGCGTCGTCGACGTCGAGACCGTGGGCCCAGGTCTCCATGAACCGGGCGGTGGCCATCGACGCAGGGCTCATCGGCGGGCCGAACCACGGCAGCCTGGTGCCCTCCGGCACGTCGCGCAGCGCCTTCTCGAGCGCGGCCCGCGAGTCACGCCAGCGCTGGAGCAGGTCGGTGCCGCCGAGGCTGCCGGCGAGGCCCAGCGCCGCGGTGTCGACGAACCCGGTCGGGTCCTCGATCGCCTGCATCACGACCGCGTCCCACCGCTCCTTGTCGGTGGCCGCGAGCACGGAGGTCTCGTCGGTCCACAGGAGGTGGGCGATCGTGGTCGCGATGTCCCAGCCCTCGGCCGGGGTCGGCGTGCGCCAGCCCTGCTCGTCGAGCCCGGCGACGAGCGCGTCGAGGCGCTCGCCCTCCGCGGCGAGATCGGCGAGGACGTCGTCGAGGACGCTCATCACAGCTCCTTGAATCGGGTGTCGAGGGTCTCTGCCCACTGGTCGAGGATCCGGGCGCGGCGGCGCCGGTCGTCGCTGATCGTGTCGGCCAGGCCGAGGCCGCGGAGCAGGTCGAGGGTGGCCTGCACCAGCTCGCGGACGCCGGGCCGGGACTCGTCCGCCCCGAGCATCTCCACCGCGAGGCGGTGGGTCTCCCGGCCCAGCCGGCGCTCGAGCGGGGCCACCGCGGCGAGCAGGGCGTGGTCGGTGCGTGCCGCGACCCAGATCTCCAGCGCCGCGACGAACACGTCGCTGGTGAAGTGGTCGGCCAGCGCCTCGAGCACCGCCCGGGTCCGGCCACTCCCCTGCGGAATGCCCGCCGCGGCGGCGGTGAGCCCGTCGCCGCGCACGGCCATGACGTGCTGAACGGCCGCGACGACCAGGTCGTTCTTGGTCGGGAAGTGGTGCAGCTGCGCGCCCCGGCTCACGCCGGCGCGCTGCGAGACCAGGGTCGTCGAGGTGCGGTTGAAGCCGACCTCGACGAGGCACTCCACGGTCGCCTCGAGGAGCCGCTGCCGCATCGCACGGCTGCGCTCCTCCTGGGGCACGCGGGTGGTGGTCACCCGACCATCGTGGCGCGCCGGACCACAAACAGTCAAGCATGACTGTTTGTTTGTTGCCGTGGCGTAGCGTGACCGCCGCTCCGGCGTTGAGCCGGTGCCCGACTCGCGCCACCTCCTGGGAGAACACACATGCGCCGCACCCTCCGGACGGCTGCCGCCACGGCACTGCTGGTCACCCTCGGCGCCTGCTCGCTCAGCGAGGACGAGTCCGGCGTGGCGAAGGGCCTCGCGCAGCCGCTCGGCGAGGTCGACCTGGTCGTCTCCCACGCCGTCGCGACCTGCGTCGCGGAGACCTGGGTCGGCGCGATCGGCACCAGGCCCTTCGTGGACGACCGGCTCGCCAACAAGCGACTGGCGGTGCGCAGGGGCGCCGTCCGGCGTGCCCTGGCCGGCCGCCTCCCGGTCTCCCGCACCACCGCGGAGGGGTACGCCGACGGGGTCCTCGACTGCGTCGACTTCGACGAGCTGTCGCTCGAGCGTGCCGACGACCGGCCGAAGCCGAGCGCCGAGCAGCTGGACGAGTACGCCGACTGCCACCGCGAGATCGACGACGACCTCTGGCGCACGGGCCTCGCCGCCACCATGATGGGCGACGCCTCGTCCGAGCTCGACCGTGCCCGCACGGCGTGCGAGCAGGAGCTCCGGTGACCACGAAAGGGACCACGATGCGCTCTCGACTGGTGCTCGGTCTCGCCGCCGGCGTACTCCTTGTCACGGCCGGCTGCGGTGACGACGACGAGGACGAGGGCTTCACCGCCGACGAGCGGACGGCCGTCGCCGCGCTGACCAGGACGATGGAGGGCTCCAAGCCCGACGAGCACGAGAAGGCCCAGTGGCGCTGCACGGCCGAGGGCATCGTCGAGCGCGTCGGCATCACCGACCTGAAGAAGTCGGGGCTGCTCACCGACGACCTCAAGAGCCAGCTCAACCAGGTCAAGGTCAACCCCGAGGTCGCCTCCGCGATCGGCGACGCCTACATCGACTGCTACGACATCGACGGCGTGGTCAGCCGCGGCAAGGAGCAGGAGGCGCGGGTCCCCGCGAAGGCGTGGGACCGGTACGGCGAGTGCCTGGAGCAGCACCGCGACAAGCTGCGCGCCTCGGTGATCGAGGCCAACACGATCAAGGGCGGCAAGCAGGCCCAGCAGGCCTGGACCAAGGCCCTCACGGCGTGCAACAAGGCGCTCGCCGCCCAGGCCCGGTAGCGCCGACCCGGCGCTACTGCAGCCCGGAACACCACTGACCCGGCGCTACTGCAGCCGGAAATGCACCGACCCGTCCCGAACGCACTGCAGTCGGGACGGGTCGGCGTGGTGGGTCAGGAAGCCGGGAAGGTGCCGCCGTTCTTGGCGACCTCCTCCAGGCTGGCCGGCACGGCGAACCGGTCGCCGTACTTCTCCTGGAGCTCCTTGGCGCGGGCCACGAAGCCGGCCGGGCCTCGGCCCGTCTCGCCCTCGAAGCCGTTGATGTACTGGATCGGACCACCCAGCGGCGGCGGGAAGCCGATGCCGAAGATGCCGCCGATGTTGGCCTCGGCGGCCGAGTTCAGCACGCCCTCGTCGAAGCAGCGCACGGTGTCGAGCGCCTCGACGATGAGGGTGCGGTCCTGGATCTCCTGGATCGAGGGCTGCTCCTCGGCGACCGGGAAGACCTCGGCGAGACCCTTCCAGATCCCGGTGCGCTTGCCGGACTCGTCGTACTCGTAGAAGCCGGCACCCTTGAGCTTGGACGGACGGCCGATCTCGATCATCTTGTCGACCACGTCGGAGCCCGGGTGGTGCGGGAGCTCCTTGTCCTCGCGCTGGAGGGCATCCGCGGTGGCCTTGCGGATCTTCAGCATGAGCTCCATGTTGAGCTCGTCCGAGATCTGCAGCGGACCGACCGGGTAGCCGGCCTGCGTGGTGGCGCGCTCGATGGTGAGCGGGTGCACACCCTCGGCGAGCATGGCCAGGCCCTCGTTGATCTGCACGCCGATGACGCGCGAGGTGTAGAAGCCACGGCTGTCGTTGACGACGATCGGGGTCTTCTTGATCGCCTGGACGATGTCGATCGCCGCGGCTGCAGCCGCGTCCGTGGTCTTCTCGCCGCGGATGATCTCGACCAGCGGCATCTTGTCGACCGGCGAGAAGAAGTGCAGGCCGATGAAGTCCTCGGGACGGTCGACGCCCTCGGCCAGCTCGGTGATCGGCAGGGTCGAGGTGTTGGAGCAGAGCAGCGCGTCCGGCTTGATGTGCGGCGCGATCTCGGCGAAGACCTTGCCCTTCAGCGACGGGTCCTCGAAGACGGCCTCGATGACCAGGTCGCAGCCCTTGGCGCCGGCCGGGTCAGCGGTCGGCAGGATCCGGCCGAGCAGCTCGTCGGAGCCCTCCTGGCTCAGCTTGCCGCGGGAGATCGCCTTCTCGTTGATCTTCTGCGAGTACGCCTTGCCACGCTCGGCCGCCTCGAGGGAGACGTCCTTGAGCACGACCTCCATGCCGGCCTTCGCGCAGACGTAGGCGATGCCAGCGCCCATCATGCCGGCACCCAGGACGACGACCTTGCTGAAGGTGTACTTGTCCGCGACGCCCTCGCCCGACGGACGGAGCTTGCCGGAGTTGATGTCCTGCAGGTCGAAGAAGAACGCCTGGGTCATGTTCTTCGCGTTCTGGCCGGTGGCCAGCGAGGCGAAGTAGCGCGACTCGATGCGCGACGCGGTGTCGAAGTCGACCTGCGCACCCTCGACGGAGGCGGACATGATCGCCTCGGGAGCCGGGTACTTCGCGCCCTTGAGCTGCTTCTTCAGGCCCGGCGGGAAGGCCGGGAGCATCTGCGCGAGGGACGGGTGCGACGGGGTGCCGCCGGGCATCTTGTAGCCCTTGCGGTCCCACGGCTGGGTCGCGGCCTCCTCGTTGTCCTTGTTGTCGAGGATCCACGCCTTCGCGGCCGGGACGAGCTCGTCCTGGGTGCCCACGATCTCGTCAACGAGGCCGGTGGCCTGGGCCTTCTCCGGCTTCATGCGCTGGCCCTGCAGGAGGACCTTCATCAGCGCGTCGTTGACGCCCAGCATGCGAGTGACGCGGGTGACGCCACCCCCACCGGGGAGCAGGCCGAGCATGACCTCGGGGAGGCCGATCTCGTACTTGCCGGCGACCGCGATGCGGCGGTTGAAGGCGAGGGCGATCTCGAGGCCCCCACCGAGCGCGGCGCCGTTGATCGCGGCGACGGTCGGCTTGCCGAGCTTCTCGAGGCGACGCAGGTCTGCCTTGATGCCCTCGACCTCGGTGAAGACCTGCTCGGCGTGCTCGGGCTGGACCTGCTGCAGCTGCCTCAGGTTGCCGCCGGCGAAGAAGGTCTTCTTCGCGGAGGTGACGACAACACCGGTGATGTCGTCTATCTCGGCCTCGAGCCGGTCCACCGTCTCCTTCATGGAGGTGGCGTACAGCTCGTTCATGGTGTTCGCGCTGGCGGTCGGGTCGTCCAGCGTCAGCAGGACGATGCCGTCGGCGTCCTTCTCGTAGCGGATGGCGCTCTGCTCAGTCATTCTTCTTCCTTCGAAGTCGTCGTGGTCTCGACAAGCTCGACCACCGAGGGTGGATGAGGTCTCAGACCAGCTCGACGATGGTGGCGATGCCCATGCCGCCACCGACGCAGAGCGTGGCGAGGCCGCGGCGCTTGCCCTGGCGCTCGAGCTCGTCGACGAGCGTGCCGAGGATCATCGCGCCGGTGGCGCCGAGCGGGTGGCCCATGGCGATGGCGCCGCCGTTGACGTTGGTCACCTCGTGGGTGATGCCCATGTCCTTCATGAAGCGCATCGCGACAGCCGCGAACGCCTCGTTGATCTCCCACAGGTCGATGTCGTCGGCGGTGAGGCCGGCCTTGGCGAGCGCCTTGCGGGCGGCCGGGGCGGGGCCGGTGAGCATGATCGTCGGGTCGGCGCCGGAGACGGCTGCGGAGACGATCTTCGCCTTCGGGGTGAGGCCGAGGTCCTTGCCGACCTGCTCGGTGCCGATCGCGACCAGCGCGGCGCCGTCGACGATGCCCGACGAGTTGCCGGCGTGGTGGACGTGGTTGATCTGCTCGATCCAGTGGTACTTCGCCAGTGCCACGTCGTCGAAGCCGAGGCTGCCGAAGAACTCGAAGGACGGCTTGAGCTTGCCGAGGCTCTCCGCGGTGGTGCCGGGGCGGATGAACTCGTCCTTGTCCAGGATGCTCAGGCCGTTGCGGTCCGTGACCGGGACGATCGCGCCGTCGAAGCGGCCGTCGGCCTGGGCCTTGGCGGCACGGGCCTGCGACTCGGCGGCGTACGCGTCGACGTCGTCGCGGGTGAAGCCCTCAACCGTGGCGATCAGGTCGGCGCCCACGCCCTGCGGGACGAAGTCGGTGTCGATCGACGTACGCGGGTCCATGGCCCAGGCGCCGCCGTCATGGCCCATGGGCACGCGGCTCATGGACTCCACACCGCCGGCGAGGATCAGGTCCTCCCAGCCGGAGCGGACGCGCCCCGCAGCCTGGTTGACGGCCTCGAGGCCGGAGGCGCAGAAGCGGTTGAGCTGCACGCCCGCCACGGTCTCGGGGTAGCCGGCGGCGATGGCCGCGGTCTTCGCGATGTCGGCACCCTGGTCGCCGATGGGGGTCACACAGCCGAGCACCACGTCGTCGACGCGCTCGGGGTCGAAGCCGGGGTTGCGCTCCTTGATGGAGTCGAGCAGCTGAACGACCAGGTCGATCGGCTTGACCTCGTGGAGGGAGCCGTCCTTCTTGCCCTTGCCGCGCGGCGTACGAACGTGGTCGTAGATGTATGCCTCTGACATGACCGTCCTACAGAGTCGTTGGTGTTGGGGCCGGTACGATTGTGACACTATTACTGTCAGCATAGTAAGCCAACACCTGGGGATGTGATCCACGCCGCATGTCTGCCACCGAGGAGTCCGACGAATTGCTCACGCTCGACGAGCTGACGGCGCGGGTGGGACTGAGCATCCGCAACGTGCGCTTCTACACGTCCCGCGGGCTGGTGCCCTCCCCCATCCGGATCGGCCGGCAGGGCTTCTACAGCGAGGACCACGTCGCGAGGCTCGAGCTGCTGCGCGAGCTGCAGTCCCACGGCTTCACGCTGGCCGCGATCGAGCGGTACGTCGACCAGCTCCCCGACGGCGCCTCGCCCGAGACGATCGCGCTGCACCGGACGCTGCTGACCCCGCGGTCCGAACCCCGGGCGACCGCCGACCGTGCCGAGCTCGACCGTCGCGCGGGACGCCGCCTCACCGACCCGGACGTCGACGTGCTGACCAGCCTCGGCGCGATCGTCCCCAACGGGGACGGCACCTTCCAGGTCAGCGGCACGAGCCTGGTGCTGGGCCTGGGCATCATCGACCTGGGCTTCCCCATCGGGGCGGCCAAGCGCACCAGCGAGGTCTACCGGCGCCACGGCCGGCAGATCGCCGAGGAGCTCAGCGAGATCTTCCGCAGCGAGGTCCGCCCGGTGCTCGAGCAGAGCGGCGCCGACCACGACGCGCTCCGCGAGATGCTGCAGCGGATCAACCCCATGTCGATCGCGGCCCTCGTGTCGGCGTACGAGGAGGCCGTCGAGGAGCTGCGGCGCGCCTCGACCGCCCGCCGTCACACTCGATAGCCAGGTGAGGGTGCACCCAGCGCGCGCCACGTTTCGGCGCACCCGGCGTGGGCACTGCCCCTGCCCAGGACGAAGGGAGTGACGCCACATGCCCGGCAGCAAGCACGGCCCCAGCATCAAGGACCCCGAGCTCTACGAGGAGCTGCGCGAGGACGGCGCGAGCAAGGGCAAGGCCGCCGCCATCAGCAACCAGGCTGCCGCCGAGGGCCGGTCCAGGGTCGGCGAGCGCGGTGGTGAGAACAAGGACTACGAGGACCGCACCGTCGACGAGCTGCGCGACCGGGCGAAGGAGCTCGGCATCGAGGGCCGTTCGAAGATGGACAAGGACGAGCTCATCGACGCCCTGCGCAACCACTGAGCTGACCTGACAGGCGGCGGTTGATGGACGGGGACGGGCTCTACCTGCTCGGAGGCCTGTGCCTGGTCCTCGCGATCGTCCTGCCCCAGGCCACCCGCGGGCGGGCGGTCTCCAGCCCGATGGTGCTCGTCGCCGTCGGGCTGCTTCTCGGCTGGTCGCCGCTCGCGGACGGCTGGCCGACCCATCCCTCGCAGCATCCCGTGGTCATCGAGCGGGTGGCCGAGCTCGCGCTGATCGTCGCACTGATGGGCGTCGGGCTGGCGCTCGACCGGCCGCTCGACCTGCGCAGCCTGGCGCGCTGGCGAGCCTGGACGTCGACCTGGCGGCTGCTCGTCGTCGCGATGCCGCTGACGATCGGCGCCGTCGCGCTGCTCGGCTGGTGGGCGGCCGGGCTCCCGGTGGCCACGGCCATCCTGCTCGGCGCGGTGCTCGCGCCCACGGATCCCGTGCTCGCCTCCGACGTGCAGGTCGGCGGCCCCGACGTCACCGGCCCCACCGAGCGCTACGAGGTGCACGCGGAGTCCGAGGAGCGCGACGAGGTGCGCTTCGCGCTGACCGCCGAGGCGGGGCTCAACGACGGCCTGGCCTTCCCGTTCCTGCACCTCGCCGTGCTCGTGGCCGCCGGTTTCTCGCTGGCCGACGCGGGCCTGTGGCTGGGGTGGTACCTCGTCGGCAAGGCCCTGCTGGGCGTGGCGGCCGGCGTCGCCGTCGGCGCACTGATGGGCGTGGTGGTCTTCCGCACGAGCCGCCGTCTGGTGCGGATGACCGCCCAGAGCGACCCGATCGTCGCGGTGGCCGCGCTGCTGAGCGCCTACGGGCTGGCCGAGATGCTGCACGGCTACGGGTTCCTGGCCGCGTTCGCCTGCGGCATGGCGCTGCGTGCGGCGGAGCGCCACCACGACTACCACCGCGAGATGCACGACGTGATCGAGCGCCTGGAGCGGCTGCTGACGCTGATCGTGCTGCTGCTGCTCGGGGTGGCGATGAGCCGCGGGCTGCTCGAGGGGCTCGACCCGGCCGGCGTGCTGGTCGGGGTCGCGCTGGTGCTCGTGGTCCGGCCGGCCTGCGGCCTGCTCGCGCTCGGGGTGCGCGCCCGCAGCAGCGGACGCGGCGCCCCGGACCGTCGCGAGCGGCTCGCGGTCGCGTTCTTCGGCGTCCGCGGCATCGGCTCGATCTACTACCTCGCCTGGGCGACCAACCACGGTGACGTCGCCGACGTGCCGTGGCTGTGGGCGACGGTGGCCTTCACGATCGTGCTGTCGGTCTTCGTGCACGGCGTGACCGCCAGCCCGGCGATGGCCTGGCTCGACGGGAGGCGCGAGGTCACACCCGACGCCCGATGAAGGCGAGCAGCCTCGTCTGCGTGTCGGCGTCGGCGGCGACCGGCTGGCGCGGCCCGTAGTGGCCACTGCTGCGCAGCGCCTCGTCCCAGGGCTCCATCCCGGCGAGCATCTCCGCACAGCGGACCGGGTCCAGCGTCTCGTCCTGGCCGGTCGCCCGGGCCAGGTCCCACGTGTGCAGGAAGACGTCGCTCGTGAAGAACTGGTCCAGTGCGACGTCCAGAGGGAGCTCGCCCGGCGGGCCCGCGTACGTCGTCGCGGCCGTGGCCGGATCGTCGAGCAGCGCCTGCACCGAGGCGACGAAGGACTCCCAGACGCCCACCGGGTCGTCGTCCACGTCGGGCACCGGC
>Ga0299913_10006521_pt1 | contig 10114 bp, 9 predicted proteins | sample RVTome_9_FD_201360 | JGI IMG/M metagenome (GOLD analysis project Ga0299913, IMG submission 201360) | Soil microbial communities from uranium-contaminated site in the Upper Colorado River Basin, Wyoming, United States - RVT155D38 (version 2) ... | reverse complement strand
GACCCAGCCCCTGCCGGCGTCGGTGCGCCCGGTCGCCTTCGTGCACAGCGCGTTCCAGGCTCTGCTGGCCGCGCGGCCCGACGACGCGGCCACCCTCGCCGCCGAGGCGGTCGCCGCCGCCGGCGGCACGCCCGCTCCGCACGGGACGGGCCAGCCGGCCGACCCGGACAGGCCGAGCGACCTGCGCGTCCAGGCGCTCTCGGTGGTCGCCTTCGCCCGGGGCCTCCAGGGCCGCACCGCCGAGGCCCTGGCCGCGGCCGAGGCGGGCCTCCCGCACGTGCCGGCCCTGTTGCAGGCCGACCCGGTGCCCGGCAACCCCGCCGGCGCCATGCCGGCCGCGTACTGCCTGGCCCTCGTGCTCGACGGCCGGCTGGCAGACGCGGCGGCGACGGCCGGCATGCTGCTCGACGCCATCGGCGAGGAGGGACCTCCGGCGCTGCGCGCCCTGGCGGCGACGCTCGCCGGCCGCATGGCGCTGTTCGAGGGCCGGCTCGACGAGGCTCGCCGCCTCGGTGACCTGGGGCTGTCCATCTGCCGCGAGACGCGGCAGCTGCCCGCCAGCCACTGGCCGGCGGCCGTGCTCGCCACCGCCGCGGCGCAGCAGGGCGACCCGGCCACGGCGGCGTGGGCGCTCGATTGGGTGGAGGCGGCCAGCAGCTCGGCCGGGCTCTACGAGATCGAGTGCGCCCTGGCCCGGAGCTGGCTGCTTGCCGCCCAGGGCCACGTCTCCGCGGCCCGCGCCCGGGCCGCGGAGATCGCGGAGCGGGCCGCGGGTGCCGGGCTGCATGCGCTGGCGACCCTGGCGCTGGTCGACCTCGCCCGCCTCGGCGCGCCGGGGGACGCGGCCGACCGGTTGACCACCCTGGCCCCACCGGCCGACGGCCGGTACCCGGCGCTGCTGCATGACCACCTGCGCGCCCTCGCCGCCGGTGACGCCGACGACCTCGACCGCTCGTCGTCGGCGCTCGAGGGGGTCGGTGCCCTGCTGCTCGCCGCCGAGGCCGCCGCCGGGGCCGCGACGGGGCACCGGCGAGCCGGCCGGCGGTCGAGCGCCACCGCCGCCCAGGGCCGGGCCCGCACGCTGGCGGCCCGGTGCGGGGGCGCTCGCACGCCGGCGCTGCGCGACCTCGGCACCGGTGCGGCGGTTGCCACGCTGACCGACCGCGAGCGGGAGGTGGCCGGCCTGGCGGGCCAGGGGCTCAGCAACCGCGAGATCGCGGACAGCCTCTACGTGTCGGTGCGCACGGTGAACACCCACCTGCACCGGGCCTACGCCAAGCTCGGAGTCAACGACCGCACCCGGCTCGCGCTGCTGCTGGGCCCCGCCGACGGGCGTCCGGCACCCGGCTGAGTACCCCCGTGCTGACGACGGGGCCGCGGGATCGTGGTTCGCTCCGGGCATGACGGACCCGCCGTCCGGCCTCCAGGAGCAGCTGGCGCGCCTTCCCGATCGGCACCTCGCCGCCCTGCGGGCTGCGCTGGCCGGGTTCGACGACGGCGACATCGCCCGGCTCGTGGGCATCCCGGTCGAGGCGGTGCCGACGACGTTGCGCCTGGCCGCGGCCAAGCTGCTGGCCGCGCTGTCGCCGGGAAATCAGTAGCCCCCTGCTGACGCCCCCGGCCCGCCGCCCGCGGTTCGCTGCCTCCGTCACCACGACGCACGACAGCGGAGGCGGATGTGCAGACCTACGACACCCACACGAGCGACGACCGATCGCGGGCCCGGCGATGGCGGCGGTACGGGCTCCGGCTGCTGCTGGGCACCAGCCTCGCGGCCCTGCTGGTGGCCGGCTGCGGTGACGACGACGGGGACGACACCGGCGACGCCCCGGCGTCCGGCGACGCGGCGGCCGGCGAGTCGCCGGACGCCTACTGCGCGGCGGCGCTGGCCGGCGAGACCGCAGGCGAGCCGGACATCGACTTCGAGACGGCGACCCCCGAGGACCTGGCGGCCGCAGCCAAGGAGTTCGCCTCCGGCACCCTGATGCCGCTGGCCGACGACATCGTGGCCCACGCGCCGGATGAGATCAGCGCCGACCTCGACGTGATGGTGGCCGCCATCCGCGAGATGACCGAGACGGGCGACTTCGCAGCGTTCGAGACGCCCGAGGTCACCGCGGCCAGCGAGCGGGTGCACGCCTACGACCTGGAGAGCTGCGGCTGGGCCACGGTGGACGTCGTGACCTCGGACTACACCTTCGACGGGTTCCCGGCCGAGGTGCCGGCGGGCGTCACCAGCTTCGAGCTGGACAACGAGGGCCCGGAGGTGCACGAGATCGTGCTGCTCAGGAAGAACGACGGCGTCACCGAGAGCTTCGACGAGCTGCTGGCGATGCCGGAGGACGAGGCCGAGGGCAAGGCCACGTTCGTGGGCGTCGCCGGGCCGGTGCCGGCGGGAGAGGGCGCGTACCTGGTGGCCGACCTCGAGCCCGGCGACTACCTGGCCCTGTGCTTCCTGCCCGTGGGCACCACCAGCCTGGACGGCGGCCCCCCTCCCGAGGGACCACCCCACTTCATGTCGGGCATGACGCAGGAGTTCACCGTCGCCTAGCGGTGGCGCGGCGGTGACGGCCGGCCGCCGGGCGGGGCGGCCGGCCACCGACGCGTCTGCTCAGCCCGGGCCGGCGCGGCCGGGCCGGACCGGGCGCCGGTCCGGTCGATGGCGCCGGCGATCTCGGTGGGTCGCGCCGGCACCCGTCGCCGGCTGACCCGGTCATTCCCCCGTCGGGCCGTCGAAGCGCGGCGCCCGCTTCTCGGTGTGCGACGCCAGCCCCTCGCGGGCGTCCGGCCCGCCGAACCCGAAGAACTCGTAGGCCAGCGACGCGTCGAGGATCGCCGACTGGGCCCGGTACCAGTTGTTGAGCGCCTGCTTGGTCCAGCGGATGGCCGACTGCGCACCGCCGCTGAGCGACTCGGCCACCTCGAGCGCCCGCTGCTGCACGGCGTCGTCGTCGACGCACAGCGACACCAGGCCGATGCGCTCGGCCTCCTCGCCGGTGAGGGTGTCGCAGGTGAGCAGGTAGTACTTGGCCTTGGCCATGCCGCACAGCAGCGGCCAGCAGATGGCGGCGTGGTCGCCGGCGGCCACGCCCAGGCGGGTGTGGCCGTCGATGATGCGCGCCGAGCGCCCGACGACCGACACGTCGGCCAGCACGCCCGCCACCAGGCCGGCGCCCACGGCGGGGCCGTGGATGGCCGACACGATCGGCTTGGCGCAGTTGATGACGTTGAAGACGAGGTCGCGGGCCTCGCGCATGACCCGGGTGCGCACCGCGTAGTCGGACATGAGCGAGTCGAGCAGCTCGAAGCTGCCGCCGGCCGAGAAGGCCCGCCCGGCGCCCTGGAGCACCGCCACGTTGGTCTCGGGGTCGCGGTCGACGGCCAGCCACACGTCGGCGAGCTCGCGGTGCACGTCGTGGTCGACGGCGTTGAGGCCCGGCCCATCGAGCGTGATGCGCAGCACCCCGGCGGACGGGCGGTCGAAGCGCAGGTGGGGGAAGGCGTCGTAGCGGTCGGGCATCGCGGGCTCCCTCGGGCCGGGGACGGTCGGCGACGCCGAACGTAGGCGGCCCGCCACGCCGATACCGCAGCGGCCGGCCCGGTGTGCAACGGTTGTCGGGTGACGACGGGAACAGTCCTGCTGACGGGGGGCGCCGGCTACATCGGCAGCCACACCGCGGTCGAGCTGCTGGGCGCCGGGTGGGACGTGGTCGTGGTCGACGACTTGTCCAACAGCAGCCCTGTGGCGCTGGACCGGGTGGGTGAGGTCGCCGGGGCGTCGCCGACGGCCGGCACGCTGCGCTGGCACCGGCTCGACGTCGCCGAGACCGACCGGCTGGCCGCGCTGCTGCGCGACGAGGGCGTCGACGCGGTGGTGCACTTCGCCGGGCTGAAGGCCGTGGGCGAGTCGGTCGCCGAGCCGCTGCGGTACTACACGGTCAACGTGGCGGGCACGACGTCGCTGCTGCGGGCCATGGAGGCGACCGGGGTGCGCAACCTCGTGTTCTCGTCGTCGGCCACCGTGTACGGCGACCCCGAGACGGTGCCGATCCACGAGACGGCCCGCCGCCAGGCGACCAACCCCTACGGGCGCACCAAGCTCGTCATCGAGGACATGCTGGCCGACGTGAGCGCCGGCGACGACCGCTGGCGGTGCGTGTCGCTGCGCTACTTCAACCCGGTCGGCGCCCACGCCAGCGGCCGCCTGGGCGAAGATCCCGACGGCATCCCCAACAACCTGATGCCCTACATCATGCAGGTGGCCACCGGCCGCCTGCCGGTCGTCCGGGTGTTCGGCGACGACTACCCGACGCCCGACGGCACCGGCGTGCGCGACTACATCCACGTCGTCGACCTTGCGCTGGGCCACCTCGCCGCGCTCGAGGCCGTCGCCGGCCTGCCCGGGTTCACGGCCGTCAACCTCGGCACCGGCACGGGGTCGTCGGTGCTCGAAGTGATCGCCGCCGCCTCACGGGCCGTCGGCCGCGACCTGCCCCACGAGGTCGTCGAGCGGCGCCCGGGCGACGTGGCGGCCACCTGGGCCGAGCCGTCGCTGGCCCATGAGCTGCTCGGCTGGCGGGCCACACGGACGCTCGACGAGATGGCCGCCGACCACTGGCGCTGGCAGTCGCACAACCCCCAGGGCTACGCCACCGAGGCGGTCCCCTCCCGGTCGTGACGGTCGACGGGCGCGAACGGCCGCGCGGCGTCGACCCCGCCGGGGCGGCCACCGTCGGGCTGATCGGCGCCGCCGCCGGGCTGGCGCTCGGCGCCCACCGCAGCCGGAAGGTGCGTGCCCGGCTCGCCCTGGCCGGCGCCGGCCTGCTGACCGCGTCGGAGGTCGTCGCCCGCCGCCGCCAGCGCCCCCACGAGATCCCCGCCCTCGAGCACCGCATCCTCGTGAGCGCGGCGTTGGCGGCGCCCCTCGGATGGCTCGCCGCCCGGTGGCGGCCGCTGCAGCGGCCGGTGGCGATCGGCGCCGCGACCGGCGCGGTGGCCGGCGCGCTCGGCGTGCGGCCGCAGAAGGTCGCGGCCGGGCCGGTCGTCGGCGCCGCGGTCGGCCGGGCGCTCGCCGCCCTCGATCCGCGCACGCCGGCCGCCGTGGTGGCGGCGGCGACGGTGCTGGCCTACCGCGTGGCGTCCGCGGCCGTCTTCCGTGACGCGCAGGTCAGCCTGCTGGCCGAGCAGGTGCCCGCCGCCGACCTGCCGTTCGTGGTGCCGACGACGGCACGCGGCCGGTACGTCGGCACGGGGTACGTGCAAGCGCTGGCCGAGGTCACGGGCGGCACCTACGTCGCCGACGCCCCGGACGAAGGCATCGTCGCATCGCTCGACGAGCTCGTGGGCCCCGACATCGACATCGCGGCCGTCGACCCGCTGGTGCGCGAGTTCTACGAGCACACCACCCGGTTCACGCTCGACATCGTGCCCGAGTGGCGGGCCTGGGTGCGCCCCGGCTACCTGCTCTACCGCTCGGTCGTCGCTCGGCCGCTCGGGCAGGCGAACGTGCCCATGAACCAGCGCGAGGCCCTGCGGGGCGTGCGCAGCCGCATCGACACCATCGACGTCGACGGCGACGGGGTGGTCGACGTGCGCGGCTGGATCCGCGCCTACGCCGCCACCGACGACCCCATCTACGTCGGCATCTACACCACTTACCGCCACGACGGGCGCGGCTACGTCAGCGTCGGCTTCCCGCTGCCGCAGGCCAGCTTCACGGCGACGCTGGCACCGCGCGCCCGGCCCGGCGGCGGGATGACACTGACCACACGTGTCGACCTCGACCACGCCGGCCACTACATGACCTTCGTCGACGATTCCGGCGACCTCACCGCCCTCGCCGTGCACGGCTTCGACGAGGAGCTCGACGTGCACGTCGCCGACGGCGAGCTGCGGGCCGACCACGCCTTCTGGCTGTTCGGCCTGCCGTTCCTCGTGCTGCGCTACCGCATCGCCCGCAAGCCCGGCGGGGCGCCGGCGGTGTGATGCGTGGCCCCGGCGCCGGCGCCGGCTGGCATGCTGGCGCCGTGCGCCTCGTCCTCGTGGGTCCTCCCGGTTCGGGCAAAGGCACCCAGGGGCCGGTCGTGGCCGCTCGCCTGGGGGTGCCGTACGTCTCCACGGGCGAGGTGCTGCGGGCCGAGGTGGCGGCCGGCAGCGACCTCGGGCGGCGGGTGGCCGCGTTGCTCGATCGGGGCGAGCTGGTACCCGACGACCTGATGGTCGCAGTCGTGGCCGCAGCGCTCGGCGAGCGCGCCCGCGACGGCTACGTCCTCGACGGCTTCCCCCGGACGCTGCCCCAGGCCGAGGCGACCGAGCGCGCCGGCGGGCCGCTGGCACCGCCCGACGTCGCCGTCCACCTGTCGCTGACCGACCGCGCCGTCCACGAGCGGCTCGAGGGCCGGGCCGGCGAGCAGGACCGCAGCGACGACGCCGACCCCGCGGTGATCGACCGGCGGCTGCGGGTCTACGCCGACGAGACCGCACCGCTGCTCGACCATTACCGCCGGCGGGGCATCCTGCTGACGGTCGACGCCGACCTGCCGGTCGACGACGTCACCGATGCGATCCTCGCCGCGCTGCCCGCCGCGTCGGGCGAGGCCTGACCGGCACGCGCGCGCCTCAGGCCGGGCGGGGCGCGGCCGGGCGGACGACCCAACCGCCCCGGCCGCCGACCTTGGCCGAGCGCATCGCCGTGTCGGCCCGAGCGAGCACGGCCTCGGGGCTCTCGTTGCCGTCGATCTCGGCCACGCCGATGCTGGCGGTGATCGTCACCTCGACGCGGCCGTCGAGCACGATCGGCGCCGACAGGGCCCGCAGCAGCCTGTCGGCGACGGCGACCGCGTCGTCGGGATGGCCGAGCCGCTCGCACAGGACGGCGAACTCGTCGCCGCCGAGCCGGGCCACGAGGTCGCCCGGCCGCAGGGCGCCGGCGAGCCGCCCGGCGACGGCCTCGAGCACCCGGTCACCGGCCAGGTGGCCGTGGCGGTCGTTGACGGGCTTGAACCGGTCGAGGTCGATGAAGAGCACAGCGGCCTCGCCGCCGGCCACCTTGGCGATCTCGGTCAGGCGGTCGACGAAGGCGAGGCGGTTGGCGAGGCCCGTCAGGGGATCGTGTGTGGCGGCGAAGGCGAGGGCGCGGTGGCTGCGGTCCCACTGCAGCGTCAGCCGCATCAGCCGGCCGGTGCGATGCACGGCGGACCACGTGAACCGCGTCGGCATGCCGTCGTAGGGCCGCCACATGATAAGTGCTGCGCTGGGGCGGTCGTCGCCAGGCACGGCCACAGGGTGGACCCAACACGACGCCAGCCCCCGGGCCCGGGCCATACCGGCCAGGCCGGGCGCCAGCTCGTTGAGGTTGCGCACGACCACGTCCTCGCCCGTGGCCAGCGAACATGCCCACGGCGACGCGGGGTCGGCGACGAGCAGGTCGACGCCGTCGCCCGCAGCCATGGCGAAGCTGTCGCCCTTCCACCCGTCGCCGATGGCGACCACGCAGCGCGGGACCGACTGCTGGAGCGTGGCCACGAGGTGGTCGAGCACCTCGTCGAGCCTGGCGTGCTGGGCGATGGCCTCGAGCGCGTTGTCGAGCGCCTTCTCGTAGGCGGCGCGCCGGGCGAACACGACGTGGTAGGGCAGGCCGGTCTGCGAGCAGGTCGCCGCGATCACGCTGCAGGGGGTGGTGGTGCCGTCGCGGCAGACGAGCTCGGCTGCCTGGCCCACCCCGCCCCGGGGGTAGTCGGAGCGGCGGGGGAGCTCGGCGAGGTCGGCGAACGCCTCGAGCACGTCGGGCAGCGACGACGGGTCGATGATCGCGTCGAACGTCTTGCCGACCAGCTCGTCGGGCCGCCAACCGAGCAGCTCCTGGATCGACGCACTGACCCAGCGGAACACGCCGGCGTCGTCGACGATGGCGAACGGGTTGACGGCGGTGTCGACGATGGCCCGGAAGATCTCGGGCGGCGGCTCGTCGCCCGGCTCGAACTCGGCCGGGTCGCCCACCCCTCCCCGTGCCATCGGTGCACCGTCCATGTGCCCACTCACACTACGCGAGATCCAGACAGTGCAGAACCCCGCACTGTCAGCACGGGTCGGCCTCCGCCGTCACGAGCATGTCGGGCCCCAGGTCGGCCAGGGTGCGGCGGCCCGACAGCGCCATGGTCACCTCGGTCTCGCCCAGCAGGCAGCGCAGCACGTGCTCGACGCCGGCCTGGCCGCCGAGGCCCAGCCCCAGCACGTAGGGGCGCCCGTAGAGCACCGCGGCGGCCCCCAGCGCCAGCGCCTTGACGACGTCGGCCCCGGTGCGCACGCCAGAGTCGAACAGCACGGGCCGCGCGGCGCCCACCGCCTCGAGCACGCCGGGCAGGGCGTCGAGCGCGGCGATCGCCCCGTCGACCTGCCGCCCGCCGTGGTTGGACACGATCAGGCCGTCGACCCCGGCGTCCACGGCCGCCCGGGCGTCGTCGGGGTGGAGGACGCCCTTGAGCACGACGGGCAGGCTCGTCCGGTCACGCAGCCACGCCAGGTCGCCCCAGGTAAGGGTGGGGTCGCCGAAGATGCCGGCCCACCGGAACACCTTGTCGCCCAGGGGCGCGTCGTCGGCCAGCGGCGCGAGGAACGCCGGGTCGGTGAGGTAGTTGGCGATGCCCACCCCCTGGAGGAAGGGAAGGTAGGCGGTGTCGAGGTCGGTCGGGCGCCACCCCAGGGTGAAGGTGTCGAGGGTGACCACCAACGCCGTGTAGCCCGCCGCCTCCGCCCGGGCGACGAGCGAGGCCGCCACGTCGCGGTCGCGGGGCCAGTAGAGCTGGTACCAGCGCGGACCGTCGCCCGAGGCCTCGGCCACCTGCTCGATCGAGTGGGAGGCCGCGGTGGAGTGCACGAAGACGAGCCCCGCGGCAGCTGCGGCCCGGGCCGAGGCCAGCTCGCCCTCGGGGTGCACGATCGTCTGCACGCCGATCGGGGCGAGCAGCACCGGGGCCGCCATGGCCGTGCCGAGCACGGTCGTCGACAGGTCGCGCTCGCCAACGTCGCGCAGCATCCGGGGCACGATGCGCCGGCGCTCGAACGCCGCCCGATTCGCCCGGGCCGTCGAGCCGCTGCCGGCGTTGCCGGCCACGTAGCCGAAGGCCCGGGGATCGAGCACCGCACGGGCCGCGTCCTCGAGCCGGGCCAGATCGGTGGTGAGGAACGGGACCTCGCCCGCGGTGCCCCGCAGGTAGATCTCGTTCTGGTAGTTCGCGAACGACACGGCCGGCCGCGATCTCAGGCGCCCCGGGAGGGCGCTGTGGTGCCGCCCACGGGCATCGGCTCGAGGCCCAGCTTGCGGTGGTCCCACGACCGCACACGCTCGACGTCGAGGCGCACGGCGATGCGCTTGTTGATCATGTACTCCACCAGGGGCCTGGCCTCGTCGGTGTAGGGCCCGGTGTAGCGCTCCCACACGCTCACGCCCACCCGCCACAGCGCCTCGGGGTCGTCGACGATCACCGCTCGCCCCTCCATGGACACGCCCCGCAGCGTGTCGTAGGTGAGGCCGTCCTCGACCAGGAAGGTGAGGCGGTCGTCGCGCCGCAGGTTCTGCGCCTTCTGCGACTTGGCCTTGGTCTCGAACCAGATCTGCCCGTCGACGACCGCGAACCACATGGCCACGAGGTGGGGCGTGCCGGTCGGGCCGATGGTGGCCATGGTGGCCGTGCGGCTCTGCTCGACGAAGGCGGCGATCTCGTCGTCGGCCATCGTGATCTGCGCGCGCTGGTTCGTTCCCATGCCCTCGCCCCTCCGGAGGTCGCTCGTGCGTCCAGAACCGGTTCTAGCTCCCGGTCCGGCGTGCTGCACCTTCGACGCCCTCGATCAGCACGTCGAACGCCTCGTCGATCATGGGGTCCGATGATCCTGTTCGCGGTCCTGTTCGGCCTGTCCATGGACGACGAGGTGCTCATGCTGTCACGCATGCGCGAGGAGTACCTCCACCGTGGCGACAACGTCGCCGTCGTGGTCGAGGGCATCTCGGCCACCGCCCGTGTCATCAGGTCGGCGGCCCTGATCATGATCAGCGTGTTCGGCGCCTTCGTGCTCGCGGGCGGCGCCGGCCTGCCCGAGCCCGAGTGCGAAGCGGTCG